>Ga0209979_1003223_pt1 | contig 14602 bp, 12 predicted proteins | sample AnhtaG_FD_183114 | JGI IMG/M metagenome (GOLD analysis project Ga0209979, IMG submission 183114) | Deep subsurface microbial communities from Anholt, Denmark to uncover new lineages of life (NeLLi) - Anholt_01485 metaG (SPAdes) (version 2) | ecosystem: Environmental > Aquatic > Marine > Oceanic...
ATTTCTGAAGATAATATTTTTTCAATTGTTCGGCTCTTAATTTATTCAAAGAAATATGAATAACTTTAGAGATGGAACCATGTTTTTCTTTTAGTTCTTGTAGAAGCCTATCATCAGAATCTGATAAATATACAGTATGCCTGGGCATTTAAAAGCACCTCCTTTGTACTACAATACTATCATACATAAAGGTAATCATCAAGATTAAATTGTCAGTATATTTTTCCAGCTGTAGTTGGCAATGTTATCTTTCACCACAAAGTTCTCGTCGGAGCAAGATATGACTGCTGCAGTTTTGACCCTTGAGCCTAAATCATTGGCCATTCTCTTTAAAGAAATGATATGTTTGGGATTGATAGTCATTGAACTTTTTATTTCAAATAAATGCAAGAATCCTCCTATTTCGATAACTAAATCTACCTCAAGGCCATCTCTTGAACGCAAGTAGTACATAGAAGCTCTTTCCCCAAAATGTAAGAGCTTCTTTAGGAAATCATTAATAATCATGGTTTCAAATAAATTTCCAAAATAAGGACCCTTAAACAGGGTCTCAGCATCATTAAGCCCTAATAAATAGGAACATAAGGCGGTATCGCCAAAATATAGTTTGGGACTCTTTACAATACGTTTACCAATGTTTCGGTAATAAGGATAAAGAAGGTATAATTGATGCGCTGTTTCCAAAAGAGAAAGCCACCTTTTTGCGGTTGGCACACTAATGCCAATATCCCGAGCAACTTCAGAGATGTTGAGAATTTGTCCTGTTCTAATCGCGCAGGCTATTAAAAATCTTTCGAACTGGCTGAGGTCACCTATGTTGGATAAATTTCTGATATCTCTTTCTAAATAAGTTGTAATATATGAACTGCACCAAAGTTTCCTATCCACTTTTTTGCAAGTGACGATTTCAGGGAAAAATCCCCGCATCATGACTTCATTAAGAGAAATTTTCCGGTCAAATTTATTGGTCAGATTTAATCTTTTTATCCAGGTGGAAATATCCTGGGCATTACGGGCATTATCAACTCTTTCTGAAAGAGAAAAAGGTAAAAGGAATAGAATTGCCGCCCTGCCGGCTAATGATTGGGTAATATTGTGCATAAGAATAAAATTTTGAGAATCGGTAAATAACCATTGACCGGGCTTGCGATTTTCATCTATCCGAGTTTTTATATAGGATAATAATTCAGGTACATATTGAATTTCATCTATGATTAGGGGTGGGCGATATTGATTCAAAAAACCTATGGGATCCTCTTTTGCCCGGATTCTTATATCAGGGTCTTCTAAGCTCACCAAGGTGTGAGTTTTGGAAAAGAGCATTTTAAAAAGAGTGGTCTTCCCTGATTGGCGTGGGCCAGTAACCACGATAGCCGGAAAAGTCTTAATTGCTTTAAGAATAGTTTTTTCTAATACTCGAGCTTTTAGTTTCATATTTTTTCGTGCCTTTTAACTAATTGGCCGATTGACCGATTAAGATAAGAATAAAGATTAGGAAATTAATTGACCGATTTACCAATTGACCAAAAAGATAATATTTCTAAGTTTATTTTTATTATCTTCATTTTTATTGTTCTTATTATGACCCTTAATATTTAATATTTCAAGTTAAATATTCAGGGTAGATTATTAGCGTAGAGCGTACAGCGTTTAGCGTATAGTTGCAAGGTGCAAATACAGTAATGAGTAATGAGTGATAAGTAATGAAGAAAAAGATGTGGGATGAGATTGCTTCAGTCGCTTTGCTCTTTCGCAATGACAGATAAAACAGACGGGGCGGATAAATCCAACCCCTACATTTTATTAGGCTTGATAATAGAATTTATTTTTTGTAAGATGGTGGATTTTACGAGATGGACTTTTTGCTGGGCTTCTTTTCTGGTTTTGGCGTGAAAAGATAGATATAGCTTGATTTTGGGTTCGGTCCCTGAGGGGCGCAGGACATACCAGGAGCCATCGGAAAATATAATCTTTAAGATATTAGAACGAGCCAGGGTAAGCGGGCTGGTTTTTTTTAATTTTAAATCATAACTTTTACCAATCTCGTAATCCTCGATTCGGGCTATCTCTATATCTTTCACTTCAGGGAGTTTTTTTCGGAAAGCCTCCATAATCTCAGCTATTTTCTTCTCTCCTTCTGCACCTTCCAGATAGATAGAGTGTTGATATTCTTCATAGTAACCATATTTTTTATAGAGGTCTTCTAACACCTGGAGCAGATTAAGCCCATTTTTAAAGTAATAGGCGGCCATCTCGGCAATCAACATGGCAGAAATTACGGCATCTTTGTCACGTACAAAATCTCCGGTTAGGTAGCCGATACTCTCTTCGTAGCCGAAGAGGAATGATTTGCCTTCTTTTTCCTGTACATTTTTTTCCATATTACAGATAAATTTAAAACCGGTCAGGGTTTCATAGGTGTCTACACCGAAGCTATCGGCAATTATTTTAGACATATCACTGGTTACTACGGTCTTTACAATAAAGCCATTTGGAGGGAGATGATCCAGCTCTTTTTTACTGCTTAGGATGTAATGGAGAAGTAAGATGCCGACTTGATTGCCGTTTAGGACGGTGTATGAATTGTTGTGAGTAGGGATTGCTTCGTCGCTTCGCTCCTCGCAATGACAGAAAAAATTATAGTCCTCGCAATGACGAGGGGGATTTTTTACCGCCATGCCGATGCGGTCAGAGTCCGGATCGGTGGCGATTAAAATCTCGGCATTTACCTTTTGGCCTAATTTAATAGCCAGTTCAAAGGCAGCGGGATATTCGGGATTAGGTGATTCCACAGTAGAAAAATCCGGGTCAGGTGTGACCTGTTCCTCTACTACAAATACATTAGTAAATCCTCTTTCCTTTAATATTTTCCTTATAGGAATATTCCCCGCTCCATGCAGTGGGGTGTAGACTATCCTGATAGATTTGTCCATCTCTATCCGATCTTTATCTCTAATGGCAAGCTCTTTTACTTTACGCAGGTAAATCTCATCCACTTCCGGGCCAATAATATTAAAAAGACCTTTCTGGACGGCGGCGGGGCGGTCAAGTTTTTTAATCAGAGAATAGTCTTCTATCTTATTAATGTGATAAATTATTTTATCGGCAATCTCAGGTATTATCTGCCCGCCATCAAGACCATATACTTTATAGCCATTGTATTCCGGGGGGTTGTGGCTAGCAGTAACCACTATACCGGTGATGGCATGGAGGTAGCGCACGGCAAAGGATAGCTCAGGAGTGGGACGGACATCCTCAAAGAGATAGATTTTTATGTTGTTGGCATTAAGGACTAAGGCGATGGTCTCGGAAAATTCGCGGGATTTGTGGCGGCAGTCATAGGCAATGACCACTCCGCGGTTTAAGTATTCCTGGGGATGAGGCTGCTTTTGTGATTCTTCGATAAGATAATCAGCCAGCCCCTGAGTTGCACGGGAAACAGTATAGATATTCATCCGGTTGGTGCCCATAGCGATTTTGCCGCGCAGGCCTCCGGTGCCGAATTCGAGGTCTTTATAGAAACGGTCTTTAATTTCTTCTTCGTTGCCGTCAAGGGCACGCAATTCTTCTTTGGCTTGTTCGTCAAAGTATTCATTTTCTAACCACAAGTTATATTTTTCGAGAAAATTCATTTTTTATTTTCCTTTTTGCCAGAATTCCATAAAGAAGGCGACAAAGATACCCACGAATAGGCCGAGTATTCCGGCGATCAGGATGTTTAGTTTTATATTCGGTTTAATGGGCGTATCAGGTAATTGGGCATAGTATATGATTTCAAAGTCCTGACAATTATTTAATCTTTCCTGAAGAGTATTAATCTGGTATATTAAATTATTATATAAATTCCTTTCATTAGAAGATGAATTTAATAATATACTGGTTTGAAAATACCGCTCAGTTTCTGTTAAGTCTTCTGAAGCAGCAATTTTTTTCATTACATTTTCAATCTCCTGGATGCTTTTCTCAAATTCAGCAATCTCTCGTTCTAATATTTTTATCCTTTCTTTTATAAGCTTTATTTTTTCTGTATATTTATTTCGGTTTTTTTCAATAAATACTTTCACAATATTTTCTGCTAATTCCTTTGCTTTTTCTGGTGAATCCACTTCTACTGATACTTTTATAAAATTAGTATTCTTTAGATTTTCAACTTCTATCCTTGTTCTTAATTGGTCAGAAGAAATGTTTAAATCACTTCTTTTAATAACTTCATCTAAAATGAGGTTACTATTTATAACCTCCAAAGCTTCATGAATTTTAATTACCGGAACATTATTTTCTACTTGGGCAATAATAGTTGTTGTCGGCCTGTTATCCATAAGGGCAATACTAAAGACCACAGAGGATTGATAGACCGGGGATAAGACAAAATAACTCACCAGGGCAGCGGTGATTACCACAATTAAAAAGATTAAGATGATTATACCTTTTCTTTTTAGTAAGACATTGATGTATTCACGCAAATCAATTTCTTCTTCTTGTATTTCTGTCATTAAAAAAATACCTCCTATTACAGTTTACAGTTTTCAGTTTACAATTTTTAGCTGCAAGATGCAAGATAAATTAGTCGTTACTGAATAGTGAATAGTATTAAGTAAAACCCCCACCTTAATCCTCTCCCTTCGATTGAAAGGAGATTTGCTATTTAGTTAGCTAATTACCTATCAAACTGGGTAACGGGGTAACGGTAACCGGTCTTCCGGGTAACTGGACAACTAATTATATTTCTTCCATAGAAGTTATTTCCCATTCAGAACCATTTTTTTGAAAATCAACATTGAATAAAATGATTTTTGGATAATTATCGTTAGGCCAAAATGTCGGAATATAATTAAAATACTTTATAGAAATACTAATTTCCATTTCGCCATTAGCATATAATTCAGCTAAAACGAGATTAGTAATGCCTACATCTACTACAACATCTTTAATTAATGAATCCGCTGCTAAATCCTCGATTTCTTCCACTTGAGAGATTAGTTCCTCTGCTATACTATCAACGGTGCTAAAATCATTACCATCGGAATCAGAATAATAATATGAGATATTTTGCATAAACAAACTAACATCTTTTTGTTGGAGAGCTATCTCGATATTTTCGCCAATCTGTATTATTTTGGCATTATCAGTTGCGGTGGTTATACTTTCCCAAATATTACAACCTACTAATGACAAAACTAAGCATAGGCTAATTATTATTTTTAATAATTTTGTACGTTTTTTTATAAACATCTGGAACCCCCAGTCATATTAGTCGTTAGTGAAATAGTGAATAGTCGTTAGTATAAGTTGCAGGTTACGAGTTACAAGTTGCAAGTGTTTACAATTGACCTATTGACCAATTGACCAATTGCCCGATTGCCCGATTTAACAATTAAACTCGTTAGTATTTGGTTAGCGTAGAGCGTACAGCATTTAGCGTATAAATACCGGCTACAAGCGTAAGTGAAATATAATCAAATATTCACCCCCACCTTAATCCTCCCCCCTCAAGGGGGAGGAGATTTGATATTTAGTTGTCGGTTTCCGCTGGTTGAGCTTCTAACTTTGCCTGTTCAATTTTTTGTATGGTGTCTTGGGCGTATTTTGCCTCTTCGCTTTCCGGGGCAAGCTCAACTACTTTTTTCAATTCGACCAATCCCTCGTCTATTTTATTCTGCTTTAAGTAAGTACTGGCCAATCCATAGTGAGCCACAGCATAATTAGCGTCTATTTTAAGAGCATCCTTAAAAGCTGCCTCTGCTGGTTCATATCTTTCAAGCTTCAAATAAGCATTCCCCAATTCACTATATAAAGGAGGCATTGTTTGTACATTTTGCTGATAGGAGATAGCTCTTTTAAATTCATCAATTGCCTTATCAAGTTCGCCTTTAGCAAGGTAAATTGTAGCGATATTTTGGGGTAATTCAGGGAAATCAAAATATTTTGTAGCTTTCTCAAAATTTGTAAGTGCAGTATTATAAAGGTCAGGCCTCATAGAGATTATTCCTAAATTATAGTAAAGAGCTCCTAAATACGGATCCCATTTTAAACCTGATTCATATATTTTAATTGCTTTATCATAATTTTGATTATTAACTTCTCTATTACCATGATACCAATAAGTACAAGCCACAAAAGGACGCGCTACGGTTATGCATAAAAAGACAGCCCAAAAAATAACTATTATATATAAAATAGGTTTAAATTTATATATATTGTTTCTTTTTGGTTTGCTCACACTTCCCGCTTTTTTCTCAAGACCCATCACTATAGTAAGTCCTATAAATAACCATAATAAGGACACATTAGTCGATAGATGCAGGGGAAACCAAATAAAACTGTCAATTAAAAATGCCACCACTGCCCCCATCATTCCAATCATTATCCCCTGCTTTTGCTCATCCTTTTCTCTTTTCAAATATCTTATCCCATAATTGAAATAAGCAATTATGAGCCAGAGAAATATGGCAAGACCAATTGTTCCCAGCTCGGCCCAGAGCTGCAAGTATTCATTGTGAGCTTGATCAGCAATACCATAAGGGTAAATAGAGCGATTATCTCCTTGTTCAAAGAATTTAGCCTGATATCTTAAGGTATTATATTTATATGTTCCAATTCCTGAGCCAAGGATGGGATGGTCTTTAATCATCATCCCGGTAAACTTCCATATAGCAATTCTTCTGCCGGAAGAAAATACATTTATAAGCTGGGTTATCGAAACTCTCCCTTTGATTTGTGAAATAGCTGTTCCTGGTTTATTTAATGGATTGGGAATAATAAATATGGAAGCGGCTAAGATAATTACAATTAACAGGAAAATAAAAATTTTCTTATTTTCTTTGATAAATTCTTTCCCTCTTGATAAGAGGAAGAGGGAGAACATAAAGATTAATGAAACACCAAGTGCAGGGTAAGACGAGCGGGTAAAGGTTAGTATAATAGCGGTTACCATAGCTAAGATTCCAATCAAGAACAGTATCTTTCTATTCCTATTCTTGCTTGCAAAAAATAAGGAGATGGTAAGAGAAAGGGGAAGAATTAAGTATCCGGCAAAATAACCTGGATTACCGAAAAAGCCAAAGACCCGTAGTCTGGCTATATTACCCCTCCAAAAGGAGAAATCTATACCATTATACTGGAAAATACCGTATATGCCCAATGCCGTTCCTATGAGAACTACTGTACCAATGACGCGGTTAATTTGTTTTTCGCCTCTTATATTATTTACAATTACAAAATAAAGTAATGGTCCGGCTAAAAAAAGTGCTAATTCTTTTAAACTAACAAAAAAACTATTAGACCAAATTAGAGAGAAGACGCAAATAGCCATAAAGCCTAAGATAGGAAGGTTAAGAGGAGTGGAAGTAAATCTAATTTCTTCTCTGTCTATTATCTTAAGCATCCAGAACATCAAACCTAATAATGTTAAAACCTCGGCTACAAACTCTTTAGCGGGGCCAAAGACAGTTATACAACGGGGGTGAATAATTATAGGCACTAAAATAATCAGACCAATGATGGTTGCTTCGATGGCTTTGGTGTAGAAAAGGCTGGAATGATTAGATAAATTTATTTTTTTTCGTGACATTGGCGTTAGACTCCCACTTAGTCGTTAGTATAAGATACAAGTTACGAGTTGCAAGTTTCAGGTTTAAAATAAAATACAAGATGCAAGATAAATTAGTTAGCTGGTTAGGATAAAGATTAGTTATCCAGTTTACCTGTTAAGATAAATACTATTTAATCAGGTGAAGTAGGCACGGCACGCCGCGCCTTTACATTACATAGACAGGCGAGACGCCTGTCCTACCCCGAGCGTATGGTAATCCACCCCGCCCCACACTTATTTGTTTTTCAGGGTAGCTTTTGAAATTTCTCGAAGTTAACTGACCAGGAACCCCACCCTTTATCCAATTTCCAGTCTACATATTCCGACCATTTATCAGTACTCTCAATATCATCAATCGTAGAAGTAATTTCATAATCTACAAAAAAAGTAGCAGTAGCCATAAGACCCGACACTACCACATTTACCGCATTGGTAACCGCAGAAATAGAGGTATCAGCATCAAAGATATCTTTAATCCGGCGATACTTCTCCACATAGTCATAAGTTTCCAAAGTATTTCCCTCTCCATCCTGTTCTTCAATAATTAATGAAGGAGAATATACCCCCATATACTTATCTAAATCGTTTTTTTTGTAGCCCGCAACCCAGGTATCAACTAGATTTTCAATCAAATCCTCATCAGTCAGTTCCTGGCTTATGCATCCGGTTAGATTAAACAATAATAATATCAAAATAAAAATTGCCATTAACTTTTTCCGATTCATAAATCTACCACCTCATTTTCTTTTTATAGAAGACGGCCATCGAGGCCTTCTTTCATAATAGATGTTTAAGATTCATCCGGGTAAAATCTTCATCTGTCATCTATATAATCATATTCTATAAAACTTTAAAAAATCCTTCTTTTTTCAATAAAAAAATGAAAAAAAGATAGATTCCCTCTTCCGAGGGAATGACATGAGGAAAAAAATAAGAGTGTCCAAAATGGACACTCTTATTTTTACCGTTAATTATTTTGTAGCAATATTACGGAATTACAGTGAAAACGACAAACGACTCAGTTGTAATAGGATTCTCTGCCAGATCCTCAACGTTTAGGCAACCTACATAATAAGATAGGTTTATTGTAATTGCAGTTGCAGAAGTAATTCTTACAACTTTATCTGATATTTTACTAAATATATCAGAACTAGTTAGTGCACTACCATTCAGGGTCCAATTTGCAAAATTCAATGCAGATTTCGCAAAGGTTGCAGTTGTAGTACTAAGATTCATGTCAACATCTTCACTGAAGGTAACTGTAATTGTCTGAGCACTAGAGTCCCCAACTGCTGATGCTAACTTCGGTTTAGTTTTATCATAGGTAAATGTATATTCAGTAGATTTATCACTTTCAGCAAGACCAGGTTGTGTAGCAGTAACATATAATTTCTTTACTCCTTCTGTAAGTGTGACCATTGTTACAGGTATAGCTGTAAACGCTCCAGTAGTCCCTGTGCTACCTACACCACTCTGTACACCATCAATATATACCTTTATTATGGCACCTGCAACGCCAACTCCGGACACTGCTGGAGGAGTTCCAGTATATTGAGTAAGAATAGATGAAAGACTAATAGTTCCTATATTAGTGATATATGGAGTATCTGTCTTTATTGTTGGTGTTACTGGTGTTACTGGTGTTACTGGTGTTACTGGTGTAGTAGGAAGACAACCTACAAAGAGGAAGGATGCCATGGCTGCTACCATTAAAACAATTATTAATTTTTTCATTATATTTCTCCTTTCGTTTTTTACAATGAATTTACTTAGTTAATTTCGCGAAATTAATTAATCTTAATTTCTTCTTTTAAAATAGCTTCTTACTCTCGCTGCTTACGAGGGGAGTTTTTTGCTCCTTTTATTTCATAAGCACTTTTAACATCTCGACCTGATACGGGATGAGAAACTACGATTGATTACAAATTTACCAATTGACCGATTGGCCAATCTACCAATTAAGGATGTAAGATACAAGTTGCGAGGTACGAGTATTTCACCCCCACCTTAATCCTCCCCTCTCAAGGGGGAAGAAAATGTAAATTATTTTAATTCCTCCTGTTATGGGGGAGGAAGCTTGTTATTCACTCACTATATACTAAATACTAATAAATAATACGATAAAAGTCAAGAAAAGTTTCAATTTATATTATTAAGGTGCGTCGGGGCCGCCAGTTTGAGTTGGGGTAGTAACCCCTTCATCTGATGATGGCTCTTCCGGAGCAGGCACATCTTCCAAAGGAGGTTCAGGAGTTGTTTGGGTAGGTGTAATTACCTCTTCGCCAACTGAAGGTGTGGTGGTGACTGAAGAAGGTTTGTCTTCCTTGGCGGCCATCTCCTTATCCTTTAAATAATCAACTAATTTTTTCTCAATACTTAAGGCATCTTCTCCTTCTCTAATTCTATCAAATATCTTTGAATTTATCTCCGAGACGGATAGACCGTTCTTCTTAGCAAAGGTAATAACATTGGTTAAAATTGCCATATCTTTACTGTTATATCCTTCGTTCAGCAAATCTTGGGTAATAACCTTGGCAGAGGTATCAGAAATTTCCAGATTAAGCAAATTAGATAAAGCGGTAATGGCACCTGCTATATCCTTAATCTCCTTCTTGTTATGAAGGGCTTCGACAAAGATATCGGTTATCATATCTTCTGTAATATTGGAAGCAAAGCTGCTGGCTAAAATATCTATAGCCTCACTTTTTTCCTGGATATCGGTTTCTTCTAAAAAAGATTGCTCAACTAAATATTTAGCAAAATACAAGTTTTCGGATTTTTCCCTGATGCTTACAATTATTTTAGCAGGGGAGACTCCTTTAGCCAGACCTTCTTCTATTTTATTTATCAGGGGGGAAGTAGGTAAATTATCTTTTTCTACATCACTCAATAAAGAGAATAAGCTTATTATGGTATAGGGATTTCCCTCATTTTCTAAACTTTTTTGTATAATGTCTTGGGCATCATCCAAAGATATACCAAATTGAATGGCTTCCTCCGCTTCTTTTAATAGTCGGCTGGCTTGAAAAGGAGATATATCAGGATAAGAATTAATTATTTCAGAAATCTGCTGTAGAGAAGGAGGATTTTCAGACTGCCCGGCATAAATGGGATAGGAGTAAATAATACAGGGAGTAATAATCAATATTAAAATAAGAATATTTTTAAGTTTATTATTTTTATTATTCGATAAATATTTATCCATTACTTGTGATTCCTCGAGATGAGATTTTTATCCGCTATTATTGTTTATAAACAAAACTGCATTTTTACTGCCAAAACCGTCATCAGCATAAACTTTGGCATTGGGATCAGTAACCCATTTAGAATTATCTATCACCAGCATATATTCATATCTTCCCGGTTTTAGATACATTTTGCCAGTCCAAATGCCATCACCTTCAGGGTCTTCCAATTTATTGGCACTTATACTCCAGCCATTGAAATCACCAGCCACAGCGATGTTCTTAGCTTCTATGCCGGATATGGTAAAGGTAACCTCAACCTGGGCAAGAGTTTCTCCCTGCCCTGATGGGACTGAGGGATGAAACAAAAAAGTAAAAGCAAAAAAACAAAAGACAGCGACAGTAAGAATTCCAGCAAGACCATATCCATATTTGGGAACACTCCACAAATTCTTTAGAGATATCTGCCAGGCCGGGATAATTCTTTCTCTCTCCTCCTCTTTGATTTGAGAAATCTTGGACATCAATTTTTTGGTAAAATCTGTTGGAGCAGAAACTTCGGGGAGAGATTTTATTATTTGAATAGCTGAGGAAAGTGATTTTAATTCAGCTCGGCAGGCAGAACATTTCTCCAAATGCTTCTCAACTATCTGTTTTTCACCAAAGGTAAGTGTATTATCGATATATAATTGAAGTAATTTTTTAATTTTTTTACAGTTCATTTGCTTGCTCCGTAAGGGTTTTTAGTCTTTGGTTTTTAGTTGCGAGTTACGAGCCAAAAATTGCTCGTTTGTATAATATAATACGAAAATGCCGAGTAAAAGTTTCAAATTGAATTAGTTGCCCGGTTAGCGAGTTAAACTGATAGCTGCCAACTGAGAATTTGCTTTTCACAACTTGTAACTTGTAACTTGTATTTTTAACTGGTAAACTGGTTAACCAAATACTAACGACTGTTTTTTAATATTTCTCTCAATTTCTCTCGGGCGCGAAAGAGGCGGGTCTTTACTGAACCAATAGATATATTTAGTATCTTAGACATTTCATTATAAGAAAGATCTCTGAGGTGACGTAGGATTATAACTTCTCTATATTTAGGCGGTAAGGAAGATATTAGTGTATTTATAAAATTGTTTTGCTCAACTTCTATAAAAATTTCCTCCGGATCATTCTCGCTATCAGGAATTAGTGAACTAAAATCTTTCTGGTCATCTTTATTAAAGGGAGCATCAAGAGAAACTGAAGAAATTTTTCCTTTTCTAAATCTATCTCTACAAATATTCAAAGTCATTTGATACAGCCAGGTAGAAAATTTATAATTGGGATTAAAATTATACAGTGATTTATAAACTCGAATAAATACTTCCTGAGAAATATCCTCAGCATCTTGCAGATTATAAGTCATTCTATAAGCTAAATTAAAGACTAAATTCTTATATTTGTCTATTAATTCTAAAAAAGAGCTTTGTTGACCCTTTAAACATTGTTCTATAAGCAAATTATCTCTATTAGAATCAGACATAAAAATTCTACTCCAAAAGAAAAAAATATTATGTCATTCCGCTGTAGGGGTTCAATTCATCGAACCCGTAAGGAACCGGGTCGGATAAATCCGACCCCTACCTCGACAGGCGGGCCTGCCCTCGTGAAAACGGGGGACGCCTGCCGTAGATTCCCATTTTCATGGGAATGACACTGATAAAGCCAAAATTAAATTATTACCGTCATAGACGGTGGATTTCTAAGTTTAATTAAAGGTAATATAAGTTTATAAAGTCAATCCTGGCTTGAGCATTCTCAGAAATTAAACTACCATCTGACCAGGTACCATCCGGATAATTATCAATCACCTTTTGATAAGCCTTAATAGCATTGGACCAGTCTTCAAGCTTCTCATAACACCAACCTATATAAAATTGGGCTACCGCAGGAACTGAGCGTCCATCAGGCCAGGTGCCTTGCGGATAGTTTTCTATGACTTTTTTAAATTCAATTATTGCCTCAACAAAATCTTTTAGCTCTGTATAGCAGTATCCTATATAAAACTGGGCATCATCGGCAAACTCACTGGCAGGGTAGTTGATAATAACTTTTTGAAAGGATGAAATAGCTGGACTATATAATTCTAATTCAAAATAAGTGTGAGATATACTGTATTGGGCATCATCAGCTAAATCGCTGTTTGGATAATCATCTATTACTTTTTGATATTCTATTTGAGCCTGTTCATAATTACCTATAGCATAATAGCAATCACCAATATTAAATTGGGCATCATCGGCAAAAGCACTATAGGTATAAGCCGAAAGGAAATTTTCAAATTCCAGGATAGCGCTATTATAATAATAAAGGTGTTTGTAGGATAAAGCCAGATAATATTGAGCATCATCTGCATATATAGAATTTGGAAAGTCATTCAGTAATTTTTCAAACTCAATAATAGCATTTACATAATCCTGATCATTATAATAAGACATTGCCTTATCAAACTGGGCTTTCCCAGCCGTAGGATACAAGATTAAGGAATCTTGGCCTCCCCCGCCGAGTAAAGTAATCTCTCCCTCAATAATGGAGACGTTTTCAAGGGTAAGGGTAATATAACCATCTTTGGATATGGTTACTGTCTGTTCTCCTACCGGTATTTCGTCAATCCTGAAATAACCTGATATATTGGTGAGGGCAGTATTGGAAGTGCTGGAAACCGAAACCAAAGCACCGCTTAATAGCATCATACTCTGTGTTATTGGAGAGGTGGGCTCAAAAACATTTCCCTCTATAGAACCAGTAATTTCTGGAGCTGGAGGATTTATACTACAACCCGTTATCAAAATTAAAAGCAAACATATAGCTAAAAACATGACAGGGGACGGTCCTCTGGCAGGTTTTACTTTTTTTAATTTTTTAATTAACAATAACAATGATAAGAACCTCCTTATTAGTTGTCTAGTTAGTTGGTTAGCTAGTTAATTGGTTAGTTGGTTTAATATTAATTCATCAACTAAGTAACCAGGCGACTGATTAGCCAATTAAAATTCCAGGTTACAGGTTGCGGGTTGCAAGATGCAATTTTATTTAGTTAACCGGTTACCAGTTAAAGTCGTTAGTGAATAGTTAGTATATCGTATCGAGTATCAAGTTAAGAAAATTAGAATCCAGGAGTGGAGACGCGCGATATATCGTACCCAAAGTAGGACAGGCGTCTCGCCTGTCTATTAGTATTTAATAAAACCCCCACCTTAATCCTCCCCCTTCGATGGGGGGGGGAGGTGCAGATACGATAGGGAACAGTCCTTTGACAGACTTTATTTTCTTTGAGATAACCATTTTTTAATATATTCCATAAACTTATAGAATTGATCCATCTTTTGAAGATTTTTATATACTTCATCCCAGTCAATATCTAAATATTCGTGAATTAAAATATTTCTAAAACCAGCAATGGGAGCAAATTTTTGAGCAAAATCATACGGTAAAATACTTTCTTCCCCTAACCTTATAATAGAGCCATAATAATCTTTAGGTTTTTCTAATTCATCTAAGGAAATTATCCTATTGGCAATATCAATACAAGATTGAATAGCAACTTCTAAATTTCTTTCTACGATATCTTGTAAATACTCATCTTGATAGAATTCTTTTTTACTTTTTTCTTTAAAAGGCTCTAATTTTATTAAGCATTTCTTCAGTCTTTCTAAGCGTTGCTCTATACCGCTGAATTCTGTCTCCATATCTCTCTCCTTTAGATTTGACTTTAAGTATATCTTTTTTTTGTGCCCGTAAAACAGGTAAATAATCGAAATATTGACTTAGGGTATCTGCTTCAAAC
>Ga0209979_1003224_pt1 | contig 14602 bp, 9 predicted proteins | sample AnhtaG_FD_183114 | JGI IMG/M metagenome (GOLD analysis project Ga0209979, IMG submission 183114) | Deep subsurface microbial communities from Anholt, Denmark to uncover new lineages of life (NeLLi) - Anholt_01485 metaG (SPAdes) (version 2) | ecosystem: Environmental > Aquatic > Marine > Oceanic >...
CGTCACCCTCATCACAAACCATGAAGACCCATCCACAAGAAAGCAACAGAATAAGGAAACGCTTGAAAAGGATTTGGCACTTCATCGGCCATCATAATGCCTTTGTCATTGCTTTGGAGCTGGCCATTTCCGCTGGAATTGTTCTTGCGTTGGCGGCACCGAAAATAACAAACAACGAGCAATACAGGAGTATAACCCCAAAGCAATGGAGGTCCGAAGTAATGCCTTCGGGATCCTACGGGGCAGGCAATGAACAGCCAAATAGCAATGAACGACTAACAATCAACAATCAGCAATCAGGGAATCGCAGCTCAATAGAACAACATGAGCCAGTAGAGGTTATATCAAAAAGAACCCGTACCTCAAAGACTCATGATTTAGGCAATGGCAAGTTTGCCTGGGATGGTTCAATAGCTCCCATGCATTACAGGGACGCCGAAGGGAACTTCCAAGACATCCACACAGAGCTCGTGCCCAGTTCCAGGAGCATCACTGGCTTCGGCAACCCAGCCTGGGAGATGATCGAGAATGAATACGAGATGTTCGTTCTCGGCGAGCTTAACAGTGGTGTTCCCTTGGTTCGCTATGTTTCCAAGAATACTGAATATTGGGTTCAGTTTGCGGCTCACAATCTTCAGTGGACTAATGATCTCGACCAAATAGCGTTCATAGCCACGCCAGTTACAACGACTACCGAGGTTTCGGGGAATGAGGCAAAGTGGCCTGATGCCTACGGGATGGGAATTGACCTTCGCTTCCTCGCTGGCTTGGGACGGATGAACAAGTGGCTCGACATTGCGACTCCCTTACCAGCTCCGCCGCAGTTCATCATCGACGGCGGCAATCCTGTTATCGAGTTTGCTGAGATTCTGGAGTTCCACAAGGACTTGGAGGTTTGGCTTAATGGAGCAGAATGGGACAAGAAGAGCGAAGTAGGAGCAGCCACTGAGATAGAGTTCAGGTCTTCTGATGGACAAGTGCAATTTGTCTTTCCAGTGGCTACAGGTTTTGATGAGAGCAAGCTAGGAGTTCCATTTACTGGAGAGCTGTGCCTCAAAAAGCAAGGCCCGAATCTCTATGTGACTGTGCGCTTTCCTTGGTCTTGGCTTGAGTCCGCCCTTTATCCTATCCACCTGGATACCACAGTGGCTAAGCAGGTGGGAGTAGGCGGCGATGATGGCTATAGAAGTGGTGCCACTGGCTTTGACACCTCCCAGCCCATCTGCGATGCTGGAGATTGTAACGGACCCTGCCACATATTTGCGAGATGGACTGGTGTCACCATCAGTGGCACTATAAATACAGCCTACATTCAGGTGTACTACGCTTACTCGACTGGCGATCCTTCGTATCTTAAAATCTATGGTGTCGATGAAGATAACCCAGCGGCACCTATTACATACAGCGAGTTTGAAGCTGATCCCCTTACTTCAGCCGCGATTGACTGGGATGGTAATTGGTCTGGCGGTTGGAACACAACGGAAGAACTAAAGACCATATTCCAGGAGCTTGTAGATAGTTACACAATCAGTGATAAGGCTGTTATGTGTCAAATTCGAGATGACGGGACCTCGGGTGATTTCAGTGAATGTCGTAGCTATGAATGGCCTGGGAACATCTACGGTCCCAAGCTCCACATCGAGTATAGCGAAGCGGCGGCAAAAAGAAGAATAATGATAATTGAATAAAGGTCAAAAGCTTGGCACGGATGGTTCATCTCTGAGGAGGCCCTCAATATCTACCTAAGGACCAGAAAGAAGAAAGGCCCTTGAACTTCAAGAGCCTTTTTCGGCTTTGGAGAAGAGTTGTTTCTGTAGCCTGCACTAGTAGGACACGAACACCCTCAGCCCCACAAGCCATCCAGTTCGTAGCATTCCAGTGAGTGTGCGCCAGCGTTCCAGGAAGCCCAGCAGCAGTCCCAGTATCCTCTTGTTGCCGCCAGTTTCCCAGAGTGCCCACTCGGCCGCTGCTTGGTAAGCGTATAGGCGAGGCAGCAGATACTCCATCTGCTCTGGCTGATACGGGTCGTCCCGGTAGATCAGCCCGGCCAGCAGGGTGTCCGCCTCGTGGTGGCGTATTCCCTGGCTCAGCTTGGGGCTCTGGCTTGCTTCCATTCCCTCGACTTCTCCTACAGCGTGGTCGAGGAGGTCCACGACCTGATCGAAGAAGTGCTCGGCTCGCAGCATGTGTTCGTGTGTCTCCTCTCCGAAGTAGGCCAGAAGAGACCCGTGCAGGTCGGTCAGGGAGTCATGCCCGGCGCGCTCCAACAGCCGCCTGAAAGTCCACCAGGCGAAGGGGTCTTTTACCTGCTGGTCGTCTCCCATTTCCTGGTCAATAGAGGCCATGGCGGCGATGGCAGCCATAAGGCCCAGCCTGAACGAGGCCATACCTGGGTAGTTGGAGAAGCGGGCGTAGCAGTTGTCCTCGCCCAAGGGGCGAAGGGGACAGGCCCGGCAGATTCTCAGTCTCTCCTCCGGGGAGAGTACTTCCTCCCAGGCGGTGTAGATCGGCCCCTGGTGCGCGTCCGGATGCATTATCACCTTGGCTACCTTGCTCTGAAACTCCTCCTCTCCCATCACTCTCTGTGGGACCAGCGAGTAGCGGAAGTGCTGGCTCCGGGAGGTCAGCTCCTTGAGTAGCTCGCCAGCCTCACCTTCAGGGAGTGATCCAGCTGGCACTCTTTCCATATGGCCGATGAGCGCAAAGTGCTCTCGGTCGAGCTGTTGTGTGGGGCGGTAGTAGTCAGGTGCATCCCGCCGCACCACCGAGGCGTCGAGGCGGTATGCCCTCAGTCCCCGCCATGGCTCGTGCCCCTTCTCTGGCTCCACGAAGCCAACCAGAGTGTTACGGTACTCCCTGCAGTTGGCCTTGGGACATCTTTTCAGGTCGTCGCTCACAAATCCTATGTCGATGCCCATTTCTGTTCTCCTTTCTTTCGGTCGCACTCTTTCGGCTTTCGCAAGATCCTTGGACCTCCAAATGCTCAGCTCCATCACCTCCTTTATCTGGTCATCAAAGGGCAAAAAGTTGGTGCCCGGCCAGGGCGCAGGCGGCGCCGAAAGGGGCCGCCTCTCAAGCCAAGTCGCTCGCGGCACTGACCGTGCACTACGTCTAACATAACATAATGAGGATCTCGGTCAAGCCTTTCACATGACGCTTGTTAGCCTTCTCAGCATCTGACATGTCACACGAACTCCGATTGCCATGCCTGTAGGGGAAGTTGTATAATATGTAGACGGTCCGGTACCGGCGGACGCGTCTTTCCGCCAAGCCGGCGATGATCGGCCTGGACAGTTTCACACTCATGGACGGGCGTGAAGGAACGCATCCAGCCCAAGGTGTACTATGCCGAAAACCAAGGGTTTCTGGTGGATATGCAGCTGCGGTTGAAGGCCCTGTACGTGTAGCTTCGGACGAGCATGCGAAGGTGAGCTTCTGGGTGGTGTCGGTTCACAGCAGTCAGTAGCCGTGGGAAGAGGCACACGGGGGGCTGGGCTCAATCCGGATGACGTGTAGCACGGAGCACAAGCCGGAATCAGCACAACCGATGGTTAGGTGGGGGCAACCAAGGTGCCTTCGGGAGGGAAGTAGGAAGTGAACAGTGAGAAACGCTCGGCGCCGTTGACAGATCCGGTAATCATTGCGGTTTCCAGACTCGTTGATGATGCTCAAACCGGGACTCGTGAACCAAGCCACTCTGATATTGAGTTTCAGATTAGGCGTGCAGGTCTTGTGGAAGGTGATCCAATAACACGAGGGCGAATCGTCGGAAAGGCAAAACGTGTCCGGGCAACTTTGTACTGGGCTCTTGAGGAGAATCCCCAGGCTGGTGAACGTTTGGTTGCAATTCTCATATCACTGATAAGAGGGTGCGGTGGGTTTCGCGAGACGTCTCCGAACTTCGTTGGTGTGGAGGTGTTTCGGGACGCAGTTGATGCCTTCAGGGGAGAGGGATTTGAATTGTCTTCCGATGGCGACCTTCGCCCGATTCTGCTTGAAAACCTATCTGGAGCAGAGCTGACAGAAGCATTGGAAGCTTATGTCCGTCGGGCAAAGCGCGGTTCAGATGACGCAGCTCTCGTGACGGGTACAGGAAAGGATCTTCTGGAGGCAACCGCAGCTCATGTTCTAACGGAACGATGGGGTAGCTACTCTGCAAGCAGCAACTTCCCAACCTTACTAGGTCAGGCTTTTGTAGCACTGAGACTGGCAACGCCACAAGATGCCGAAGAGCCTGGCGAGCCTGCACAGAGACGTTTCGAGAGGGCGATGTACGAACTAGGTTGTGCGGTGAACCGCCTACGGAACAAAGAGGGAACCGGTCACGGCCGTCCATGGCTGCCGTCAGTGACGGAAACTGAGGCAAAGGCCGCAATCGAGTGTATGGGTGTTATCGCCGAGCGACTACTCAGTGCACACAGAGAGCGTCCCTAATCTGCAGCCACTTGACAACTCGCTGGCGTGCCCTGAGATCTGTTGGGTGGTAGCCGGTGAAAGTCCGGTTTGAAGACATATCCCTTCAGCAATCTCGACCGCTTCGTCCAGGCCCGCAGAACGCTCACGGACCTACGATGTAAGGCGGTTGGGAGCCCTCGCCATTGACAATTCCCATGAATGCGGTAAGCTGGATCTAGAGGCGGGTTCTCGGATATTCGAACCTGCCCCACAAGCATCTAATCGCCCGGCGATGGTCCGGCCGCATCCACTCCCCTCCGATCTGGCGGGTCATCGGCGAGCAACCCTCTTTTATGAACTGTCTCCTTTACGCACGTGTGTCCACAGACAAACAGGCCCAGAAGGACCTTTCCATTCCAGCCCAGATTGCCGCTATGAAGGAATACGCCAGGAAGAATGGCTGGAAAGTTGTCGGTCATTTTGTTGATGAGGGAGAATCGGCGAGAACAGCCAATCGACCTGAACTCAAAAGGCTTATTCAGCACTGCAAGGAAGACAAGGATGTAGATCTAGTCCTTGTCCATAAGATAGACCGCCTGGCCAGAAACCTGATCGACTATGCGACCATCAAGGCCATCCTCAAGCAGAAAGGGATAAGGCTTGTCTCTGTCTCAGAGCCTTTTGATGATAGCCCCATCGGCCATCTCCTGGAAAACATCATAGCCAGTATCTCTGAATGGTATAGTGCCAACCTGGGGGAAGAGATCAAGAAAGCCAACCTGGCCAAGCTCAAAAGGGGAGAATGGCCCCATAAGCCTCCCTATGGCTACAAGAGCGTCAAAGGCGAGAACGGACGCGTCAAGCATGTGCCGCACGAAGAAACGGCTCCCCTGGTCAGACAGGCCTTTGAGCTTTTCTCCACCGGAAACTACTCCCTCAAGGCTGTGTCAGAGGAGATGCATACGAGGGGTCTGAGGACAAGGTATGGCCGAATGTACAGTCCAGAATCGATGAAGACGCTTTTGACCAGACGGTTCTACATTGGCAGGATGGAATGGAAGGGAAGAGAGCACAAGGGGAAACACAAGCCCATCGTCCCTCGTGAGCTCTTCTACCGGGTTGAAGAGGTGCTGAAGAGGCGAAGCGTTGACACCGGGGAGAAAGGAAGGCGGAAGTTCCTCTTGAGGGGTATCGCCTATTGCCGGGTCTGTGATCAAAGACTGACCGGTGAGGTCCATCCTAGGGGAAGCTACTACCGCTGCCTCCCCAGCCCTCATAAGAGGAAGTGCCGTCAGCCTTACGCACCTGTTAGTCTTCTCGATGGTCAACTGGAGGCCCTCTACGAGAGACTGCAGCCACCAAGGAAGCTGCTGGAACTCCTGAAGGTGGAGATGCAGGAGATCGCCCAGAGGAGAAAGAGGATCGCCGACAAGGAGATAAAGGGCCTGAGAAGGACCATCGGGGATCTGGAGAACAAGCAGCTGAGGCTCTTGGACGAGATGCTTGCGGGGAGGGTGGACCGAGAGATCTACAGGAAGATGGACAGGGAATACACTGAGCAAAGGAGACGGGCAGAGGCCAGGCTCAGCCAGCTTGAGGTGGACTACGATGACCCCCTGGATTTCCTGGACAAATGCATCGTGGTAGCGAGCACGCTTTCATTCCTTCACGAGAGGTTCGACTACGAGCAGAGGAAGAACCTCCTCAAGGCGGTCTTTGAGAGGATCTACGTTCAAAACAAGGCTATAGTCGGTGTGAAACTGAATCCGCCCTTCTCGTTTCTACTCAAGGACGACGTAGGAAAGGTGTTCAAAGATCGTCCTTCCGCGCCCACCAGAGAGGACGTCTTCGAACACGTGGTAGCTTTCACTCTCTCAGAGCGATACCCTCAGACAAGAAGTCTAGTGGAACGTATATCGCAGAAGGCAGGAGACTTCCTGCTGTAAGCGTCTCAGCCCAACGCTTTCGGCTGCACGCGGGTGCTTATGCTCCTCGGATTGGTTAAGTCCCGAAGGCCCGCAACTGTACTGTCTTCGCCCAGGTCGCTTCCTCCGGATCGAGGCTCCATTGGAACCAGGCATCAACCGGTCATGAACCGGTGGCTCTTCTGATTGGCTAGAACCGTGACCCGCAGTATCGCGCGTCTGCCTCACGACTACTCTTTGCAGCTCGCGTGAGGTGGAATCTGCTCAGGCAGTTACTTCTTCTCAAGAGACAGTCAGCCCAGGCTCAGGTGCTTTGACACTCGGGGCGGGGCCATGTATCATAGTTGTGCTCAAGTGTGCACGACAGCTGGGTCGTGCGCTGAGGCCGTGCGGTGCGAGGGGGTGGACACCGCTGAGTGCCCGGAAGGCGATCGGCAACTGGCCTACCTCAGAGCGGCCGCCGTCTTCGTCCTGCAGCTCGACAAGACACAGAGGATTGAACGCGTCTTCTGCAGCCTGCGAAAGGGCGCGAGAGGGCACTTCGGGTGCGGTGTTCCGGGTCTCTTGGTCTGCCCAGCCGCAGGACAGTATTCGCTCTATGTCTACCCCCATCGAGAGGGAACTGAAACTCGCACCATCTGTTCGTACCTGGAGAAGGTCAGCGCGAAACGTTCCGCAGGAATCCACCGGCGTCCGGCTCGTGGGCGACAGTTCGACAGAGAAGCACAGAACGCGGACAGAGGATCTCGGCAACGAGAGTCATGGCATGTGGGCAGACAACACCAAGGAAGAGAGCTCTTCATCCTCCAATGGTCATGGATGATGCCGGTATCCGTCCCTGATACCGAGCAGCAACTCCTAAAGGACCGAGTTCAATGACCGCTGACGTGCAGTATAGCAGCGCGCTCTCAAGCAAGGGTGCCTTGCTCGACGAAACATTGACTGTGCTACGGCAGATCGTCCAGGGGCACAGCCCCGACGAGGTTAGAGCGCTGGTCATGGACCACGATCTGCTGGGCAAGATGACCGTGCGGACTCGCGAAGCCGTATGGGAGAACATCCACGCCCGATATCTGGCCGATGACCACCATGCTCACGTCTTGGCCCGCATGGTGGTGCATGCACGCGACCATCAGACGGAAAAGCTGGTATTGTTATACGAGCTTTGCCGATCATCCCGCGTCCTCAGGGATACAACGATATATTGCATGTATCGCCGTTGCTCTGCCGGCTACAGCAGCATTGACAAGACAGACATCCAGAGTTACTTCGATGACATCGCAGGGGACCATCCGGAGTTGATGGCGTGGTCCCCTCAGACGCGGGACAAAGTGGTCAGCAACATCCTCACCATCTTGCGCGACTTTGGCGTGCTGGAGGGGTCGCAGCGCAAGCTGTTCTCCCGCCTATACGTCCCGCTCCCTGCTTTCGTCTACGTCCTCTACCGGCTTGCTGGCGATGGACTCACAACTCCCCAGGAGCTTCTGAAGGTTGAAGACTGGCAGCTATTCTTCCTTGAACCGCCTGACGTGGTGACCCTCCTCGACGAAGCAACGGCCGTCGGGCACTGCACTTTCAAGCATCAGGGAGACATCTACAGCCTGGACCTGCACTACCCGTCCCTGGAGGCATGCGTTGAGGCCCTTATTGGAGAAGTTTGACGAACTGGAAGGCCTGTTGTTGCACCACCGGGCGACGCTGGCCCAGAACACCGGGGTGCCTTTCGTTCGGCTGGTCTACCGCCCTGAGGAAGAGGCTGAGTGCTGTCGCCGGCGGAAGCTTCTGGAGCGCACCCTGAGGCGGGAGGACATCTCAGTAGAGAAGGTCAGTTGCTGTGGAGCCATCTTTGCGCACTACGAGCGACGTGGTCGACTCGACCAGCTCTTTGAGCTGGAGAGGATTGAGGGCCATCGCCTGAGTGCCAGCATCGCCACTCACGCCCGTCGGGAGCTCAGCGACCAACTATCGGCTGGCGTCGAGCGACTGAACGGTGATGGGGCAATCTTTCTCGTTGATGCTGCTTTCGTCTATCCCTATCTTCACCTTGGTCTTGTCTTGGACGACTGCATCAACCGGATCACACCGCCCATGGCGCTGACACTATTCTACCCAGGCGAGGTGGACGTAGACGGCCAGCTGCTCTTCCTCGGTGTGCGGCCAAGTGGGTATTATCGGTCACGGGATCTAGTTTAGCCCCAGAGAGCACAGAGGTGAAACTATGTCCTTGCTCTTGAAAGACCTCTTCGTCTACCCCATCGAACGCTACATCCCACCCGTGGCCAAGGTGGATGATGTTGCCGAGGCCACGATAGAGACGGAGCTGCGGGAGTACGTGGTCACCGCGCCCATCGAACGAGCGTTGGCCGACTTCTTGGAGATCTACGCGGAGTCCCGCACCATGCCTACCGACGAGATCGGAGTGTGGATCTCTGGCTTCTTCGGCTCTGGCAAATCCCATTTCGCCAAGGTCCTTAGCTACCTGTTGACCAACCCCAGAGTTGGTGGCCGCACGGGCCGCGGGCTCTTCGTCGAACGGCTGGCCGGGAGCCCCCGCCGGGTTGAGCTAGAGGGGTTGCTCCACCGGATAGGGCTGCTGGACAACCGGGTCATCATGTTCCAGATCAAGGCCGAACAGGATCAGACCCAAAGGGACGAGAGCATCAGCGAGATCATGTATCGCCGCTACCTGGCCAGTCGCGGCCTGAGCACCGATCCCGTGGTCGCCAGCTTGGAGCTGTCCCTCATCGAGCGAGGGCTCTATAGGGCTTTCGAGACCGAGGTCGAGAAGCAGATGGGGCGTCCGTGGACTGAAGAGCGGGACGACTACCTGTTCATTCGCTCGACGGTGGCCGAGGCGCTCCAGGCCGTGGCGCCGAAGGCCTACCACAGCCGTGAAGAGGCTCTCGGTGCGCTGGGGATGGTGAATCGCGGCCAGCGACTGACCGTCTCCGACCTGGCCCGGCGGCTGGTGGTCTACGTGGACGATCTGGCCACATCTGGTGATCGCGAACGTCCACCGCGTCTGGTGTTCGTCATGGACGAGATGGGGCAATTCATCGGTACCGATAGCCAGAAGCTGCTAGAGCTCCAGTCCATCGCCGAGCAATTCGCCACCCAGGGACGGGGCAGGCTCTGGCTCATCGTTACTGCTCAGGCCAAGCTACAAGAGCTCATCGCTGGCGTCAAGGCCATCGAAGCCGATTTTGGCAAGATCGGAGCTCGCTTCGACACCCGTCTGGCACTGACAGCGGAAGATGTGGAGAAGGTGCTGGAAGGCCGTATCCTTAAGAAGAAGGATGAACGGGTTCCAGACATTCAGGCCTTCTACCACGATTATGAAGGAGCGCTGGCTGTCCTCTCCACCTTGCCCGGATCCAGTCGCGACTTGCCGGACATGAACGCTGATCGATTCACGACCAATACCCCTTTCCTGCCTTATCACTCCACTCTTATCCAGGGCATCTTCGGCAGTGTCAAGAGCGCCACTGCTACCGGTTTCGGGATCAACCCTGAGGTGCGGAGCATGATCGGCATGGCCCAGGGCGTGCTCAACAACCCGGCTAACGCTTTCGTCCGGGGCGAACTTGGGCGCGCCGTCTCCATGGACATGGTGTACGATCAGATCGCGGTAGACCTCCAACCACAGGACCGGCGGGAGATCGACAACCTACCTCACCAGTTACCTAACTGCCAGAAGGTAGATCAGAGGGTGCTCAAGGCTCTCTACCTGCTGCAAGCCGTGCCCTGGATCGCCGTCACAACTGACACCCTGGCCCATGCACTGCTGCGGGACTTGCGCAAGGAGAGCATCAATGCGCTGAAGGAAGCCGTACAGGCCAGTCTGGAGCGCTTACAGGTCGCCCGCTATATCGTGCCCAAGGGGGATGGGGTCTGGGAGTTCCTCACGGGGACCAAGAAGAGCTTCGAGGAAGAGGTGGCCGGCGTCACCGTGCGCCAGACCGACCTCCGCCGGGAGGTGCGCAAAGCGCTGTCCGAGGTGTTGCGCCCCGTGGGCAAGCTGAACTACCGAGACGGGCATCGAACCTTTGACGTCATCGTGCGCGGCGATGGGGAGGAAATACAATCCGGTCGGGACATCGGGCTTGAAGTCTACTCGCCGCTCTACGTCGAACTGGCGGACTCCTTCAGTATTGAAGACCTGGAGCAGATCGAGAGCTTCAGCCACATTGACACCGTGTACTGGGTCGCAGCGGAGAGCTCGGATCTGACCAACTACCTCACGCGGTCCATCAAACTTGGCGAGGTGCTAGCCAAGTGGCAGGCCAAGACCAGCAAGACAGACGAGGAGCGCGAGATCATCCGTGAGAAGGCAACGGAACTCAGCGCCCTGGAGGGCAAGATCGAGACCGCGCTGCGCACGGCGCTCTACAATGGCGCCATCATCTGGAACGGCCGCGCAGAGGAGCTCGATGGACGCACCACGACGCTCAACCCCATCTTCAACCGCTACGTTAGTCAGGTTGTGCCCCACGTCTATCCCAAGTTTGACATGGCCGCCGTCAAGCCTAACGAGGATGAAATCAAGGCCGCGCTGACGGTGGCGTCCTACGCCCTGCCCACCGTGGGCGCCAGTCTGGATCTCTTCGACTCGGATGGCCACCTCAACCAGCACAGCGCCGTGGTGGACGAGGTCAGGCGCGAATTGGAGCGACGTTCCAATCGGGGTGGGGAACTTACCGGCAAGGCCCTGGAGGAACACTTCACCGGTGGAGACCACGGTTGGCATCCGACCATCGTTCGTCTGATCCTGGGCGCCATGTTTCGCGCTGGCATGGTCACGGTCAAGGCCGACAACGTACACTACACCGACTACACGGCACCAGCGGCCCAGGTTCTCTTCACTCAGGTGCGCCCCTTCCGCCGCGCCGTTTTCTTCTACGAAGAGTCTGAGGCGATCACACCGGACGAGCTGCGACGAACCCAGGACGAACTGAAGCTGATCTTCGATGCGCCGCGACTGGAAGAGACGGCCAACGCCCTGGCAGAGCAGATCAAGGAAGAGATGAACCGTTCGAACGATAGGGCGGAGCGGGTCACTCTCCAGCTTCGGCCTGCAGGGTATCCCATCCCGGAGGTCCTGCAGCACAGCCAGGATCTCTACTTCCGAGTCACGCGCTTCGCCAATCCAGGCAAGGTGGTGAAGGCATTCTTGGAGAGCCTGGAGGAGATATGCTCTTGGCACGCCGAGGTGCAAACCCTGTACACGTTCATCCGCGACAAGAAGCTGCCTATCTTCGAACGCGGTCGCAAGCTGTTGGAGGAGATCCAGCAGGCACAAAGCGTCGCCAAGTCGGAACTGCTGACTGAAGAGGACGCTCAGGGTCGGCGAAAGACGCTGCAGACCCTCGTCGCCGATGGGCGCGCTGCCCATGAGTGGGACCGCTTCATGGCCGCCTACGTTCCCATGCGGGAGCGCTACCGGGGAGTTTACCGGGAGCTACATGAGAAACGCGATGCATCGTATGAGCAGGAGACAGGCGGTCTAGAGGGAGATGGAATCGCGGTTGGTGAGCTGCGCCGGTACGCCTGCGAGGGCCTGGCTTGGGACGAAGGTAGTCTGCACTGCAAAGCATGTGGCGCTTCCCTGGAGACCCTAGACCTGCATATCCGACTGATTCCCTCTGAAGCGCAGGGTATCCGGCAGCGGACCAGGGAGAAGGAGAGCCCATACGAAGGTGAAGGGAAGGTCAAGTACATCCGCGTGGCCGGAATAGTCCCAAAGCGTCGCATCCAGAATGAGGCCGAACTACACGAGGCATTAGATGCCGTGCAGAGAGCAGTCACCCAGGCACTGGATGAGGATGAGGTCGATGTGGTGGAATTGGAGTGAGCCACCGATGGCACTTCGCCTTCGTTGACGAATCGGGCACGGTGGCCCCCTTCTCAGGCAGCCATTTTCTGGTGATCGCACTGTTGGCCACGACACGCGCTAGGCCGATAGAGTTGCACGTGAGGCGTGCCCACAAGAAGTACGGAACGAGCCTGGCCTCCGGGGAGATGAAAGCCGATGCCTCTCGGGAGGAAGTCATCGAGCGGTTGCTGCAGGCCATCGCCCAGGAGCAGGTCGAGATCGTAGCGGTCATCGTGGACAAGCGAGGTATCGCGCGTCCTCCGGAGGATCCCGAAGACATCTACCGGGAAGCCGTTGCCCAGGCCATCAGGTATGCCGTGACCAGGTGGCCGCGCATTGACGTCTGTCTGGACAAGCGCTACACCATGAAGCGATTGCGCTACAGATTGGAAAAGGAGATTCGAGAGAGGATAGCAGACCTCCGTCAAGAGGTGGTGATCATTCGCCAAGAGGACTCGATCGCCCAGAAAGAGCTACAGGCGGTTGACTACATCGCCTGGGCTTTCTACCAGAAGTACGAGTGGGGAGACGAACGTTTCCATCAGATCATCGCCAACAGAGTGGTCGTCGAGGCGGTCATCAGGCGTCGGCTATGGTAGAGACGAAAAGAAAAAAGCGGCTCACCCTGGGCCCCGATTTCAATCTGTCCCGACGCATTTCGGCGTCAGCTAGGTCCACTCTCCGAGTGGCCAGGGTCACCAGGCTTTACGATGCCGCTTTGATGATATTCTAGCACTATGGGGAAGGGCTGTCAAATATGAACCGCCAGGCGAAAACGGCCATCAAATCGCTGGTCCTCACCCTGCGTCACAAGCTGGAGGATGATATCGCCATCCAGTTGAAGCGCTATGGCTTCGCCGGCGAGCGCTGGCTAACCCTGGACCGCCTGCCTCACATCGAAGGGGACAACCGGGCGGCGAGCGACCACTTCCGGTTGAAGAGTGCCCTGGAACAACACCTCCGCCGCATCGGGGCGGACCCAGAGAAGGACACGCCCAAACAGCGGGCCGAGGCAGTGGAGTGGTTCGTGCGCGAGGTGGCCTTCACTCACCTCAATCGACTGGTGGCCCTCAAGTGCCTGGAAGTGCGTGACCTCGTCGATGAGATCATCACCGCGCGAGAGGCTTACGGTGGTCGCTCCCGGGCCCACTACGACTACCGCAACGCCCACCCAGAGGAAGCACGCCAGGCCGATGACGCCCTGCCCGCCGCTATCGGCCATGTCTGTCAGCAGGTGTATGCCGAGTTCAAGTTCCTCTTCGACGTGGGCGACCCGGCCACGGGCCGCCCGCCCCCAGCCAACTCCATCCTCTGGCCCGCCAACCCCGTCCTCAGAGAGTGCGTCGCTCTCCTCAACGGCCTGGACCAGGCAGCGGGCAACGACGGCCGCACGCTGTGGGCAGAAGACGAGATCATCGGCTGGATCTACCAGTTCTACAACGCTGAGGAGAAGGAGGCCATCCGCAAGCGGGGCAAGCCCCGCCGCCCGGCCGAGGTGGCGGTCATCAACCAGTTCTTCACCCCCCGCTGGATCGTCAAGTTCCTAGTGGACAACACCCTGGGCCGTCTCTGGCTGGAGATGCACCCCGATAGCCAGCGAGTACGGGAGAAGTGCGACTACCTCGTCCCTGAGCCGCTTGCGGCAGATGAGTCGCAGTCCACAACTGACGGTTCGCGGTTCCCGTTGGACCCCGACTCGCCCATCAACGATCCGACGGCCCCGCCCCGCCGCCCACCCAAGCGCCCCCAAGACGTCCGCCTGATCGACCCGGCCTGCGGCACTATGCACTTTGGCCACTACGCCTTCGAGGTGTTCCAGGAGATCTACCGCGATGCACGAGACCATGGCTGGGTGACTGGCGCTGATGCGCTACCCGACGAGGAGCTTCCCGCCGCCATCTTGCGCCACAATCTCTACGGGGTGGACATCGACCTGCGGGCCGTGCAACTGGCCGGCCTGAGCTTGTTCATCAAGGCGAAAAGCGCCAACCCCAAGGCCCACATCTCCCAGGTCAACCTGGTGGTGGCCGACGCCGTGCTCCCCCCCGACGGTTCCCGCCAGCGGTTCCTGGATCAGTATGACGATGACAAAACGGTGCGCAACGCGGTCGAGCAGGTGCTGGACGATATGGGCAACGTGGCCGAGGTGGGCAGCCTGTTGCGGGTGGAGGAGCGGCTGCGCGAGGAACTGGCCAAAGCCGGCCACGCTGCGGTACGAGGCTGGGACGCTGAGCGGCAGGAGGAGCTCCCCGGCTTCGAGCCGCCGGCACGCCAGCTCTCCCTGGCCGAGGTCTCCGGTACCCAGCCGGAGGAATGGGGCGCCCACTACACGGTGGCGCGGCTGCTGGACGACCTGCGCGCCTTCGATGCCCAGGCCCTCCAGACCCACGACCTCAACGCCCAGCTCTTC
>Ga0209979_1003225_pt1 | contig 14593 bp, 20 predicted proteins | sample AnhtaG_FD_183114 | JGI IMG/M metagenome (GOLD analysis project Ga0209979, IMG submission 183114) | Deep subsurface microbial communities from Anholt, Denmark to uncover new lineages of life (NeLLi) - Anholt_01485 metaG (SPAdes) (version 2) | ecosystem: Environmental > Aquatic > Marine > Oceanic...
GAAAGGCTCAGCGGGCTGACGCCTGCGCCGACAGCTTTCAGGGTGAGCCTGGCCAAGACGCCGGAACCACTATCGGGTGCAGGTGGGTCTGCAAGATCGACTGCGGCGACCCGGTAGTAACCGTCGATGTCAGGTAGGCCTTCAGATACGTCGAACACGTTGCTGCCTGGGTTCGCCGCCTGGAACATCATCACGTCCCGGCTGACGACGTTGATGATTGACATGTCGTAGACAAAGTACGTCTCCCAGGCCAGAAGGTCGGCGACATCGGTGACAAAGATATCGGCTTGGAAGGTGTCACCGATGCTCACCGATATGCACGCGTCAGTAGGGCCGAGAGAAGTGACTGTATTGCCCGCGGGTTCAACGTCCACGCCGATAGTCACAGCCTCTTGGGCGGCGCTATAGCCTCTGGCCACAACGCCCCCTGCCGATGCTGCCAGAGCCAACACCACTCCGGCTAGCGCTGCACTGGCCAACATCACTTTCATCGATCCGGTCCTTTCAGCGGCCCTTGGTGATCCAGACGTGAAGCGGCCGCGGCGACAAGGGTCTCCCCCTGCGTCCTCCACTTACACAACGCGCAAGAGCCACCAAGGGTACGGAAACAGCCAACTCTAGTTGCGATCCTCCGATATCTGGGCCGGGCTTCGCAAAGCCAGGCATAACCACCCGCCGATTATAGCGGCGGTCGCTAGCCCATCCAAGCCGAGGGCCGGACCCTTATCCATGCCAATTCCAAAGACGCCCGTTGGTGGAGTTAGTTACGCCTGCTGACCGGAAAAGCCCGTGCCCCAGCCGTGGCCAAGACCTACGGCTCTCCTTGCAGCGGGCGTATCTGGATGGTGGCAGAGGTGGTCAACTGGCCGCAGTTCTCGTAGTTGGCGTCACAGTGGGAGCTTTCGGCTACTATCTGGTAGTTGTCAAGCGGCACCTGCTGGCCATCGTTGTCCCGCTGGTCCCAGGTCTCAGCAAACGAAAGCATCTCGTTCGCCTCTAGCGGCACCTCCGCTGTGACCTGGGCGAAGGCGCGATCCCGCGACCAGCGCCAGACCTCCTGGCCCTCGGAATTGATAACTGCCAGGTCGTAGCGCTGGCTAGTGCGGTAATAAAGGGTGATAGGCTCCCGGACGGCGACGATTATGCCCAGTTGAATGGGCTCACCCTCCTCGAAGAAAGTGCCAAAGGCGGTCAGGTCGATGCCGATGGATCCTTCGAATTCGAAGGGGAATGTCGGCGTAGCGGACGGTGTTGGCGTAGCCACCCCCGTGGGCGAAGGGCTGGGCTCTTCTCCGCCATCCCCGCAAGCAGACGCGATCACCAAGACAGCAGCTAGAGCAGCCAGAAGGGCCACGAACGCCTTTGTCTTGATGAAGCAGCGGCTTCCTTTTGCCATTGCGCCTCCTTCCTGCTACTGGCTGCTTCCCTGAGGGGTCTGGAGCGTCCTTGGGGAGCAGCCTCGGCGCTCTGATTGCCAGCTAGACGGTGCTAGGGACGTATTTCCTTGTCCAGAGGACAGTAATCGGGCTCTGGCTGGTCAGATGTGCAAGAGTTTCGCCCGGTCAGAGCAAGTAGGGCCCTGCCGTTGGCGGCGGTAAACTCGTCCCTCTCCTCGTCGTAGTAGAACTCGCCTGTCAGATCTGTCACCGTGTCCGGTTCGGTCGAGCGGTCGACAACCCGCATGAATATAGTCACCTGCCATCTGGTATCGCCCAGCCAGCGGGCCACCACACGGTGACCGTGACCGGCGTCGGGTTTACCGGCCGTGCGGAAGACCAGATCGGAGATAGTTTCCTCGTAGGTTGTGCCGTCTTCCCAAGTGATCCGACGCGCGACAGTGTTTGCCAGACTTTCAACCTTCTCCCCCCTCAAGCTGATGTCCGACGCCACGACAGTAGCTGGGGTGCCCCCCGGACCGGGGCTCGTAGGCTGAGGAGACCCTGGAGTCGTCGCGGTTGGCGTAACAGCGCTGTCCTCCTGCTGTGCCGCACATGCGACCGCCAGCAGAAGGCAGAAGCACACTGCACCAAGCTGAGCGACCATAAGAGGCCGATTCATGCTCTACTCATTAGCAGAGAATCATCGCTGTGGCAAGGGGCGCTATCCCTCCCACAGCTTACGAGCCTAGTCAGCAGGGAGGCGGCTTGCATCCTGCCGCTGTCGTCGCCTTTCCGGGACGCTATGCATTGACCTTTCCCCTAGACGAGATGCTCAGAGGCTGCGCATCCCCCGTTCGCTGGCCTCTTTGACCAAGGTGGGCCGACTTGCCAGCTCACGATACTCTCGAGGCGTGTAGCAAAGGAAGTCGTATGAGACGCCCCTCTCGCGCAAGAGGAACATAAGGCGGCCATGCTCCAGGAACGGTATGCCCTCGAAATCGGGCGAGACCACGATGAAGTCATAGTCGCTCCACTCGTCTGCTCGACCTTCGGCCCGGGAGCCGAACAGAACAAGGGCGTGTACTCGGAGGCGCCTTGAAAGCTGAGTCCTGAGCCTCTCTACGACCCCGTCGATAGCCTTTGCTCTACCCACTCCAATGCCCTCTTTGCTACTCTGAAGATGCCGGTCACTTACGGGGCGATCGATCGAAATTGTTCGGGCGTGAGCCCCTTCAGGGAGCCGTTGCTGAAAAACCAGCGATGGAAGAGAGGAGGGCAGTCTTGGGTGATGGCCGCTGTCATTGAGCGCAGGCGAAGGTCTCAGGCCAAGACCTCTGTCGGGGCCGTCATCACCGAGTAGATGAAGGAGCCGGGGTCAGCCTGGCCTTTCGCCATCTCATCGCGGGTGTAGGGGAAGACCTCGACGTCGATGGGCACATCGAGAAACCAGCGGCGGAACTCCGGGATCCGCTCCATAAAGGGCCTGGGGTCCACCTCCAAGATGACCAGCACATCGGCATCGCTTCCCGGGACGTAGTCGCCCTTCACCAGAGAACCGAACAGGACGACCTGCTGTACGCGGGAGTCGCTTCGCCGGAGCCGCCTAGCTGCCTGACGCAGTCTCTTAACCGTCTTATCCCGATCTAGGAATTCGGCCTTCACAGAAGTCCACGATCGCCGCGGCATCGCCAATGGCCTCCCTTGCATCCTTCTCGTCGAAGTAGTCAGAGGGGACTCCCGATGCGAAGCTGTTAGCGTAGCGGGTAGGTATGTACAATCGGTCGAGGCGCAGCCCTTCTCCCCGCAGCTCCTCGGGTACCGCTGCCCTCCCCGCGAGCGCCTTCAGTAGCCCCGTGATCGAGTGGCCCCTGGCTTCGCCGTGGAGATGCTGAAAGAGGGCTCTAACAGCCTTCTCTGCAGCCTGATGGGCGCTGAAGCAGGCCCATTCGAAATAGCCGCCCTCTAGATCGTTCCCCGCGTGCTGGAGATCCCGCTTCGCTTGGCGCATCCAATCAGCCGCTCTAGAGGCCAAAGCCTTTCACCTCCTGATCACCATGTCCTCATTGTAGAGTACCTGTCCCGCCTTCGCGATGCTCGTCAGCCCATCGATAATGACAACGACGCTCAACGTGTCCAAGCCCAATTGAGTGCGGAATTGCCCGGGAATGCCTACGCTTAGCTGTCTGGAGACCACACGGAGGAACGGGCGCCGCCGGTCTGCGGCCGCCTGCTAAGCAGAGGCTTCACCATCAGCGCCCGGACGTGGAGGGACCTGGTGAGCACACCCTCCCGCTCCAGCTCCCTCTCAGTCACCATGTCCGCCCGCAGGCAGGCCTGTAGCTGGCTTGCGTCCACGGCAGGCTTGACGCACTCAGCTAAGCGCGGAAAGGTAGCAAGAAGTCGCTCGGCGTCGTACTCCTTGTGGAAGCGCGGCTCCACGTAGACCGTGACGCCCCGCACCTCGTCCACGAAGGGGCCCTCCTCAGTTACGAGGTCTTTGAGAAGATTCTTCACCTGTTCCAGCCGCTTCTCCAGGGGTTCCAGCTTCTCTTTCAGGTCCAGGTATTCGTCCACGAGGGCGGCCGCGACGTTCATCCCGCCAGGTCGGCCGTTCGTTGCGTCTCGCACCATCGCTATCTCCTTCGCCAGGGGGTTTGTCCGATGCTCAGCCGGCGTAGCCGCGGCGGGCATCGGCAGCTTCCGGGGAACTGGGGGTCTGGGGCTCGGAGGAGCACCCCCTTTGTTCATCGGGTATGGCGCAGAGGGGCTCTGAGCTTGCCCCTCAGGGCCTCAGCGTGCTTGCAGACTCCTCGGTAGGTGAACCCCGGGCAGGTGCAGCGCACATGGCCCCAGGGGCTCACCCACAGCTCGAAGTAGCTCCCCGGCTCGTAGGTCCGGCCGCGCGCCAGGTAGCGGTTCTGGCCAGCCAGCTTGACGGGTTGGTTGTGGTTCCCCCCCACTCCGCTTCCATCCTCTTCCTAGACTTCTATCGTGCTACGCCAGGCCTCCACAGCCACTGGGTCCAGCCGTTCCAGCTTCGGCAGACGATCGAAGCCAGCGTCGGCGGACACGATGCGGCGGAGCCCCAGCCGTTTCACGACCGCAGCGTGCAGCAGATCGCGAGCACTGAGATCTGGATACTGGTCAGCGAGGGCGGATGCCTGCTCCACATCGGTGGCATGCACCGGTTCCACTCGCTCGCGCATCAGCTCTGCGAACCGTTGGAATACCTCCCTGCCCTGAGGCCAGATGTGTAGGGCCAAGTATCGATGCAGCAGCTCCTGCAGGACCTCCGCATCGGTCAGAAACGCCTGCGGCCTTTCGGCGACGAGCATCAAGATCTGGGCGCAGGGCTCCTTCAGAGCATGAGGACGGCCAGCCGCATAGACGGGGACGTTGGTATCAAGGAAGATCGGCGGACTCATGGGTGCCTTCAAGCTGGCGGCTGAGGGTCTCCGGGTCAGGGACGTCTTCCACGGCCAGCTGGGCCAGCTCCCAGGCGGCGCGGACACGGCTGGCTTGGAGGCCTTCCTCGTATGCTTGGTCAATCATGCTCCGCACTACCTCGGAGATGGGCGTCCCGCGCGCCGCCGCTAGCTCCGACAGCTTACGCCGACGCTCGCTGTCGAGGCGCACCTCGAGACGTTCCATGGCCATGTACGACACCCCCTATCCGTATGTTATTGTACGCCTCGCAGGTGCCGGATGCAAGGCCATTGATTTGTCACAGCAGACCATCTCGCTGAGAGTGACCGACCTGTGGGGTGCCAATATTGTGTCCGCCATGATTTCGCAGGTCATGCAGCCACGCGCTCCTATTGAGACATCACCCACCCCAACTCGCGGTGCGATGCATTTGGCACACTGACCTTAGGGTCGTTCACCAGCTGGTGTTGAAGGACTGCGACAGACACTGCCCGCTGAGAGCTACAGCGCCTCGGTCATCAGTCTGCCTACTCGGCTGCCCCCCGTGCGGTTCGCCACCCCTCGAGGGGCTTGACGATGAGGGCCCGGGAGTGGAGGGCCCGTGTGAGGACACCAGCGCGTTCCAGCTGTCCCTCGGTGGCCATGCCCGAGCGCAGGCAGGCCTCTAGCTGGGTTACGTCCACGGCGGGCCTGACACACCCTTCCAGGCGGGGGAAGGTGGCAAGAAGCCGCTCGGCGTCGTAGTCCTTGCGGAAGCGCGGCTGCACGCAGACCGTAACGCCCCGCACCTCGTCCACGAAGGGGCCCTCCTCGGTCACAAGGTCTTTGAGAAGATTCTTCACCTGTTCCAGCCGCTTCTCCAAGGGTTCCAGCTTCTCTTTCAGGTCCAGGTATTCGTCCACGAGGGTGGCCGTCGCGTTCATGCCGCCGGGTCGTCCGTTCGTTGCGTCTTGCACCATCGCTATCTCCTTCGCCAGCGGGTTTGTCCGATGCTCAGCCGGCGTAGCCGTGGCAGGCATCGGCAGCTTGCGGGGAACTGGGGGTCTGGGGCTCTGGGGCTCGGAGGAGCGCCCCCTTTGTTCATCGGGTACTCGGCACACGGGCTTTTAGCTTGTCCCTCAGCGCCTCGGTGTGCTTGCACATGCCTCTGTAGGTGAACCCCGGGCAGGTGCAGCGAACATGGCCCCAAGGGCTCAGCCACAGCTCGAAGTAGCTCCCCGGCTCGTAGGTTCGGCTTCTGGCCAGGTAGCGGTTCTGGCCGGCCAGCTTGACGACCCTGACGCCGCGGGCCCTGGCCCGAGCTCGTTCTAACTGGTCCAACCTATCCACTATTGGCCCCTTGCGCCGTCGCCACCTTGTTTTCGGCGCCCCTAGGCTTGGCCAGCTGGGACCGCAGGGTCAGGTAGGCATTCTGGGTGGCCAACCGAACGCAGCGGGCCAGAGCAGCGCGGTCATACTGCTCTTGCTTGATGAGAAGGAAGCCGTTGTCGGGTTGGAGTGTCAGAAGCTGGCGCTGCTTGGGCTGCTCGGCGGCACCCCACACGCCGGCCAAACCATTGCGGCCCTGTACTTGGACCGCTGCCCTGAAGGCGCCCTCGGTCTCCCACACCACGAGGGTTGGAGTGGTGATGACGGGAACGTCCATGGGCAGCGCATGGCGAGGCCCTTCGGCCAGCGGGGGGAGGCTTGAAGCCGCCTCTCGCTCCGCCTGTTGGGCTGGGATTTCGGTGTCGCCGGCTGGCTCTCCCGCCTGGCCCTGGCCGAACTGCCCGTTGCCGCCCCTCTCTTTGATCCCCTGGGCTCTGCCAAAGGCCTCTTCTGTAGTCTCCCTGACCCGACCCTGGAGGACGGCCTTCTTTCGAATGAGCTCCCGTAGACAGTTGGAGCCCACGAAGTGGTCCAGACCGGTCAGAAGCTCCCGGATGCCGAAGAGGGTTCCAGGCTGGCCAGACCCGCAGGCCTCACAGAGCTCGCCCGTCGAGTTGCGGACGCCGCCCCGCAGCTTCACGAAGCTCTTGCCCCGAGAGAAGTTGTCTAGCTTGTCCTGATAGCTCTCTGCCATGGTGCACCTCTAGTCATGGAATTGGATCCGAAGCTGTCAGCTGTTCTTCCTTGGCTATTCCCAGCAGCTGCTGGCCCACTGTGCAGTCCCGGCAGCGGGAGACGGAGGTGATGAGCTCGAGGACCTTCTCGCAGTAGGTTGTCTGCCAAGGGCAGGGCGGTACGGGCGTTTCGATGCCTGCCTCAATGGCTTCCTTGCCCAGACGGATGTCCTCGCGGAACTCGGCGACGCTGTAACGCGGGTCCTGGGCCTTGCGGTCCTGGGCATGGCCCAGCCAGAAATGAGGGTCGTCACCATGGACGGCCACTAGGTACCAGCTGGGTTCGTCAAGCTGAAAAGTGCGAACGTTCGCACTTTCTCCAAGTCCTTCCTCATCCTTGAAGTAGGTCTCGTAGACTTGGATGTACTCGGCGGCGGTGCGGTAGGCGATGTCGAAGCGCCTGGCGATAGCCTCGACGCTGTGCTCCCCATAGACGGAGCGTTGCTTGGCTTCCCAGAGGACTGCCGCCTGAGCCCGCCAGGCCTGCCGGCCGACGCCTCGAAGGTAGGCGAAGAGCTCCACCAGCTGTTCGTCGCTGAGGAAGGGCACGTCCTTGACCAGCTGCTCGAGAGAGGTTTCGGCCATGGTTAGCTGGTGGAGGAATGTCGATGCGTCAAAGCTCTTGTCATAGAGCCGGCGCATGATGAGCTCTCCGGTCCCTTGGTCGACGACTCTGAGCTCATGGTCTGAGCGCTGCAATTGCCAACCCCCTTCGTGGATGTTGTGATGGCAGGTGCGGCAGAGCGTGATCTTGTTCTCGGGCGCCTCGATGGCCGGATCCTTGCTTCCGCCCATGCCCTTGGCGCGGATGTGGTGCTCATCTAGATTGCGGGTGTGACCACAGATCTCACAAAGGCGGCCCGACGAGCTCAGGAAACCGCGCTCAGAGCTAGTTGAATGCAAACCACAGCTTGCTATGATATTCATTGCATCTCTTCTTACATTATAGCAACTTCGCCCTAGTTGTCAAGCATTTTCTTTTGATCTATTGTTAGAAAACTTGGGGAAGTTCTTAGGAGGCTCTTGTGATTCAGTGTCGACTTCGAGAGCTAATGGCGGCCAAGAGTCGGACAACGGGCCGCAAGATCACCTATGACGCCATCACGGCAGAGGCTCACATATATTCGAGCACTCTGACCAAGATGGCCAACAACCGAGCCCGGCTGATAAGTATGAGCAGCCTGGATCGCCTCTGCGCCTTCTTCGATTGCCAGCCGGGTGATCTGTTCATTTACGTCCCGACGCCAGAGTCTGAGGTGGCAGGTTAGGGGACTAGATGCGGCGCTAGTTAGGGACCGGGCCGCCCTCGTCTGTCTAGAGAGCCCCCGCGTAGAGCGGAATGGGCCTTTGGACCTACGGCTGAGCCAAAGAGGGCTCAGGGCAAGAGTGTGTGCTCGCGTTGCGAATCATTGGAATCTATGCTAGAATACTAAGTGTAGAGAACCGGTAACTGAAAGGGGCTGCGCTCCTCCTCTACCAGTCCCGGGCCGAGAGGATGAGCGCCTTTGTTATGTAAGGGGGGATAGATTGACAAATAGCGCGGAACCTCCGAGCCCGAATGGAAGGGGCGGGAAGCTGGCGCCGCAACAACTGAGCGTATTGCCCTACCTGCTCAATACTACCAGTGTCGAGGAGGCGGCTAAGCAGTCGGGGAAGAGTAGGAGTACGCTTCAGCGATGGCTGCGTGACCCTGAGTTCCTCAGAGAGCTTGCGCTCCAGCAGCAGCAGATCATTAAGGGAGTCAGGGACAAGCTCACGGCATACATGATGCTGGCGGTAGACGTGCTGGGCGAGCTCCTGGAGTCAGATAGTGAGAGTGTGCGGCGGCAGGCTGCTCGCGACCTTCTGACGATCGGGTTCAACGCCGAGAAGCATTTTGAGTTGGTGCGACGGCTGAGGGAGCTAGAGGAGGCAGTAGACCTCAACACAGAGGTCGGGAGCTTGCGGTGAGATGGGTCTTCGCAGCTTAGAACGGCGTTTTGTCGTGGAAAGGGCCTATCGTCTCCTCAGCGAGGAGGTGGAGCGATTCCTGCTTCAGTGGGAAGAAGGGCGAACACGCAGCCATGTCGACCTGAGAAGGGCTATCATCTACCGGGGCGTCGACCCTCCAGGACTGCACGATCGATCTCTGTCCGATTACTTGGACCAGTGCGCTGAAGAGGGCAAAGTGCCTAAGCGGCAAGAGCTGTTGGAGATGATCCTTCGCATAGGCCGTTGGGGTTGGCCCGGCCGTAGACGCGGTCGAAGACGTTAGGGTGCCACGCGGTCAGACGGGGGTTGGTGGCCAGGGATGAGACAAAATGACACTTTTTGGTACACTCCTGGGGCCTTCGCCGGTCTAACTGCTAGCTCCTATCGTTGGGGGAAGGCAAACCACGATGTCCCCTGGCGGACCTCCCTGCGCCGATCATAGCGGCGGTCGCTAGCCCATCCAAGCCGAGGGTTGGGCCCTTATCCATGCCAATTCCAAAGACGCCTGTTGGAGGGGTTAGTTACGTCGGCTGACCGGAAAAGCCTCTGCCTCAGCCGTGCCCAAGACCTACGGCTCTCCTTGCGGCGGGCGTATCTGGATAGTGGCAGAGGTGGTCAACTGGCCGCAGTTCTCGTAGTTGGCGTCACAGTGGGAGCTTTCGGCTACTACCTGGTAGTTCCCAGTCGGCACCTGCTGGCCATCGTTGTCCCCCTGCTCCCAGGTCTCAGGAAACGAAAGCATCTCGTTCGCCTTCAGCGGCACCTCCCCTGTGACCTGCGCGAAGGTTCGATCCCGCGACCAGCGCCAGACCTCCTGGCCCTCGGAATTGACGACTGCCAGGTCGTAGCGCTGGCTAGTGCGGTAATAAAGGGTGATAGGCTCCCGGACGGCGACGATTATGCCCAGTTGAATGGGCTCACCCTCCTCGAAGAAGGTGCCAAAGGCGGTCAGGTCGATGCCGATGGATCCTTCGAATTCGAAGGGGAATGCCGGCGTAGGAGACGGTGTTGGCGTAGCCACCCCCGTGGGCGAAGGGCTGGGCTCTTCTCCGCCATCCCCGCAAGCAGACGCGACCACCAGGACAGCAGCTAGAGCAGCCAGAAGGGCCATGAACGCCTTTGTCTTGATGAAGCAGCGGCTCCCTTTTGCCATTGCGCCTCCTTCCTGCTACTGGCTGCTTCCCTGAGAGGTCTGCAGCGCCCTTGGGGAGCAGCCGCGGCGCGTTGATTGCCAGCTAGACGGTGTTAGGGACGCATTTCCTTGTCCAGAGGACAGTAATCGGGCTCTGGCTGGTCAGATGGGCACGGGTTTCGCCCGGTCAGAGCAAGTAGGGCCCTGCCGTTGGCGGCGCTAAACTCGTCCCTCTCCTCGTCGTAGTAGAACTCGCCTGTCAGATCTGTCACCGTGTCCGGTTCGGTCGAGCGGTCGACAACCCGCATGAATATGGTGACCTGCCATCTGGTATCGCCCAGCCAGCGGGCCACCACACGGTGACCGTGACCGGCGTCGGGTTTGCCGGCCGTGCGGAAGACCAGATCGGAGATGCTTTCCTCATAAGTCGTGCCGTCCTCCCAGGTGACCTGACGCACGACGGTGTTTGCTAGGGTTTCAACCTCTTCTCCCCTCGTGCTGATGTCCGTCGCCCCGGGGGTCGCGGGCCGGGGAGACGCCTGTGTCGCCTCCGGGGTCGTGGGGGTTGGCGTAGCAGCGATGTCCTCCTCGTCGGCCGCACATGCGGCCGCCAGCACTAGGCACGAGCACACTGCACCAAGCTTAGCCACCATAAGAGTTCGATTCATGCTTCACCTACCAATCTCAGTGCTTCTCTTCCGGCAAACCTTGCCCCTGGCCCTAGTTCCTCCTCGATGCGCAGCAAGCGGTTGTACTTCGCCGTCCGCTCGCCGCGGGCAGGGGCGCCGCTCTTGATCTGGCCGCAACCCGTGGCCACCGCCAGGTCGGCTATCGTCGTGTCCCCCGTCTCGCCGCTACGGTGGGAGATCATCGCCCGCCAGCCGCCGCGCTTGGCCGTATCGATGGCCGCCAGGGTCTCCGTCAACGTCCCGATCTGGTTCGGCTTGATGAGCACCGCGTTGGCCGCTCCCTCGCGGATGCCCTTCTCGATGCGCTCCACGTTGGTCACGAGCAGGTCGTCGCCCACGATCTGCACCTTCCGCCCCAGCTCCGCCGTCAGCTTCCACCAGCCCGTCCAGTCGTCCTGGGCCATGCCGTCCTCGATGCTGACGATGGGGTAGCGGCCGCACCAGTCCTGCCAGAAGGCCACCATCTCGTCCACGTCCTTGAAGGTGCGCCCCTCGCGAGCGAAGACGTACTGACCATCGCGATAGTACTCGCTGGCGGCGGCGTCGATGGCGATGGCCACCTCCTCGCCCGGTCGGTAGCCGGCCGCCTCGATGGCCGTCAGCAGGAGGTTCATCGCATCCTCGTTCTTGGCTAGGGGAGGCGCGAAGCCGCCCTCGTCGCCCACGGTAGTGGGAAGGCCCTTGTCGGCCAGCACTTTCTGGAGGGAGTGGTAGACCTCGGCTCCCATGCGTAGGGCATCGCTGAAGGTCTTGGCCCCCACGGGCACCACCATGAACTCCTGGATATCCGTGCCACCGGGGGCATGCCTGCCGCCATTAACAATATTGAAGAAAGGCATCGGCAGCGTGCGGGCCGTCGGGCCGCCCAGGTATCGATACATGGGCAGGTTCAGGTAGTTGGCGGCCGCATGGGCTACCGCCAGCGAGACGCCCAGGATCGCGTTGGCTCCCAGGCGGCTCTTGTTGGGGGTGCCGTCCAGGGCGGTCATGGCCTCGTCGATGGCTGCCTGGTCGAGGCAGGACATTCCCACAACCTTGAGGGCGATCTCGTGGCCGACGTTGGTCACCGCCTTGAGAACGCCCTTGCCGCCGTAGCGGTCAGCGTCGCCATCGCGCAGTTCCAGCGCCTCATGAACGCCGGTACTAGCGCCCGAGGGAACGGCAGCCATTCCCACCGTCCCCTCGATCAGCACCACTTCCACCTCCAGGGTGGGGTTGCTGCGGGAGTCCAGGATTTCGCGGGCCTGTATGGTATCGATCTCCACAACGCTGCTCCCTGCCTGCCGGTGGGCAGGCTCATACTAGCGGCGCGATCGTCTCTCAGCGGCGGCAACCGCCTTCTCGGCAGCATCCAGGGGGTCTTTGGCCCGCAGGATGCGATCGGCGTCGTGGCCGTGATAGGAGAATTGCCAGGTATCCAGCCCGACGATAGGCACCTCGTGGATGAGGGCGTAGGCGATCTCGGTGAGAGTGCCGTAGGCGCCGTCGATGGCGATGACCGCCTGGCCGGAAAGGGCGACCATCGAGTTGCGAGCGTAGCCCAGGCCGGTGAACAGGGGAAACTCGACGTATTCGTTGGGAGGAGACTCGTCGGCATCGTGGCCCGGAAGAATGCCGATGGTGTGGCCGCCTTCAGCGCGGGCCCCTCGGCACACAGCCTCCATGACACCGCTGCCGCCGCCGCACACGACGGTGCAGCCTCGTCTGGCCAGCTCGCGCCCTACTTCTTCGGCCAGGCGGGCCACCTCGGCCGAAGCCTCCTCTCCGCCGATGACAGCGATGATCATGACGCGTTTCATCATACCTGCGAGTCGACTCGCAGGCAAGGCTTCAGGGCTGAGCCGGCTGGAGGGAATAGCGATAGGGAGCGGCCTGGGTGGTGCCATCGCTGGCGGCAGCGACGACGATAACCGCCTTGTCCAGGGTCGCCCCGAAGCCCGAGAGGCGGACCTCGCCCCGGTTGGCCTCGTCCAGGGTCAGCGGCCGCACGCTGGTGGTCTCGCCCATCTCGATGACCCGCACGATGAAGCGCTGGGGCAGTGACGCAGTCAGGCGCTGGAAGCCCTGAGCCTGCCAGGAGCCATCTTCTTCCGCATCGTCGAAGAAGGCCAGCTCGGGAATGGTGATGTCGTCGATGGCCCAGCCGTCGAGGTTGATGCCCTGGTCAGTAATGTACTCGAAGCGCACCAGGATCTTCTGGCCGGCGAAGGGGCTGAGGTCGATGCTCTCCTCCACCCAGGCAGGGCTGTCGCCGCCGCCGCTCTTGCCGGTGTAGGCGGGCCCATAGGCCAGGCCGAGGGGGTTGTCGTCGCTGGTCTGGCGGCCGCTCAGGATCTGCCAGGTCCTGCCGCCGTCGCTGGAGGCCATGACGTAGGCGTAGTCCCAGTGCTCCTCGAGGTCGTACCAGGTCCAGAAGGTAAGGGTGGCGCTCTCAAGGCCCGTCAGATCGAACTCGCCGGTGAGAGTGCTATCGATAGAATCACCGCGGCCCGACCACCACTGGCCGAGGCCGCTGTACGGCTCGTTGGGGATGACCTTGACCGCCTCGCCGCCGTCGAAGGAGAAGGCAGCATCGCCCTCGGCCAGGTCCACCTCGATGTAGTCGGCGGCGAACTGATGGACGCTGTCCTCACCCTCGCCGTAGTCCGTGAGGGTGGTAGCCGGCCATGCCTTGACCTCGGCATCGCCGTGGCTATAGGGTCCGCCGTCGGGGTCGTCCAGGTAGTTGGCGACTAGCCAATCGGTGAAGACGTCCTCGAAGGTGACGCCGAAGGGCGCCAAGTAGGCATTTATGCCATCGATGCCGTCGGCGGGCTCCTCCAGAAGGCGGCGGGCATCTTCGAAGCTGCCGTGGTGCTCCAGCAGGTAGCGGACAAACAGGTGGGAGGTACGGTAATGGGGGGCATTGCCAGCACCCAGAGGTTCCCAGGCGTTGAGTTGGGTGTCGGGCTGGGTAACGGCGATCCGCGCGGAGCCTGAACCGTCGCTGGCCAGTTCGCGCGCCAGCTCCGACAGGCCTTCGTTGACCCAGACCTCTTCGGTGGGGTCCGCGTTCCAGTGCACCAGATGCTGAAGCTCATGCGCCACCAGGCCGTTGTAGTTATCGGAGCCTAGCCTTATACCGCTAACACTTAGGTAGATCATCTCCCGCTCGTTGCTGGCGGGGCTGGCGGCGCGGGGGTGTTCGTCCCCATCGCTGAAATAGCCCGCCAAGCCGGACAGGTCAGCGTGGAGAAGGGTGATGTGGCGGTCGCTGTCCACCCCCGGCGTCCACTCCTGCCCGAAATGGCGCGTGACTACGGGATAGACCATCTCTTCGAAGTCTCGTCCCGCCTCTTCGAGTTCCTCCTGGGAGACGTCGAGGCCGTCCTGGAAGTAGAAGTAGGCGTGGGGGGTGATCAGGCGAAGGGTGGCGTTCACCGTCTGCAGGGAGAACGTGAGGGGATCCCACACGGTGAATTCGTGCTGCTGGCCCTCCTGATAGACCGGTGGTTCCTGGCGGGCAACAGGCGACAGGGGATCCTGAGCGCGACCCAGGCGGACGGCTAGCTCCAGGAGGTCACGGTCTAAGGGCGGGGCCTGGTCGGGCGGAGGCGAGGGCGGCGAGGGTGTTGGGGAGAGCAGGGCTGAGGGCGATGGTGTAGGCGTGGGCGTCTCTTGGGGCGTTTCCTGGGCGCAGGCCAGGCAGAGGATGACAAGCGATAGCAAAAGGGAGGTGAGGGCTACCTTCACCTCCCTATAGTACACCGTTGGCCGAGGCTTGAGCTACGAGGCGCGGGGATGGGCCTTCTCGTACACCTCCCGCACGTGCTCAGTTGCGAGATGGGTGTAGACCTGCGTGGTGGAGATATTGGCGTGGCCCAGCATCTCTTGGACGTGACGCAGGGGCATTCC
>Ga0209979_1003226_pt1 | contig 14591 bp, 12 predicted proteins | sample AnhtaG_FD_183114 | JGI IMG/M metagenome (GOLD analysis project Ga0209979, IMG submission 183114) | Deep subsurface microbial communities from Anholt, Denmark to uncover new lineages of life (NeLLi) - Anholt_01485 metaG (SPAdes) (version 2) | ecosystem: Environmental > Aquatic > Marine > Oceanic...
CGGCGAAAATAAGGCGGGTCTCGATATTGGCGTCCTCAAGAAAGACGAGGAGCTCTTTTCTGGTGAATTTAGCATCAGCCCTGATAGTAATGGGGAAGGCAAACCAAGAGGGCTCGGCCTTCTCGCTCCAGCGAGGCAAAATGAAGACATCCTCATATTTTTTCAGCTCTTGATAAAGCCTATCGAAGTTCTCCTTCCTCCTTTGTATGAAAAAAGCGGCTTTCTTGAGCTGCGCCAGTCCCGTGGCCGCCTGAAGGTCTGTGGGCTTCAGGTTATACCCCATATTGGAGTATACATAGCGGTGGTCGTAGTCTCCGGAAAGACCCTCGATCTCCCAGTCGAATCTCTTGCCACAGGCGCCTTTAGGTGAGGAATCGCCTCGACACCAACAATCTCTGCCCCAATCCCTTACTGAACGGGCAATTCTGGCTAAGTTTTTATCAGCGGTAATGATGGCGCCACCCTCCCCCATGCTTATATGATGAGCTGGGTAGAAGCTCAAGGTCCCGAGGTGGCCGAAGGTGCCGACAAGCTTCCTATCGTATCTAGCACCCAGAGCATCGCAAGCATCCTCGATCAGGAATAGGTTATATTTGGAGCAGAGCGCCATTATCCGATCCATCTCGCAGGGATTCCCCAGGGTGTGTGGGATAAAGAGTGCCCTGGTTCTTGGGGAGATAGCTTCCTCCAGCAAGTTTGGATTCATATTGTAGGTACCTAGTTCGCAATCCACCACCACCGGGATCAAGCCGTTTTGGATTATGGGAGTGAAGGTGGTGGGGAAGGTCACCGATGGGGTAATGATCTCGTCCCCGGGCATAAGGCGATTTTCAAGTTGAGCTGACATAAGAGAGGTGAGGGCTATCAGATTGGCAGAGGAGCCGGAATTAACCAGGATTACCTCATTTAGCCCGAGAAATTGAGCTAAACCCGCCTCCAGCTTGCGACCATAAGGACCGAGGGTGATCCAGAAGTCGAGGGCAGCATCAACGATATTGGTCATCTCCTCTTCATCGTAGACTCTGCCAGCATAGTGGATTTTGCTTTTACCCGGCATGAATTTCTGGTCGGCGTGGAACAGACGATAGTATTGGGCTACCTTGTCGAATATTTCCCTTTTTAGATTTTCTTTTCCCTCACCTGAGTGAGTCATTGTCCACCCCACTCCCCAACATGCTCATCAACCCTTGCAGGGTTCGCCATAGAACTTGGCCACCCTATCCATAACGCTCTTCCACCACACGTTTTCCCTATACCATTCTATTGTGGGTTCTAATCCTATCTCTAAGTCAATTGTGGGTTTCCATCCTAATACCTCTCTAGCCTTCATAGATGAAAGGTATTGGATGGAGATTTCCCCGGGTGTGGATTTTCCTAACACTATTGGCCTAAGCTTGCTCCCATTTCCGGATATTCTTATGATTAGTTCGGCTAGATCCCCTACCGAGGTTGGCTTTTCCGTTCCTAAATTGAAAGCCCTACCATTGGATAGCTCATCGTTTTCTACCACACGAATAATTCCATCTACGGCGTCAGTTACATGTATGTAATCCCTTATATGCCTCCCGTCTCCGCGAATAACCGGCGGGTTTCCACTGAGGACGGATGTGATGAAATCTGGGACAACGCGCAATAAGTTGGCATCGCGACCGCCATATGTATTTGCCCACCTCACCATGCTACATCGCGTCCCATAGGACACATGGTAGGCATAAACAAGTCTATCGGCAGCAATTTTACTGGCATCATAGGGCGATTTACCTGTAAGTGGATGCTCTTCGTCTATGGGAACATATTTTGGCTCACCGTAAACTTTATCTGTACTGGCATATACCAAAAACTGCTCTCCACCATTCTCTCTCATCCCTTCCAGGATATTTAGGGTCCCCCCAACATTGACTGCAACAGTTTTTTCCGGGTTCTTAATCGCGTACAGGACTTGTGTGATGCTGGCGAGATGGAAAATTACATCCTTACCTCTAATAACGCTAGCAACCAGCTCTCTATCTCGTATATCGCCGTAAACTAGCTCTATCTCATTGGCTAGGTGCTTTACGGCGTCGATCCCGAAAGGACCATCCTGCTCGATCAGGGAAGTTACCTTTGCGCCCGCTTGCACCAAGGTCTCAGTTAACCAGGAGCCGATAAACCCGGTGCTACCGGTTACAAGGACTTTTTTCGATCTCCAAAAACCATTAGACATATTATGCTATGCCCCTATTACATTGAGTATGGATGGTGCCCCTACTTTGCTGATAACCCCTGCGTCTTAGCTCTGGTGACTGCAAACCTTGTTGCCATATAAATTGCTTCATACAAACTGTCAACTCTAGCTGTACCTTTGCCGGCCTTGCCAAAAGCCGTACCATGATCAACCGAAGTGCGGATTATGGGAAGACCAAGAGTGACGTTTACACCAGAGATTGATTCCCATGATTTGCTGCTCTCATCCCACACAAACCCAGTAGTCTTTAATGGTATATGCCCCTGGTCGTGGTACATAGCCACCACTATGTCATACCACCCGCCTTTTGCCCGCGAGAATATGGTATCTGCCGGAATCGGGCCACTGGCGTCAATGCCCTCCTCCCTTGCCGCCAGTACGGCAGGTTGAATCTCATCGATATCCTCCCTGCCGAAGAGCTCTCCATCACCGGCATGTGGATTTAGTCCAGCAACGCCTACTTTCGGCTGATCGATCCCAATTGCTTTACAGGCGGCGTTTGCGATCCGAATTGTGTCCAACACCCGGTCTTTCTTGACGCGCCTGCATGCTTCCACAAGAGACACATGTGTTGACACATGCACCACTCGAAAGTTTTCATGCTGAAGCATCATCGAGTACCTTTCCGTTTTGGTCAAGTCGGCAAACATCTCGGTGTGTCCAGGGTACATCTTGCCCCAACCGCCGAGCACAAACGATTCTTTATTAATCGGGTTGGTGGCTACTGCATCCACCAGTCCTGCCATCGCAAGTTCTATTGCTTTGGCGATGTATTCGCCCGCGGCCTTGCCACACAGTGCTGATACTTTGCCATACTCAAGCTTTTCTATATCAATGTTATTCATATCTATTACATCTATCGTTCCGAATGAGTATTGGCCTTCTTGGGGAGAGTCAATGACATTAATCTGAAGTGCTCTATGGGTGAATCGCATCGCATCCGCAAGCACATTTACTGCACCTATCACGAGAGGACGACAGGTTTTGTAGATGTCTATCCTGGAAAGAACCTTAACCGTGATTTCAGGTCCAATTCCTGCTGGATCACCCATTGTTATTGCTATCAACGGCAAGCTCATGGTCAACCTCCTCTACACCACCAATATCTCCAAAAGCCGATCGTGCGATCTTCCATTAGATGCTACTATGCAAGTTGTGTTCAGGTCATATGGCTTGCCGGAAAAATCCGTGACCTTGCCCCCGGCTTCTTCCACTATAAGACTGCCAGCTGCAAAATCCACCAATTTCGGCTTATGAAGAATTCTCGCGTCTAGCGCTCCTTCTGAAACTTTGCATAAATCCACACATGCTGATCCCAATATCCGTATACTAAAGCATTCATTAATCAACTTAGGTAAGTTTTGGGCCATAGCAGGATCGTTATGAAATTGATTATCATACGCTATGATCGCATCTCCGAGGTTTTCTGTGTCTGAAACAGCAATTTTCTGACCGTTCATGTATGCACCGGAGCCTTTGTATGCTGAAAAATGAGCGTTGGTTTCCGGCAAACTAATCAATGCTGCCACTATCTCTCCATCCCACGCTGCTGCTATAGATACCGCATAATAGGGCAGCCCACGCATGAAGTTGTGTGTACCATCGATTGGATCGATTATCCAGAGCCATCCTTTTCCAGGAATGCTGCCAGCCTCTTCTGAATGAAAAGCAGACTCCGGGTATTCTTTCCTTAGAACCGAGATTATTGCCCTTTCTGAAGCGATGTCACAGTTAGTAACGAAATCCCGGTAAGATTTCTCCTTATTGCTAATCCCTTCCCTCTTCTTATCCAGAATTGCGAGGCGTGCTTCTTCAGCGGCTTGTCTCATTACATCTAATACTTTATGCATGACTCACATCTTTCAGAAAGTCGGACCTACTCGGTTTATTGCAACCTGGCTGCAGCTATGCCTCTCAGAGGTGGTTCTCGCCCCCTGTCCAACCTTGACAACAAAGCGGATGATCTCATCTCCGATTTCTGAGATGCTTGCTCCATCAAGAACCCGACCCGCATCCAGGTCGATTGAGTCGCGCATGTGCTCAAATGTTGTAGTATTGGAAGAAACCTTTATTACTGGAACAATCGGGTGCCCAAGTGGAGTACCAAGACCAGTTGCGAGTAATATCAAATGTGCGCCGCCTGCTACCATACCGGTAATGGATTCAGCATCATTGCCAGGCGTATCCATCATCACTAAGCCCTTCTCTTTTGGCTCCTCGGCGTAATCTATAACCTCTCTTATTTCACTTCTACCGCACTTCGCAATACACCCCAGCGATTTTTCCTCAATTGTCGTAATCCCAGCCATAATGTTTCCGGGGGTGGGGTTTGTGCCGAGAAAATCACATCCAGACGCCCTTGCCATGTCTATATATCTATTTATCTTTGATAGTATTTTCCCCTCAACATCTTTGTTCAAAGCCCTCTTTCTAAGAGCACGCTCTGCACCTATCATCTCAGGCGTTTCCGAGAACATTACGGTTGCCCCCAGTTCTATCAGAATGTCGCACACAGCACCTGCCGTAGGATTTGCCGATATACCAGAAAAGGCATCCGATGCTCCGCACTCCAGCCCAACAATCAAGTTTGAAATATCAAAGTCTTCTAAATTCTGCTCATCAACGTGGCGTTTTATCTCAACTAGATGCTGCTTTCCAGTTCGGATTATCTCTTCTGAATTGCCAATATCCTGAACTCTCATTGTTCGGATGACCCGATTATTCTTCTTAACCTTTTGGAAGATCTCCTCCGATCCTACACTCTCGCATCCAAGCCCAATTATTAAGGCCCCTCCGACATTGGGGTTATTGCACATACCTACAAGTGTCCTCACCATCTGGACTCTATCATCGCCTAAGTGATTGCATCCGTGTTGGTGTAGTATAGGAACTACACCTTCTACCTGCTCAGATATCTGTTGAGCATAACCATTAACACAAGAGACCGTCGACAATACAATTATGTGGTTTCTTATGCCAAAAACGTTATCAGCACGTTTATAGCCTTTCAGTTTATAACCATTGCCCACAGGGATCATCACACGACCTTTCTCTTACTGGTTTCTATGCTCGCCAGATTATGAACATGAACGAGCGTACCAGTCTGGATATCCTGAGTTGCAATGCCGATCGGATAGCTATATTTAACCACCTTTTTCCCCTCTGCTATGTCCTCTATCGCTAACTTGAAACCGGGAGGGATTCTTTCCCTAACAACAAATGCTTTTCCCCTAAAGGTGTACTCCCCCACCTGTAGATTCTTTACTGCTGTGATAACAGTGTCTTTTTCACCAAGTCTCACGCACAATGTCTCAAGGGCTCTCATATACTGTCTACCAAGTCCCTCCGTTTTGCCTGCTTCCTTATTCCCATACTTTCCAGGGCGCAGTACCACTTAGCCACATTTCTTCCAGCTCTCTGAGTTGCTTATATGTGTCCACCAAGTACCAAAAATCGGTATGATCGAAAAGAGCCACCTCTTTTTCCTGGACGAGGGTAAGCAAGGGCTCGTTTTCAAAGACACAGTTCTTATCGGTCCAAAGATATTTAAAGACTCGGCGATTGCACACGTAGAAGCCACCTTTGACCATCCCCTCCATGCGGGTTTTTTCTTTGAATGTCTTAACTAAACCATCTTCAGCTTCGACTATGCCCAATGGTGTCATTGGATGAGCACCTGTCAAGGTTACGATCCTCCCCATAGCCTTATGGAAAGCATACAGCTCTCGAATGTTTATATTGGCAAGCGTATCTCCGTAAGCCAAGAAGAACTCATCATCATCGCCGATAAAAGGCTCCACTTGTGCAATACGACTGCCTGTCATCGTATCGACGCCGGTATCGATAAATGCGATGTTCCAGTCTTCTATGTCCTCGTCTCTATTGGAGATACTGCGCTTCGTTTGGGCTCGTAAGCCCAAGCTAAAATTGCTGGTTAATTCCCTATAATTCAGGAAATAATTCGTTATCATATCACCCTTTAGGCCAAGACACAGAATGAAATCATTGAATCCGTAGTGGGAATATATTTTCATAATATGATAAAGGATAGGTCGGTCGTGAATCGGAACCATCGGCTTGGGCCCAAATTCCGCATCCTCTTTAAGGCGAATCCCTTGTCCACCACACAAGATAACAACCTTCATTTCCAACCCTCCTTTACGTATAGGAAGATAGATTACTTCTGAACCAGGAGATTGTCCGTTTAAGTCCTTCGTCTATTTTGTACCTAGGTTGCCAATCAAAAGATTTACAGGTTTTTTCTATATTGGCCTCCCATTTCTCTGTATCCCAACTTCTCCCTTTTACAGCCCCCCAATTTACCCTACTTTTAGACTGAGTCAGCTCAATCACTCTATTTACAACATGGCGTATAGTAGTTTGTGAACCACTACCAACATTGAATATCTCTCCTTTTAATTCAGAGGCCTTCTCTATGCCCTTCATATATAGGTCTAAAACATCTTCAACATAAATATAATCTCTAACGGCTTCAGGATTGCCGAGATTCAAATCCTTATTTTGCAGAGCATTTGCTATCGCATAGACTACCAGCCTGCTCTTATCATCAAACGGTCCAAAAGGAGAGAAGAGCCTACATGCTAATATGGGTTTATCCTTTGTTTTAGCAAGAAAACTTCCATACAGAGTGGCAGCGCATTTTGTAATACCGTACATAGTGATTGGTTCACACACATCGGTCTCTTTCATAGGATGCTTCTTAGGGCCGTATTCTGAAGAGCTACTGGTATTGACAAAACATTTGTAATCTATATCGTTGCATGCGTTAAACAAATTGACAGTTCCCGCAAAGTTAGTCTCAATAAGCTCCTTTTCAGAAGAAGAGACTCCGCCATAGACCCCAGAAGTTGCTAAGTGGAAGATTATATCTGGCCTAATCTCCTTTATTAACGCCTTCAATTTCTCCTCTTCGCATAAAGCCACAGTATGTTCATTTAAGTCTGATAAGACATCAGTTAATCTCCACTTATCGGACGAAGTCCGGGTAAAAACATGGACATAGTACCCTACATGAAGCAATCTCCTCACAAGATTAGATCCTACAAAACCAGTGGCACCGGTTACTAATACTCTGCTTATGTTATCCCTCCTTAAAAGGCTTTATTATCATGTTCGATAGAAATTCCTCTCTATCAAGATAAGGAGTTTGGTCCTCTATAGGTTTATTGACTTCCAATTTCGGAATTATCAGAGTATCATTTTTCAATTCCACATCACACAAGATTGGTCCTTCATAATCCAACACTTGTCTAATCTTCTTTTGCAACTCAGCATGATTATTAATCGCTATCGCTTTGATTCCATACGCCTCAGCAACCTTCACAAAATTGGGGCAGCTATAACCCCTGCCAGTAGCTTCGTATCGAGAACCAAAATATAGGTCCTGGAATTGCTTAATTATCCCGTATGAGTGATTATTCATCACGAATATTTTTACAGGTACTTGGTAATGGAAGATTGTTTGCAGCTCCTGAATATTCACCTGCATACCACCATCCCCAATGGTACAAACAGCTCTCTTACCACGACAGACAGCGGCACCAATAGCAGCAGGGAGAGAATATCCCATAGGGCTCATTCCACCGGCAGAAAAAACCCTCTGTGTTCCTCTAGGCTCTAGGGTCTGGATACCCCACATTAGATTCTGTCCAGCATCCACAATAATAACTTCATCATCAGCAGCCTCTTCAGACAACGTCTTCATGAATACATAGGGGTTGACTTTGTCCGGCTGGTCATAATACTCCGGGCGACAAATTGGGTACTTGGCCTTATACTCGGCTATCTTGTCGAGCCAAGCAGATATATCCGACGTTTCCCTCCCGGATAGCTCATTCTTCAAGAGCACTAAAAAATCCTTCGCGTCACAGCAGATAGCAATGTCTGCAGTAACTCGTTTATTCAATTCTTCGGGATCGATGTCAACGACGATTTTTCTTGCTTCTCTGGCGAAGCTCTTCGGTTGAGTGCCAGTTTGCCGAGTGTCAAAACGCGACCCCACTCCAATCAGTAAATCACAGTTGGCGACAGCAAAGTTTGCATATCTATTTCCATAAACGCCCATAAAACCAACATACAAAGGATGATCGTGTGGAAAGGAATCTATACCACAAAAAGTGGCTGCTACTGGGATACCTGCTAACTCAGCAAGTTCCTCTAATTCTTCTGTAGCTCCAGCGTTTCTAACCCCCCCTCCAGCTATAATAATTGGTCGAATGGAATGCTCTATCAACTCAGCACAGTCTTTTATTTTGGAGATTAACCCATCATCACCACGGGCAATTTCTGGCTCAAATCCTTCCAATTCCGAGGGCTCGATTTCAGCCCTCTGAACATCCATTGGCAAGTCCAGAAGCACAGGGCCAGGCCTACCTGACTTTGCAACATAAATAGCCTTCTCCAGGTAATACCTTATCGTCTTCGGGTCTGTAACCATATGAGCAAACTTTGATATCGGTTTTATGATGCTAACGATATCAGTCTCTTGAAATCCAACCTGCCTTACCTTACTGTCATCCTTGTACTCGTAAGTATTAACCTGGCCAGTAAGATATAAACAGGGTATAGAATCAAACCAAGAGCACCCTGTCCCAGTCAACAGGTTTGTCGCTCCTGGACCGCTTGTAGTGATCGCTACGCCGATAAAGCCTCCTAACCTGGAGTAAGCATCTGCTGCCATTGCAGCGGCTTGTTCATGTTGAACACAGATATAATCAATGCCTTCAACATTGCGAAAGGAATCAACCAGATGTGTGGCTGCCCCACCAGTTAGCAGGAACACATGCTTAATCCCCAATGATGCGAGGTGACTAATTACGTAATCTGATAGCTTCATTGCCGCTCCCTTGAGTATTGTCTTTGTGGTCGGTTGGAACCTACCATACCTTCCACGGGGGTGCTTCGCTGTTCCATATAGTGTTTAATAACTGGAAATCACGCTGAGTGTCCATACAGGCCCAAAAACCGGTGTGCTTGTAAACGCAGAGCTCTCCATCGGCGGCCAACCTCTCTAGCGGTTCCCTCTCCAGGACGCAACTGTCATCATCAGGGAGATAGCCGAAGAACCTGCGGTCAAAGACGAAGAAGCCTCCGTTGACGAGACCGTTTTGGACCTGGGGCTTCTCCAGGAAATCGACCACCCTTTCATTTTCGATGACCAATTCACCGAACCTGGAGGAGGGGTGAACCCCGGTTACCGTGCCTATCTTGCCCTGTGACCGGTGGAATTCCAAAAGCTCCTTGATGTTCATATTGGCCAGTCCATCGCCATAGGTTAGCATGAACAAAGAGCCATCAATGTATTTCTCTATCTTTTTCACACGGGAAGCGGTCATAGCATCAACTCCAGTCTGGGCCAGGGTGATGTTCCAGTCTTCGTGGACAGGATCGGCAATCACGATGTCGCCGTTACCTAGATTTATAGTAAAGTCACAGTTCAGCATCTTGTATTCATAGAAGTATTGCTTTATCACCTCACCCTTGTAACCGAGGCACAGGACGAAATCCTTAAAACCGTAGTGGGCATATATCTTCATGATATGCCACAGAATCGGCTTGTCGCCGATCTGAACCAATGGTTTGGGCATGAACTCGGTTTGCTCCCTCAACCTTGTGCCAGCGCCCCCACACAGGATAACAACCTTGACCTTATCCACTTTTCACCCCAGATTTGTTTTTCTGATTCCTTCTAGCTGAGTTGCCTTTTCGAGAAAGGCTCAGGTCAAACTCCCGACAATAGGCACATATTTTGGGCACTTGGCCACGGCGTATCATTTCTCGAAGGTCTTTATATTCGTTACGCCAGACATCTCGAAAATCTTGTTCAAACAGATTCGCCACAGCATTCTCTTTCTGGAAATGGCGCATGTTAGCCTCATTTATGACACAGCACGGCTGAATATGCCCAGTGACCAATATGAAAGGCTCAGTCCACCGCACACATCGAGTTATCGGCTCACACGGGGCGAAGTTCTGATTCCACCACATCTCAATGCCTAATTCCTTCCCTTTTCCTAGAACCTCCTGTTTGACCTCTTCAGGTATGTCAGTCACTAGGTCTTTAACTTGCTTGAAGGCGAGCAAGTCGGTCCAGTAGAGCAAGGAGCCGCTGTTTTTGTTAGCCTTCAGGGATTGCACCAACTCCACGAATTGAGGCATCTCATAAACATTGTCTCTGGTGACGATGTAATGGAACCAGAGCTCAGGAATGGGTGTCTTCATCTGCTCCTTCAGCCGGATGAGGGTCCTGACATTGTCCAAGACTTTCCCGAAACTGGCGCCAACCCTTATCTTCTCATAGGTCTCTTTGGTGGCAGCGTCCATGGACAAACAGATTTTGTCGACACCTATCTCAACTAACTCTTTGGCCACTTTCTCATCTATTTGGGTGAAGGTATCGAAAAGCTCTACATAGACTGACCTTGATTTCAGGTATCGCAGCATCTTCAAATAGTCCTTGTTAAGGAAACTGGAGCCAATGCCTGTCATACCCATCCATTTCAGCTTAGGAAATTGGTCAACAATGTGCTTGAACTCCTCGAAGGACATATCCCGACCTTTCTCATTCCAATAGGTATGCTCGCATAACGTGCACTTCAGATGACATCTAGTGGTGACTTCGACCTCTATTGCCTTAGGATAGGGCGTAAGTCGAGGAAATCTTGCATATAAGGGGTCTAAAATAGCCGCTCCTGAATCCCTGGTAAAGAGGGAAACCCAGAGATAGTTATAGGCCATTTTGAATCTTCTTTTCCTCGATAGGTAGAGTATAGACTTTATTCTGCTCTCAATTAGCCTCCATAGCGTGAATTTGTGCATAGTGGCTCGCCCATATCCTGCCCTTGGCTTGTCGATGGCTTTCACCACCGCCATAAACTCCTCGGTGCTTTTACCCCAGTCGAAACTCGAAGCCCACTTCAGGGCATTGCAGCTTAACTCCTGACGCAACTCCGAGTCGGTCAAAACCTCGATCATCCCATCAGCCAGTTTTTCTATGTCTCCCGGCGGGCGGATGAGAAGGCCTGTTTCCCTATCCTTTATACTATCCCTTAGCCCGGGGACATCATAGGCAATAGCTAGAGCGCCGCAACTATTGGCTTCTAGAACTGTGATCCCCCACCCCTCCTTCTTTGATGGAGTGACAAATACCCATGTCTTCCTTAGTATTTCAGCTTTTTGCTCCTCAGATACCTCACCTGCTAAGGTGATGCAAGAATCGAGTTCTGAGCCATCCACCAGCTTTCTGAGTTCACTGAAGTCTCCCCTTCCAGCAATTACTAGCTCAACTCCCGGTATTTCACGCCTAACAACCTTGAATGCCTGTAGCAAGTGATCTAATTGCTTATATTGCTTTACCCTTCCCACATAGGATATCAAGGGCTTTGCGGATTTGACCGCGGGGTCTGGTGTTTTACAGTCTGTAGCAGCGTAAACTACATTTATCCGCTCTTCAGACATTCCGGATTCAATGAGCTCCTGCCTCGAACTGGGTGAATCTGTAACGATGGTTACCTTGCTATAAAGGAAAGGGACTGCCCTCTGAGCCTGCCAGGCGATAAAAGACATGGGAAAGGGCAGTTCCCTGAAGAATGTGTTTGTCTCAATTAAGTGGTATATGATTGCCAACTTTGGCTTCTGAACGAACAGGGGTGTAAAGAATGGGACACCATTAATGCTGTCAACAACTACATCGTAGCCTTCTTTCCTCAACTTGAATAGATAATCATAAATGGCATGTAAATAAAGGGTGAATCTCCCACCTCTTCTGACGATCTTTATCCCATCTATTTCATCGTCTCGTTTGCAGCCTTCATAACCTCCACAATATAAGGTCACCTCATGTTCTGGCGACAATCCTCTCCCAATCTCGTGTAAATAAACCTCAGCTCCCCCAGAGCAGGGATGGGTGATATCTCTCCAATTGAAAATGAGAATCTTCATCTTGCCCTGCGCTCTACAAGAAGGTTGCGCTCTCCCATCATCCGCATGAAATGGCTATCCTCTAATCGAAGTCTGACCACTGTGAGAAACATCGTCGGGATGGCCTTTCTCATACTTAGAGTGGATCCATTCTTATTCTCCCAGTTTACAGGCACTTCTTTCACCTGGTATCCAACCTTTTGTAACCTATATAGCAGCTCGACATCGAAGGCGAAGTTAGTAGTCCGCAACTGGCTCACAACGTCGTTTATCGCCCGCTTTGTGAACACCTTAGCGCTACACTGCGTATCCTTGAAGTGCAAGCCCAATACAAGCCTCACCAGCAGGTTGAATCCTCTACTCGCTATCCTTCGCGATAGTGGTTGCTTCACCAATATGTTTGCTCCGGGCAACCACCTGGAGCCTATGACCACCTCGACATCTCCCATCTCTTTTATCAGTTTATGAAGCTCCTCGGGAGTGGTAGACTCATCTGCATCAACAAAGGCTACTGTATCTCCGCAAGCCATTTCCATACCTCTTATTAAAGCCCCACCCTTGCCTATTTTCTCAGGGATATTCAAGACCTTTATCTGGGGAAACCTTCTACTAAAATCAGCCGCTATCTGCGGTGTAGCGTCATGGCACCCATTACAAACGACCATTATCTCGAAATCATCCATACCTGACTTAGAGAAGTAGTTAGCATAGCTATCTAAAGTCCCCCCCAGCCTTTTCTCTTCATTATACGAGGGGATGATGATGAATACCTTGTTCGAATTTGCTCGCCTATTATCCATTCTGACCACCACCCAATTGGAAATCGTGCCTGTATTTCTCCTGCAACATGGTATGGGCCTAAAGCTTTTTGCTCTTTCCGTCCCTGTCCACATACGTGATCAGGTCACGTTTATAGAGTACCCAAGTGCCGCCAACCTTGTGACCAACGATATCGCCAGACTTCATTAGCCGATATATCTTTGAGCGGCTTGCCCTCAAGAAGTTAGCTGCCTCTCTGCAATTAAACAGTTGGTCATCATTCTTCAGCTGTAGTTCCATCGCCCTACTCCTTCTGCGGATTTGCCCTTTCGCCTGCTGTTCCGTTGTAGCCATCCCCTAACAAACAAAAGTGCTTTCCAGTTTGGCTACCGGAAAGCACATCTTTTCTTCCTAGCGGCAGCCCAGCTGTCATGGTTCATACGAACTTTAGACCTGTGGCTTTGCGACCCCTTCTTTCAAAGGGTTTGCCCTTTTCGCTCAGGTATTTTCCAACAAGCTATAGCATATATCAACAAATGTCAACAACATTCACGTTGCCAAGAGGCTCAATTTTACGACCCGATAGGCCCGCTTTTATGGGCCTATATGGGTTAGCTCCACAAACACGGTGATCATTACGATTTGTAACGTGAAAGGCGATTGACACAGCCCGCCGTGGTGCCAAGGAAAAGCAACGAGACAAAGGTCTCTCTGTGCCATTAGGGGGAGAAGATGAGTTACACAGAGGAAGAGCTGGACTACATTTATGATAAGACTGGTGGTCATTGTTACCACTGCGGAAAGAAGATAGCACGGTCTAATTATGGCAGACCCGGTACTAGGTGAGCGTGGGAAGTTGATCATAGCAGGCCACGCAGTATAGGCGGCTCAGATTGTTTCGGGAATCTAAATCCTTCTTGTATTCCCTGCAATCGTAGTAAGGGAGCTTTACGCAGCTGCCAGTATAGGCAACGGCTGAGATAAGTCGACATTAAAACCATGAGTAGGCTCTATTCGAACGAGAGGTTGACCGTTGAGAGACAACGATAAGTGGAAAGACGTTATCAGGTAAGGAGGTGCGGGATAGGGAAATACTATGACTGAGCTGCGCGCTTAGCAGCTGAGAGGTTGGGTGGTGAATATGATCCAACCACTAGCCCTGATGTGAAGAAAGGGGCGCATGGACGGGCTGAGGTCAAATCCGGGGCTATTAAGGTGCTGACAGCTCTAGACCAGCTTGGGCGAGGTAAAGGACATGCTTATATTGTCTTGCCTAAATCAGAGCACGAGAAGGCCTGAGAGCAACTACAGGTCACCGGAATCGGCCTGATGGACTATAAGGTAAGATCACCAAGCGCTCAAGATCTACAAGAAAAAGAATATGAATTGCAGCTCTTAGGCCTTCAGGCATAGGTTAGTTTTGTGATGAACATGTGGTCTGTGCTTGTTGGATTACTTTCACAGCTTGAGCTCGCGCAAGAATTCAAATCGTAGGCAACAAAACAACGATTTGTGGGTTGTCTGGCCTCAGATGTAGAATAGGCCGGATACATAGCTCGGCCTATTTGTTGTGGGCGAGACATTAGCTCGCTATAGTACATTAGAGCGAACGTTTTTTCGAAAGTTTTACCTTTCGTCCACAATGGTGGGCCACCGTGTACAATACGCA
>Ga0209979_1003227_pt1 | contig 14589 bp, 11 predicted proteins | sample AnhtaG_FD_183114 | JGI IMG/M metagenome (GOLD analysis project Ga0209979, IMG submission 183114) | Deep subsurface microbial communities from Anholt, Denmark to uncover new lineages of life (NeLLi) - Anholt_01485 metaG (SPAdes) (version 2) | ecosystem: Environmental > Aquatic > Marine > Oceanic...
CCCCATTCTTTATAATTCCCGTTAACAAAACTTTCTTTTTTATCATTTGAGATTCAAAATAGAACAGTTAAAAATATCCCTTAGAATATTGAATTAAAGACATTTTTAATATTTTCTGCTGTTTTTTTTAAAAAAAGTGTAACAAAAATGTCAGTTTGTACTGACATAATGATCTTAATAATAAAATTAAGAAGGGACTTACTAACCGAATTTTTTGTTGAAAATCTCAATTAAAAATTCTTCCAATTTGAAAGCGGGGATATCTAATAACGTAATTTCTAAGTGCCTCCCTCGCTCTGCTTCTTCGATTCTTACCGTTTCCGAAGCAATTATCTTTAGTTGGTTAAGCGTCCGTATATATTTTCGAAAGCTCATTTTTACGTGCGGTTCTATCGAATATGTTTCGCTAATTATTTGATATTCTTCAAAAGCTTCGTCAACCAATGTAAACGGTTCGTCTTTGTTTATTAACGATCTAGCAATTCCATATAACGCTAAGAGCTCTTGATCGTTAAGTTGATCTACGATTTCTGCTCTAAATGTGGGATAAACATCATTTGAAGCCCCCCTAATAATATCTGCATTTATTCGATCTAAACTCTCTTTGTCAGCATATAAGCCACTTTTTCTTAAAATCTCAATTCCGTGACGCATATCTTGATGATCAGCAACAATCTGACCAACCATATTTAAGATGTCATCATCAACAACATATTCTTTAAAAGCAAGCTCGCTTCGATACTCCAATATCTGTTTTGATTCTTCGTAATTATAAGGTTTAAGCTTAATTGTCTCGTTTAATCTACTAAGAATTCTTTCCGTTTCTATTCTCATCCAATCTCTGTTTCTGGAGATTAAGATTATAGAAAGCTTAGCATTCTGATGCCCGTAAGTTTCCGCAATATCTAAAAGTGCTAAGATTTCATCTGGTTTTAGCAGATGAACTTCATCGATTACCAACAACATATAACTCTTTTCTCGTATTAACTGTTTCAGAATTAGTTTGAGTGCTTCGTCATCTGAAAACCCCCTACCACTTCCGTGCGTATGTTTGGCTAAAAGTTCACGCACTATCTTGCTTTTTGAGCGGAAGTTTATACAATTATAATACTCAATAAACATGTTAACACCTTTTTCTAACGCAATGCTTTTGAAGTTTTTACCAAAGAATCTCGCGGTACAGGTTTTTCCAACTCCACCTTTACCCAAAATTAAACAATTGATCGTAGGTTGCTTTTCTTCTTCAAGAATCCTTCTAAAGTTAAAAATTAAGGTATTTATTGTTTCATCACGACAATATAATTTGTCGGGCACAAAACTCATATCAAGCGAGCTAGCTTGCTTGAAAACTGACTTCTTCATGAAGGGTTTTCTAAAATCGTTCTCGTCCATGATTGATTGGCTCCTAATTGAAATTTTTAGTGATATATAAGTAAATATAGAAGAAATTAAGTTTAAACTTTCTTATAGTTTCAACTTTTTATTAGTTAATTAATAGATTATTGACTTATGATGTTATTAAAATATCATAATTAATAATTTATTGTAGTTTTAAGTTATTATTATTTAATGGATGCATCGCAGAATACGACTGTCTTAACTTAGTTATGTCATTCTTAGCATAGATACGAGTTGTATTTGGAGAGCTGTGTCCTAAAATGTCTTGTAATTCACTGATATCCATTCCCGATCTCCTAAGATGCGTAGCTCCGGTATGCCTAAATATGTGGGGTGTTATAATTTTAGAATTTGGGAAGCCACACTTCTCTTTTATAGTTTTAATATCTGACTGAACTACGCGAGGATTTAATTTTTGACTTCTTGTGTTTACCAATAGAAAATCCTCTGAACTGTAAGAGATTCGATTACTTAAATATTCATTAAAAAATTTTAAAGTATTATAATCAACCGGAACGAGTCTTTCTTTACTTCCCTTACCTTTTAACCTTATATACCCTTTGTTGAAATCAATATCTCTAATTTTAATATCGCACAATTCACTAACACGAGCCATCGTAGAATAAAGTAACCTTACAATTAAATAATATCGCTCACTCTTCCTGGAGTTAAATAGCTTTTTATCCTTCAACTTGTTAAAGATTATCTCAATGTCCGAAACATCAAGGAATTTTGGTAAACTTTCCTCTAACTTTATTTTGGGAGACTTTATGGTGCTCATTGGATTTTTTGTTATAAATTCATTGAGTGTTAAAAATTTAAAATAAGATCTCAAGGTGGCTATTTTTCTGCTGATCCCTTTTTTTGAATAATTTAAATCTTTAAGTTGTTTTAGAAAGAGTCTAATCCGCTGTCTAAGCATAGGCGACTCAAGGTTCAAATCACCAACAAGGCTAATAAATTTTTCAAGATCGTATCGATACGCTTTTATTGTTGATGGCGCACATCCTTCTTCAACTTCCTTCGAAATTAAAAAATCATCGATGAAATCCGAAACCTTGTATTCTACCATGATAAAAGAAATAACATCGTGATATTACAAAATATGGTGTAATATGCAGGTAATATCAGAAAAACATTTATTTTTTTAACCCTTCCCCATACCAACCTTGTTTGATGAAAAGATATGCATTCATAGCGGCTGTGGTCGCTTCACCAGTAGCAGTGGTTACCTGTCGTATTCCACCAGTTACATCTCCTGCCGCATATATACCAGGAAGGTTTGTCTCCTGATTTTTATCAACTTTAATATTATTGTTCTCATCAAGTTCAATCCCTGCCTTCTTCGCTAAATCACTCTGTGGTTCAACTCCTATAGCAATAAAAAGAGCATTTACACTTAAATTAGTTATTTCGCCAGTTTCAATATTTTTAATTTTTAGTTCTCCTAATTTGTTGTCTTTAGGAATAGCTTCTTCAATAGTGCAATTATACAATGGTACAACATTGGGTAATGAATCTACCTCATCTATAATGCATGCTTCTGCTCGCAAACAGTGACGTCTATGAATAAGATAAACTTTTTTTGCTACACCTGAAAGATAAATTACCTCTAGACCAGCAGCATTACTACCACCAACCGTAGCAACTACTTGATCTCGAAATAAAGGCCCATCGCAAGTAGCACAGTAAGATATTCCGTTACCTATTAAATCAAATTCATTAGGCAATCCAAGCTTTAGATGCTTTGAACCAGTAGCAATAATTATGGCTTTTGCTTTAATATCGCCTTTTGAAATAGTTACTAGCATTTTCTTTGGATCGATTGCTGAGACTTCATTATAATAAAAGGTAGCTCCATAATTTTCAGCTTGCTCCTTCATTTTTTCTGTTAATTCAAGACCGTTGATACTCACAAATCCGGGATAATTTTCAATTTTTGGAGCTGTCCCAGCTAGCCCTCCAAAACCCTTACCCTCAAAGAGAGCAGTCTTTAAACCCATTCTTCCCCCATAAATTGCAGCTGTTAATCCCGCTGGTCCACCACCAATAATTACTAAGTCAAATTCGTTTTTATCAGACATTTTTAATCTCCATTATTTTGTAGCTTTATTCAAATTAACACGTAATGATCTTAATAATAGTTTTTAAATAAATTCTATTTTTTTATTCCTTTTTTAATTGACGAAGATATTTGCACGCGTTTATTCCCGCTCGTGCACCTTCTGCAGCAGCAAAAACTACTTGAAAAAGTCCCCCCGTACAATCTCCAGCAGCATACACTCCTTTAAGATTTGTCTTTTGATCGTCATCAACTTTAATATTTCGCATTTCATCTAGTTCTACCCCCGCTTTTTTGAAAATTGAATTAGAAGATATATGAGACAAAATAAATAAACAACTTAATTCAAATTCCTGTATTTTTTCAGACTCAGTAGATTTGCATATAATTTTTTGAATTTTACCTTCCGAAGCTGGAACTGCTTCAATTACTTCCATCTTCTCAATAACTTCAATTCCAGCGTCTCTAACTTCATACACCTTTTTAGGTAGTTCTTTAATTCCCACATCAGTAATAACGCGAACTATACATCCCATTTGATTTAGAATCAAAGCGTCTTCCATCACTTCTTCGTCGTTTCCGTATAAATATACTACTTTATCTTTATATGATGGGCCATCGTATAATGCACTGTAGGAAACTCCATATCCAAGTAAAGTGTCTTCCCCTTTTATGACTTCTTTTCGTTTCCCTGTACCCGTGGAAATAACTACAACATCAGCAGTGAAGTTTGCCGTTCTCGTAGAGATCACGTTCATTCCCATGCCTATCATTAATGTGATAACATCTCCATTCATTATCCTAACGCTTTCATAGCTTTCGGCGTGCTTTTTAAACTTTTCCAGAAGCCCCAATCCAGTTGCGTCAATTTCTCCAAGCCAATTTTGAATTTCTTGCGTCTTCGTTAGCGAGGAAGGTTCTTTTCCTTCCAATACAACCGTGTTTCTATTTGCTCTACCGCAATAAACTGCAGCACTTAATCCCGCTGGACCTGCTCCAATTATTAGAACTTCGCATTTATACTCTTGTAGTTCCATAAAAAAAACCCTTACTACTTTATGTTTAAGAAAATATCGTGCCTATAATTATACTAAATTGTTTCTAAATTAAAAATAATTTTAAAATAATAGCAGTTTTATTTCAAATTGATTCGAAATTATTAATAGCTACTATTATATGATATAATTTGAACGTTTATTATTGATTCTGAATTAAGTTTAATCAGATATTTTAGGTTTAAACAATTATATTATCTGTATTTGATAATATATTTACACTATGGGGAGCCATTATAAATGAGTGATTTAGATCACAGAACAGAAATAAAGAAAGAAGAACCAAAATTTAGCATAGCTGAACCTTACCATTTATCAAAAAGGTCTAAATGGTTAAGGGACTATTACTTCAAAGGAGTTGAGCGTGAATGGAACAATGAATACATGCCATTCACTACTGGTACTGATTGGGATATAATTTGGTGCGAATCTGATTATTATATCTCTCCTGAGGTTCACTTTTACATAGGAAATAAAGGCAAGGGAGTTTTTGAAGGATGTTTACGATCTATGGCTATTCCAGTATCGTTGCCTGATGATTTTTGGGATTTATCTTTACCAGAGCGTAAGATAAAGTTTTTTGAGATGGCTATGCTTGATTATGTACCACACGAGATCATATCTGAGAACGATTTAATTGCTGGTGGCAGGTTTAACACTCAATTGAGCGATTGTTTAACTAAAGCAGAAACGAAAAAATATTGGAAGGAAAATTTGAGTGTTAGGCATAAATTTTACAAATTTCATAAATCTGGATTTGGCAATACGGGGGCGACGGGAGGACATCTCATCCCAGATCACGAAACCATAATTAACAAAGGTTTCAAGTTTATACATGAAAAAATAAAAGCTCAGTATGGACAATTGTCAGAAAAAGAAAGAAAAGATTCTAAAGGTCAAGAATTAAGAGCAATGTTAGAAGCTTCAAAAATACCAAGAAAATTCGCTCAAAAATACGCTGAAGAATGTAGAAGGCTTAAAGAAAAAGCAACTTCGGCTGAAAGAGTAGAAGAACTAGAACAGATGGCTAAAAACCTTGAAAAAGTCCCTTGGGAGCCTGCTGAAACTTTTTGGCAAGGAGTTCAAGCGATTTGGTTAACTCACATGCTAATCATGGCAGAAGAATCTTATCCGGGACCGGGTATTTCTTTTGGTAGGACTGATCAACATTTATGGGATTTATACAAAAAAGATGTGCTTGATGAAAAAAACATTTCAAAAGAATTTGCTAAAGATATTTTAGGCAGTTTCTGGTTTCATTGCAATACCGCTTACGACGCTCAAATCATAGTAGGAAAGCAAGGTATTACTTCGGCGTTCGGTCAATTGATGACCCTTAGTGGATGTGGACCTAATGGCGAAGATTTGACTAACGAATTGACTTACACTATTCTAGAAGTCGTTGACGAATGGTCTCCAATCTTAGAACCAAAGCCAAATGTTAGATTACATAGAAATTCTCCTGAGAAACTGTTAAATACCATAGTTGATATGGTCTCTCGATCGCAAGGAGCACCATTTCTTATAAATTTCGACGAGAGAAGTATTGCTGGTATGATTGCGGAAGGTATATCTCCAGAAGACGCTTGGGACTACGCATGCGTCGGTTGCTTGGAAAATACAATGCAAGGAAACGATAGATCTGGGACTGTAAACTGTAATCCAAACTTAACAAAAAGTATTGAATTAACCCTTTGGAACGGAAAGAACATGCCCGGTAATAATGTTGCTACAAAGAAGGGCAAGCAAATTGGCCCGAAAACTGCTAATTCTGAATTCCTTAAAACTTGGGAAGAATTTTGGAATGCGTGGAAAAAACAAGTAGAATTTCTAATTAAATACACAGTAGATACATATAATTTAACTGAATCTCTTAGAGCCGAATATTTACCCACCCCATACTTATCGACACTAGTTCGAGGATGTATCGAAAAAGGAGTAGACATTAGATGTGGCGGTCCTGAGTTAAGATTTATAACAGTTGAAGGCGTTGGTTTTGCTACTACCGTCGACTCGTTATTGGCGATTAAAAAATTTGTTTACGACGATAAGAAATACGCTTTATCTCAAATTAAAGATGCCTTGATTAACGATTTTGAGGGAGATGAATACGCTGTTATTCAAACTTTCTTAAAAAATAGAGCCCCTAAATATGGAAACGATGTCGATAACGCTGATAAGTTAGCACAAAAGATAATGAAAGTGTGGGCTGACGAAACATGGAAATATAAGACACCTACAGATTTTCAATTTCGACCTGGGATGCTTTCATGGAATTATTGGGCTGGAGCTGATGCTGGTTTTACAATCGCAACTCCAGATGGTCGAAATATGGGAACATTTCTCTCTAACGCGATTTGTCCATCAAACGGGGCAGATTTAAAAGGTCCTACTGCTGTGACAAATTCTGTTGGTATAGCTTTAGGGGGAAAATCAGAAGATGGCGAATATATTAATTATTTACCTAACGGAGCAAGCCATACGATTACATTCAATCCGGCTATTCTTAAGACTCCTGAACACAAGGAAAAGTTTAAATCTTATTTGAGAGGATACATTGAAAACGGAGGGACATGCTTACAAGTAAATATGCTCGATGTTGAAATGTTAAAAGATGCCCAAAAACATCCAGAAAACTATACTAATCTCTTAGTTCGAATTACCGGTTATAATGCTTATTTCAACGCCATTGGAAAAGAATTACAAGATGAAATTATAGCGCGAGAATCGCATTCGATGTAAATCCAAAACCAAAGTTTTGAAATATAGGTTATTTATCGAGGTTTTCTATAATTGTAGCAACCCCCTGACCGCCTCCAACACATGCGTTAGCAACGCCATATTTCGCCCTTTTTTCTTTTAAAATCCTTGCAAGAGTGCCTGTTAACCTGATCATAGTGGCACCTAATGGATGACCTATAGCAGTAGACCCACCCATTATATTCACTTTTTCTTCGGGGATATTAAATTTATTCATGCAATTTAGCGCAACGATGCAAAAAGCTTCGTTAATTTCCCAATAATCGATATCGTCTGCAGTGAGATTCGCCTGCTTTAATGCTTTTTGAGTAGCTGGGACTGGACCTCTTCCCATTACAGTAGGATCGACACCAGCCCAAGCCATTGAAATAATTTTAGCCATAGGCTCAATTTCTCTTTTCTTAGCTTCTTCTGCTTCCATAAGTACTGCTGTCGTCGCTCCTGCGTTTAAAGGAGACGAATTACCAGCTGTGATCACGCCTTCTTCTGTATTCTCTCTTTCTATATACCCTTCTTTTCCCCCATTCTTCTCTAAGAAAAAAGGTTGAGTCAATCGGCGTAATTTAGAAACTGCCTCTAATGTAGATTTTCTAGGATTCATATCTCTATCGATTAACATTTTCTCTTCAACATTACCAGGAGTATGTCCTTCAATTGGTATGATTTCACCTTTAAAATACCCATTTTCCTGACTTTTGATTGCTAGATTGTGACTTCTTACCCCAAATTTATCTAAATCTTCTTTGGTAAATGTTGGGACTTCTTCTTCGTATAATTTTTGGGCTGTTTGTAGCATATTAAATGAAGTTTGTAGATCTAAATCGGGTCTATAAAACTTACTTTCCTTATCTTCAGTTGAATAATTACGATCTATCCCTATCCCTCGAACGCGAGTCATGTGTTCAAACCCTGTGGTCAATACGCAATTACTATTTCCCGTCATGATTTCCATAATTCCCACATGCATCCCGGATCCTGCTGAAGCGCATTGTCTATCAATGAAAAACGACGGAACTTCATAAGGAAATCCTGCTAAGAACAGAGGACTACGTCCTCCATAGGTCCAATTCTCCAATACTCCCGAAGCAACACCTATAGATACCTCTTCTATGTCTTTTTTTTCTATTCCTTTTTCTGCTAACTTAGCATCAAAAAACTTCATTAACAATTCAGCAAGGAGCTCGTCTCCTCTAATCTCACCAAAAACATCCCTCTCAGGTTGAGTTGGTCTTGAACGAGAGAATGCTGTTCGAGCGTAATCTATTAACCACACTTCTTTCAATCTTAATTCACCTTTTTCATAAAATTTTAAATTTATTGATGTAAAATGTTATATAATTTTAGAATTAAAGATGTATTTTAATAACATCGAATTATTGTATCAAAATTACGCATGTAAAATATCTGTGTTCCTCGTTAGAAAGGGGTGATTAATAGAAAATATCAAATAAATAAGAAGAGATCAAAAATTTTTTATTTAAAATAAAGGTGCTCCTTTGCGTACCTTTTCTTTCTTTCTATAATAGTTCCCAAATAGATAACCTATTACTATCCCAACTGGTATGTAGAATAACCCGTAATACGCGAATAATATTAATGAAAGTTGTAAAAGGAGAATAAAATCGAGTCCATATGCCGGTATATAAAAGAAAAGCCATTCAAAGAAACCTAGCAAAAATAGTGCTAAAAACGAACCAATAAATCCTACAACTAGACCTGTTGTAATGTGTGATTGTGATTCTTTTCTATTTTTAAATGTGATAAAGAGCCCAAGAGCACATCCTACAACTAAAAATATATCAGCCGGAAAGATTAATCCAAAAGGCGTAATTAAGAACAAAATACTTGGTAATAAGGAACATAATAGAACTCCAATTATCATATTATATTTTTGGACAAATCCCAAATAAGTCTCATCAACCATATTTTTTCACTTCGTTTTAAGATAGTACTAAAATTAATTATCTATTAAATAAAGAATTTTTGAATATAAACTATTAAAAGTCTAAATTACAATTAATAAAATTAAATTGGTTCGAAAACTTTTGTTATTTATTACTCAGCTTAAAATCTATTTAAAATGGCAGAATCTAAAGCCCTGATTTTCCAGATTCAAAAAATGTCTACTGAAGATGGACCTGGTATTAGAACGACGGTTTTTTTTAAACAGTGTTCATTAAAATGTATATGGTGCCACAATCCCGAATCTATTCTAAAAAAAAAGCAGTTAGAGTGGTTCAAACATAAATGTATCGGATGTAAAATTTGTATCGAAACATGTCCAAAGGGAACATTGTCTCTTAATGAGGATGGAATGCATATCGACCGAGATAAGTGCGATAGTTGTGGGTTATGCTCAGAAGAATGCCCTAGTACTGCTTTACATATGTTTGGAGAATTATGGGACTTAGAGGATTTATATTACGAAATTCAAAAAGATAAGGTTTACTACACCCAATCTCATGGTGGTATTACGGTTTCAGGTGGAGAACCTACGCTTCAGTCGGATTTTTTATTAGGCTTCTTGAAGAAGTGTAAAGAAAACGGGATATCAACAGCGTTAGACACGTGTGGGTACGCTTCCCAGAATGTGTATGAAAAATTGTTGCCTTATGTTGACTTATTACTTTATGATATTAAAGAAATTAAATCCGAGAAGCATGAAAAATACACAGGCGTTCCAAACAACCTTATTTTAGAAAATGCAATCTGGATTTCGAATTATATGAAAGAAAATGGTAAGAAACTTTGGATTCGAACACCCATTATTCCTAATTACACCGCAACAGAGGAAAATATAAAGGGCATCGGTGAATTTATTGTAAATAAATTACACAACATTCCAGAAAGGTGGGACTTACTGTCGTTTAATAACTTATGCACAGCGAAATATGAAAGATTAGATATGGATTGGGTTTTAAAGGACTTTCCTCTAATCTCAACAGATGAAATGGACGATTTCATTGAGATCGGGAAGAAATTAGGCGTTAAAAATGTTCAATGGTCTGGATTAACGAAAAAAGAATGATAACTAATAACAATAGAAGATGATATGAAGTGGGAAAAAATAAAAACGAATTTGAATGGAACTCAGAGATTTCTGAGAAAGGTATAGAATTTACGCAACCAGATATAATGCTTAAGCTAATTTCTACTATAGACGAACGAGGCTGGCCCCATATAACTCTAATTGCCAGTAATCGGGCAATAAGTAAAGACAAAATAGTGTGGGGGGCTTTTACGGAGGGTTCAAGCAAGAAATACGTGAAAAAGAGACCAAAGCAAGGAATATTCTACATGACTGCTGAAATGCCATTTAAATTCCTTCAGGTTAAAGCAGATTTTAGTCACACCACAAAGGAAGGCGAAGATTTAGAACATTTTAACCAATCGCAGTTAATGCGCTATTTCACATATGTCAGAGTTCACACGGCGTATTACAATAATATCGTAGCTGCAACACCTGTAAGAGATTTACCGTTATTTGGAATTGCGAAAGGAATTATAAAAGATATCATAGGGAAAGGGGGAGCGAAGACCAAACTTGAGGAGAAAAGGCTGAATGTTATCGGATATAAACTATTTGCAGCACCTATAGCAGTTAGAGTAATATCTTACATAGATCCTACTGATGGTTATCCGACTATGATTCCTGCTATTCAACTTCAAGCTGCTGATCGTAATAGGCTAGTGTTTCCTCCTTCAATATTGAAAGAAGATTTGTATCAAATTCCCGTTGATTCAAAAGTGGCTGTTTTCGGAATGAATTTTGATTATTACAATCAAGTTGTCAAAGGAACTTTCACAGGATTTAAGAAGTTCCGGGGAATCAAGTTCGGTGTTATCGAAATCGAAGAAATCTATAATAGTACGCCTCCTGTTACGGGAGTTATTTACCCTAAAGTTGAAACTATACCTAAAATTACTGAATTCCATCTTTAATTTGTTTTCTTATACGGAGATTTTTATTGAAATGAGTGAAAAAATAAATATTTTATTTATTAAAATGGATCAGCAACGCGCTAATATGATTTCCTATAAGACAAGGTGATAATTAACCCAATGATTTGGAAAACTAAAGTAACTCAACTATTAAAGATTCGATATCCCTTAGTAATGGGAGCCTTTGGAGGATGGGGCAAATCTGATTTTGCATCCGCATTCTCAAAAGCAGGTGGCCTCGGAATAATAACTGCTCTAAATTTTCCTAAAATCGACGATTTCAAAAAAGATATCCAAAAAATGAAGGATTTAACTGAGAATCCTTTTGGTATTAATCTTTCCTTACCACATCATGCTCTCGGTGGTATGCAAAAGGAAGAGACAATTCGAGATCGATACTTAGCATATGTTGAAGCAGCTTTATCAGAAGGATGTCACATTTTTACTACATCTGGGTACAAAGCCCCCTTCATAGCCAGAAGAGTAGACGAAGCGGGAGGAATTTGGATTCATAAATGCACTTTATTAAACCATGCTCTCTCTGCTGAAAAAGAGGGGGCAGATGCAATTACTATTTTGGGTATTGAGGGTACAGGATTTAAACATCCTGCGTCAAATTCAACACTTGTTAATGTAACTATGGCTAAAAAATTACTTAAAATTCCTATTATTGCTGCGGGTGGGATTGGAGACGCTAGGGGTTTCTTAAGCGCTCTGGCAATGGGAGCAGATGCTGTGTGTTTAGGTACAGCTCTAATGGCTACTATAGAATGCCCTGTGCCAGTAAAAAGTAAAGAAAAATGGCTTCAATTAGACATTTTCGAGCAAGGTTTTCACGATAAAATATACAAGTATAACGTAAAGAACTTTATGGCGCCTTCAACAGCAATAGGGCATCGTGAGAAGCTGGTTTCCACCCAAGCATTAATCGAGGAATTGATTGAAAAAGCAACTAGTATATTAAATTCTTGGGGATTTAATCATCATGAGTTTAATTCGCTTAACTCTTAAAATTCCTTATATCTCTTTTTTAGAACTGCTACTTTTAGAAATTAAGTGAAAACTTTTTGTTCTCTCATTAATCTAACTATAAAAGAGTAATTTGTTTTTCTACAAAAAATAATATGGATCTTTTCACTCATTTAGTTTTTGGAGGTTTAATGTACCTACTTTTCTTAAAGGAGGTTACCCTAGATTATTTATTCCTAGCATTATTTTTCTCAATTTTACCCGACTTAGATATACTTTTAGCACCTTTGAAAAGAATTATAAAATCGAATTATCTCGGTCATCGAGGAGGTTCTCATTCATATATTATTGGCATAATAGTTTCATTCTTCATAAGTTTAATTTCTTCAAACTTAACGCTTAAGCCATTTTTCTTAGTGTGGATTATAGGGATATTGTTCTACGGTTTGCATGTGTCGATGGATTTACTTACTACAACAAAAATTCCTTACTTATACCCTCTCTCTAAAAAAGAGCATAGTTTTTATGTTGAAAAGGCAGGTAGCCAATTTACATTTTTTAATTCAATACTATTCCTTATCCTATCAGGAGTTATTTTTAGGTTATTCGCAAACATGTCACTTAATCTACTACTTATCGACATCTATACTTCTCTTTTCATATTATATTACTTCTATCGAATAATGTCAAAGATTTTCATATCTGCAACTCTTGAAAATAACCAGAAATACCTTCCCGGTGTATTGCCTTTTTATTTCAAGCTCTACAGTTATGAAATTAATGGAAACGAAGTGGTAGCAAGTATCGAAAAAAGATCTCATTTCTCGAAAAAAAAAGAAATAATACAAATTAACGCTGACTTAAACACTCAAGAAAAAATAATTTTCGACAAAGCATCGGAACTGAACAATAAACATTATTATTTCGCAAAATGGACCACACTCCCAGTCATTGTTAGGAAAGAAGGGATTTTCTCAATCAGATTCTTCTTTTTAGAAACAATGATGCGATATAGAAATATGTATATTCAATACGATTTTGATATAGATACTCAAAATTTTATCGGTGCTAATCGAGGTTCAGGTCGTATTCAAAGTAATCATGAGAAAAAAAAAGAAGAACAAGAATTAGAAGACGACGAAGTTGAAAAGATATTTGATAGTACGTGGAAAAACTGGGAATCACGGAGAAGATGTGAACAAACCCATACTCCAGAATATTTAAAGAAGAAAAATAATGAAAACCGTGAATAATAAACTCATTTTTTCTATATTTGATAATCATATACTAATTTTTTTTATAAACTCTTCCTATTGTTTTAAAAAGATGAATTAATTAAACCGAAGAGTAAAATTAAAAAAATTTATAGCATTTCGGCTAATACATACTTTAAATTATTAAAAAAATCTAAATAAAAAATTACTTTAATGTGAATGAAACATGGCAGTAGCGTTTTTATTAGTATCCTTAATCGCCGGTATTATTTCTATTGGAATGGCGATGTATTTTAGACACTTAGTATTGAAAGAGGATCCTGGAAATGAAGAAATGGTTACGGTTGCCGGATATATAGAAGATGGTGCAAAAGCATACATCAAGGTACAATATATGGTTTTAGGTCTTTTTGTGGGAGCATTATTTTTCGTTATTCTCTTCATTCCTTCTCCGTTAGAACCTAGCGAACGATTTGTTGTATGGTTCAATTGGGAACAAGCTCTTGCGTATGTTATAGGGTCCGCAGGATCCATGGTCGCGGGTTATTTAGGCTTATATGTTGGTGTAAAAGCTAATACCAGAGCAGCTCAAGCTTGTACAGTAGGCACGAAAGAAGGGTTTAATGTTGCATTTTTTGGTGGAGCAGTAATGGGATTGGCTGTTGTAGGTGTTGCCCTCATCGGAGTTTCACTATTGTATTGGATATTTGGAACACCGTTAGTAATTCTTGGGTTTAGTTTTGGAGCAAGCAGCATCGCACTATTTATGAAATGTGGTGGTGGTATTTTTACCAAAACTGCAGATGTAGGGGCTGATCTCGTAGGAAAATCAGAATATGATTTACCCGAAGACGATCCGAGAAATCCTGCAACTATAGCTGACAATGTCGGCGACAACGTTGGAGATATTGCTGGGATGGGATCCGACTTATTTGATTCATATGTAGCATCCATCGTCGCCGCAATGATGATCGCGGCCTCAATAGCGTTAATTACTAATATAGATATCACTCTAGACCCTTCATTACGAGCTACTCTCGTCGTTACCCCTGTTGTTTTATGCGGAGTTGGGTTAATTGCTTCTCTCATCGGGATTTTTATCATCAAATATAGAAAAGCAGAAAATCCTGGAAAAGCTCTGAATAATGGAACATATTATGCAACACTAATTTTTGCTAGTATTGCCGCT
>Ga0209979_1003228_pt1 | contig 14585 bp, 13 predicted proteins | sample AnhtaG_FD_183114 | JGI IMG/M metagenome (GOLD analysis project Ga0209979, IMG submission 183114) | Deep subsurface microbial communities from Anholt, Denmark to uncover new lineages of life (NeLLi) - Anholt_01485 metaG (SPAdes) (version 2) | ecosystem: Environmental > Aquatic > Marine > Oceanic...
TGATCATCCACTTGTAAAGACAACGGAAGAGTGTTTTGAATACGTAACAGGAGAAAAACCTAAAGTCCGTGCTTTGCCGGCTGGAACTGATGCTTCCTTTTTGACTAAATATGGGGGAATTCCAACTATACTGTTTGGAGCAAAAGGAGCGAATTGTCATACTTCAAATGAGTATGTCGAAATTGATACCATAATAACGGTGGTAAAGGTTATTGCAGTTACTCTTTTGAATTGGTGCAGTTGAGACTAAAAGAGTCACGGTTAATATCGGAATAACGGATTTCTAAGAGTTTTGAAGGTACTGTCAAAAATTCTATGAAAGAATATGAAAGATAAATATGAGGGACCAACAAACTAGAAAGATGAAGATTTTCTTTGGAAAAAGGAGGGAGAAAAGGAGGAACGAGTATGGACTTATACGAGATTTGTCGCAGTATGAAAGGTTTTAATTACTCTCCAAGCTATTCCCCCACAGCTTTTGGAGAGTGGGACAAATTTGACGCTGAGGTGTGGCGTACTGAGATAGGCCGTGGTAAGAAATATTTCCCCAAAATGAACACCCTTCGTATTTGGCTCGATTGGAATACTTACCGCTGTATCCCTGAGAAAGCGGTCAAAGGTTTCGGCAGCGTTCTCGATATTGCCGACGAGTTTGACATCAAGATAATGCCCACCCTTTTCGACCGCTGGCACGACCCTACTGATGACATCTATGAGTGGGGTGGCATTTATCTTGAGCATTTTGCTGACCATGATTTCACTAAATTTGAGTCTTTCATTAAAGACATCGTGGGCACATTCAAAAATGATGACCGCATTGTAATGTGGGACTTGTGTAATGAGCCAAAAATAAATCCTATGCATAAGCGTGGCCGTCCCCCATTGAGGGAGCATGACTGGCTTCATTGGGGGAAAGACACGGTTCGAGAGGTTGCCAGCGCCCAATTGGAGCTTGAATGGCTTCGTTGGGTGGCAGACATGACCAGGAAGGCAGGAGCAACCCAGCCAATCACTATGGGCGTAAGATTGCCTAGTGAGGTTGAGTGTGTTGCTGACTTTCTCGATGTCCTCTGCTTCCATCCCTATAGGGGTGAAGATATACCTATAGGCAGGGCGTGGGAAGATGCCTTTGCTCGCCTTTGCGATGTGGCAGTTGAGATTGCCCAGAGAAAAGGGAAACCCCTCATAGCTAACGAAACTTGCACGGGCTCGCTGGATGACAAAAAGCGAGAGGAAATCATCCACCGTAGTCTGGGTCCGCTTAAGGAACGCGGCATTGGCTGGTGTTGCTGGATACTCCACGGAGGTCTTCATATCACCTGTAATCGTGAGGCCACCGATACAAACGCCCCACTAGGTGACCGAGGCTACATGGCATTCATAGAGGCTGACGGTTCTTTGAGACCAGGCTCCGAGGCATGCAATGAGTATTGACCTATAATATGTTTATGAGGACTATGCTGTTTGGATTTTCGGGAAAGGAGGAATGAGTATGGACTTATACGAACCCGGATTTCCCCTATCAAACTGGGTGCACAGGCATTTTTCTATGGTAAAATAGCCTCAAATGCCCTTTGTTTATCTTCATTAGATGGGGCTGGATGGATGGACTAATGTGCGCAAATACCAAGACAGTGGCTGGATTAAGTAGCTACGGAGGTTGAAAACCAATTTCTATAATTTGCCCAGCCAATGATGCGTGCGCTGGCGACTTTAGGTAAGGAGGATTTCATGAAAATCACTAAGGTAGAACCAATTCTTTGTGATGGTGGACGGCGGGCTTGGGTTTTTGTAAAGGTCCAGACGGATGAAGGTATAACGGGCTACGGGGAATGTAGTGACAACCGGGCATGCCCACGCGGCGTAGCCGGCTGCGTCAACGATATAGAGCATGTTTTGCTTGGCCGGGATCCCAGAACAGTAGAGAAGTTATATTGGGACATGTATCGGCTTATCCGACAGAGCCTCGGGGGTGTTGCTCAAAAGGCGGTGGCTGGGATAGAGACCGCACTTTGGGACATAAAGGCTAAGGCGCTTGGAGTGCCCTTGTGCGAACTTTTCGGAGGCCCTATTCGAGATAAAGTGAGGTTGTACTGGTCTCACTGCGGGAGTTATCGGGCTTGGTACCCGGACCTATTGGGAACCCCTCCTCTGAGGACAATGGAGGACATAGTAAACCTAGGCAGAGAGGTAGTAAGCCGAGGATTTACTGCGCTGAAGACCAATATGGTAGTACCAGGAGAGCCGGCTTATGTTATCTGGGCTACCGACGGAAATTGTTTGAATATTGATAATGACATAGTGGAAGCTGTGCGAAAACTTATTAGCACCTTTCGAGAGGCAGTGGGTGATAAGGTTGATATCTGCCTAGACCTGAACTTCAATTTCAAGACTGAGGGCTTTATTCGCATCGCCAAGGCAGTGGAGCCCTACAACTTGATGTGGTTAGAGGTAGATACCTATGACACAGAAGCACTATTACAGATAAAGCAATCAACAAGAATTCCCATTTGCTCGGCAGAAAGTCTATACACCAGCCGGGGGTACAAACCATTCTTCGACCTTCATTCCATGGATGTGGCTATGGTAGATGTTCCTTGGAATGGATTCATAGAATCAAGGAGGATTGCTGACCTCGCCGATATATGCGAAATCATGATTGCGCCCCACAACTACTATAGCCACTTGTCGACTCTAATGAGTGCTCACTTATGCGCCTCAGTGCCTAACGTCAAAATAATGGAAATAGACGTAGACGGCGTGCCGTGGAAAGATGATATCATCACTGAACCCCCGGATATAAAGGATGGATACATCAATATTCCCAGTAAACCCGGGCTGGGAGCAGACCTTAATGAGAAAGAGGTAGCCAAGCACCCATGGCCCAAATGAGATCAGGCAAGGAAGAGACTTTTTGAAATGCGCCTCGGTACACGTATAAATTCCTAAATATCAAGAAACAGAGAAGCAAGAAGTAAAGAAATTGGTATGGTTTCACTATAGATTTTTCTTTGCATCTCTGCATCTTTGCTTCTTATTTCTTACCCTGAGGGGAGAGGGATGGAGCAGGGGGGAATTAACCATTTAACCAATTAACCAGTTAACCAACAACAGTGACGGAAGAAAATTGTCCTCAAGGTCTATCTTGCCCCGAGCAAATAGATAAAGGAGGTATAAAATTATGCCTTACGGATACAACGGTAAAGTTTTAAAGGTGAATTTGTCTACTGAGAATATAAAAGTAGAGGAAAATGATGAGTATTTTTACCGTACTTATATGGGAGGAGCAACACTGGCAGCCTATTATTTATTAAAAAAGCAAAAAGCTGGCATTGATCCTCTCAGCCCAGAAAACATCATAGTTTTTGCTTGCAGTGTGGTAACAGGCACTCCTGCTCCTGGTTTGTCTAAACAAATGGGTCCACCTTAAGGGAAACAACTTATTGGGCGAAGGTGGGAAGGGAATGATAAATACCTATTCAGGCCTTATAGCACTTGGCGCAGTGAGTGCTTTTGGTATATTTCTTCTCAGACAATTTTTCCTAACAATTCCCCGTGAACTTGAGGATGCAGCTAGAATAGATGGATGTTCGGAACTTCGAATATTTTACCAGATAATACTGCCTCTTTGTAAACCTGCATTGGCAGTTTTGGTTATAATCACCTTTCAGTCGACTTGGAATGAGTTCCTATGGCCTTTAGTACTTGCTCAAACTGATGACATGAGAGTCCTCCAGGTGGGACTAATCCTATTTCAACAACAGTGCGGGACAGAGTGGGCATACCTTATGGCGGGATCGACCCTTGCCACAATTCCTATTGTAATAGTGTTTCTTGGCGCTCAAAAATATTTTGTCAGAGGTATCGCCTTGACTGGCATTAAGTAAAATTGAGAACAAAAAGGAACCTGGTGGGCTTCATTTTAGACACTTGCTTAGGAGGTTATTAGAAAGATGACTGAACTAAAACGAGGGCGACGTATACGCATAGATGGACCTCACAAAGTTACACTGGAAGATTTTGATGTTGGAAAGGTGGAACTTCGGAATAAGGAGACATTGGTAAAGACCATTTACTCTCTTATAAGCGCGGGAACAGAACTTTCCATTTATACCGCTCTAGATCAACGCGTATATGACCCCCGATCATGGGCTCATTATCCTTTTTATCCTGGATACGCTGCGGTGGGTAGAGTGCTCAAAAAAGGAAGTGATGTCTCTAGCCTTAGTGTGAATGATGTGGTGTATATGTGGGGGAAACATGCTTCTCACTCAGTGATAGATACCTCAAAGCAACCTGTTCTTGTTCTTACCAAAGACGTGGATCTAGAAAAAGTTCCTTTTATCCGTATGGCGACTATTGCTATCACTGCCGTAGATGTCTCAACCATAAAAATAGGGAGTACGGTTGCTGTCCTGGGGCTTGGTCTTGTTGGTAATCTTGCTGCTCAATTATTTAAATTATCCGGAGCCAGAGTAATTGGAATAGAGTTATCGCCGGGGCGTAGAGAACTCGGTACCAACTGTGGCATAGACACAGTAATTGATCCTGCGGTTATTGACCTGAACGAAGTTATACTCCAGAAGACAGCCGGGTTAGGTGCAGATATAGTTGTAGAGGCTATTGGCAAGCCTGATCTTGTTGTAAACATAGCAACTTTAGTCCGAAAAGGAGGAGAACTCATACTTCTTGGGTCTCCTCGAGGAAAGGCAGAGTTAAATATTACTCAGTTCTTAAGATGTATCCATCGTGGTGAAGTTGTGCTTAAAGGAGCCCACGAGAGCATATTGCCTACATTTGCAGGACTGAACACAAGCCGATCTAGAGAAGAGAACTCAAAACACATTATGGACCTTATTCAAAATGACCTACTTGTGATAGACAAGCTTATCACCCATCGTATAGTCGCCGAGGAGATAGGACATGCATATGAGGATCTATTAAATAAAAAAGATCAATCGCTAGGAGTCATCGTAAGGTGGTAAGGCAACTATTTTCCCTTTCTTTGAAGGAAAAGCCTGTAATGACATTTTGCGTTGAAGTGCAATCAGTTGCTTAAACTCTATCCTGTTGTAAAGGAATTTAAGAAACTATCTGCTAGGTTAATACAAAGCTCTTTAGAAAAATTATGTTCAAGATCTACAAGAGGAGAAAAGAGGTGAATTATGAAGATAGGATTTATAACTAATAGTTTATCACGGGTAGGTATTGACAACATAGAAGAAATTTTTAAGTGGGGAAAAGAAAAAGAGTTTAACTGTTTGGAGATTGGTCCGGCTATACCTCTGAAAGTAGAAAGACTTCAAAAGCTTCAAGAAAAATATGGGCTGCAGATAACGAGTTTTATTTATATGAGAAATATCCTAGCTCGTGACAGAAAAGAGCGAGAATTACACACGAACAAGATAAAAGAACGTATTGATGCAGCAAATAGACTCAATGTTAAATACGTCACTATATCTACAGGAAGAGATGAGAAAAAATCTTATGCAGAAAACTTTACCTTGCTTGAAAAAGAATTTGCTCCCATATTGAAATACGCTGAGAAAAAGAACGTTACCATTGCTCTTGAGAATTGTCCTGAAATGTGGAATATTGCTATTTCTCCTTTGATGTGGAGAAAAATATTTAAAGTTTTTCCTTCCTCAAACTTAGGGTTATGTTTTGACCCTTCTCACCTTGTTTGGCTACGTATTAATCCCTACAAGGCTATCTTAGACTTCAGAGATAAGATCTGTTATGTTCATGCGAAGGATACAGAAATAATGAAAGAGAAGTTAGATATCTGCGGGATATTCACTGATCAAATATATGGGGAAAAGCCAGAATGTGAATGGTGGAGACCCAGGCTTCCTGGATGGGGAGAAATCAATTGGAGAAATCTTATTACAAATCTAATAGAGGCAGGTTTTGACGGAACAATAAATATCGAACATGAGGACTCTGTCTGGAGCGGAAGTAAGAAGAAAGTCGAAAAAGGTCTAATTCTGACACGTAACTATCTTAAAGGAATGATATAAAAGTTGTTAATAATAGCGCTCTGTAACATAAATTCTTTAAAAAACTAAAAAAACCGATACGGAGAAGCAAATGATGGGTTTGAAAGTCGCTATTATCGGCGCAGGAAGGATGGGCGTATCCCATCTGGAGCGTCTGAGAAAGATAGAGGATACAGAGGTTGTGGCAATCTGCGATGTAAAAGAAAATGCTGCCAAAGATCTGGCTAAAAAGGCGAGGGCTAAGGCTTATTTTGACTACAAAAAGATGTATGAGGAAGAAAGACTGGATGCCGTATTTATATGTACCCCTGCCTATGCCAGAGAAAATCAGTTAGAGCTTGCCGCCGAGAAGGGAATTCATATCTTCGTGGAAAAGCCAGCAACTCGTACTATGGAGCAAGGAGAGAGAATCTGCAAATCTATTGATAAGGCTGGCGTCATCTGTTCGGTGGGATTTCTCTGGCGATATTCAGAAGGAGCTGAAAGGATCAAGAAAACTTTGAAGGATAAAAAACTGGTTCTCATCGATGCTCGCTGGTATCATACCATCCCTCCTATTGCCTGGGTAAGGTCCAAGGAGATGGGAGGAGGCCAGGTTGTGGATCAGAGTATACACCTCATTGATCTGATGCGTTACTGGGTGGGAGAGGCAGACAAGGTCAATGCTCAAGCGACAAAGGGGCTTTTCCCCGAGATAGCTGATTTCACCGCTGATGATGCCAGCGCAGTGGCATTAATGTTTAAAAATGGGACAGTGGCAAACCTATCATCTACCTATTCATTATTTCCTGGGGCAAATCTTGGTCCAATGATAGACCTCATTGCCAAGAGAATGCACATAGAGCTAACTGCTGAGAAGGTAAGAATTTATAGACCCAAACAGAAGGAGTTCAAGCTTGACAAGGAGGCTCATTTAGTTCATATGATGAGGCCCCCGGAAGCAAATATTGACCAGTATGATACAGGACTTAGCCAAGCAGGGATAGTGGAGGATGAGGTATTCTTGAGAGCGGTAAAGGAGGGAGACCCTTCCAGGATAAAGTCCAGCTTTCGTGACGGTCTAAATACCCTGGAGGTGGCCCTGGCCGCCAATGAGTCAATGAGGACGGATAAGATAATCACTCTGTAGTTTATTCTTGAAAGGAGAATAAAATGGATATTGCTATTAGTTTATGGAGTCTTCATCGTGAACTTCAAGAAAAAAGAGTAAAACTTTTAGATTTTCCAGAAATCTGTCAAAGAAGATTTAAGATAAAAGCCGTAGAACTAAACCAACCTCTTTTCCCCTCCCCAGACCCTGAATATCTTCAAAAGGTAAAAGATTCTTTGAGGGGTATGAAGGTGGTAAACATTTGTCTGGGATTTTCTGCATTATCCGCATCCGAAAACGAGGATGAGCTGAGGAAAATTGAAAGCTGGCTTAAGATAGCTAAAGATCTTAACTCTCCCTCCATAAGAGTTAATACAGGAGGGAAAAAGGTAAATGAAGAGGCCATCCAACAAGTTATTCGGGGGTATAAAAAAATCGTCTCCTTGGCAGAAAAAGAAAAAATTAAGGTTCTTATAGAGAACCACGGAGGAATATCTGGGGATGCAAAGACCATTTTGCAGATAATAAGAGAGGTGAATCATCCCCTTTTAGGAACATGTCCAGATATAGGAAATTTTCCTTCAAATTCTCGCTATCAGGAACTTGAAAAAATAGCCCCTTCTATGTCAATCGGCCATATCAAAACCTATAAGTTCGATGAAAAGGGAAGGGAAACAAGTATTGATGTAGGAAGGTGTATTGATATATTTAAAAAGGCAGATTTTGACGGTTTTCTTTCCGTTGAGTTTGAGGGAAAGGGGAATGAATATCAGGGAGTAGAAAGCAGCATAAAATTAATCAGATTCTATATTTAAAAAAGGAGGAAGATTTGATGGATATTGCTTTGCGAGGTCAGGAAAAAAGATACATCGGGGTTTTGCTTTTGTTTAATCCTCAAAAAGGAATAACTGTATTGGAGCCGACAGGCAAGGGATCCGGTCATTGGGTAGGAGCTCCAAGCGTGCTATATGATGAGGATACCTCCAAATTTTACCTTTACTACCGGGTAAGAAAGCCTCGGCCAGTAAGGGGTGGAGAATGTTACATCGCTCAAAGTAATGATGGAGTTAAGTTTAGTCCCATCTGGCAGGCAAAAAAGGAAGACCTTAATTCTTCCTCTATGGAAAAATCGTGCATAATCAAGACATTGGAGGGGAAATACCGACTTTACATAAGCTATGTGGATCCAGTTGATAGTCGCTGGCGTATCGATATGATGGAAGCTTCTTGCCCGGTAGACTTTAACATAACCAGGAGAAAGCCAATTCTTACTGCCTCCTCATCTAAATGTGAAGGGGTAAAAGATCCCTATGTGTTAACAATTGGGAGAAGATATTATATGATAGTGAGCTACGCCTCTATTTACGGAACTGTAAATGGAGAATTACGAAAGAAAATGCATGCTACAGCCGATGCCTATAACACTGGCCTCATTAAATCTCGCACCGGCTTAGCCGTAAGTAATGACGGGGTCAATTTTAACTGGTGGGGAGATATTTTATCACCCGGAAAGGACTGGGATGCTTATACTTCAAGAATAAGTTGTATATTATACATACCACCTGTATTTACCGCATTTTATGATGGTTCATCCACTGTAAAGGAGAATTATGAGGAGAAAACGGGTCTGGCCATAAGCTTTGATTTAATGCATTACGATAAGATAACTGAGAAAAAGCCAATACTTACTTCACCATACGCTTCTGGTGCTTTGAGATATATGGATGGCATAATTGTGGAGGATGACATATATTTTTATTATGAGTATGCAAGAGAGGACGGTTCTCACGAGCTGAGAATGAACAAAGTGAGATTGTGACATCCTCCATACTCACAAGGGGTGGGACATCCAGGGATAGCTTTGTCTTCGATACAGGTTCAGACGTTTTTTTATTTCTCAGTAATCAATTAGAATAGGATTAAATAAAAATTGAAGAATTAGAGTAATATTATTTTGAACAATAAGTTTGCAGCTAACAAGCGTAAAAGGTACAAGTAAAAGGCAGCGATCTGTAGTGATTTGAAGAAAGGAGGAGGAATAGATGGATACAAAGAAGTTTAGAGAAATGAAGTATCGCAGGATGGGGCACTCGGGTTTATGGGTTTCGGAGATTGGCTTGGGGCTGTGGAAATGGGGGGATCCAAACTACGACGGCTCGCGTGTTGGAGAGCACGAGGGATTCAACATTCTAGATTGTGCATTGGAGTTGGGTGTCACTCATTGGGACACGGCCAACTCGTATAATATGGGATCAGGAAACAGCGAACGGTTGTTGGGACGCTATTTCTCAAATCGTGGAAAGCGAGTGCGCAGTATGGTTGTATTAGCGACCAAAGTGAGAAATTCTGTTAGGGATGAACACGAAATGAGCCGTGATTTCTCGCCTAACGAGGTTGGGGCTTCGCGTAGATACATTGTCCAGGCGGTTGAGGATAGTCTAAGGCGTCTCCAAACTGACTGGATTGATGTTTTGTATCATCATGAGCCTAGTCTTCTGCCTGATGGTTCGTGGGAGACGCCTCTGGATGAGACGTGGGACGCTTTTGACCAACTAGTCAAAGAGGGAAAGGTGCACTATCTAGCTGTCAGCAATCGGACCGTCACTCAACTTGAGCAAGAAAGGAACGCCTTGGCAGAGGTTGCATCCAACTCATCGCATCAAATCATTGGCGTCCAGAATGGGTACAATCTTTTACAGCGTTCGAGGGTGTCTTCACTGGGAGACACTTCAACCATATCTGATGAAGAGACGTTTCTCGATTACATCAGCCAAAAGCAGATTGGATTGATCCCTTATATACCGCTTGCCGTGGGGTTACTCACGGGGCGATATCGTAAAGGCAATCTTGACTCGGCAGGTCGATTGTCAAAGCAGGTCGGAGAAGCATGGCGTGACGAGTTTTTGACGGAACGTAATCTGAACTTGGTTGAAGATCTAGATGTCATTGCCAAGGATAAGGGCTGTACTTTAGCCCAATTGGCCATCGCGTGGCTGCTATCGCACGATGTTGTACGTTCGGTCATCGCCGGAGTAACCAGGATAGAGCACCTTAAAGATAATGCGAGGGCTCCTTCAGTGTCTCTTACCCAAAGCGAGTTGGAAGAAATGGATAGGCTAACAAGATGACGCCAACATTTTTGAGAGTGCCGCCCAATAATATGTTTAGAGGTTTGGAATATTCGACATTTTTGAAAGTCGTTGAGCATGTTTTCTTGTGATTGTGGCAAGTGAAATTATTCTTGTAATTCCAGATCAAATAAGAGTTTCATCTAAAATTTGTCGAGAGTTCTACCTCCAAGGTTGTTAACCTCACTTAAAAATTTTCGGGCAAGCTGATTCATCCGATCAGCTCCCAGGTCTTTTATCTTAACTGAGGTGGTTTAAGAACCCCCGTTTTCTACTGAAAGGTGGATAAAGAATCTGGAAATAAGAAGTAAGTTGGGAGAAAAAAACTAGAAGTTGGATAGAGGGGGGTGAATATCGGAAGGATTTTACTTATCTCAACGGCTCTTTGACAAAATAAAAAATACCCCTGCATAGAGAGAAGAAAGAGACTAGATTTACCGAGCTGTTTGAAGGGATTGGTGCTAGGGAGGAGATCTTTTTCTCTGGAACAGGGAAAGAATAAAAGCTGGAACTTCAGGTGCTTTCAACTTCTCCTTATATATTCCGTAAAGGATTGTTATCCTTATAGGATTTATCCCATGTTTTTAGATACCTCACAAGGTTAAGGGTAATTCCTACAACAAAGTGCATCACTCGCTTTAAAAGAGTAGTAATACAGGCTATGGTTGCTTCAATAGAAGCCATAGCTAGTCCGTAGATGCGGGGAGATTCCAAAATATCTAAATCAGAGGATTTACAAGTTCCATTAGAGCGCTCAGAAGCTGAGTGAAGATTTCTAATCTTTTTCCAGCGATCTGAACACCTGGAAATTTCGGAGACCAGGCGTGAATGAGCCTTAATGGACATATGAGTGGAGTAGCCACACTCATTTTCAAGATACCTACAGTCCTTTATGGGATCAGGTACAGCTAGGGGGCGGGTTAAACACTCTTTTCGACAAACAAAGGATACTCTTTTTTTCTCCTTATCATATCCATTAGCTTTACATAATGCCCCGCAAGGAGCAAAGGGAGTTCCTTTCTTATTGTAGCCTCTTTTTCTTAAACTTTTGATATCGGTCTTTTCATTCCGCTCGTTGTAGTCAATAACAGGAATGGAACAAGTGCTCCTTATATGGTCAAAGTTCTTCTTTATGTCAAGAGGCTTTCTTAGGGGTTTTGCCGTAAGAGTAGAGGCGAGGAGGCAGGCTGAGATAGCCTCGTCTTTCTAACTTTAAAAGGAAGGTGCGGCAGGCCATATCCTTGAGTTGACCATTGGCTGCTCGCCAGTTCCAGAGGAGCACTAGCTCTTTAGAAAGCCGGGTGCGACCCCAACAGGGATTAGCCTTGATCATTTCTCGAATAAATTCGATATCTTTAGAACTTACTTCTCGTCCTTGAATAATTATGGTTTTTTCCATAACTCAAAGGTAGCATAAAAAGAAAAGAGAGTTCAGCTAATCCAAAGAATGATCATTTTTTCAGGGTTGGATTAAGTTGTGTATTTGAGCTGATACGGGAGTGCCTAAATAGGTACAAAATTACGTTGCCAGGTGGGTTGTTTGAAATTTTGGTGGGTTGAAGTAGCCCAAAAATACAGGAAGAGGAGTTCTTAACTCACAATATCGGAATAACGGGTTTCTGAATATCCCGAGGGGAAAATAATGGAACTTCAGAATTTTGAAGTCAAAAATCAAAAGATTAAAGAAATGTTTTTGAAAATGAAGTTGGAGTCCCCGGAGAAGTTCGTCCAACGTTTGAGGTTATCCTGGAGTAATTGGGGGTTTGGAATGGAGAAGTTGGTAGATTCTGTACAACGACTTCAGGGTGCGGGAATTAAATTTATTGAGCTTCACGGAAATCGGTATGGCCAAGATCTAGGTTATAAATCGGTCGAAGCTGGGAAAGTTCTTTCCGACAACGGGATTAGGGTTTCTGGAATCTGTGGCATGTTTTCACCAGATAACGATTTGTCGAGCAATAGGGGCATTATACGGCAAAATGCCATTGACTATATTCGACGCAATATTAGCCTGGGTCAAGAACTTGGGGCTACATATTTCCTAATCGTTCCTGGAGCAGTGGGCAGACCCAAAAAGATTGATGATACCGAGTTTGACCGCTCAGTGGAGACATTGCATTCTGTGGCAGATGTTTTTACCTCAGCAAATATCAAGGGTGCAATAGAGCCCATCCGTTCTGCCGAGGTAAGTTTCTGTCATACCGTTGAAGAAGCACTAGCCTACATCAAAGCCTTAAACCACCCTGGTGTACAGCATATCAACGCTGATGTCTATCATATGCAATCAGAAGAGAGCCACATCGGGGAAGCTATTTTAAGGTGTGATCAGCATCTTATAAATCTACATCTTGCGGACTCTAACCGTTGTGCACTGGGAGAAGGCTCTCTCGACCTGGATACCATAATTATGGCCCTCTACATCATTGGATATAATGGCGAGGAATGTTTTGTAACACCTGAACCACTAGGTCCTGGCGGGGATCCCTACCCGGCTATGTATGGAAAGCCGGACAAAGAGTTCTTAGATCAATTGGTTCAAAAGACAGCGTCCTATTTCCGGGCACGAGAAGAAACAGTATTATCTCTTTAAAGGAAGAAAAAGAGAACAGATCATTATCTCTTCCAAGTCGCCCGCTCCAGACAAGAAAACATTGCCTATTTTGAGAAACTAAAGAATGAGGCAGAAGTAAAAGAGAGTCAAAAATACAATTACTCTTAAGGTAAGGCGGATAAGGAGGCTTTTGCTGGACCGTGAGAGAAACGGAAAATTTACTTTGATATGTTGATAAATCTTGATATTATGGAGTTCTATACATTAAGATGTTGGGCAGATAACCCGTAAGATTGGAGGAACCGATGAGTGAACTACGATGGTCGAAAGAGGAAGCTGACAAATGGTACAGTAAACAACCCTGGCTGGTGGGGTGTAACTTCATCCCCAGCACAGCCATCAATCAGCTTGAGATGTGGCAGGAGGAAACGTTCGACGAGGAGACAATTGGCCGAGAGCTCGGTTGGGCCGCAGCCTTGGGTTTCAACACCGTGCGCGTCTACTTGCATGATTTACTATGGCAGGCTGATGCGGATGGCTTCAAAGACAGGATAAGCTGCTATTTGGAGGTAGCAGGTCGCAGTAGCATTCATACATTGTTCGTGATATTTGACGACTGTTGGAACGAGAATCCCAGAACTGGCAAGCAGCCTGACCCTGTTCCGGGTGTTCATAACTCGGGGTGGGTTCAATCACCAGGCTCGAAAGTGGTGACAGATCCAACAACTTGGGTGCAGTTAGAGCGGTATGTGCAGGACATCATAGGGGCATTTGCGGAAGACAGGCGGGTTTTGGTGTGGGATCTGTACAATGAGCCAGGGAACAGCGGTCTTGAGATAAAGTCGTTGTCACTGTTGGAGGAAGTGTTCAAATGGGCACGAGCAGCAGGACCGACACAGCCTCTCACAACAGGGGTATGGCGTAACAACAAAGAGATAACAGACTTTCAGTTGAGAGCCTCGGACGTTATTACGTTTCATAACTACAATGATACCCAGAGTCTGATAGTTCAGATCAGAGAGCTCAAGACATACGGCCGTCCTATCATCTGTACCGAGTACATGGCCCGTACGAGGGGGAGTTGTTTTGAGACGCATTTACCGATCTTTAAGCGAGAGAATGTAGGATGCTGCAACTGGGGGTTGGTAAGCGGTAAAACGCAAACCATTTATCCGTGGGGTTCTGAGGAAGGGGCTCCGGAGCCGAGCGTGTGGTTTCATGATGTTTTGAGGGAGGATGGGAGTTCTTTCAAGAATGAGGAAGTTGAACTAATCAAGAATCTCACAAGTGTTAGCCAGTAATCCGCCCAACCTGCGCATGCAGCCGACGCTGCTATCGGCGCGGATTGCGGGGTTGGTTGGGGCCTAAAAAAGATGAGTTTAAAAGCGGATGAAATTGTCCGTTCAGAATGTGGCTAAATGGAAGAGTGATTCACGAGGTGCCAACTGAAGGGATATTGAGGCCAAATTACACTGGTGACAGAAGGAGTTATGTGGATGCAAAGCTCAAGGAGGGATGGAATCAATTCTTCATAAAGCTCGTCCGCAAGGACAGCCCCATTGAGGCACATTTTATCATAGCAGGTTCTGCTTCTTTTTATCATGGGTTTTCCGATCTAATGGAGTGTAAGTTCCCTGGGGAACTATAAAAGAACACAAGAAAAAAATTGCCACAAACTTGAGCAAGACTCGTTCTTCGATCTTGCTCATCACTATGGAGCAAAAGCCTGGCTTCATTCTTGTGGCTCAACCTATTTTCTCCATTCACGCTTTATTGAGATAGGCTTAGACGTCCTTGATTCAGTTCAAACCGAACCT
>Ga0209979_1003230_pt1 | contig 14584 bp, 15 predicted proteins | sample AnhtaG_FD_183114 | JGI IMG/M metagenome (GOLD analysis project Ga0209979, IMG submission 183114) | Deep subsurface microbial communities from Anholt, Denmark to uncover new lineages of life (NeLLi) - Anholt_01485 metaG (SPAdes) (version 2) | ecosystem: Environmental > Aquatic > Marine > Oceanic...
CATCTCTTTTCTTTTTTCTTTTAAAGGTGTTTTATATATTTATACCACATAATTTTTAAAAAACCTCTTTTTGCAGAAATAAAAATGTAGCAGATGATTAAATTATTTTATTCTCTAATTTGTATTAAAAATAAAAATTAGACGTAGGATGTAAGATGAAGAATAAAAAGAAGAGAGAAAATATTTTCCCTTCTCTAATAAATTGCGAACTAAAGCAAAGATAAGTAAAGCGGTTAATTCCTATTATATAATCTAACAAGAGCTATCAAAACTTAGAGGGAAATTATGATTTTCGGACTGAATTAAATTGAAATAAAGGAAGTCTTTTGATTTTTTTGGGATATTTTTTGGGGACGGTTTAAACAATTCATTTTTGATTCAAAGAACCGTCCTGTATCTCATATTATATAGAATTTACTGTTCTTTCCACAAGTTCAACTATCTTTATTTCCTTAAATCCTTTCATGTAAGTTTCAATAATGCCATTGAATGGTTTATACCACTTGGAATCTATTCCATTTATCCCCAGAATTATTCCAAGAACAGTGCCAATTTCTCCAGCATTACAATCTATATCATATCCAAAAGAAGACACAATCCTCATACTTCTTTCAAAGTTTCCCTCCCCAAACCATAGTGAGGTTATTACGCCAGCAGTATTGGGATAAAGATGAACCCAATTGTATTTTTTAAAATGGTTCTCAACTTTTCTAAGCACCTCTTCCCAATTTCCAGCTTCCTCACACCATCTTATTACCGTATTTACAACTTCTTTAAATTCAGTACCCTCCGGTATATATTCCAACGACTTCTTGATAATACTTCTTGGCTCATCATAGATAAAAGCCAGGCTGGTAAGTACTGCACTATGTATTCCCCCGTATATCCCATTCCCACTGTGAGATATTTGAGAATCTAAAAAGGCAAGCCTTGCTGCCTTGCAAGGTTCCCCCGGAGAAACAAGACCCTGCACCATACATCTCATCTGGGCCCCTATCCACTCTTGATAAGGATTAGTAATCCGCCCTGATAAAGGAGGATAAATCCCCCGCTTAAGATTCTCCAGGGCTACATACTCTGCAGACCAACCGGAGGGAATATAAGCGACCCAATTTAAAGCAATATCTTTAGAGGTTAGATGCTCCTTTAATTCTTCATAAGTTAATAAGAAAGCAATCTCATAGGTAATATCATCATTAATAGTACTGGGCTTATATAAGTATGTTCCTAATTTATCTCCAAAAGCATGAATTAAGGCATCATGAGTATAACCCTCAACAGCTGTCCCCATCGACCCCCCACATATCTGGCCTACCCAACCACCGTAGATTTTATCTCTTAAAACATCTGGAGATATACTGATATCTTCATCTTCTGGAAAATGTTCAGCTATCTTCTCCCAGTTTAGAGGACGTTTGAATTTATGATAGGGATGGCCAGGGATATCTTTAGCCTCATTCAGTAAATGGAATATATTAGAAGTAATCGCTCCCAGAGAAATCATATTATTTTTTTTAAAGGCTTGAAAACCATCCTCCAGTAGTTTTTCTGCTTCAGTTACATCCTTACCCATATTTTCTACTGACTGTACTGCTCCCACCACTAAATGTTCCGGAGCACCTGAACCAGGGACAAAACTCAACCAGAAGAGTTTAAGAAGTTCCTGATTAAATTTTTCAAAATTGGAGATACCTCCCCAGTCGGGTAATTTATTTGTCTTAGGCTTTGCAGAATTCAATAGATCATATTCGATCTTCCAGGCTTTTTTTACCATAATTCTTCCCTCTTCATTTATTCTTCTTAAAATTATCTTCCAAATTCCTGCATAGGCTTTTCATCGGTCCTCTGTAAAAGCCTTTCTTTAATCCTGTTGGCTTCTTTTACCACCTCTTTGACATCAATGGTTAAGAGCTTACCCCCTCTTACTACCACCTTTCCGTCAACAATAACTATATCAATATCTCTCTGAGAAAGCGAGTAAAGGATATTCGCAAAGATATTTATTTCAGGATTCATGCTTGGAGAATCTTTTCTTATAAACATCTTCTGGAAGAAGATTTTTTTCATATACCCAGATATATTTATTGAACCAATCCAAACTATTTACATCTTCTGCACAACCTCTTAACAAGGTCATGCCGGTGTGACTGTGGCAATTGGTAAGCCCAGGGGTGGCATAAAAATCTGCTCCTTCAATTACTTCATCATCTCTACTCTCATATTTAAGATTATTATCTTTTTGTCTTTCTTCTCCGGCCCAATCGGGTTCAATTGCTTTCTTTTCAGTTATTTTCTTTATTCTAGCCCCTTCAATTAAGAGGTCCACATTCCTATTAATTGACAGGTCACTAAAATTTAATACAGTTACATTTTTTATAATCATATTTTCCCCTGGTCAAGTTCTTTAATAGCCTGAAAGGTTAAATATTTAAATTTTTCCAGATCGAGGTCAAAAGCTACTTCAGCATTGGGAGCTTTCCTGGTAACTCCATAAATATCAACCACCGTCTGACCCCGACTGAACTCACCCCTGGTTTCTATATCCACATGTAAAAATTTTGTACCCAATATCGTTTTATCAATTACATAAGAAACAGCAAGAGGATCATGTAGAGGAGCTCCTTTAAACCCAAAAAACTTCTGGTTGGCTTTTGCAAAAAATCTTAAAAGAGGGGCAACAACTTTTGAAACTTTACCATTAAACTTTTCCAATCTATCGATATCCTTGAAAGAGAATATAGCTTTATTGGTAACATCAAGGCCCACCATAGTCAGGGGTAATCCTGATTCGAAGACTATCTTGGCTGCTTCCGGGTCCACATAGATATTGAATTCAGCAGCTGGAGTAATATTTGAGTCGAAGACCGCCCCTCCCATTAATACAATCCTTTCAATTTTTTCCTTAATTCTCGGCTCACGTAAAAGTGCTACTCCAATATTTGTCAAGGGACCTGTGGGGATAAGATACAGTTTTTCATCAGATTCAAGTAAGGCATTTATTATAAAATCCACAGCATGAAGATTAGAAGGTCTAACCTCGGGTATAGGTAAGTCTGCACCATCAAGTCCCGATACCCCATGAATTTCGGGAGCAGTCACCAACTCTCGCAAAATTGGCTTATCAAATCCTCGCGCAACTGGAACATCTTTCCTGTTAATTAAAGTCAAAATCTTTAGAGTATTATTAAAGGTCTTTTCTCCTTCCTGATTCCCGGCAACTGTTGTTACTCCTAATACCTCCAGTTTATCTGAAGCACAGGCCAGCATCAGGGCGATCATATCATCATGACCTGGATCACAATCTATCAGAACTTTTTTCATACTTCCTCCTTTTTACTCAAAATCTTCTTTCTCCTACTCAATCTTATTGAATATATAGCCAGAGCGACTACAGTTACAAAATAGGGGAGAGAGTGTATAAATTCTGAGGGTATATTCAGTGGAGAAATATAGATAGCTATGGCATTAACAATTCCGAAAAAGAGTGCCCCAAAAAATGTACCCAAAGGTAAATTTCCCCCTAAAAATGCGGCAGCAATAGCAATAAATCCTCTCCCGGCAGTCATATCTCGAGAAAACCAGGAGACATAACCCATTGAAAGATATAAGCCTCCGAGAGAACCAAAGAAACCAGAAAGTAAAAGAGAATATAATTTAATTTTATTTATATTTACCCCTACTGATTCAGCAGCAGCAGGATTCTGTCCCACTGCTCTAATCCTCAAACCCAGTGAGGTTTTATAGATTAAATAATAGAATAAAGCCACTGATATCAGGGCAAAATAGGTAAGAACATTGTGTCCGCTTATTATCTCTCCCAGGATAGGTATTTCTTTTATAATCGGTATCTGCAGGGAGGGGAAGATCAGGCTTTTTACAGAACTTGAAGTCCCTTTCTCATGGGTAAAGATGTATAAAAAGAATAGAGTTATTCCGGAAGCGAACATATTTAAAGCTATAGCGGCGATAATTATATCTGCCTTTAATTTGAGATGAAAATATCCTAATAAGGCACCCATCCCAATACCAACCAGAATACCTCCTATCAAAGCGATTATTAAACTTCCGGTAAAGGCACTTATGATGACTCCAAAAAAAGCAGACATCAGCATTATTCCTTCCAGGCCTATATTTATAGAACCAGAAAGAACAGAAATTGCTACTCCTATCGCTGCAAATAATAGAGGAGTAGTAACTCTGATTATAGCAAACACAAATTGAGGAGAAAAAATACTTTTAAGTATAGGGTTCACTACTTACCTCCTTTGCTTTTGCTTCTCTAACTGTAATCTTATATTTCCATTGCGCCAGAAAAGCTTCAGCAGTTATAAGAAGTATTATTATTGATTGAATCACCGTAATCATCTCAGAAGGTATATCTGAAAGAAGATTTAAAATTCTACCACCAACTCGTAAGTAAGCTAAGAATAAGGAAGAAAGAATAATTAACAGGGGATTATTTCTTCCGATAATAGCCACAACCACGCCATCCCAACCATATCCCGGACTTAATTGCCAGTTAAACCTTCTGTGAACCCCCATAACCTCAGTCATACCACCAATAGCGGCAATAAAACCTCCGATCACCTGGGAAATTAAAATTACTTTAAAGACATTAATTCCCCCAAATCGGGCAAAATTTATATTAAAACCGCTGGTCCTTATCTCGTATCCTAAAGTGGTGTGGTATAAAAAATAATATATCAGCACTGCAAACCCCAGGGAAATGATAACTCCTATATGAATTCTGGTACCCGGGACAAATTGAACCAGCCAGGCTGTTTCGGGAAGTTTATAGGAGACCAGATAACCGGCAGCTTTATCTCTAAAATGAAAATTAATAAGATATAATCCGATAAAATAAGCCACATAATTTAACATAAGACTAATCACAAGTTCGCTGGTATTCCATTTGGCTTTTAGAAATCCGGGAATAAATCCCCAGAAAGCTCCCGTTAAACCAGCCACCAGTAAGACTAAAGGTATATGTAAAAAAGCCGGCATATTAGTAGAGACGCCGAAGGCGGTACCGACCACCGCTCCTATAAATAAGGCTCCTTCTGCTCCTATATTAAATTGTCCGGCCTGGAAGGGGATGGCAATGGCCAGACCACAAAATATAATCGGGGAAGCAGTCTCTATAAAATTTCCAAATCTACTCTTAGAAAGTAAGGGTCCCAAGAACAATGACTTCAAAGAAATCCCGGGCTCTTTACTTATAATATATATAATACAAACACTGATTATTATACCAATCAATATGGCTATTGCCACTCTGATAAGATTAAAATATTTTAAAATAAATTTTTCCACTTTATTCCCCCTTCTTTTTCACTCCGAGCATATATGGGCCAAGATCCTGCTGAGTTATATTTTTAATGTCATCAAACCTTGCTACTATTTCACCATTATAGATTACTATTATTCTGGTAGATAATTTCAAGACTTCATCTAAATCAGCAGAAACAAGAAAGGTGGCGATACCGTTATCTCTAGCATCTTTTAATAAATTATGGATAAGTTCTTCTGAGCCTACATCTATACCTCGGGTTGGTTGAGCAGCAATAATTACCTGGGGATTTGAAGAAAGTTCTCTTGCCACCACAACTTTCTGGATATTCCCACCTGATAAAGATAAAATGGCAGCTTTTGAAGAAGGAGTTAGAATTTTAAATTTTTCAATTAAATCATTACTGGATTTACTAATATATTTCCAATCAAGAAACAGATTTTTATTAGAGAAATGATCTTGATAATATCGGTCAACTATAATATTTTCCTCAATAGTAGCATGTTCAGCCACCCCATTTTTCATTCTATCTTCAGGGATATGGGCAACCATTTCTTCCCTTATCTTCCGGGGAGAAAACCCTCCAATATTTTCCTTCCCTATAAATATTTGGCCAGAAGTAGCTTCTCTTAAACCGGTAAGAATTTCCACCAGTTCAGTCTGGCCATTGCCCTCTACTCCTGCTACTCCGACTATTTCTCCTGCTCTAAGCTCAAAATTAATATTCTTTAGAACAAAAATATTCTCTTCACTTAAATAACTGAGATTTTTAACTATAAACAAAGGATCCCCAACTTTTTTTGCTCCGGGAATTCTTTTAAAATTTATCTTTCTTCCCACCATCATATGGGCAATCATATGCTCATCTAACTGGTTAACATCATTGGTACTTATTACCTTCCCATCCCGCATAACCGTAACTTTATCCGCAATTAATTTGACTTCTTTTAATTTATGTGAAATGAAGATTATGGTTTTGCCATGATTTTTTAAATCCTTTAATGATTTAAAGAGAACCTCAGTCTCCTGAGGAGTTAATACTGAGGTAGGTTCATCCAAAATTATAAGTTCAGCATTTCTCATCAGCACCTTTAAAATTTCCACCCTCTGTCTTATACCGATGGAAAGGTCACTTATCTTCTTATTTAAAGATACCTTAAAACCATATTTTTTAGAGGCTTCTTCTGTTAGTTCAATAATTTTTTTTAAATCAAGGAAAACTCCATAGCGAAGAGGTTCAATACCTAAAATTAAATTTTCAGCAACTGTTAAGTCCGGGGCTAACATTAACTGCTGATGCACCATCCCGATGCCCATCTTAATCGCATCTAAAGAGTTCTTTATATTTACTTTTTTACCTTTATAATAAATTTCTCCTTCCTGGGGTGCTTCCTCTCCGAATATTATTTTCATTAAGGTAGATTTTCCAGCTCCATTTTCACCAACTATAGCATGAATAGTATGTTTTTCAATATCAATACTGACATCTTTATTTGCTATTACGCCATTATGGTAAATTTTGACAATATTTTTTAGAGATAATATATTTTCCATAAAATTCTCCATTTGAACTGGATGCTGGGTGATAAAAAACACCCAGCATCCGAACATAAGTTACTCTCTTTATTTAGAAAGCGGTATCTACTACGATTTCACCTGCTAAAATCTTCTCTTCAATCTCTTTTATCTTCTCTCTGAAATCCTCGGGAATTAACTCCTTAAAGTTTTCATTATCTGCTACCCCTACTCCATCTTCTTTAATACCCAAACCTTCAGCTACACCAAATTTCAATTCCCCTTTAAGATAAAGGTCTATTGCTCTATAGATTGAATTGTCAACATTTTTCATCATTGAAGTTACAATATAGGAGGCCTTCTCCGGATCAGAATCTTTGAAAAGTAAAAACTGGTCTGAATCTACACCTATAGCATATCTCTTCTTCTCTTTAGCTGCACCGAGCAATCCTAAACCAGATTCTGCAGCTACATTAAAGGATATATCAGCTCCCTGATCATATTGCGCCAACACCAGTTCTTTGCCTTTAGCCGGATCATTAAAAGCCCCTACATAAGAAACAAGTACATTTACCTCAGGGTCTATATAGTGAGCACCCTGAATATACCCCACTTTAAAATCGTTAATAACCGGGATGTCCATCCCTCCTAAAAAGCCGATAATCTTCTCGGGATTAGCCAGAGGGAGATTCGATGAGGTTACAAGGGCAGCTAAAGCACCAACCAGGAATGAACCTTCATTCTGTTTGTACAAAATTGAATATACATTTTCAAGATTTCCTTTGGAGTAATCTACGGCAGTATCATAGATTATGAATTTCTTTTCAGGATGTTGGGAAGCAATTTTTTCTGTAATCTCCACCAGCTGCCAGGTGCCTATAATGACGATATCCCAATCACCCTCAGATAATTGCTGAATATCTGGTTCCCAGGCTGCTGGGTCATATCCACCCTCAATAGTCCTACCACTAACCCCAAATTCTTTTATAACCATTTCTAACCCTCGGTGGGCCGAATCAAAGAAGGATTTGTCTCCGAGAGTTCCATTAACATAATGAATTATTTTAAGACTTTTCTCTGCTGCAAAGACAACTGAGGAAAGACTTACACTTAAGACTAATACCAGTATCACTAACCATAAAATATTCTTATTCATTTTTTAAAATCTCCTTTCTTTTACTAAAATACTAACTTGTTTTTTACATCGACTAACCCAAAAGTAGTATATATCTATCACCTCCCCTATAATAAAAATTCTTGCAAATAATTATCGGTACTTTATTTAATCTCGAAAATTTTAGATAAAATATCTATAAATCTGCTTTTGTTTATCTTTGTAATTATTTTAAGTCTTTCACCTTCTACCCGCACACTTGCCCCTCTTAAAATATTTTTATTCAGGTTTATCTTCATATTTCCTTTAATTTCTGATTCGGCAATCTCTTCATCGATAATATAAGCCATAGTTATGGGATCGGGGAAACTGGTTACCATGCACATCTTTACACCTAACCGGCTCTTGAATCAGAGGGAGGGAAGCTCCTTTAAATACTGGAATATTATCTTTTTTTAAAAACCTCAGCAACCTTAATACGTTTTTATTAACATTTTCAATATCGGTATTCCCGGATACAGTGGTAATTCCTAAAATTTCTATCTCTTTATAAGCGACAGCTATCATTATAGCTATAGCATCATCTATTCCACAATCTGTATCAATAATTATCTTTTGGCAAGTAGACATTTCTATGGCTCCCTTTAATAATAATCTCATAAATAATATAATTATAACAGTGTGACTATCTCCCAAAAACTAAAATTTTAATATAACATATTTTACCTAAGCAGCAAATTTAACTCTAATTGAATTAAATTTAATTAAAGAAAGCATTTTGATTTTTTTTGGGGACGGCTCAAACAATTCATTTTTAAATTAGAGAACCGTCCCCTGATTCACTGATTTACTTTATTCGGTAATAACTTTTAAGGGAACGGGAATAAATTCTATACCTAATTCTACACCATTTACTACTAAATAACCATTCATTACTCCCAGAACTCCCATCATCCAGGGTTGCTGAGCAATAGTTGCTTTCATATCTCCTGCTTTGACAGCATCAAGAGCATCGGGTACAGCATCAAACCCTACCACAAACATCTCATCCTGCCTTTTAGCAGCTTTTATAGCTTGAATAGCACCCAGAGCCATTTCGTCATTCTGAGCAAATACTGCATCGATTTTTGGTTGAGCCTGTAGTATATTTTCCATAACACTCATTCCCTTAGCTCTATCAAAATCAGCAGTCTGTTTTGCAGCCAGTTTGATACCAGAGAATTTGGCAATATAAGTATCAAAACCTTGACCTCTTTCCCGGGCAGCAGATGCACCGGTAATTCCTTCTAATTCTACTACGATACCCTTTTCTCCTAATTGCTCTACCAGATAGGCTGCAGCCATCCCTCCGCCTTTGACATTATCAGAAGCAATATGCAGGGCAACATCTCCACCGCTGACACTACGGTCAATAGTTAAGAGAGGAATACCAGCTTTATTAGCCTGTTCGACTGCTGGAACCAAAGCATCGGCATCAGTAGGATTCAAGAGAATGACATCAACTTTTTTCTGGATTAAGTCTTCGATATCAGATACCTGTTTGGCCGGGTCATTCTGAGCATCCATTACTACCAATTCCACATCAAGGATTTTTGCCTGCTCTATAGCACCATCCCTTAAGATTACAAAGAAAGGATTATTCAGAGTAGAAACTGATAATCCGATGGTCATGCTGCTCGCAAAAGTAGAAACCCCTAAAATTGCCACCAAACAAAGTGCAAGTAATAACTTTTTCATTTAAAAAACCTCCTTATTTTTTAAAGATACAGTAACGTTAATTAATAAAGATTCTTTTTTTCTATTCTTTCACCCCCCTTTTTTTTGGCGATTTCTCATTTCTTACCACTTTGAGCTACTGTTACAGCTATCAGTATGACTATGCCTTTTACCACCTGTTGGTAAAAGGATGAAACGTTAAGCATATTTAATCCATTATTTAAGATGCCCATAATAAAAGCTCCAACCAGAGTGCCCCACAGCTCTCCTTCTCCACCAAAAAGACTGGTTCCCCCTAAGACTACAGCTGCAATAGCATCTAACTCATAACCCATACCAGCCGTTGGTTGGGCAGAATTAAGCCGGGAAGCCAGAACCATTCCAGTTAATCCTGAAAGAAAACCACTAATAGCAAAGGTAGAAATAATAACATTATCTACTTTTATTCCAGATGCTCGGGCAGCATTAATATTACCACCAGTGGCGTAGACATAGCGACCAAAACGGGTTAGTTTTAAAACAATATACGCCAATATAAAAATAATAAACATCAAGATAATAGGAAAAGGAATGTTTCCTATATATCCTCTTCCTAAAAAAGCAAAAGAAGAAGGCAAGCCAGTAATCGGGCGTCCATCGGTATAGACCAGGGTTCCTCCCCGAGCTATAGCCATCATGGCCAGAGTTGCGATAAAGGCAGGTATCTTTAATTTAGTAATTACTATACCATTAAAAGCCCCTAAAGCAGTTCCCAGAGCCAGGCCAGCAATAATACCTAAAAACACTCCTCCATTTTGCATTGCTCCCGCTCCTACTGCCCCGGAGAAAGCTAAAACAGAACCAACGGAGAGATCTATGCCAGCTCCAATAATTACAAAGGACATGCCCACAGCCAGGAAAGCCACAATAGAAGTTTGCCTCATTACAATAAGCATATTAGATATAGTGAAAAATCGCTCGGATAAAATAGAAAAGGCACTAATTAATCCGATTAAACCGATTAATATACCATATCGTCGAATCATGTCCTTAAACTGTAAATTTTTCATATTAAGACACCTTTTTTCTGGTAGCAAATTTTAAAATATCTTCTTCTGATGAACTCTGCGGATCTAATTCTGTAGTAATTCTCCCCTCGCTCATTACTAAAACACGATGGGCAATTCCTAATATTTCCGTAAACTCGGAAGAGATAAAGATTATCCCTATCCCTCTTTGAGCCAGAGTATTAACAATTTTATAAATTTCTAATTTAGCTCCTACATCTATCCCCCTGGTAGGTTCATTCATAATCAAAATCTTAGGCCTGGTGAGCAACCATTTGCCAACCACCACCTTCTGTTGATTGCCTCCGCTTAATGACTCTACTTTCTGGGAAAAGGAAGCAAAACGAATGGACAATTCCTCCTGTGCTTCTTTGGCCAGCAACGATTCTCTCTTCAGGTCAATAAAATATTTCCTGGCAATATCCCGGTAAAGTGCAGGAAGAGTAAGATTTTCTAATACGCTTCTAACAATGACTAATCCCAATTCCCTTCGGTCTTCTGGTAGTAAAGCCAGACCGTGTTCAATGGCTTTAAAAGGGGAATTAACATCTACTTTTTTTCCTTTTATATATATCTCTCCTGTATCTAAACGGTTTAGACCGAAGATAGCCAGAGCTACCTCTGAAAGACCTGAACCTACTAGACCAGCCAGACCAAGAATTTCTCCTTCTTTAAGTTGAAAGGAGACATCTGAAAATTGTCTTTCTTTATTGATTTTTTTTACTTCAAAAATTACTTTAGCTTCTTTTTTCTGTTTGGCTTTGGGAGGGAAGACAAACTCCAAGGAGCGGCCAACCATACTATTGATGACCTGATTACGGTCAATCTGGGCTACCGTTTTAGTCAAGATTAATTCTCCATCCCGCAGGATACTTACTTTATCGGCTATCTCGAATATCTCTTCTAAGCGATGAGAGATAAAAAGCGTGGTAACCCCCTTGACTTTTAGCCCCCGAACTACTTCAAATAGACGGCTGGTTTCTTCTAAAGTTAAGGCAGCAGTAGGTTCATCCATAATAATTATTTTAGAATTTAAAGATAAAGCTTTAGCAATCTCTACCACTTGCTTCTGGGCAACAGTTAAATCTCCTATCTTTAAGTGGGAATCTAAATGAAACATCTTTAGAGAATCCAAAATTTCCTCGGTCTGTTTATACATTAAGTTACTATCCATAAAGGGTAAATGTCCTCTGGTTAACTCCCGACCTAAAAAGATATTTTGGGCTACATCCAAAGTAGGGACTAAACTAAATTCCTGATGGATTAAACTAATTCCATAGCGATAACCGTCAGAAGGAGAATTAATTTGAGCTTCCTGGCCAAATACTTTGATAACGCCATCATCACGAAGCAATTCTCCTACAGCTATCTTCATCAAAGTTGATTTGCCAGCCCCATTTTCTCCTACAATTGCATGAACATCCGCTTTTTGAATTTGGATACTGACTTCTTTTAAAGCCTGTACTCCGGGAAATTTTTTAGAAATATTAATAAATTCTATGGCTAAATCGTTCAAAATATCACTCCTGAGATTAGAATAATATTGGCATAAGGACTACATTCTCCCGTCCTGACAATCGCTCTGGCCTGTTTAGACAATTCTTTTAGCTCTTCATGAGTAATATAATTAACTTCCCCTAGCAATGATGAAATCAAATTTAGGATTTGAGGATTTTTCTCTTTAATTTCCTTGGCTACATAGGCCTCCTCGACCTGCAATTCGGAAAGGACTGCTGGTAAGACTTCTGCAAAAGAAGGAGTTCCGCATTTTAAAGCTAAATCAATTCTCTCCACTTCTTTAGGAATAGGCAGGCCGGCATCAGCAATTATTAACATGTCACGATGCCCCATCTCAGAGATAACTCGATTAAGTTGATGATTTAAAATTCCATTTTTTTTCATCTCTATACCTCCCATCTGCATACTGAATCCCGTTCAATAAGCTCAGTCTCAAACTCTACAGATTTCTTTATTTTCTTCCTATTTATCACTTTGAGTAAGGTCTCAACTGCCTTCTGGCCTATCAGGTAAGTAGGCTGGGCAATGGTGGTCAAGGGAGGATAAGTGCAATCAGAAAAGGGTATATTATCAAATCCGATTATGGATATGTCTTCTGGTACCCGGACCTTTAATTGGGCAAAGGCCTTTAAAGCCCCGATAGCCATCAGGTCATTGGCCGCAAAGATAGCCGTAGGCAGTTCATCTGAATTCTTTAACTGAGGCCAATGGTGTATTATTTTCTGATATGCAGTATCCAAACGGAAATCAGCCACCAATTCTTTTTTCCAATTTATATGGACTTCTTTCAGGGCAGAAAGATAACCTTTTTCTCTTTCCTGATTAGTTTTGGTCCCTTCTATTCCGGCTAAATACATTATCTTCTTGTGCCCCATTATCAGCAAATATTTAACTGCGGAATAAGCCCCAGCAAAATTATTTACCTTAACGATGGGAGTCGTCATTCCATTTATTTCTCTATCAATAAGCACTATGTTCATTTTTTTAAGTAAGGACAGCTCTTCTTCGGGAAACTCCTCCTCCCGATAACCCGCTACCGTCAAAATTACTCCATCTACCCGTCGGGAATATAAAAGCTTTAAATAACGACCTTCCTTTTCCTGGCTATCGTCTGAATTCACCACCAATACGCTGTATCCATGCTTTTCACAAACATCCTGAACCCCTCTTACCAAATTAGAAAAAAATATATTGGTTATATCTGGTATTATCAAACCTATATAATTTGTCCTTCTCCTGGGCATACTTGCTGCCATCATATTAGGAATATAAGCCAATTCTTTTATGGCATTTATAACTTTCTGACGAGTATCTTCTGCCACTATTTCGGGGGCATTCATTACCCTTGATATTGTTGAAGGTGAAACTCCTGCTATTTTTGCCACATCATAAATTGTACTCTTTTTCTTCATTCTAATTTCTTCCAATCAATCTCAGATTTTTTCGGGAAAGATATCGCTGCCCCTTTCTTCTGGATAGAGTAAGAAGCAGTCAGGTTGGCTATCCTAATCGCTTGAACTATATCTTCCTGCTGGAGCATTCCGTATAAAAATCCAGCGATAAAACAATCCCCGGCTCCGGTAGTATCTACCCTTTGTTCCACCGGTATGGCCGGGAAAGTAATTAATTTACCTTTATCTTCATATCCTGCTCCCTGCTTACCTAATTTGACAATGACTTCTTTTACTCCCCGGGATTTAAGGATATGAATGCCTTTTAAAACATCCTCGGCGCGAGTAAGATCTTTTAGCTCTATTTCATTGGGAAGGAGATAATCTACTAATCCCCAGATATCATCATTGCTTATTTTTTTTACCGGGGCAGGGTCTATTATGGTCTTTAGGTCATGCTCTTTGGCAAGCTTTAGGGCTAATAGAATGGATTTTAAGGGGACTTCAAATTGGGTTAAAAGCCAGGAGGCGTCATCAAAGAATTTTTCATGCCGGATAATAAAATCTTCGTCAACTTCTCCATTAGCTCCGGGATAGATTACGATAGAATTCTGACCCTGGGCATTGACCCAGATAGAGGCAGAACCGGTAGAAATTTTTTGACTTTTGGAAATTCCGGTAGTATCTACTCCGCTTTCTTGCAGTGAGGAAAGAGCAAAATCACTGAGGACATCTTTACCTACTTTTCCTAACATCAAAGTAGGAACATCTAATTTAGCCAGGGCGATAGCTTGATTGGCACCTTTACCTCCTTGAAAGATACCGAAATCACTGCTAACAAGAGTTTCGCCGGGTTGAGGGTAGCGAGAAACAAAGGAGACAAAATCTATATTGATACTTCCTAATACCAATACTTTTTTCATAACTTCTCCTGTTTATGAAATCGCTTTCTGATATCGATTTCATAATAGCATTAATTCTCTCTCCTGTAAAG
>Ga0209979_1003231_pt1 | contig 14583 bp, 4 predicted proteins | sample AnhtaG_FD_183114 | JGI IMG/M metagenome (GOLD analysis project Ga0209979, IMG submission 183114) | Deep subsurface microbial communities from Anholt, Denmark to uncover new lineages of life (NeLLi) - Anholt_01485 metaG (SPAdes) (version 2) | ecosystem: Environmental > Aquatic > Marine > Oceanic >...
AGGTATAAAAAATTATGCTTATTGCTCAGTTGGTGTATAACCTAATTTCCCCCACACAGCCTTCTGCACCTTGTGCAAATCCTGATTGCCCGGTGAAAAATTTAAATTACCATCGCGGCTTGCGCCTGGCTGCCACCATCCAGTATTAATCCAGTAGATATAATCCATCTTGGCAATTTTTATCGTACGCGGGTCTTTCCACTTCCAGTATTCACTGTGCCCATCTGCGAAAGACCAGTTTGTACCGTCGCCATGCCGTGCCGTAACCTTGTCCCACCATCGCTCCTCATCATAATAAATAGTCCAACTGTTGGTGCTCAACCGACCCTCGTCAAGGAAAACAACCCTTTCATTTGGTCTCTTAATCTGCATTCTTCGATAGATCATCAGATTATTCTCTTTGACTCCGGGTACCCCATCGTGGCCATTCATTGTGTCCATTATGGCGTAAGTCACCAACTCTCCGCGGATACCTGTTGGGCATTTGTAGAGCTTCACCTCCGGACAGTAAGTATACAGCAACCCTAACCTGATGTTATCTATTTGCTCTTGTTCGGAAGCCCCATAATCTAGCCATCTCACCCAGGCATCGTTGCGACCCGTATTGGCCTGAACGATTTTGTCATCGTTGTCATCTGCATACAAGATCCATCCCAAGGTCAGCTGTCTGAGATTATTCAGGCAAGCTGCACGTTTGCCCTGTTCTCTGGCCCGATTTAGAGCTGGCATCAATATCGCCATCAACACTGCAATAATAGCGATTACCACTAAAAGTTCTATTAATGTGAATCCTATTTTCCTGTGCATAATCCTACCTTGCCTTTTTGGCAACTGTTCACGCTGTTAAAATGGCGTTTATGAATTATTATAGCCGATTTTGGCTGACAAGCGAGAATTTTTAAGTTTGTTGGATACTAGGGACAGTCACCTATTAAATCTACACCACACCTGATTATCAAAACATTAGCCCATAAATTCCCAACCGCCTTCCTAATTCTTAACCGTAAATCCAGGATGTCCTCTCTCAGTAATGAGAAATTTACACAATTTAAATAAAATTTACAAGAAAAAACTTTACCCCGTTAGTTATAAGCATCTCTTCTGTCTTAAGTCTTGTTTCTTGAGTTTTGCGTCCTGAGTCTTATTGACCGTTAAAATAGGTAAAATATCAGGTACAAATCCCCCGCTACTCGCCTTCGCGGAGATTGTCAAAAAAGTTCATTTTTGGCCGTTTTTTCGTTGACTATTGTTGAATATATGTTAAAATACTCGTATGTTAGCCAGCAGGCAAACATAAACCGCCAGTAGGCGAAGATGACATTTCAGTTTGCATGTCGTAAGCTGCAGCGCAGCAAGGACTTAGAGCCAGCCGGCCCGAATCCCTGCATGCATTAGGCAGGGAACCGTTTTGAACATTTAATTTTGTGTAATTTGGATTTGTTTAGGATTTAGGGCTTAGGATTTCGGATTTATGTTTCAGAGATTAGCAACTGTCTTCTGTCGTCTGTCATCTGTCCTCTGTTTTCTGTCTTCTGTTTTCTGTTTTCTGTCTTCTGTCTTCTGTTTGCCGGCCATTATATTTGAAGTTCCTTTATACGTCAAATGACATATATCAAATGAGAAATTTAATGGTCAATTAAAAAGAGCCTATACCAAACTCAATTGGTATAGGCCCCTAATTGACACAAATCCATCGCGTTGCCATCCATGACAAAATTCAAAGCCGTGTCCACCACCTCGTACGTGGAATCAAAACAGGCTAAGGAGTAATTACCCACTCCACTTTGTCCACCCAGCCACAGTCACTACCAGACTTTACAACGTAATCCTTCACGTATCGCCATTCCAACACATGCGAACCCGAAGTACTGATCGTGTACATCATCTGTTGCCAGTCCACCGAACCGCTGATCTTTTCCTGAAGCGAACCGTCAATGTAAAACTCTAAAAAGTCACAATAGCGCTCCGAAGATACTTTCCAATAAAAGCTCAGCGTTCCTTTCCCGCTAACCGTCGTCTGCATCCACGACTCCTGGTCGTCTGAGATATCCCCGCTCTGTGCCGCATCACCATCATAGTGGGAAGTTGTGGACTGGCTAAACCAACCCGCACTGCCGCCAGTGGTGAAACTCAAAGATGTATCCAACGCCTCAGACAGGGAAGGCAGAGGCGGAGGTGAAGGTGGAACCGGAGGTGGAGAATAACTAAATTCAATTGGAACACGCACTAAATCGCGATCCAGGCCCTGATGCTTGCGCGTATAGTATAAATATGGTCGTTGGCCGGTTACTTCAAAATTTCGCGAAGTATCGTTCGGATCTATCAAAGACGGATACTTAAGAACGTCCCCTGGCCAATCGAACTCCGTCTGGTATCTGGCTTCCATGATCAACTTCCTGGGTGTCCAATGAATGATGTCATCAGACAAGGAATAATAAAATCCCGGAATGAGCTTTTCCCGCTCCGGGTCCCATAGTCTGCTCGAGCCCACCAGCAAGAACTTATTAAGATACGTATTGAATGTTAAGCTCTCACGCATCTTAACGATCTCAGCGTGTGAAACCGGCTGGCAGACATGTTGGGCGGGATCAGCATTGGGTTCTCTGTATGGATTGATAAACCGCACGCTGAACTCTTTACCATCCCAGGCACGCCAGCTTTTCGGATCGCCTAATGTCTTGGTGCGCATTAAACTAGTTCCCGAGTCTTGAAGAAAACGCTGCTCGGCGCGAACCAGGGCATAGTAGTAACCGCTGTTTGCGTTGTGAACAATATTGCTTGCGTTAAAAATGCCCCAGGGTCCTGTATCTGGCTCATAAGGATACGGTGCGCTGGCCACCAGATGATCCGGAGCCGGAGCATGTGAATAAGTGCGGCCCTTATCAATAGATTTGGCAAATGTGATGGCGTTATGCCAACATTTTTTATGATCACCTGATGGGCACCGGCCGGGATGCCAATTTCCGTGATATTCGTTGTGTACTAACGCGTATATCGTTTCCCCGTTGACTGTGTAGAGTGAGTTGACCCATTCTCTATCATTGAATTTGGACGGGTCTGAATCATGGTCGGAATTCATAATGATGTTGCAATCATGCTGCACTGAATCAAGCGTATTTCCAATCATTCTACGATTGACAAAATGAGGGAGAATCAACTGCACCTTCCCATCCGCATCCCTGAATGCACGGGCGGGCAGATCTGGAAGGTCATACTCCTCGCATCGATCGGTAGTCCAGTCAAACACGATTTCTTCCGGGCCTATGACCCTGACGAAAACTTCGCGCTCGATTGTGCCCGTTCCAGACCGAGCGGTGGTAAAGCTCCAGACAGCCCCTTTATGCGTCTCCCTGGACCTCGCGCTGCCAACAAGCTCATCGACCCGCCAGTAATAAGGTCTATCAAGTCCAAGAGGGCCGGGAGTATAGGTTGTAGCTGCTTGGACACCCCTATATATGCCGGTCGTATCAGATGTATCGGCATCGTTTACATTAGCAAAATCATCGCCGAAGTACACAGTGTGCAATTTCGCACCAAAACCTGGCTCCCAGCTAAGGGTCACATTCGGGTCTATAAAGTCGATATCATCAACGGGGTAAGGATCATAGGCAGTCTTGGGGGGAATCCAAAAACTCCAGACATTGCCTTTCCACGGACTGTCCGGGTGCAGGTCATTGACCTCATCGATCCGCCAGTAGTAAGTCCTACCCGTAATAAGACAAGGAGATCGAGCAGAGCCAACAACAAAATTCGTTGAGGTCTGGCTGCCTTGGAACGTACCGCCGGTCCCATCGTTCACATCGTCGAAATTCTCTCCGAAATATACATCGTGCGATGCTACGCTATCTCCCGGAAACCAACTAAGCTTTACCCATGTGTCCTCATGTATGGCACCAACAGATGGCTCAGGTATAAAGGCAAATGGCCATTCCTTTCCTTGCATAGCAACCTGAATCTCGTCCTGCGTCAGCGCGCGGTTGTAGATTCTAACCTCGTCCAACATACCATTAAATGGCTCGCCCCCAGAACTCATCGTTACATTAGAAGTGTTGCTTAAAATACCACCAGGCCTTTGGCTGGCAATTTCCATACCGTCAATATACAGGCGCTGGGTGAGCCCATCCCAGGTGCCTGTAACATGGTGCCACTGGCCTTCTGTGAGGACATCTCTGACCCGCAGGTGCTGGAGATTGCTGTCCGTCTTGATGTAGAAGTGCAGTCGGCCATCTACCTCCTTGCGGATCACCGCGACTACCGAACCCACCGTTACGTATCGCTCGACTTCACCAATTCTGAACACATCGTGCCACACCCAGGCGCATACCGTGATAGCGTTGTCACTGTATTTAAAATTCCCTACGTCTCCATAGCCCACACCGTGGAAGTGCACCGCACCACCGAACACCCCATCTTCCCACGTGGTATTATGCAGCGTTATATCGAAGCCATTGCCTGAAGAATCAATAGCAGTAGTACCAGAACCGTCGTCAAGCTTCCACCAGGCGACAAGACTTGGGTCAACACCTTTGGCTACGCTCGTTAGAACCAGGCTCGGCACAAACACAAAAGAAACCAAATAAATCAGTTTTCTACACATAATAGTCCTCTTTCAAACAAAACAACCGATGCCGAATAAAAAGATGGCAAGCAATACAAGTAACGGGATTGTTAATTTGCCGCTGAAATGGTTAGGTAGATTACACATTTTTTTTATCCTCCATCCCCCATCCTTGTATAACAGGGTAATCAACGGCTTTTCCCAATATCGCTGATATGTATTATACCACACGCCCAGACTCGGCGTCAAGTAAAGATTAGGTCAATTGCGAGCTGTCAGATGTCCGATGTCTGAAATCTGACGTTGGAAGTCGCAAGTCAGCTCGGCCGTTCATGAGGTTTTATTATTTATAGTGCTCTCGATTGAAAATTCCCGTTTGTGCGCGGGTAAGTAGCTTTACAATAATAGTTTATGGTTTTACTCGCGGGAATTTACTACCCTGAAGGGTATAAACTTGGAGTTTTTTAAAATGTCACATACGTAAAGCGCGTATAAGTACCCAGGCCTTACTTTTCGGTAGAAAAGTACTGGCGTACGCGCTTTACGTATAAGCATTTTTCCCGCGATTGATTGTTATCGAACAATGAGTACAAAATATCGAATAGCGAATGTCCAATTATGGAGCGAAAAGTGTGAGAATTTTGAATGGAATTGAGAATGCAGATTTCACTTGATTTTTAATGATAAATATGTTATAATACGCCTATATTAGCCAGCAGGCTAACATAAACCGCCAATACTAGGGACAGTCACCTATTAAATCCACGCCACATCTGATTATCAAATTATTAGCCCGCCAAGAGTCGCAGATCCGCCTACGGCGGGCCCAACAGCCGCCCAAAACATGAACCGCTAATCAAAGATGTCCTTTCTCAGTAATGAGAAATTTACACAATTAAAGCGAAATTTTCAAGATAAAAATGACGATTTTAACCGTCATCCCAAGCGCAGTCGAGGGATCTGCCCTCGCATCCATGCTCCGTCCTCCGCCTTCTATCCTCCAACTTTAGCTCACTTTAGGCACTTTAGTTCACTTTAGCTCACTACTAACTCACCATTCACCTCCCCCACTCCACTCCAACCACATCCTCCACTCCAACCACCTCCCTCCCATACCACATAAGCACTTCCACCACCCCAAAACCGCAACGTCCGATAATATTGTAGCTTCCCTATCTCTCCCAAACTAACAAAATGTTAATTTGAAAAAAGTGCATTTTTAGCCGTTTTCTTTTGACTATTGTTTGATAATATGTTATAATGCGCGCATGTTAGCCGGAAGGCTAACATAAACCGCCAGCAGGCGATAGATATAGCGGAGAACCGCACGTTTTCGTATCAGCAGATACACGCCAAAAAGCCCAGTCAAATTAACCATTAGTCTTTCGTCTTGAGTTTTGAGTCTATTATGAATCATTCATCATCCATAGTCTTTGGTCTTGTGTCTTTAGTCTGCTGTCTGCAGTCTGTTATCTTTTGTCTTGAGTCTTGTGTCTGTTGTCTGTGGTCTGCCAACGGCACCTCTACATCTGTCGAGAACCCTCTACAAATCAGCTACTTTTTATGCAAAACAAACCCAATTTCCTGTATGCCCAAATGAATGTAAATCCATATAATACAAAGGATTATAACAATGAAACCGCCTTCAGGCGGGGAAAAAACAAACCCAATTCAAACCCAATCAAACCCAATTGCCGAAAAGCCAAAATGAATGCAAACTCACTTATAACAAAGGATTACAGAAAAAAAGATGATTTAGTAGTCCGAAAAAACAAACCCAATTCAAACCCAATTTCCGAAAGGCCCAAAATGAACGTAAACGCTTTTTTACAAAAGGATTATGAAAATGAAACCACCCTCAGGCCCCAAAAATACAAACCCAAACAAAGCCAATTTTTGTATATGAGTATGACTGGTGCAGCTTATCAGAAGTGTATTAAGCCGGATTGCGGGGCCCAGTTCGACTGTGGACAGGCGATGTTTAAGTGCCCGAAATGCGGTGAGCTGCTGGACATACGATATAACTGGGACAAAATTGAAATGTGGAATATTTACTGCAAAGCACCTGTACTCGCGTTACCACACCTGTGCCTGCGTTACCCCCTTTGCTGTCTGCGACAGCAGACAAGGGGGTGCAGGCAGGTACGAGTAACCTCACCTGTGCCTGCGTTACCCCTGTTCTTGCTTTCGCAAGAAAGCACAGGGGTGCAGGCAGGTACAAGTGATACAAGTCTTCTATATCAACCGTGCCCCCATATCTTGCTTCGTAAGAAGCAATGGGGGCCACCTAAATACCGGCGGTTCTGGTGCTTAGGGTTCCGGTTCCGGACGGGGTCGATACAGCCGAATATCGTCAAAGTACATCGTACCTGCGCCGCCGGCCCGCAGATTATCCTTATCGCCGAAGCCAATAGAGAGCTTATCGACATTGGCCAGATTGATGCCCCGGTCAGCAAATTCCTGCAGGTCGATAGTCCACTCGGTCCAGGTAGCTATCTGTGTAGCTTTTGGGTCAGGATGGTACACCACCGCAGGGGTGCCGCCAATATTGGCCAGAGCCACATACATCGGCTCAACGTCATTGCGTGGTATATCGATGTCCTGCGACTGCCACTGCCCTGTAATCGTACCAGTTGTGCTAACATTCGAAAAGACGGCTTCGCAGGTTTCTTCAATGTTATTGCTGGACAAAGCCAGACCTACATAGACGACGATATTCATCTGGACGTTAGCACTCGTGCCAAGGTTTGTATCATTTACAGGCACCCAGTTGATCCCGTCGGCCGAATGGGAAGCCGTAAATGTACCCGACGTATCGCGTTCCAGTTTCACCCAGCGCGGAAACGTCAATCCGTTTTCAACAGAATTTGTGGTGCTCCCGAGTATCTCGGTTCGACGGTTGAATCTGACACCGCCATCCGGTCTTATGAATGTGAATGCGTGTTTTGAATCCGGAGCAAGCGTATCGCGAATCATCACTCCTATCTTGGCACTGTCGGACGTATTAGTTGCGCTTTCGACCTTTGCAACAATTGAACCGGGCCCGGAAAGCTGCTTAAAGACATAATGGAAATGGTCGCTCTGGCCCCAGATGTCCTCACTACGGGCGGTCATCGTGTAAGTGCCCGCGGGACCTTCTTTAAAGCTGCTGAAAGATTCCGGATGCCCTCTGAACCACAACGACAATGATTTAACACCTTGTCTGGTCCAGTCACGCTGGGAACTCAAGGTCGTAGTTGCTTGCGAATACATAAAATTGTTGTCGAAGAAAAACGGCATAGCCTGAGCGCCGCCGTGAACGATATTAGTCTCGACGAAATGCTCTCCCTGAGCCCAAACCGGATTAGGATAACCTACGGTGGAGCCATTTGACGGATCGTCCCATCCGTCTATCCACGTTTCAAATATCCTGTCGGGCGGATAGTCGTTGTAATCCTCAAAATCGTCCAGGACAATGAAGTCGGCTACCGTGAAGCTCCAGATTCTGCCTCTGCTGATAGTCTCGTCAGTATTATACTCATCGATTCTCCAGTAGTAACTCTGGTTGTATTCGAGACGTTCAGGGGGGCTATAGCTCACACTGCCAAGATTCTGTCGGCCCCGATATATGCCGGTCGTATCCGACGCATTGGCATTGGCCACATCGATTTTATCAGTGCCGAAGTACACATCATGCGAAGCGGCAAAATCCCCCGATGACCAGCTAAGGGGCACAACCACGTCTATGTTCTGTATTGAACCATTAGCAGGCTTCGGGTCCCAGGAAAGCCTGGGGTCACCAGCCATAGTTTTTTCAATCTCTTCGGGCGTCAGGACTTTACTGTAGATGCGGACATCGTCAATCAGCCCGACGAACCATCTCGAGCTGCTCAGGTCGTACATCTGACTTATTTTGACATCAAAGTTGGAAGTGATATTGAACACATCCGTGTCTGAACTGGTTCTCGTATCATCCTGGCCATCCAAATAAAATGTAACATCTCCACTTGAGATCGTGGCGTTCTCTTTTACAGTGACAGCAACGTGGTGCCATTCATCGTCGATTAGATTGGTGTCAGCCTGGACATTGCCGCCGTTAGTATCACAGCGCAGTCTGCTACCATTGACTCGAAACTCCGCTCTCTGGCCGGCACCGGTGCTGCCCCAGCTTATAATCTGGCCGTTAGTTGCAGTCTTAATCCACGCAGTTATAGTGAAAGCGTTTGTGCCCATAATGCCCTTGTAGCCATCCATCCTGACATAGTCACCCGAGACGAATTCCAGCGCATCGCCGTCATACCCAGCTACCCACTGCGGGTCGCCGTTGAGGGTGCCATGATGGCCATAGCCGGAAGAATCAACGACCATACCAGAACCATCATCATCAAGCTTCCACCAGGCGACAAGGTCAGGGTCATAAACAGTTATAAAGGGCATTGTTCTAAAGCTCCAGACATTGCCTCTATGTGTAGCTCTGCCACTGTATTCATCAATCCGCCAGTAGTAAACCTTATCAAACTCAAGGGTGCCGGGAGTATAGGTTGTTTCTACATGAGGGAGTCCTCTGTCGGCATTGTTCACATCGTCAAAATTGTCGCCGAAATATACATGGTGTAATTTCGCTCCGAAACCCAGCGTCCAGGTAAGGATTACGTTTGGGTCCACAAATCCGGCGCCATCAGCAGGTTCGGGGTAAGTAGAAGTTATGGCCGGCACAGTGAAACTCCAGATATCGCCTTTGTGTATCGTAGTACCATCAGCCTCAACTTCATCGATTCGCCAGTAGTAAGTGGTACCCATCGTAAGACCTTCCGGATAAGGAAAACCGGCAAATCCAATAAGAAAACTTGTTTCGTCCTGATTGCCCTGGAAGGCGGCTTCGGCGCCGGCATTCACATCGTCAAAATTATCACCAAAGTACACATCATGTGAGATGGCATCAGCCCCCGGCGACCAGCTAAGGCTCACCCATTTCTCCGGATGTATGAGGCCATCAGCAGGCGATGGTTCACTGGCTGTGGGAAGTATCGCCAGATTCTTAATCTCGTCTGCAGACAGTACCCGGTCATAGATGCGGACATCATCAATCAGCCCGATAAACCATCTGTTGGAACCAGAGTACTGGCGCGCTATTTTGACATCATAGTTAGAGACGATATTGAAGGCATCAGAATCTGTACCGGACCTGGTGTCATCTTCACCATCCACGTAGAGTATAACCTCTGGATACGAGATCGTGGCGTTCTCTTCTACCGTCAGCGCAACGTGGTGCCATTCATTGTCGCTCACGAAGGTATCACCTTGCCTGTTACCCGAGCCATGCTCGGCGCGTAGTCTGTACTCGCTGACCCGGAATTCTATTCTTTCGGTGCCGGTGTTATTGCCCCAGCCGACAATCTCACCGTTGCCGGTGGTTTTAATCCAGGCGGCTATGCTAAAAGCGTGTCCGCCGAGAAGACCCTTGTAACCATCTATGTTCACGTAATCAGGGTCGCCGTGAAACTCCAAAGCTTGCCCGTAAACCCCGGGCACAAATTGCGGACTGCCGATGAGTGTTCCGTCCCGGCCATTGCCGGAATAATCAAGCACCGTACCGGTACCCTCATCGTCAAGCTTCCACCAACCAACAAGATTGGGGTCCTCAGCATTCGCTGTGCTCGTCAGAGCAACACCAAGCACAAAAACAAAAGAAATTAAATAAATTATTTGTTTAGACATAATAGTCCTCCTTCAAAAAAGTTAACATAACAATAACCGATAAAGATTTTCACATTCACTACTACACTTACATCTGCCCAAGACAATTTATTTATAACAACTTAACGACTTATCACCGCAGGTCCCGCACCAATTAAGCTCACGCCTAATTGGTGCGGGACGCGGTTCGTGCTGCATAGCGAGTACTTCGCAGAGCAGTGCAATCTCAAACTTTTAAAGTTAGCATTAACCGCATCATTTCAATTGCCGGTCACGGCGTTTCTGGTGCCGGTTCCGGCTCTGGTGCCGGCCGATACAGACGAATGTCATCAAAAAAGACTAAACCTGAACCGCTGGCCTGCAGATTATTCTTATCGCCGAAGCCAATAGAAATCGTATTGACATTGGCAAGGTTCACGCCCTGAGCTGCAAACTCCTGCAAGTCGATAGTCCATTCAGTCCAGGTATCTATCTGCGCTGCACTGGGGTCATCGTGATAGACTACTGCGATGCCGTTGAGAGCAAAATACATCTGCTCAGCAGCATTAGACGTATCACCGTAGAACCACAGCGACAATACTCCAACACCTTCCTCGGTCCAATCACGCGCCGAGACCAATGTCATACTTGCCTCAGAGTATTTGAAATTGTTCTCGTAATAAAACGGCATCGATTGACCACCGCCGTGAACAATCGTAGTCTCGGCAAAAGGAGGATCAGCATGACCTGCCATAGAGCCATTCGTCGGGACTTCCCATCCGTCTATCCACGTATCAAATATCCTGTCAGGTTCGTAGTCGTTGTAGTCCTCAAAACCGTCTATCTCAATGAAGTCGGCTACCGTAAAGGCCCATACGTTGCCTTTGCTGATTGTCGCGTCGGTATTATACTCATCGATACGCCAGTAGTAAGGCCCGCCGCCCCATTCAACGCCTTCGGGTGGAGTGTAAATGGTAACACCCTGTCGGCCCCGATATATGCCGGTCGTATCGGATGCATCGGCATCGACAACGACATCTCTATCGGTGCCGAAATAGACATCGTGCTGAGATGCATTATCTCCCGGCGACCAGTTAAGGGGCGTCGCATCTCTGATGTACAGTATTGAGCCTTGACTTGGGTTCGGACCCCAGGCAAGTAATGGGTCACCTCGCATAGCCAGCATAATCTCTTCGACCGTCAGCGCCTTGTTGTAGATGCGCAGCTCGTCGATGTCGCCGGAGATTGGGGACCCGCCGCCTCTGCTTCCATTGAAGCTGGTTGCTTCGGAGTTAGCACCAATGAAGCCAAAGCGCGTGTTTCCGCTTCCAAAAGTATTGCCACCGGAAGCCGATGCCTCTGGACGACCATCAATGTAAATAGTCAGTCTGCCATTGTCATATACACCCGTTACATGATGCCACAGCCCGTCGTCCACGCGCGTGACACTACCGTAGTCAACCTGTCCTGAACTGGTCATCACATCCCAGCCCACCTGGCCGTCACCGGCGCCGCTGCCGTTAATCTCCAGGCGCCAGTAACTGTCGCGGTCAAATGAGGCAATGTACTGGGTACCGCTACTTATGGTGCGAATCCAGGCACAGACAGTTACCCCGGTGTTGTCCGTGCTGTTGTAGCTGAGATTCTGAATCGCCACGTAGCCGCCCCTGCTAAAGTTAATGGCGGCGTCACCAAGAAAACCAGGGACGGCCCATTGAGGACCGAAGAGTGTCCCGTGATTGCCGTGACCGGACCAATCAAGGGCAGTAGTGCCCATACCCTCGTCAAGCGTCCACCAGCCGACAAGATTGGGTTCGGTAATCGGTATATCAGGTAGGGTTTTGAAACTCCAAACATCGCCTTTATGTGTAGCGACGCCGTCGAACTCATCGACTCGCCAATAATAAACCTTCTCTAACTCAAGTGTGCCGGGAGTATAGGTTGTAGCTGACTGGGGCAGACCCACAACAGCACTGTTCACATCGTCAAAATTGTCGCCAAAATATACGGTGTGTAATTTCGTACCGAAACCAGCCGTCCAGTTGAGTTCCACATTCGGGTCTATGAATTTGACGCCATCGGGCGGGTCTGGGTCATACGCAGTCCTTGGGGGAACCATAAAGCTCCAGATATCGCCTTTCCACGGACTGTTAGGGTCGGTGTCATTGACCTCATCGATTCGCCAATAGTAAGTTGTGCCTGGAACAAGGCCGTCCGGATAGGCGAATCCGGGAAAGCCAACAATAAGCTTTGTTACTGCCTGGTTGCCTACAAACGTACCTTCTGCTCCAGCGTTCACATCGTCAAAATTATCACCCAGATACACATCGTGCGAGACTGCATGACCTCCCGGCTCCCAGGAAATGTTCGCCCATGTGGCCTCGTGCATGGCACCATCGGCAGGCTCGGGGCCAAAGGCATAAGGCCATGCCTCACCTGCAACTTCCATAGCATTCAGAAGCTCCTGCTCCGTGAGCGCATGGTTGTAAATCCGTACATCATCTATCTGCCCGAGGAACCAGTTGCCGGTGTCATCATAGATACCCCCGCCACCAATGTTTACTGTGTATGTGGAACTGCCGTAGTCGGCGCCGGGAGTGCTACCGGGGCCGACGACCAATTCACCGTCAATGTAGAGCATCATGCCTTCTGCACCGCCGACGGCAGCCACGTGATGCCACGAGGGATACTCATAAGGATACGCAAAAGTGACGTTTCCCCCCACGGCGGTATTCCAGCACCTGAGGTCACCACCGCCGTTAAAGCCAAACTCTATGCAGTCATTCTGGCCGACAAGTCCGATCCGGTTGGTGGTATAATTTTCAGCGTTCACCCAGAGCGCCAACGTGAATTCAGACAGATCGTTAAGCAGGCTTTTGCCAGTACCCACATAGTCGTCAGTTCCGTCAAAATCAAGCGCACTACCTCCAACCCCAGGCACCCAGTTCGGCGCACCCTCGATCGTGCCATCATGGCCATTGCCGGATATGTCATGCGCCACGTTACCAGAGCCCTCATTAAATTTCCAGTGAGCCACCAGATCGGCTGAAGCGCTGCCCGCTATGCTAAGCACCAGAACAAAAGAAGCTAAACACATCAATTTTCTACGCATAATAGTCCTCCTTCAAAAAAGTTATCATAACAATAACCGATAAAAAAATTTCACATTCACTACTACACTTATATCTGCCCAAGACAGTTTATTTATAACAATTTAACGATTTATCACCGTAGGTCCCGCACAATTTTAATTGCCACTCACGGCGTTTCTGGTACTACCGGTTCCAGTTCCGGCTCTGGTGCCGGCCGATACAGACGAATATCATCAAAAAAGACTAAACCTGAACCGCTGGCCTGCAGATTATTCTTATCGCCGAAACCAATAGAAATCGTATTGACATTGGCAAGGTTCACGCCCTGGGCCGCAAACTCCTGCAAGTCGATAGGCCATTCCGTCCACCCATCTATCAGCACCGCGTCGGGATTATCGTGATAGACCACCGCACTACCGTTTAGAGCCACATACATCCGCTCAGCAGCATTAGAGACATTACCGTAGAACCACAGTGACAATACTCCAACACCTTCTTTGGTCCAATCACGCGCTGAGACTAACGTCAAAGTTGCATCAGAGTATTTGAAATTATTGTCGTAGAAATACGGCATCGATTGACGACCGCCGTGAACAATCGTAGTCTCGACATGATGCTCTCCTTCAAGGAAATTCGGCTCAGCATAACCTACTTCCGAGCCATTTGTCGCTACGTCCCATCCGTCTATCCACGTTTCAAATATCCTGTCAGGTTCGTAGTCGTTGTAGTCCTCAAAATCCTCTATCCCAAGGAAGTCGGCTGTCGTAAAGCTCCAGACATTACCTTCCCATGGACTTTCTGGATTGAGGTTATTGACCTCATCAACACGCCAGTAGTAAGTCGTATCCCAGGGGAGTTTTCCGGGGTCATAGCTCTCAGAACCAAGGACCTTAGTACCTTTGTACTCGGGCGAATCTGTATTGGCATTGCGTACCGCATCTTCGTCGGTGCTGAAATACACGTCGTGCTCTGCCGCATGATCACCAGCTAACCACTCGAGGACAGTTGTATGGCTTACACCGACGGCTCCATTCGCCGGCTTGGGCGAACCGACCCGTACCGGTGGGGAGAATGCTGCAGCCGGGATAATCCCCTTGGGCTGATGTTCACTTTCCCACAGAAGCTGTGCCGTAGCGCCAGCGTCATCGTTATACGACCACATCTCGATTGCGCACCGCTGACCGGCCTGCAGCTCGATGGGATTCGTTCGGTACTCGTTCAATCGGAAGACGTCCCATCTATCAATCACCAATTGGTCATTGATCCACAGCCTCACAC
>Ga0209979_1003232_pt1 | contig 14577 bp, 6 predicted proteins | sample AnhtaG_FD_183114 | JGI IMG/M metagenome (GOLD analysis project Ga0209979, IMG submission 183114) | Deep subsurface microbial communities from Anholt, Denmark to uncover new lineages of life (NeLLi) - Anholt_01485 metaG (SPAdes) (version 2) | ecosystem: Environmental > Aquatic > Marine > Oceanic >...
CTAAATATCTTTTTTAGAAAGGGGGTGGGTATGAGATTTAAAGAAGAGTTGGTTAATAGTAACCCTTTTTATCAAGAAGGGAGGAATAAAATGGATGTAAGTGATTGGAAGTGGGGATGGAAGCTGGTACTTATAATGGCTGGCTTAACCCTCCTTCTTCCGGCAGTAGTCAAAGCCTCTTCAGTTGAGAAGGACTACTATACGGAGGCTTATGGTTGGCAGGAGGGCTACACCCTGATTGTTACCGACTGCGCCACCATAGATGATACCCACGCCACGCTCAACTACATCCACAGCATGGGGGGGCGGGTTGCCATCGTCTCACCCCCCAGGCTGATGACCGGCTGGATTCCGGTGGAGCTATCCAATAAGCTGATTGGCAAAAACCACATCCGCTCTATCCATTACGACCCCCTGCCCGAGAAGGAGGCTGCTTCCTCCTTCGGCGAGGGTTCCGATTTAGAGATGATAAAGTTCTTCAACCGGGTCGTCACGGGTGAGGTTTACTCCGAGCAGATGGAGGCAGCATCCATCAGCGGCAAGCCCCTGATTAACGATGCCTTTGAGGGTCCACCCCTCAATAGGGATAGGATGGCTGATATAGCATCCGCAGCTAAGAAGTCCCCCATCAAGCTCCCTTGGGGGGCAGGGGAAATGGAGGTCTCCTCCTTTGATCTCCCCTCTGCCGGGGCAGGCAATAACGACAACATGACCAGCACCTGCTCGCTGGTCGTCTGGTTTGTGGAGAGCGATGGCTCCGGCACCGACTCCAACAGCTACAACTGGACCACCTCCCACCAGACCGACACCTGGAACCGGCTGCTTAGTGGTCTGAGCTGGTGGGCTGGGCAGGCGAACTCTCATGGCTCCCCGATTACCTTCTTTGTTGGTTACTTTGGTTATGGTAACGCTTACTCTCAGACCCAGTACGAGCCGATTCTCCACCCCAGCTCCGATGCTCCTCTCTGGTGGAATGAGCTTTACGACAATGTGGGGTACCTTCCGGGGAACTGGTGGGACCGGGCAGACTCTTTTAACTACGAATTGCGGAAAGCCTGGAAGACCACCTGGGGCTACCACAGCTTCATCTGCTACAACTCTGGAGGTCCCAACACCTTCACCGATGGCTACTTCGCCTACTGTTATTTAGGGAGACTCATTCAGTCGCTTTACAACAACGACGGCTGGGGTGCAATCAACTTTGATAAGGTCCATGCCCACGAGACCGGACACATCTACTGGGCGGGTGACGAATATTATCAGGCTGGCTATGGTGGTTGTGGTGGTTGCGGCTACACCTCCGATGGGGCTAACGATACCCGCAACGGCAACTGCGTGAAGGATGCCTGCGGTCCCGGGGTTGACTGCATCATGAACAACAACCAGTGGACCCTGTGCGCTTACACTCCCCGGCAGTTAGGTTGGGATGAGATTTACCCCCGCTCCCTGGTGGTCACCGCCCACGGCTATGAGGGGAGCTCCTGGGTCAAGGTGTGGAACACCCAGAACAACACTGTCATATTCAACAAGAAGGTCTTCGGCGCCGGCAATACCAACGGAGAAGTTATGGTAGCCTCCGGCGATGTGGACGGTGATGGGCTCCCGGAACTCATCTGCGGGCATGGAGGTGGTGGCAGCTCCTGGGTGAAGGTATTGGAGCTCGATGGGACGGTGATATTCAACCAGAAGGTCTTCGGTGCCGGGAACATCAATGGACAGGTCCATGTGGCGGCTGGCGATGTTGATAATGATGGTGAGGATGAGATCATCTGCGGACAGGGACAGGGTAGCTCCTGGGTGAAGGTGTACAATCTCAGCGGCAGTGTGATATTTATCAAGAAGGTCTTTGGGGCAGGCAATTACAATGGCGAGGTGAATGTAGCCTCTGGTGATGTAGATAATGACGGCACCGATGAGATCATCTGCGGGCACGGCTGGCTGGGGAACAACTGGGTGGATGTCTTTGAGCTCAGCGGGACGAAAATATTCAGCAAGCAGGTCTTCGGCGCTGGTAACCCTAACGGTGAAGTCAATCTGGGTAGCGGCGATATTGACGGCGATGGGGATGACGATATCATCTGCGGGCAGCACCGAGACGCCAATTCCTATGTGAAGGTCTTCAACCTGCAGGGCTGGACCCTGTTCAACAGGAAGGTGTTCGGCGCCGGCAACACCAATGGAAGTGTCTATGTGGCTGGCGGTAACCTGGATGGGGATGTCTCCGACGAGATCATCTGCGCTCATGGCAAGATGGGATATGATGGCTCCTGGGTTAAAGTAGTCGAGCTGAACGGAACCGCTATCTGGAGCAAGGGGGTCTTCGGCGGCGGTAATACCAGAGGTGAGGTGCCGGTGGTCGGCTTCGGTGGGGAAACCGAAGGCACCGTCTTCGGCTACACCGGGAATATCCCAACAGATACTGTCCAGGATGAGTATGAGTTCTGGGCGGATGCCGGGGCGGTGGTGACCATTGCTGTCGACCGCCTCTCCTCAACTCACGACCCGGAGGTCGCCCTGGTGAATACCGATAACAGCACCATCCTTGCTTCGGCAGATGACAATATCCCCTGCTCCATTCCAGGTCCTGCTGCGTGCGGAAAGATAATCAACTACACCATCCCAGCAGACGGGGTCTATTACATCTGGGAAAGCGATGGTTCAACTGGTGGAAGTGGTTGGTACAAGCTCTATTTAATCGTGGAATCGGGCTTCGCCAGCAACCTGACCCTCTATGCCAACAATGTGACCGAGAGGTTCTCTCCACCGGCAAGCAAAAAGAAAGCTGCTGAAAAGTAACGGGCTATAAAAGCCCCCTGGGGATTTTTTATGAATTGATACGGTATATAACCATTTTGTGGTTGGCAAGCCTAATTAAGGCAATTTAAATTACATGGTGAAAGCTGATATTTAGCGACATTAGCTAAGCTTGCTTAATTTACAACATTCATCGCATTAGACTATTGCTTTAGAAATCTGTGGAGATAATGGGGGTCACCCTCTCTTATTTTTGTTCCCTAAAAGCTTTGATGCCTGTAACTGTATTCTGGCAGTAATTATCGGATTTCTTTAAGTCTCTCCCTGGCATGCTCAAAATTGGGGTCTACTTCAAGCGCTTTTTGGTAATACTCTTTTGCTTTTATCAGGTAGCATTCAGCCATGCCGTCGTAGAGTCTGGCTTCCCGTGGATAAAGTTCCATGGCAATCTTCAACAACGCCATCGCCTCATCCAGTTTTTTCATTTCGGCTATTTCGGAAGCATATATGTATAAGTAGCGTGGACTGACGGCATCTGTTCCGGTCTCTGCTTGCTTAGCCTTTTGATACCATTCTCGGGCTTGCGCCTCCTCGCCGAACCAAATGTATGCGGTTGCCAGATAGGCAAGAGGAAAAGCGGATTCAGGGTATAGCTCACGAGCCAGATTTGCCGCTTGGAAGGCTTTTTCCCGAGCGCCTGTTAGAGAAAAATATCTTACCGCCCCGGCAAACTCTTGGCTGAAATCGGGGCAAACCTTAGCTCCGGTGAATAGCTTTTTCAGCTTTTGCCCGATTTCGTCTAAATCGGAATAAGCAGCTATGTGAAGCCGACGGGTATATTCATTACAGGTTTTTTCCCAATCCTGATGCCATTGGATAACCATCTTCTCAAATTGTTCGTTAAACCTGAGCTCCTTCGGGTAATCCGGGTTCATTTGACAGTTTTCCGCATAATCGTTGAAAAAAGCTATAGCCCCCATTTGGTGATAAGTGTCTATACGCTCTGAGCCGAACTTTTCCTGCAGCTTCATCGCCATAAAGGAGCCTATCTTCACATAAGCCTGTCCTGCAACTGGATGCCGACCGTAGCCTATTCTCCTACTTGCCTCTTGATAGTTCTTTAGCAGGGCTTCCCGGTTTACGAACTTGTTGAAATTGGCAAAGACCTCTGCTAATTCCTCATGGTTCTTGGTAAGCGGTTCCCGATGTCTGTCGAAATAACTCAGACCGTAATTCAGGGTATCCTGCATCCCAACAAGAAGAGCGTCATCCACCTTGTCTCCGGTATAGACAGGTATATCCACCGGCTCATCGAAAATCAACTGGACTAAACGAAGAGCGTAAAGGTTGGGGTCGGCACCCTCCAAATTACAACCGACGGCAATGGCGAAATTCTCGGAAGGAAAATAAGTCAGTCGGGTTTGCGTTTCCGCCTGTGAACCAGAATGAGTGACACTGAAATGACCATTTATAGGAGACACTCTCCACCCCATTCCATAGTCAATCAGGCGACCATCTTTGGTAGCCATGGAAGTGAACATCTGATCGATGCTTTCCTGGGACAAAGCCTTTTTGGAACTCAGGCCCTTGACGAACTTCAGTAAATCGATGACGGTGGAGCGGGTCCCCCCGGCGGCGAACCGGCTGCTGATATCAATAAACTCGGAATTCTTCAGTTCTCCCTCAATCAATCGGTAGCCTCGAATCCGGTTTGGATGGAGCTCGTTCGGGTCATCCATTCGTGTATCTGTCATGCCGAGGGGTTTCCAGATATTTTGGCGCATATAATCCCCATAGGACTGCTTTGCCCCCCCTTCGACAACAGCGCCAAGCAGATTGTATCCGTAGCTGGAATAGCTGTATTTGGTGCCCGGCTCGGCAACCAGGTCGAAATTCTCAAAGATGGCGACAGCTTCTCTGGTATCCTTATGCTCCTTGATATGTAATTCCTCACTAGCCCTATAATGGCTGATTCCCCCGAGATGCCCCAGAAGCTGACGCACAGTAACCGGCCATCTCTTTCTGGGAAAATAGGGAACATAGCTCTGCACCTCGGCATCGAGGTCGATTTCCCCTTTTTCTACCAGTTGCAGAACGGCTACCGCCGTCATCGGTTTGGTGACCGACGCCAACCGGTAAGCCGATTTTTCCGTTGCCGGGGTTTCATTTTCCAGATCGGCATAACCGAAACCTTTCGCCCAGACAAAATCGTCTTTCATAAAACCAATAGACAGCCCGGGGATTTTATCAATCTCCATCTGTTTTTTGACGAACTCCTCGAAGACCTTTATCTTTTCGGCATATTGGTTGGCATTTTGTGCCCATAAGGGCTGGACAGTAAAAAATATCGCCAGTAGAACAATCCAAACACATTTTCGAGTGAGATGTTTCATCGTATCTCCTCCTTATTATTGATGCTTATGGATTACCTCCTTTGGCTTATATCGATTACGGAATTCTCTGGAAGAATATTCCCAGATTGGCTAAAATCGATGTATGGAGTAGATAACTCAGGTTTCGGTTCCAAGGTAAAGGGAAAACTCCTTCTTTATTTACTTTTTTCGATAGTCTCATAAACTACTTTTCTGCGAGGGGGCATTATATAGCTTGTAACCAAGCTCTCATTGCCTTCCTGGTCAAAAGCAGCTATTCCGAAGACATTTTCATCAATGGAGAAATTTTTGATAAGAAATTTATTTACCTTACCCAGGGTGATTTCCCTTTCCCAGAAGGGCGAAGTTGTCTTTCTGATAAAGAGCCTATACCCAGCTAAATCGTCCACTTCAAAAGGCAGCCTCCACTCAAGATGAGCATCATAGCCTGATTCTCCCCGACTTAGCATAGGATAATTTCGCTCATTAACCACTTGAGGGGACGGAGGAGCCCAAGCAAGAGAGGCTAAACAGGAAGCCACTACCTTAGTGTTTGCCACACAGTAAGCCAGCGACATATTTTCAAAAGTGTCCTCAGTTGTGTGCTGACGAGAATAGTTCTCATTAGCCTCCATTATCCTTATTCCTGGAAATCCCTCCTGAAGAAAAGGGAGGTGGTCTCCCCCTCGTCCAAAGCGGTCAGTCCGGAAGATAAGGTCAACCACCCTTTCAGGAAAATACCTCTCTCTGATGCGTCTGATATATCTGGCTAATTGTTGGGAGGGGGAATCGGGTATTTCGGAGGAAAATACCCGCAATCTTTTATTATCAATATATCCGTTTCCCCCTTCTATATTACCTATCATATCTAAGGTAATAACCCCTTCTATGTTTTTCCCTTTATTTTTCATTTTTTGAGTGAAGAGTGAACTTCCTATCAAGCCTTGCTCTTCTCCCGCAAAAGCGACAAAATAGATGGTGGCTTCAAACTGGTATCGGCTCATAACCCGAGCCATCTCCAGAATGGCGGCTATTCCTGAACCATCATCGTTTACTCCTGGAGCGGGAGTATTACTATCATCGTCATTAAAACCTCCATCGGCAGAGCGAGCAAAGGAGTCGTAATGTGCGTTAACAATAAATATTCTCTCCCTATCTTCGGCAAATTTACCTGGAAGGATAGCCACCACATTACAAAGCTCGACATCTTTGAACAATCTTCTCCCCTGTTCCTTTAGACGATAACAATCCAAGTGGACCTTTAAGTTAGGGCTGTAGCTTTTGAACTGCTCAAAAATCCAATTGCCAGCTGCTTTTATTCCAAAGTCGTCCCTAATCGGCTCTGAAAATAAATTTCTTGTTTCAAAACTTTCTAATTTTTTAAGGATATAGGCAATCTTCTCTTCTGAAATGGAGTTTAATATTTCCTCTGTCTTTGTATTAACAGAAGGGGAAGAAGAGAGAAGGGAAGGGAAACTTAAAATGAGAAGTAGAATTAACATCAAGATTTTAGTTTTCATAATTTCCTCCTTAAGTTTGGTCACACATAATCCGTATTATTATCGCAGCATATCAATTATTAGTTTATAATTAGCCAAAAATTGCCCAAGTAGTTTTAGTAAGTTGGTTTAGTTTGTGAATATTATAAGACCCCAATCAATAGCTATCACTAAATTGCAAGACGATTAATTTATATTTCCAGAAGTTAATATAAATCCAATCAGGAAGTTAAGTTTTATTCCGGTAAGGACCGGCTCAATATTGGCATATTCTTCAGTTGTATCCCTTTCTCCTCCTCTATTCCCACCTACACTGATAGAGGGTATCTGCTTGCTGATGCCAACATTCATATTTGAAGAACCCCTATTACTCAAAGAAACTTTTGAGCCAAGAACTTTAGTGGCTTCTTCAGCGACTCTCACAAGTTTGGAATCTCTGGCACCGGGGATTTGACCAGCAGGAGTTTCCGAGAATTTCTCAACCCACCATTCAAGCTGTTCTTCCTCAGCAACGGTTTTTACTATTGAAAGGATTTTTTCTTTGGTGATGTTTATAATATCATTGTCCATAGACCTCAGGTCCACTGAAAACCACCCATCATCATATTTATGATTAAATACCTTCCCCGCACCTAACATTGCTATATTTAAAAAAGTCTTCTTTTCAGGGGGTTCACTTGGTAAGGGTATAGAAAACATCCTATCTACTGCCTTGGCAACCCCTCTTGTTACATTAGGAAGTCCACCACCAAGAGTATGACCGCGATAACCTTTGAAATGGATCTTAAACCAGTGAATACCAAGTGCTCCATAGCTTATACTGCCGGTCCCAGCCATAATATCTATAAGGTAATCAACTTCGTCAGGGTGGTCGCTTAAAAATCCTTTAATTCCTGTTAACCCAGTTTCTTCCTGAACTACCCCCACAAGATATATTCTACCTTTGAATCTAACTTCGGGAAGGGTGAACAGTTTAGCTAATCCTATTATTGTAGCACAGGAGGCGCTGCTGTTTGTTCCTGGACCGATCAACTTCCCCTCTGTTTCTTCAATAGGTTTATCCCAGCTCTTAACCATTTCTGCCACTGTAGCAAGGTCATCCATCGTTCCCAAAAATGTAACCGTAGGACCTTCTCCTTCTCCTTTTATTAACCCTATCGCATTTCCGTTTCCATCAACATAGGCATTATGAATACCGTATTCCCTGAACTTTTCGGCAATGTACTCAGCCCTAAGAACCTCATTTCCTGAGGGGGAGTATATTCTTGCTATTTTTTTCCATTCAGTCTTTATTTCAGCTTTTTGTGCTTCAAATTTTTTGAATACCTCCTGAACCACTTTACTATCGAAATATTTCAGCACTTCATTTTTATAGTCTTGACTTAAGGCAGGTAATGCACCATATAAGCAAACTAAAAGTGTGAATAACATTCTCTGAAACAGCTTCATCTTCTACTCCTCTCCTTGTTTTAGTTTTCTTGCTTTATCTTAACATAAATATAAGGATGGATATGACCCCATTGTTCGAACCGCTTTGGTGAATATCTCTCTTTGGTCCTTCGGCTATAGAATTTCCTCTTCTCCCCTGAACCTGCACAATTAGGGGCTGCCAAGGGAAATTTGCTTGGAAGTCGTTCCAGCCTTCTGAGAGATGACGGTTATCTTGGCAGAAGCCCCTGCTCCCTTCACTCTTATCAGCCAATCGACTGTCTTCTTATTTCGGGGAGCGGCGTCGCTGAGCCTAAACCTCGTGGTAGCAACAGGCGCATTTCCCTGGATATGACCAATCTCGGTCTTCTCTTTCCCCCAGAGCAACTCCGCCTTATCCAGCTCCACCTTTATCACCACAGGTTTAGCCAGCCCATTCTGGATCGCCTTCTCAGTGACATTGGTGGGCAGAAATCCTTCATTTTCAACGGTAATCTCCACCCTAAGTAGTTGGTCACCCAGGGGGATAGTCTTTACTTCAGCTATTTTTAGATAAGGGAGCATCTCCGCATGCTTTAGCTCAAAGAGACTGTTCTTCTTCCACTCCGCCTCGGTAAATTTAGCTGGAGGATTCTGAGTAAAGAAGTTATTGTTCCAGCCCCCTATCTCTATCTCCCCAAATTGAGGATGGTTGAATTTTGTCCAGTTGATAAAGCCCTTTCCTCCTAATTCCTTATCGTTCCATTGCATAGCGAGCTCTTCATCTTGACCCTCAAAAGCCGACCTTCCGGTCTCACCCGGGGCTTTCCAGATTTCTGTGGTAAAGGCTAAAGAGCCAAAGTGGTCATATGCCCAATCCACAAAGACCCCGTGGCGAGGATTAGACTTATCTGTGGTGAAGTCATTATAGACTGATAGGACGGGATAGCCAGTTATCTCAGTGCCGAGGGCACCAATAGCCTCGAAGTTCCGCATATCCTGAGGCGGGATATGCTCATCCCCCAAGTTGCAATAGGGGCGCAAGATTACACCACTATGGGTATGATGTGCTTGTGCTCCGGCGATATTAGGATGGGCAAGGATAAAATCTATCTGGGCTTTGGCTTCTGGCTCGGACAGGGGGTAGTGTCCAGAGCCCGACTGAATCCATTCCGGAGCCCAATAAGCGGGGTAATTCCTGTTGCTAACAGTCCGGGCTCTTCCTGGGGGGTCTTCATTTATTCTGCCATCTTTATCGTTATCAATCCCTTCTGGTCCGATAATCCTCCATTCTCCCTTTTCATCAATCTTACGCTGCACCATCAAGCGGGGATCATTGGGAGAGTTCTTCAGAGGTCCATTTTCATCACGGATACGCATCAGGGAGATAATCCCATCGCCATTGAGATCCTCAGGTCCATCTTCGTCTAATACCCCGTCTCCATCATCGTCCACCTTCCTCAGATTAGGCTTTAATGGTTCTCCAGGCTTTCTGAGGTAGGCATCGGAACCATCAGGATTTATCTTGGGAAGAATGTAAAATACTCTTGTGTCCAGCAGTTTGGTAACTAAGGGGTCTTTTCCATAATTAGCCAGTAGATAATAGATATCGTATAGGCATACTTCAGCCCCGCTTACTTCGCCAGCATGGGTGTTACCATCAACATACATCCCTGGCTTGTTCTCTGGAGCCCCGCTGGCATAATTAGTTATCTCTATACACCATATCTCTTTGCCTTGAAAGCTTTTGCCAATGGAATACAGTTTACATAAGCTCTTATAATTTTTGGCAAAATCTTTCAATATCTGGGTAGTCTCGGCATAATTGTGATAATGGGTCCAGTCTATGGAAACCTCTGGGGGATTAGCACTCTGGAGATTGGAGCCAGCAGAAAGAAAAGAAAGGAAAAAAAGTGTTATAGGAAATAAAAGATATCCTCTGCGCATCTTTGCCTCCCTCCTTAAAGATAGGTTTAATTTTCTAATTGGGAAGAACCTTATCGCCCCTCTAAAACTTAGTCCGAGATAACCCTTAGCAATATCCAGCAGGCTCTATACCTTTACTCCCCCCTAATCAAACAAGCCCTTTCCCCCCTTCATGCTGCCAGAACAGCCTCCCGATGCAGCTTGCCAGATTATACATTCCTCTATTTTACCACCATTCTAAAGCGTTTCAAGTTAAAAATTTTGCTGTTTTCACCAACTACTTTTTTCTCTTTCCTCCTACTTGAAACCCAAACCAGCTCCTTTCCCAATGCCCAAGCTATATCTCTGACGAGAAAGAGCACATCCCCTCTTTTTTCTGCTTTAACTTCGGCTTCTACCTGCTACCCCGCCGACGGATAGTCATTTTGGTATGAGTAGTCGGGGCAAGTTTAAGTATAAACTGCCACTCGAACGGGATTATTTAATCGCAGGGGCAGGAGATGAGTAACGAGAAGCTATTAACTGCTGGAATTAGCAGAAAATGGACCAACAATAATAAATAATCATGATACGGAGATGAACTCTGTATTTATTAGGGGATGGGGTGTTAAAGTGTGAAATGATGCAATATTTTTGTATATCATCAAATGGATGTATTAATATAGGGAGTGTAAAGTTAAATGTGTCTATTACTCACAGATTGGCGCAATGATCAAGCCAATATTTATCAGGCAAAGCGACCAGAGCAAGTTCCAGAGGGGATTTTCCATGGCGATAGCTATCATTGCTTGCGGGAAACCTTTTGACAAATCTTTAATGGGTCTGATATACCATATTTTCCAATCAATTAGATGCCATTTCAGACACACTTAATTTTACACTGTCCAGAGTTTTAAAATTGCGAGTGGTTGAAAGACAGAGACTGAGGAAAAGCCACTCTGGACTTTGCTTTTCAAGTGCCGGAGGGGGGATTCGAACCCCCATGGTGGTTACCCACCGCGGGATTTTGAGTCCCGTGCGTCTACCAATTTCACCACTCCGGCAGAGGGAAACAACTCTTTCTTTCGCTAAATGATAATAAATATCGCCTCATCTGTCAACCCAATATTACTCGGGATGCTGGTTTCTTGGGAGAAACCTCCACGCTTTCTATACCCCTTTGTTGGGCTTCTTGATTACGCCCTGAAAAAGCTCAGAAACATATTGGAAAGATAGGATATGCGAAATAGATAGAGTTTATCAAGCAGATAAGGGAGAGGATACCGAATATTGAAAAGGAAAAGATAAAGCCACTTTTTGCCGCCGAGATTAGATTCACCGGCAGGGATGAACCTCCGAAACAGGACAAAGAGATGGAGACGGAGGGGATATAAATCCCACCAACCAGGAGGAGACTTGTTTCAGACTGATAGTATTAGCAATTGATATGAGGAGTTGATTTGGCTTTTCGTATTTGTATGAGGGTTTAGGCAGTAGAGGGGTGGTAGATTTTATGGAGGAGTTAGACAATGGGCTACCCTTTCAGCTCAGGAGCATCCAGACTGACAATGGGAGTGAATTTCTGGGAGTGCTTGAGAGGTATCTGAAGGCAAGAGGGAGCAAGCATCATTTTATCTATCCCTGAGATCCGCAATCAGATTCACCGGTGGAGAGATTTAACCTGGAAATGATAAATTGCCTCCTCTATCATATAGCTGTGATCGACCTCACAAATCCCTGAGGAGTCAAGGAGGTGGAAACAGCAAAAGCCAGAGATGGTTTCCATGCTGGAGACACCGGGTAAGGGCAACGAATTTAGCCGAGAGTTTCTTTGGTAATCCAGGGAGATTTATGGGTAGGTTCCCTGGTTTTTCAGGATGAGGAGCATAGTAGTCGGGTGTTAGGGACTTATTTGCTTGGTGTAGCAGGATATAAGAAAGCCAGGGAGATGTTCCCTTATGCCCTTTGAAAAAAATTCAACACTAATCATTAACAGAGCCCTACCAAATAAAAACTTGACACTACTTTAAATTGATGATATTTTATATTTAACTGAGACATTACTTAAAAGTCGAAGCATAAAGCGGAGGGATTCATGGCGAAAAGAATATTGCTGGCAGATGACAGTCTGACCATTCACCGGGTGGTAGAGCTTACCTTTGCTGAGGAAGATTTCGAGCTATATACTGCCAAGAACGGGCAGGAGGCGTTGGCGAAGACCAAAGAGGTAAATCCCGACCTCATAATTACTGATGTTAACATGCCAGAAATGGACGGATATGACCTCTGCCGCGAGGTTAAGGAAGACCCGGCACTATCCCATATTCCGGTCATATTGCTAAAAGGAACCTTCGAACCCTTCGATGTGGAGAAAGCAAAAAGTGTAAGATATGATGCGATAATCTCAAAACCATTTCAGTCAAGCAAATTCGTTGCTAAGGTCAAAGAGGTCTTGTCCTCTTTAGAGCCCAAAGTGGAGCCTCCACCAGCTCCAGCAGTGGAGGTTCCTTCGGAGGAATTGGATAGTGAAAAAGGGATGCCAATAGTAGCTCCAGAGAAGATAGGTGAGGAGCAAGTAAAAGTAGAAGAGGAGTTGAATATTGGGGAGGAGAAAGAGCTGGAGGAAGCTCTGTATCGGCTTGAAGAACCATCCCTTGAAGAGGAGCAGGAGCTTTTGCAGCTATTAGAAGAGGAGGAGGAAGGAGAGGTTTCCAAATTGGCGCCGGAGTTAGAGAGAGCAGAAATGCCGGCGGAGAGCCTGGAAGAAGAACCTTCTCCTCCGGGAGGTATTGAGCCCGGAGAGGTAAAAACAGAGGAGGAGCTGGAGGAGATCAAAATAGAGGGGCCGGAAGAGATCGAAGCAGAGAAGCCAGAGATTCCCTTAGTTGAAGAGATTAAAGAGGAAGCGGAAGCCCCCCTTTTGGAGGAAGAGGTTGCCATCCCAGGAGAGGGGCCGGAAGAGGTTGAAACAGAGGAGCCACCAGAAGCTCCCTTAGTTGAGGAGACCAAAGGGGAAGCGGAAGCCCCCCTTTTGGAGGAAGAGGTTGCCATCCCAGGAGAGGGGCCGGAAGAGGTTGAAACAGAGGAGCCACCAGAAGCTCCCTTAGTTGAGGAGACCAAAGGGGAAGCGGAAGCCCCTCTTATAGAAGAGAAAGTTGCCATTCCAGGGGAGCAGCCGGAAGAGGTGGAGGTGCCCACCGAAAAAGAGCTCATCCCCCCTGTAGAGGAGCCAGCTCGAGAGGCGAAGCCGATAGCCCTTTCTGTGGAGGAGATAGAGACAGTCGTCAGGAGGGTGGTAGAGCAAATGTCGGATAAGGTAATCAGGGAGGTTGCTTGGGAGGTGATCCCCGAGTTGGCTGAAGAGCTGATAAAGAAGGCTATAGCGGAGATCAAAAAGGAATAGAGAGCGACCAAGGGTTGATCTGTTAGGACTTTGAGGCCTGAAAGGGTAGTATTTACTGTAGATGTAAGAGAAAATTTTTTATCCCGCAAGGGTGAAGGTTAAAGGAGTAGGTGAAAAAACCTACTTTTTTCTTTTTATTGGTGTCATGTTATAATTAGAAATCAAAGAAGGAAAGGGGCAGGTGTCCAGGGATATGGAGCTGAGTAAGTCTTACGACCCTAAAAAGGTTGAAGAGAAATGGTATGCATTCTGGCTGGAAAGGGATTTCTTCAGAGCAGATGCCGATTCATCGCGAGAGTCTTTCTCCATGGTCATCCCTCCACCCAATATAACCGGAGCCCTTCATATCGGGCATGCCCTCAATAATACCTTGCAAGACATCATCGTGCGCTGGAAAAGGATGCAGGGATATGATACCCTCTGGCTTCCCGGCACCGATCACGCGGGAATAACCACCCAGAATGTGGTGGAGAAACACTTAGCCAAAAAGGGTCTGCAACGCAACGACCTCGGGAGAGAGGAATTTGAAAAAGAGGTCTGGCGATGGAAAGAAAAGAGCGAGAAGGTCATCATCCGTCAGCTCCAGAAACTGGGGGCGTCGTTGGATTGGTCACGAAAGCGGTTTACCATGGATGAGGGTCTTTCCAAGGCGGTCCGCCAGGTCTTTGTTGAGCTTTATAAGGAGGGTCTTATTTACCGGGATAAGTATATTGTAAACTGGTGTCCCCGTTGCAAATCGGCTATTTCGGACTTGGAGGTGGACCATGTAAAGGTGCCCGGTAAGCTCTATTTTATAAAGTATCCCATCAAGGGAACTGATAAATATGTGGTTATTGCCACCACCAGACCAGAAACAATGCTGGGTGACACCGCCATGGCGGTCCATCCCAACGATGAGAGATTCGCCTGGCTCAATGGGAAGAAAGCCATTCTTCCCCTGGTTGGTAGAGAGCTTTCTATAATAAAAGATACCTATGTAGACCGCGAGTTCGGCACCGGCATTATGAAGGTGACCCCTGCCCACGACCCCCTCGATTTCCAAGCAGGTCTGCGGCATAATCTCCCCCAGATAATTATTTTTGACGAAGAGGGGAGAATGAACGAGAATGCTGGCAAGTTCAAGGGACTGGACAGATACCAGTGCCGTGAGGAGATAGTGCAAGAGCTGAAGAAGGAGGGATCCCTCCTGAAAGTGGAGGACCATCGGCATACCATAGGGCATTGTGACAGGTGCCGC
>Ga0209979_1003233_pt1 | contig 14577 bp, 12 predicted proteins | sample AnhtaG_FD_183114 | JGI IMG/M metagenome (GOLD analysis project Ga0209979, IMG submission 183114) | Deep subsurface microbial communities from Anholt, Denmark to uncover new lineages of life (NeLLi) - Anholt_01485 metaG (SPAdes) (version 2) | ecosystem: Environmental > Aquatic > Marine > Oceanic...
ATATTACTACTCCGGAAGTAGTAGAATTAGTGAATGAAGCAAAATGTAAAGGTGTATATGCTATTGCGGAAACCTGCCCCCATTACTTATTTCTTAATGAGGATACTCTTAATAAAGTAGGAGTGTTTGCCAAGGTCAATCCTCCTTTAAGAAGTGAAGAAGAGCGGCAGGGGATGTGGAAAATGGTAAATGATGGAAGTATCGATATTATCGGAAGCGATCATGCCCCTTATACTAAAGAAGAAAAAGAAAGGGGAAGTGAAGATATATTTACTCCCCCGGCAGGATTCCCCGGTTTATCCACCAGATTGCCCCTGCTTTTCACTGCAGTAAAGGAAGGAAAAATGGAATTAGATAGAATGGTTGAACTTATCTGTGAGAATCCTGCTAAAATATTTGGCCTGTTTCCTAAAAAAGGTACTATTGCCCTCGGTTCGGATGCAGATTTTGTAATTTTTGATCCTGACAAAAAAGATGTCATTTCCAAGGGTAAAATGTTTACCAAATGTAGAGATAGTGCCCTGGTATATGATGGATGGGAAGTTTACGGAAAACCAGAAAAGACTATTGTTAGAGGGAAAGTTGTCTTTGATGATGGTGAAATAACCGTCTCTCCAGGATATGGGGAGATTATAAAAGTATACAGAAGTTGATGTTTTTAATAAAATTGTAGGCAATCTTTAAGGAAAAGCGAGGAAGGATAAATGGATAAAAATGATTTATGGAAGTTAGAAGAACTAAATAATCAGCATGTTATAAAAGTAGTAGAAGAAGCTATCCAGCTTTGTAAACCGACAAAAGTAACTGTGATAACTGATTTAAAAGAAGATATTGCATATTTAAGAAATTTAGCAATTAATAATGGCGAAGAAAAGAAATTAAAGATGGAGGGCCACACTATTCACTTTGATGGTTATTATGATCAAGGCAGAGACAAAGCCAATACCAAATATTTGTTGTCTAAAGATGTAGATTGGGGGATAAAAGTAAATTCGATAGAAAAAGAAAAAGGGCTGAAAGAAATATATTCTTATCTAGATGGTAGTATGGCTGGGAAAGAGATGTTGGTAAGGTTCTTTTCTCTCGGCCCAAATAATTCGGTATTTTCCTTGAAAGCCCTCCAAATTACCGATTCTGCTTATGTGGCTCACAGTGAGGATCTTCTTTACCGTCAAGGGTATGAAGAATTTAAAAAGCTTAACGGTTCTTCAGATTTCTTTTTCTTTCTTCACTCCGCTGGTAGGTTAGAAAACGGAGTTAGTGCTGATATTGACAAACGAAGAATTTATATCGATTTAGAAGAAAATAGAGTTTATTCAGTAAATAATCAATATGCCGGTAATTCTTTAGGGTTAAAAAAATTAGCTTTAAGACTAGCTATCAAGAAAGCCAATGAAGAAGGATGGTTGGCTGAGCATATGTTTATTATGGGAGTTCATGGTAAGAAAGATCGAGTTACTTATTTTACCGGGGCTTTTCCCAGTGGATGTGGAAAGACCAGTACGGCAATGATTCCTGGTCAGACAATAATCGGTGATGATATGGCTTATCTTAATAAAATTAATGGTGAAGTAAGAGCAGTAAATGTTGAATCTGGAATATTTGGTATTATTCGGAACGTAAATCCCGAAGATGATCCCTTAATTTATCAGGCTTTAACCAATCCCAGAGAACTTATTTTTTCTAATGTGTTAATTAACGAGGGTATTCCTTATTGGTTAGGCATGGGAAAAGATATACCAAATAAGGGTGTAAACCATTCAGGAAAATGGTTTAAAGGCAAGAAGGATAAAGATGGTAATGAAATTGACTGTTCACATAAAAATGCAAGATTTACCATAAGATTAAAGGCATTAAAAAATATTGACCCCAAAGCTGATGATCCCGCCGGTGTTTCTATAAAGGCTATTATTTATGGAGGAAGAGATTCTGATACTACTGTTCCTATAGCAGAATCACTTACCTGGGAGCACGGTGTTTTTTTAGGAGCCATTGTGGAATCAGAAACAACTTCCGCAACTATAGGAGTGCAAGGGGTAAGAAAACATAATCCCATGGCTAACCTCGACTTTGTTTCTGTACCCTTTGCAACTTATATAGAAAACCATTTTAAATTTAAAGCTAATCTTAAAGAAGTTCCTAAAATATATGCCGTAAACTACTTTTTAAAAGATGAAAATGAAAACTATTTAACCGGAAAAACATATAATAAGCTATGGATACTTTGGGCAGAAGGAAGGGTTAATGGTGAGTATAAAGCGATTGAAACCCCGATTGGCCGAATACCAAAATATGAAGATTTAAAAGAGATAGCTGGTCATGAACTTGCTATAAATTATACTAAAGAAGAGTATATTAAAGTATTTTCTATTAAAGTGGCAAAATATTTAGAGAAGATGGAAAGAATGAGCAAGATATTTGAAAATACTAAGATGCCCGCAGCCTTTACCGAAGAACTAAAAGCACAGATTGAAAGACTAAAAAGGGTACGAGAAGAATTTAGAAAAGATATAATATCTCCTTTCCAATTTCTTCTTTAAATTCCTTAGAGTATCACTTCTATTAATACTCAATACTATTACTTTTCTTCATCTTAGCCGTTGGTCATAATATATGCTAAGCCTTGTTTTCCTCTAAAAGTATCCACCGTAAGGGAGCTGCAGTTTAACGTAAAAAAATAATTTGACATAAAAATTTCAATTGCTTATAATAAAATATATAATATATTATATATTTTATTAAAAAATATGGCATAAAGGAAAAATTAAGACAAAATAATGATAAATCAAACAATTGTAGATAAAATTTATGACAAGCTTAAAGAAGACATAATTAATCTTGAGATTAAATTGGGAAAAAGGATATACATCCAAAAAATATCTGAAGATTTTGATATAAGCCAAACTCCTATTCGTGAAGCATTAAACCGATTAGTAAAAGATGGACTAATAGTATATAAGCCTAGAAAAGGTTATTATGTTACTCAGTTAACATGTGAGGATATGGAGGAAATATATGATTTTAGAAAAATGATTGAATGTTATGCTTTAGAGAAAGGTATAAAAAATATAAACAAAGATAAATTGAAAGAAATTTTAAAAAAAGGAATAGAGATGCAAAAAGAGCCTTTACAGCCCAAAAAACCGCTGACATTTTGTACCTTAGATAGAGAATTACATATAACAATAGTGACTAGTTGTTTAAATGGAATGATTCATAAAATGTATTTGCAGGTTTATCCTTTAGTAAGTATTTCTCAACAATTAGACCCTTTATATGAGAGGTCAATGAATGAGCATATTTTATTAATTAAAGAAATATTGGAAGGTAATGTTAAAAAAGCTAAAGAAATTTTAGAGAAACACATAGAAAATTGTAAGAATGATGGCATGAAATTTTTTAAGAAGCACAAAATAAAATAATATCGAAAACTGTTGAGTGTTTAGTAATATTCGAACTAAATGGATAACATGTACTATGGAGGTGCATAAATGGTAGTTGTGAATAAAGAATTGTGTACAGGTTGTTGGACATGTATACCATATTGTCCGGTTAGCGCTTTAAAGAAAAATGAAGATGAAACTATAACTTATGTTGACCAGGATATCTGTACAAAATGTAATGTTTGTATAAGAAACCAAGTTTGCCCACTTGAAGCTATAGAAGAACAACCATATGATAACTTTAAAAACGAATTTCAACATCTTATGTCGGATCCAACTGTTTCTACTAAAGGAACTGGTGTCCCAGGCAGAGGAACAGAAGAGGCAAAAACCAATGATGTTACAGGTAGATTTGGGAAAAATGAGTTTGGAATCTGCATAGATATGGGTAGACCAGGTATTGGGTGTAAACTGAGAGAGGCAGAAAAGGTAGCCATGGCCGTTGTCAGAGCTGGAGTAAAATTAGAAGGACCCGAGGCAACTCCTATAGCTAAGATAATGACTGATCTAAAGACGGGAAAATTGAGGGATGATTTATTAGAGACCTATGTACTTTCCATTATTGTTGAAGGGAAATGTAACATTAAAAGGTTACCAGATGTTATAAAGGCCTTAAAAGAAGTAGAGAAACAGATTGAGACGGTATTTAGCCTGGGAATAGTTGCAAGAGTCGATGAAAATGGGGATACACCAATGTTTGATATGCTGAAAGAATTAAATATACCGAGACCGTTCAGAGGGAAAATAAATGTAGGTTTAGGTCGACCATTAGTTGAAGATTAAGGGAGGTTAATAATATGACACATTCACTTCATAGGTCTGGGAGTTTAGAATCACTGAAAAACGATTTTGTATGGTTTATGTACCAGGCTAGCGGAATAAATGATAAGAATATAAAAGATAAAGCTCTACAATTTATAGCTATAGCGGAAAAAGTAAACTCAGAGAATTGGGGAGATATTAAAACAGGTAGTAAATTAAATCACGATATCGAAGAAATAACAAATAAGATAACAGACAACTCCAGGTTTAGAGGGGTTTTTACAAAGAGAGAGCAAGTTGTTGAATTCTTAAAAGAATTAAAGAAAAGAAATTTAGGCTTATCTGTTATAATTAGCGGTTTACTGGACGAGGTACTAATTGCCTGCAAAGAAGCAAATGTAATCCCACATACCATAAATTACTCATTGGGAGTTTGGGGAAAAAAAGAAATCCTTCCTGAAGAAGATGTATTAGCTATAACTACAATGTGTGGTCATCATATGGTGGCATCTAATATCGTAAAAGAAAAGATGGAAGAAGTAAAAAGTGGCAGGAAATCACCAGAGGATGCGGCATATGAGTTGGCAATTTTATGCCCATGTGGGATTTTTAATCAGGTAAGAGCAGCAGAAATTTTAAAAGATAAACAGATTAATAACAAAGACAAATTAAAATAGATATTGTATAGTCAAGAGTATTCAGAGAGATTAACTGAGAAATGAATAATTTTATTATATATTTTTTATAGATGTATTCATTAAGAGAAAGCAATTTAAGCAACCGATAGGAGCTCATATTTTATACGAACCGTAAGTAAAGTTTTCCGAAAAGCTCCAAATTTATTCAAGAGGAGGTGATAAGCGAAAGAATTCGAAAGTGCTATCTCAGTAAATTAAACAATAAAGGAGGAATATTCAAATGAGAAAGAAATTTATCGTACTGTTTCTTTTGGGAACTGCATTAATTATTTTGGCAACAACAGTTATCGGGTACGCTGAATACCCTACTAAACCCATAGCTGTGGTGTATCATTCACAAGCAGGATCAGGTGGTGACATATTTTTAAGAAATCTGGGTAAGGCTGTCGAAAGTGTGTTGAAACAACCAATTTTAGTTGAGAATAGAACAGGAGGAGGAGGAGCTAATGCCTGGATATATGCGGCTGAAGCAGCGCCCGATGGATATGTTTTATTAGGGATATCATCCACAATAATTGCTCGACCACTTATGACACCGATGCCTGTAGATTACACTGATTTTAAACCTATAGCCCAAGTATTTTTTGACCCTACAGTTATTTATGTTCAAGCAGATAGCAAATATAAAATATTCCAGGATGTTATTGATGATGCTAAAGCCCGACCAGGCCAGCAAAATTGGGGGTCAGGAAGTCCAGGAAGCGCAGAAACATTATGTCTTAGGAAAATTGCTGAATTAGCAGACATGGAAATTAATATTGTACCATTTGAAGGTGGTGCAGATGTTATGGTTAATTTAGTAGGTGGACGATTAGATGCAGCGATTGGGGAATATGCAGAAATTGCTGCAGCAGTAGAAGCTGGACAATTAAGAATTATAACCAATCTAAATTCTGAAAGAATGCCAGACCTACCCGATGTTCAAACTTTAACAGAAAGTGGTGTAGACTTTGTATTTGAAAAAATACGAGGCCTTATGGCTCCCAAAGATACTCCAGATGAGGTTATTCAAATTTGGGTAGAAGCAATTAAAGGTGTTTATGATGATCCAGACTTTACGAAGTATTATACTAGCAATAAAATTTACCCGTTGTTTAGACCTACCAATGAAATGCAGAAAGCCATGGATGCCCAAAGAGCATTCTTTAAGGGAATGATGTAAGACGCACAGGATTAATTTTAGGTGCCTTCCTGTAAATATGGGGGGCACCTAAAAAAAATAGGAGATATATTTATGGCTAAAAAAAGCGAAATAATTCTAAACGTTATATGGGTTGTTCTTGCGGCAAGTTTATTTATAATAGCCATTCCTTATGCTGACATGAAAACCCTTGATCCCATCGGACCACATGTTTTCCCCAAACTAATGTCAACAGTGATTCTTATATGTGCGATAATTAACTTAATAATAATTTTATTAAAGAGAGAGACCAGCGTTCAACAAGATAAAAAGATAAATATTAAGATTATATTTCAATTGGTGTTAATTATTGTTGCGGGGGGATTATATATATATATTATGCCCTGGTTAGGTTATTTTTTAAGCACTGCATTGTTAATGATTTGTTTGATTGAGATTCAAAGAGAAGTAAAACCTTGGTTGAATGTCTTTGTTAGTATATGTTTCTCGATGTTTCTTTATTTAGTATTTTCAAGGATTCTCAGTATTCTTCTGCCGCATGGCTTTTTAAAATTTATTTAATAAATATTTAATGGAGTTATTAATATTATAGATATAATTCAAAATATACTACTTGGTTCAAGCGTTGTTTTTTCTATAAAGGGGATACTGGCTGTAACTATTGGTGTTATTGCTGGAATTATAGGCGGAGCTATTCCCGGTATTAATGCTGCAATGACTATGGCACTATTGTTGCCGTTTACATGGGGAATGGATCCGTTAATGGCAATAATAATGTACTCTGGGATATATTGTGGTGGTCAATATGGAGGCTCTATACCTGCTATATTGATTGGGACACCGGGGACGCCTTCTTCCGCAGCAACAGTAATGGATGGCTATCCATTACATTTACAAGGCAAAACAGGAAAAGCTTTGGGAATGTCGTTATATGCCAGCGCTACTGGTGGTTTTATTGCTGCTATTATACTTATGATATTAGCGATACCTTTGGCAAGGATTGCATTAGCTTTCGGACCTGCTGAGTATTTTTCATTAGCTTTAATGGGTTTGACCCTTATAGCATCTTTATCAAAAGATGTATTTAAAGGCTTAATTGCCGGTAGTTTAGGCTTACTTATAGCAACAGTGGGATTAGATCCATTTGCAGGCATGGTAAGGTATGGATTTGGTAATGTAAATCTTATAACTGGATTTGAAATAATACCATTTTATATGGGAATATTTGCCCTAAGCCAAGTTATGTATTTACTTTATGAAAAAATCAAAAGAGTCAAAGCAGAAGAAAAAGTTATTTCAGAATATCCTACATTTGGAGAATATAAAAACTGTCTCCCTATTATAGTACTTGGTGCTATCATAGGAGTATTTGTGGGGGTTTTACCGGGTGCAGGTGCTTCAATAGCCTGCTGGATAGGCTATAACGAAGCAAAAAGATGGTCAAAACACCCTGAAAAGTTTGGGAATGGGGCAATAGAGGGAGTTGCAGCCCCAGAATCAAGTAATAACGGTGTTACAGGTGGAGCAATGGTACCTCTTTTAGCTTTAGGTATACCAGGTTCAAACTCAACTGCTATTATGCTTGGGGTTCTGATTATTCATGGTCTTAGACCTGGACCCATGCTTTTTGCCACCAATCCTATTGTTCCATATTCGATTTTTGTTGCTTTATTTATAGCAAATATTTTAATGTTCTTTGTAGCCCTAATGATGATAAAAGCATTAATAAAAATAGTAAACATTCCCCCGGCTATAATGAATGCGGGTATAGTAGCCCTGATATTTGTTGGTGCATATTCAATAAATAATAGTATGTTCGATATATTCGCAGTATTGTTATTCGGTGTACTTGGATTTATTTTAAAGGTCTATAATTATCCGGTAACCGCTACTGCTTTAGGTTTTGTATTGGGGTATCTGGTTGAAACGAATTTCAGAAGAGCTTTAGCTATGTCCCATGGAAGCTGGTTAATATTTATACAACGACCAATTTCTTTGGTGTTAATTATTATTGCCATAGCAAGTATAATTTTTGCGGTATACAGAGATCATTTCAAGAGTAGTGAAGGTGCAAAATCAGTTTAGGAGGAAAATAATTTTTAATATGGAAATATTCAGATTTGAAAAAACAGCAAATATGGTTGCATCTAGAATTCTAAAAATTAAAAAAGGGGAAAGAGTATTAATAATAACGGATACAGATAGGCCCAGAACAATAACAGAGGCATTGGCATATTCAGCCTCATCTTATGGCGGGGAATTGATAATTATAATAATGAAACCACAGAATGTTGGGGGAGAGGAACCCCCTGCACCGGTTGCTGCCGCTATGAAAGAAGCCGAGGTAATAATAAATCAGGCAACCTTTTCCCTTACTCATACCCAAGCAACAAGAGATGCTTTAAAAAAAGGAGCTCGGATTGCAAACCTACGTAACTTGGATGAAGAAATGTTTTTAACAGGTGGTGTTTCTGCAAATTATGATAGAGTTAGGGAACTCTCAGAAAAGTTGGCGGATATTTTAACTAACATAAATAAAATAAGATTAACTACCCCTGAAGGAACCGACCTTATTATGTATGCCAAAAGTAGGAAAGGGATCGCCCAAACAGGCTTTGCGACTAAACCAGGACAATTTTCAGGATTACCTGACGGTGAAGCTACAATTGCCCCCCTAGAAGGTCAATCTGAGGGTGTTATCAAGAATCCATATATTGCTGATATTATAGGAGTAATTGATGAACCACTTGAATTGATTGTTAAAAATGGGAGAATAGGTGAAATAACAGGTGGGAAGCAGGCAGACACATTAAAAAGACTAATAAAAGAACGTGATGAAAATGCTAATGCAGTAGCTTCTCAGTTTGCTATGGGTACTAATCCAGGGTGTAGAATCATACCAAACACACGAGAAGTTTCCAAAAAACTTGGCACTGCTCATATAGCCATTGGAGACAATTTATCACTTTATGGGAAGATGAATAGTAATATGCATATAGATTTTGTATTTTTAAAGCCCACCATATTTTTTGATGATAAATGTATCATGAGAAATGGAGAATTAAAACTTTAGGCTCTAAGTTTTTTTGAACTTATGAGCAATTGAGTGAATTATAATTTAGTAAAAGTCTTAAAATAATATTTATTATGATATAAATGGTAGAATAGAAATTTTAAGAATAAATATAAAGGAAAAAATAAAAATATCTGAAATTACTTATCTATTTGAATAACAAAACATTTTACAGATAAACAATTAAGGGGACGACGATAAGTGGCAAAATATTATCTTGGTAGTTTAAAAGGTGATGATATCGGTCTAGAGATTGTACCGGTAGCTATTCAGGTTCTAAATGCAGCGGTAGAAAAATACAAGGAAATAAATATCCAATGGGAAGAACTTCCCATTGGATATCCTTCTTATCTTCAAACCGGGGAAACTCTTCCCCAGAAGACACTAAATGTTTTGCATAAAATGGATGGATGGATACTTGGACCCATTGGACATATGGCATACCCAAAGAGCGATCCTAAAGCTATTAATCCACACCCTATTTTACGCAGAAAATTTGATTTAGTAAGCAATATTCGCCCTGCAAAATCTTATACTACCCTTCCATGCTTGCATCAGAACGTAGACTTAATAATTATTAGGGAGAATAATGAAGGATTTCAGCCAGACAGAAACATGTACAAGGGTATTGGAGAATTTATGCCGACACCTGACATGGCTCTATCCGTTAGGGTAATAACTAAACGTAACTCGGGAATGGTAGCCAGGACAGCTTTTGAATTAGCTCGTCAACGTAACAGAATGAAAAAAGTTACTGCTATACATAAAAATACCGTATTTAAACTAGGTTGTGGTTTATTTGTAGATAGTTGCACTGAAATAGCCAAGGATTATCCTGATATTGAATTTAATACGATGGTTGTTGATACCTTTGCTATGAATTTGGTAATGCGCCCACAGAATTTTGATGTAGTTGTTACAACAAATACATTTGGAGATATTCTATCTGATGAAGCTGCAGGACTTGTGGGAGGACTTGGAATGGCACCAGGGTTATGTGTGGGACCTCAATATGTTATGGCTCAAGCCACTCATGGTTCAGCTCCTGACATATCTGGTAAACATATTGCAAACCCATATGCCATGATAATGTCTACACAAATGATGCTTTCTTGGCTTGGAAATAAGAAAAATGACTTTGAAGCAATCCAAGCTGCAAGAGATATTGGATTAGGAATAGAAAAGGTACTCTCACAGATGAAATATATTACACCTGACCTTGGAGGCACAGCCACTACTGAGGAAATGGGAATAGCTATATGTAAAGCTATACAAACCTTATAGAGGATTGAGATTTTTTACACTAACTTTTTAATATAAGAAGCTAAAATTTTAAGACTGCTTTCTTTGGTGTTAATTATTATTGCTATAGCAAGTATAATTTTTAAAGAAATTAATAGAAAGGTGCGATGATAAATTGAAAATTTCAGTTCCCTTTGGACATTCTTGTTTAGACGCTGATATACCTAACCTTTTATTAAAATTAGTACCCAACTATATTCCTATTCTTGAAGACCCTGTTGAAACTATAAGAAAAACATTGAGAAATCCCATTGGGACCCCCCCTCTTAAAGATTTAGCCAAAACAAAGAAAGATGCTGTTATTGTTATTAATGATATAACAAGGCCCTATCCTTCAAAGATATTAGTAAGGGAAATAATAAGAGAGCTCAATGAAGCGGGAATTAAAGATAGAGAAATTAAACTTTTAGTAGCAACCGGGAATCATAGAGCAAATACTAAGGTAGAATTAGAAAATATACTTGGAACAGACATAGTAAGCAGAATTAAAATTTATAATCACGATGCTTTAAATGATAAAAACTTGACATATATTGGGACTACAAAACGAAAAATACCAATATACATAAATACACTTTTTGTCCAATCATCTTTGAAGATATTAACGGGTCTTATAGCTCCACACCACTCAGCAGGGTTTAGTGGGGGAAGAAAGAGCATATTACCTGGAATTTCTGGTATTAAAACACTACATATTCATCATTCATTACCAATAAGACCTTATGAACCATCTATGGGTTGGATTGATGGCAATCCTTTCCATGAGGAATCTTTAGATGCAGCCAGATTAGCAAAAGTAGATTTTATAGTAAATACTGTAGATAATGAAAATAAAGAAGTAGTAGGTGTTTTTGCAGGTGATGTTGATAAAGCACATAAAGCGGGGACTAGATTAAGTGATAATATTTGGAGGGTCAGGGTTCCCGAGAAAGCTGATGTAGTAATAACAAGTCCTGGCGGATATCCTAGGGATTTTGATTTACATCAGTCACAAAAAGCTATATCAACAGCTGAAATGTGTTGTAAACCTGGAGGAGTTATCATACTAGTTTCTGAAGCTGCGGATGGAATTGGGAAATTCGGAAATTGGTTAAAGGATGCTAAAACCCCAAGGGAAGTTATTGAAAGATTTAAAAAAGAAGGCTTTACACGTGAAGCTTCGGTTAAGGCATTTATGTATGCCAGGGCATTAATTAAACATAAAGTTATCATTGTGACGAAGGGAGTAACACAAGAAGAGTTAAGGAATATGTTTTTAATTCCAGCTGAAAGTATTCAGGAAGCAATAAATAAAGCTATTGATAATATGGGCAAAAATGCCAAATTTATATTTATTCCATATGCTAGTGATATAATACCTGATCTTATTTAAAGGTTTGGAGGAGATTATAAAATGATAGAGGTTCAAATGGCAAAGACGGCCAAAATGATAATGAAAAATGTATTGTGTATTCAACCTGGTGAAAATGTATGCATATTAACTGATACTGAAAGGCCTGAATCTATTACCAGGGTTTTAGCAATTGCTGCTCAGATGGCGGGGGCCGAAACAGTGGTTGTAACAATGACCCCACGGGAGATGGGGGGTGTAGAGCCTCCAACTATAGTAGCTTCTGCTATGATAGCTGCTGATGCTATTATAAATCAAACAAGTCATTCTCTTACTCATACCAATGCTCAAAGAAATGCCCTTAAAAGAAGAGCTCGAGTATGTAACCTAAGAGAAGTTAATGAAGATATGATGATTCGTGGAGGAATAACTGCAGATTATGTTAAGGTAAAAGAACTTACAGAAAAACTTGCCAATCTTCTCACCATTAGTAAAAAAGTCCATATCACTACTCCTCAAGGGACAAATATGACTATGAACATAGAAGGAAGAAGGGGGAATGTATTGGCTGGTTTTGCAACAAATCCAGGCGAATTTTCCGGTTTGCCAGATGGCGAGGCATGTGTAGCTCCTCTTGAAGATATGGCAGAGGGAATAATAGTAAATCCATATTCTATCGAGAAAATAAATATAGTAAAAGAACCTTTTCGTTTAGAAGTGAAAAATGGTAAAGCATTAAAAATCGAAGGTGGCAAGGAAGCTAAACAATTGGAATCTATTATTGAAAAAGCTGGCGAAACAGGAAGGAATATTGCTGAATTTGCCATTGGTACTAATCCTGAATGCAGAATTACTGGTATAACCCGGGAAGATAAAAAAAGCTGGGGTAGTGCCCATATAGCTTTAGGTGATAATAAAACTCTTGGCGGCATAGTTGAGAGCTATATGCATCTTGATATAATAATGTTAAAACCTACAGTAAGGTTAGATGATGTATTGGTTGTTGATAACGGAAAAATAGTTTATTAACTCGCGGATTCCTACTGTCATCGACCTTCAACCCCAACAGGCTTTCCTACAACTATTAATAAAAAATTATTATTCAGAATTTTCCCATACAGTTTTGGATTACATCTTGGTCGAAAAGTGCATGAGAAAACATGTAAAGCACTACATGGATTTGCGATAACCATAGAATAAAGGGTAACCCAAAAGTGGATCACCAAGCCCATTGATTTCTAATATAATTTTTGATGATTTAGGAAAGAATTAGAAGAAAGTTGCTAGCTTACAAGACATGTCAACGGTAGTAATATTTACTCTAAAAAGAATGTAAGTTATTATCTTAAAAAACTTTCTAAAGATAAAAAGCAAAGAAGATTATTTTTTATATTTTGAAATTTTTATAATAAAAAGATATATTATTAATAAAAAAATAGAGGTGATTAAAATGAGAAAAAATAAACTCAGAGAAATGCTGACAGAAGGTAAACCAACCCTAGCGACTCGACTCCTTAGTGTATGTCCAGGTTTAGTAGAGATAATCGGCCATACTGGCATGTTTGATTATGTAGAATATTTAGGAGAATGTTCGCCTTGGGATTTACACGATCTTGAAAATTTTAGTAGAGCAGTCGAACTTTTTGATATGTCCTCGATGATAAAAGTTGATCAAAATTGTAGGGCTTTTATTGCCCAGAGAGCTTTAGGTTCGGGGATACAAAATATTCTTTTTGCTGACATTAGAACTGTAGAAGAAGCCAAAGAATGTGTGGGTATTGTAAGAGCAGAAACTCCTAAAACCAAAGGGATTAATGGGGCAGCTAATCGTAGAAATGTTGGATATTATGTTGAAGCTTGTTCTCCAGAATACGTGAAGGCGATGGATGAGGCCGTAGTAGCTTTAATGATTGAAAAAAGAGAGGCCGTTGATAATTTAGAAGAGATTCTTTCTGTAAAAGGGATAGATATGGTTCAATTTGGTCCTGGTGATTACTCTTTAAGTTTAGGGTATCCAGGGCAGCGTAATCACCCAAAAGTAAAAGAGGCTGAGTTAAAGACCATTAAAACAGCATTAGAGAAGGGAATCCGTCCCCGCGTAGAAATAGGTTCTATTTACTATAAGCTAGAGGATATCCAAAAATACCTTGATTTGGGAGTACGTGATTTTAATCTTCCCAGTGAAGGGAAAATAATTTATGAGTGGTTAAAGAGAAATGGGGACGATTTTAAAAAAATATTATCTAAAATATAAAATTGATGTTTAAGTAATACATATAAAGTGATATAAATAATACAAGATATTCAATAAAAATAAATAATAAAATAATAATTGATGAAGACAAAACATATTCAGCTAATTGTATTAGGGTAAATGATTACGTATTAGCACCGGTAAGTTGTCCTAAAACCAAAGATAAAATTGAAACCGCTGGTTTTAAGATAATTGTAATTGACACATCTGAGTATAGAAAGATTAACGGAGGTCTTAGTTGTCTGTCATTGAGATTTTAAACTAAATGTCTAAAGGCATAGTTATTATAGAACTTGTTGAAAAAAATTGTATGAAAATATCTTTAGTGGATGTCTCTTATTATTTGTTTATTTGTAAAATGGACTCAGGTTAATCTGGTCCAAACTACGAGAACTAACTATCTATCTTCAGTTTTATCCGCATAATTTATACCACTTCAAAAAAATATAAAAAATTTTCAAAAAAAAGAAGGATTTTTTAAACTTCGTGTGGTATATTTAAAATAGTAAATTGGGTCACCCAGTAACCCAATCACTTAAAAAGAGGTAGATATGAAATTTAGAGAAATTACTCC
>Ga0209979_1003234_pt1 | contig 14574 bp, 12 predicted proteins | sample AnhtaG_FD_183114 | JGI IMG/M metagenome (GOLD analysis project Ga0209979, IMG submission 183114) | Deep subsurface microbial communities from Anholt, Denmark to uncover new lineages of life (NeLLi) - Anholt_01485 metaG (SPAdes) (version 2) | ecosystem: Environmental > Aquatic > Marine > Oceanic...
GAAGCCCCAAAAAAAGGCGGACAAAGAACGGCGTACCTCTCAGCATATGCCAGTCACCCCCATTTATGGATGACGCGTGAACTTTTATCAAGACTTCATTGTCCTTGGCTCTACACTGTTTTGTGTGAAAAAGGGTACAGGGTGGAAGTGAGAGGTTGAAGAGCACCCGCTGACCTCTGTAAGCTTTGGTTTAGCGAAACTTTAAGCTAAGGAGGTGCAAACGGGTGCCAGATGATTGTATCGCAGTAGCATTAGGATTGCCACAGCTTAGGGTACTGTGGCAAAAGGAATTGGAGGACCATTTTGAGGTCACGGTAATCAATCGCCGGGGTGAGGCTACCTGTCCCCGGTGTGGTGGAGTAACCACTAAAGAGCAGGACCGGAGGCAGCAGCGCAAGCAAGACAGGAGATTGAGAGACAAAGTGGTATTCCTCATGCTGATTAAGAGAAGATTTCGATGCACTTTCTGTGGCAAGGTATTCACCGAGCCGGATGAAGTCTTTGGTTTGAGGAGGCGATCCAGTTATCGCTTCAGGGAATACCTGGGGCAGGAGGCGCTCCACCAGACAGTGAGGAGGACAGCCCAGAAGGAAAAGGTAGGTGAAGGACTGGTGAGGAGATGCGTTGCTGAGGAGGTAGGGAGGATAGTTGAAGCAGGAGGGGTGGAAGAGACACCCGAGTTCATTGGTCTGGATGAGTTCTCGGTGAGGGGACGGCGTCTATATCACACTGCCATCTGCAACCTGGTAGAACGAGGAGTAATGGAGGTAGTAGAGGGACATGGACGACAGAAGGTGGAAGAATATCTGGATAAGCTTCCCCAGCCGGAAAGGGTAAAGGCGGTGGTGATGGATATGCATGAGCCTTTCCGTCAGGCAGTGCAGATGTGCTTGCCCCAGGCGAAGGTAGTGGTGGATAAGTTCCATCTCATCAGGCACATTAATGGTGCTCTGGACAAGGTGAGGAGCAGGCTCCAGGGAGGGAGCAGAAGGGGGAAGAGAAGGGATCTATTCAAGAGTAGGTATACCCTGCTCAAGGGAGCTGAAAGGCTTGCTGATTGGGAGAAGGAGAGGCTAAATCAGCTCTTCTATCGTTATCCTGAATTGAAAAGGGCATGGGTGCTTAAGGAGAGCTTCAGGATATGGTATAGGGAAACAGACAGGAGCAGGGCTGAGGAAATGCTGGGGCTGTTGGAGGGGAAGATAGCGTGTGACTCTCTCTATGAGTTTAACAATCTTTTACACACGTTTACTAATTGGAGAGAGGAGATGCTGAACTACTTCGACTATCGGATAACCAATGGCTTTGTGGAGGGAAAGAATAACCGCATCAAGACCATAAAGAGGATGGCTTATGGCTACCGTAATATGGACAACTTCCGAATGAGGATATTGGCAACTAACCCAGGCTGCAAGGTCGGAGTTTCACACTTATTGACGTAGAGCCAGTCAATTCGAGGTATTGACAGATTAGGATTAACTGTGGTAATATATATTAAGTGGTACGCGAGCGAGATAAAACTGAATAGTTGACTTAGGTTAAAGGCTGATGTAAACTTAGAGACGGCTTACATCAAGCCGTCTCTTGTTGTGTGAAGCACCTTAAAAACTGAATATAGTTATGCCCACCTGTTAGTGTAGGTCAAGCGATTAAGGGCGCACGGTGGATGCCTTGGCGTCAAGGGCCGATGAAGGGCGCGGCCAGACTGCGAAAAGCCTCGGTTAGCTGTCTAGCAAGCTTAGCCGGGGATTCCCGAATGGGGCAACCCACCCCGATAAAATCGGGGTACTCCTAGCTGAACACATAGGCTAGGAAGGGGGAACCGGGGGAACTGAAACATCTAAGTACCCCGAGGAAAGGACATTATTCCCTTAGTAGTGGCGAACGAACGGGGAAAAGCCTAAACCGTAGCTGCTTAGTGGCCTCGGGGCCTATGTAGCTACGGGGTTGTAAGGCATGGTGGCCCCGACCCGAGTTGGGGCGAGGAGTTACAAACCGATCCCTAGTTGAAGGAGCCTGGAAGGGTCAACCGCAGAGGGTGAGAGTCCCGTAGACGAAAGGGGGAGGCTCCTACCATGTCCTTGAGTACCACGGGACACGAGGAATCCTGTGGGAAGCTGGGGTGACCACATCCCAAGGCTAAATACCCTTGACGACCGATAGTGAACTAGTACCGTGAGGGAAAGGTGAAAAGAACCCCGTGAGGGGAGTGAAATAGAACCTGAAACCGTGTGCCTACAAGCAGTCAGAGCCCCGATTTATCGGGGTAATGGCGTGCCTATTGAAGAATGAGCCGGCGAGTTAATCGGTGTAGCAAGGTTAAGTCGCTTAAGCGATGGAGCCGCAGCGAAAGCGAGTCTGAATAGGGCGCACTCCCCCGATTCTATCGGGGGGTAGTTGCATCGATTAGACCCGAAACCGGGTGAGCTATCCATGGTCAGAGTGAAGCTCGGGTAAATCTTGAGTGGAGGCTCGAACCCACCTGTGATGCAAAACGGGGGGATGAACTGTGGATAGAGGTGAAATGCCAATCGAACCCGGAGATAGCTGGTTCTCCCCGAAATGCATTGAGGTGCAGCCTCAGAGATGAGCCTTGGAGGTAGGGCTCTGGATGTGCTAGGGGGCGAAAAGCTTACCAAACCCAACCAAACCGCGAATGCCAAGGCTTGAGACTCTGGGAGTGAGACTGTGGGGGATAAGCTCCGCAGTCGAGAGGGAAACAGCCCAGACCATCAGCTAAGGTCCCTAAGTGTAGACTAAGTGGGCAAGGAAGTGGCGTTGCCCAGACAGCCAGGATGTTGGCTTAGAGGCAGCCATCATTTAAAGAGTGCGTAATAGCTCACTGGTCGAGTGGTGCCGCGCCGACAATCCAACGGGGCTTAAGTCTACCACCGAAGCTATGGGTCTTCCGATTTATCGGGGGACGGTAGGGGAGCATTCCGTATTGCAGTGAAGGTGAGTTGTGAGGCTTGCTGGAGTATACGGAAGAGAGAATGCCGGCATGAGTAGCGAAAGGCGTGTGAGAACCACGCCCACCGAAAACCCAAGGTTTCCTACGGAAGGTCAATCCGCGTAGGGTTAGTCGGGCCTAAGCCGAGGCCGAGAGGCGTAGGCGATGGACAGCTGGTTATTATTCCAGCACCGCCCACCCCATATGGGCAATGGGGGGACACAGGAAGGTAGGTGGGGCGTGCCTATTGGACATGGCGCGTCTCCAATCCTAGCCCCGATTTATCGGGGTGAGGAGCGGGGGGAGTTGAAGGGAGACCCGATGCGACTCCACTGAACCTAAACTGTCAAGAAAAGCCCCATTGCTTCGGGTGAGCGCCCGTACCGAAAACCGACACTGGTAGGTGGGGGTAAGAACCCTCAGGTGGTCGAGAGAACCCTCGTTAAGGAACTCGGCAAAATTACCCCGTAACTTAGGGAGAAGGGGTCCCCGATTTGATCGGGGCGCAGTGAAATGGCCCAGGCGACTGTTTAACAAAAACACAGGTCTCTGCAAACTCGTAAGAGGATGTATAGGGGCTGACACCTGCCCAGTGCTGGAAGGTTAAGGCGAAGGGTTAGTGATGGCTTGCCATTGCGAAGCCTTGAACCGAAGCCCCAGTGAACGGCGGCCGTAACTATAACGGTCCTAAGGTAGCGAAATCCCTTGTCGGGTAAGTTCCGACCCGCACGAATGGTGTAACGACTTGGGCGCTGTCTCAACGAGGGACTCGGCGAAATTGCAATACCCGTGAAGATGCGGGTTACCCGCGACAGGACAAAAAGACCCCGTGGAGCTTTACTACAGCTTGGCATTGGGTTGAGGTTTCGGATGTGTAGGATAGGTGGGAGGCTGTGAAGCTGGGGCGTCAGCCCTGGTGGAGCCAACGGTGAAATACCACCCTTCTTTGGTCTTGGTCCTAACCCCTGAGCAAGCAGGGGGAAAGTGCCTGGTGGGTAGTTTGACTGGGGCGGTCGCCTCCTAAAGGGTAACGGAGGCGCCCAAAGGTCCCCTCAGGGTGGATGGAAATCACCTGAAGAGTGCATTGGCAGAAGGGGGCTTGACTGTGAGACCTACAAGTCGAGCAGGGACGAAAGTCGGGCAAAGTGATCCCACGGTGCTGTGTGGAAAGGCCGTGGCTTATCGGACAAAAGCTACCCCGGGGATAACAGGCTAATTTTGCCCAAGAGTTCACATCGACGGCAAAGTTTGGCACCTCGATGTCGGCTCGTCGCATCCTGGGGCTGGAGCAGGCCCCAAGGGTTGGGCTGTTCGCCCATTAAAGCGGCACGCGAGCTGGGTTCAGAACGTCGTGAGACAGTTCGGTCTCTATCCGTCGTGGGCGTAGCAGATTTGAGGGGATCTCTCTCTAGTACGAGAGGACCGAGAGGGACAGACCTCTGGTGTGCCAGTTGTCGTGCCTACGGCACCGCTGGGTAGCCAAGTCTGGTCAGGATAAGCGCTGAAAGCATATAAGTGCGAAGCCTACCCCAAGATGAGATCTGCCACCGGGTTAACCGGGTAAGGCCGCAGCGAGACTAGCTGTTTGATAGGCCGCAGGTGTAAGGCGTGTGAGCGCTTCAGCTGAGCGGTACTAATGGCCGAGGGCTTGACCTACACTAATAGTTGGGCATAGCTAGGGATTAAAACGAATAAAACGATTGGAACGTTTAATCGTCATTGACGCGGGATAGAGCAGTGGTAGCTCGTCGGGCTCATAACCCGGAGGTCGTTGGTTCGAATCCAACTCCCGCTACCAAGAAATAGAGAGGGCGCGGTCTTCTAGGCCGTGCCCTTATTTTTGCCTGATGTTTTGGTGATGATGTGAATCGACTTGAATTGGTCTCCCATGAGCTGTCAAGACGCTTGAGGATGCCGCTTTAGAAAATCAAGGATTGCTTTATTGGTATCTTCTGCCCCTTCGATGAATAAGCCGTGGCCTAGATGTTTCATGGTTACTAGCTCGGCGTTCGGTATCCTCGATGCAAGGATTCTTAAGTTCTCTATAGGCAGTGTCCTATCGGCAGCTCCGGCTATGACTAGGGTGGGAACCTTGATCTCGTGTAGCCGGTCATAGGTATCGTGCGCTATCACTGCTTCCACTTGCCGCATATAGCTATAAAGGGGTGTCCAATACCTGATTGTCAGCGACATGAATTGCTCAACGATATCTGGGTTATTATCTATAAACTCTTGGGTGAAGGTGAAAGGAAGAGATTCTCTAACCCTCTCCTCAGGCGTCTGCCGCTTTCTGCGCTCCGCATCGGCGAGAAAAGCTATCGTCTCGTTATCTGGGAGGATAATATGTCTGCCCCCACAGGACGTGCACGCTAAAACGAGGCTAATCGTCCTATCTGGATAATTGAGTGCAAAATGCTGGGCGATCATGCCCCCCATAGAGTGCCCGTAGATATGAGCTCTATCGATGCCAATAACATCCAGCAACCCGGCGATATCGCCTGATATCATTTCCATGCTGTAGGAGATATCTGGCTTGTCGCTCCGGCCGGTACCCCTGTTATCGAAGGCAATCACGCGGTAACTCTCGGCGAGGACCGGAATTTGGCGAAACCACAGTATTGAATTACTACCAAGGCCAGTGATCATGATGAGGGGCTCGCCGTCGCCATGGATCTCATAATACATGTTGATATCGCCGACCTTCGTTATGGGCATATTTAGCCCCCTTCACCTTTCTAATCTTTCCAAAACATCTCGCGTCCTGTGCAGCCAGTAATCCATTCCAATTCATTTAGTGCGCACATCGTAGACGAGCTCGGGGCCGTTGTCAACTGCTGCCAGACCGTACTCGACCCACGCCTCGTCCCGGAGGTCGTTGGTTCGGATCCAACTCATGCTACCAAGTAATCGAGGGGCGTGGCCTCTAGACCACGTGCACTCTTTTTAGCCGCCCCGAGGTGGGTCAGACCCCCTGCGGGTGCAGTTATTATAGCGCCTTAATATGAATCCTTTTATCTGCTTGCAATAGCATTTAATAATTCATTAGAACATTACTTCTTGCTATTGAACAATCTCCGACCCAGGTGTATTCTAGTGCAAATCGAGGCTCCCAATGTACCCTTTCAGCACACGAGTAGAGCGAGGAGTGAGGTAGATAAAAAAGGGGAAAATGCGTTATAAGGGGGAAATGTCTGATAGAAGAGGACATGATGAAAGAAAGGATTTAGCAGGTGAACATGCGTTAAGTGATATAGGACAGCTCTTTCTTTTATTCACGTTCTTAACTGCATGGATACTTGATTCCTTTGTATTCAGCTATTCAACCTTCATTTCAAATTATGTTCCGCTGTATGTAAAAGTACCGTTATCAGTAATTATTCTGTTCAGCGCAGGATATTTGGCAAAAACTGGCCTGAGTATTGTGTTTGGCGAAATCAGAGAAGAGCCAAGTGTTATTAGAAAGGGAGTTTTCGGCATTGTTCGCCATCCTATATATCTAGGGGCCATATTGTTTTACCTAGGTCTATTAGCAATAACTTTTTCGATCATTGCAACAGGTATTTGGGTTCTTATCATTGCCTTCTACTATTTTAACTCAAAACATGAGGAAAAACTGTTGTTGGATAAATTTGGTGAGGACTATGAAGAGTATAAGAAAGAGGTTCCAATGTTGATTCCTCGAATGAGAAGAAGGGGGGCACCATGATAAATCCCAACGTTCCTAAACAGTAGGCCGTTGGTTCGAATCCAACTCCCGCTACCAAGAGATAAAAAAGGCACGGTCTTTATGGCTGTGCCTTTTTCTATTATCGCATACTACCTATCTAGACCGATTTCCGGGATGTAGGTTATTATCTTGCACCCTTCAGCAATTTTGCGATCTCATCCGAAATGGCTTGTTTGCTAAACGGCTTGGTAATAATCCCATTGATACCGCTTCTGTTTATCTGCTCGCGATCAAGTTGGAGACCCCAACCGGTGATAAGAAGTACTGGTGTTTCTGGGCTCTTCTGCTTGACCGCCTCGACAACGTCCCAGCCTGAGACCTCGGGCATAAACACGTCAGTAATTACCAGATCATAGCTGTCCTGCCCAAACCGGGCAATGGCTTCCTTTCCCTGAGTAACTGCCGTTACTTCGTGCCCCATCTTGGTAAGCATCAATTCAAGAACCTCATTTACCTCGGGATCGTCATCGACTATCAGTATCTTCATCTTACTCTGTAGTAAAGGACAAACTTCAGTGCCTCTTACTGACCAATATCTTCAATTACTAATGTTAACATGGAATAGCACTGCTAGTCTGTAGGGAAAGTATGACTCTTGCTGTAGGGATATCCTTACATACTGGCCATCTTTAACGTGAATATCAGGAACGGGAGGAGTCTACACCCGCTCTGTCAGGACTGCATATATAAAGCCACAGAAGGCAGGAGGAGCGGTAACCTTGCTAGAGATGGTGAGGAGGTGCCTGAGGTTCCGGAAAGTGGAGGACACGATCCTACCTGCTCTGGTGCATCTGGTTGATGTGTAATTACAAGTGCGGGGCGTAGTGTAGTAGGGGGCTACTTAGGTCCAAACTGGAACCTGCAGACTGGAGGTCGTTGGTTCGAATCCAACTCCCGCTACCAAGAAATCGAGAGGGCACGGTTCTGGAGCCGTGCCCTTATTTTTGCCCGCCCCGGGGCGGAGGCGGACCCCCTACGCGTTTATGAAGTAGTTAAAGAGGTTGGAGTGGCAGGTTGCGCTAACGCCCTCATAGCCTTTCCAGCACCTATTGCGTCCTGCGCAGCCAGTAGTCCATTCCCATCTCCTGGAACGCGCCTTCGGCCTTTTTTAGGGTTTCGAGGGCCTTGATAAGTTTTAAGAAATGGCCCAAAAACGCAGGACAGCCCCTCAGATCATAGACATGATCATATCCTGAGCCTTAGCCCCCCACGAATCTGCACTTAGTACGAGTACACCCTATTTTCAAAAATGCGCTGAACTGTAAACGTGGGTGGATAACATTGCCCCCGCCCCTTGCGGGGTATTTCATCACATCAGTTCAAATTCCAGCTAAAAAGGTAATCCTGTTAAAACCTAAGTCTCCTTTTGGCTGCCTTAAGAAGCTCGTCTCTGAACTTGGGATGCGCGATCTCGATAAGAGCTAAGGCGCGCTCTCTTTCATCCAGTGGTGCAAGGTTGGCAATTCCCCACTCGGTGATTACATACTGCGTGTAATGCCTGGGCACGGTCACCCTTGCTCCCTCCATCAGGTAAGGCACGATGCGTGATACTGTCCCGCCCTTGGCGGTGCTGGGCAGGATGTTGATCGCCCTTCCTCCTTCGGACCAGTAGGCGCCGATCACAAAGTCGAGCTGTCCGCCCACGCCTGAGCGCATCACATCGCCGAAAGACTCAGAGGCGATGGTCCCCACAAGGTCGACCTCAACAGAGCCGTTTATGGCCACCAAGTTCTTCTCCTTGACTAGCAAAGGAATCGAGTTGCAATATGAAGCACAATAGAACTCGACCATGGGATTGTTGCCCAAGAAGTCGTAAAGCTCCTGGTCGCCAAAGGCAAAGGCCATGACGATCTTGTTCGGATGGGTCTGTTTATATTTACAAGTGACGACGCCCTTCTCCACAAGCTGGCGGGTGCCCATGGGAGCCATCTCAGTGTGAATGCCCAGGTCCTTGAGATCGCTGTCCGCAATAAGCTTGGATATCTGCCCAGGAACTGCGCCTATTCCTACCTGAATGCAATCCCTGTCCCTGAGTAGGCTTACCACGTTCCCCGCAATTTTTTTATGCACCTCTGACGGCTCGGGCAGCGGAGGCGAAAACAGAGGTTCGTCCGTCTCAACGAACTTATCGAACCGGCTGATGTGGTAGTGCGTATCGCCGTAAGTCCTCGGCATCTTGGGGTTGACCTCGCCGACAAGCCAGTCACCCTGGTCAATGATGTCTGACGTGAAGAACAGATCAAGGCCGAGTGATACATACCCGTGGTCGTCCGGAGGGCTGACCTGGGTGATGACGCCCTGCCTGCGTGGATCGACTTCTAGCCGCTTCTTCATCACATGGCCTACACTGGAGCTTTGGACCGGAACGTAGTATGAAGCGCCCTCTTCATGCAAATACATGCTAAGCAGGGAATAGAAGCCGCACATCAGATAGAAGGGTTTTCTGAACTCAGGTGTGAAAATCTTGTAAGGATGAAAAGTGAGCGCCGACACATATTGGACATCCTCGAGCTCATCTTTCCGGTCTGCGATTGCGTCCATCACAGCTGTGGAGGGCTGACCGAGGCCAAGGGGGGTGAAAAACCGGTCGCCCGATTGAACAATCTTCGCGGCCTCCTCATAACTGCACAACTTTGATTTGTATTCCTCTTTCCAGGACATTCTTGGACTCCTTTCTGTAAAATAGAATGCCGTGCGACGGCCGGCATTATTCATATTAGTTGTAACAAATCAACCGTTGTAGCATTATATGTTGACATAAATGCATGGCTGTACTAATATATAGTATATATTGTGCGAACCATTATTATGAAACCCCAGGCAGAGCCCCGAGGGTTTCATATTGACGGCTGTCCCATGAGAGCCTCTACGAAGCATGGCGAACTCTATCATGATCTGTGCGCATTGTCAAGTATGGTCTGTCAGACGGTGCGGTCGATCCCGTTCCGCAGGGTCATGGTCGCCATGGGGCAACCGCCGCAGGCACCGGTTAGCCTAACTGAGACCACCCCGTCCTTCACCTCCACCAATTCCACATTGCCACCATAGGACTGCATAGCGGGTCTTACACGGTCAATCGCTGCTTTACTCTTTTATCGCATAGCCATAGCTCCTCCTGTATGGATATACACCTCTCCTCACTTCAACATATCGATCAAAGAATTCACTGATCCTTCGTATCGGATCTTTTTGAGCAATTTCGCCTAACATGGTACTACAAACATAACAGGTACATAGCTCTTCTGGATTATCAGTGAAAAACGTCCGTGCAACCGTCTCGGACAGCTTGCCGTTTTAACTGGGAAAGCTAAAACGGCAAGCTGTCTGGTCTATTGTGTACCGTGCCATATGATAGTACCATAATAGAGCGAACACTCTAGCCAGACGGATTTGGAGAGAAGGGAGTTGGGTGATGTCCGAAGATATTAGATGTCCAAAATGTGGCTCTCAAACAGTTGTACGGACAGCAAAAAGAGGCCCAAATGTTGGCCGTTCATTCCATGTGTGCACTCGTTATCCTGAGTGCAAGGGGAAAGTAGCAATTGGAAGTCAAGAGGGCGACATTGTTCAGGCAGCAGAAGTTCACAAACAAGCTCCTGCAGACATGGCCGTTGAAGCCAGGGGACTGGTTAAACGGTATGGTGACGATGTCCTAGCGGTAGATGGAGTTGACCTAGCCATTAGACGCAACACCGTGTATGCTCTGCTGGGTCCAAATGGGGCCGGTAAGACGACGACGATTCTCATGCTGACGACGCTTATACAACCGACGGCTGGTTCGGCAAGTGTAGCTGGCTTTAATGTGGTACACCAGGCAAGCGCCGTCCGCCGACGCATCGGTGTAACATTTCAAGAGATGGTTTTAGATATCGAGCTGACAGGGCGACAGGTACTGGAATATCACGGACGGCTATATGGCTTGAGAAGGGCACGACGCAAGGCCAAGATTGCCGAATTGCTGGCACTGGTTGAGTTGAAAGAGGCAGCTGACCGCCGGGTCAATACCTACTCAGGTGGCATGAAGCGCCGCCTGGAGCTTGCACGTGGCTTAATGACGGAGCCGGAGGTGCTCTTTCTTGATGAGCCAACACTGGGTCTCGACCCGCAAAATAGAGCCAGTATTTGGGACTACCTCCGCAATTTGAAGACGCAGCGCGGCTCGACGTTGCTGCTGACGACGCACTATATGGACGAAGCCGAGCAACTGGCCGATCGGGTTGGAATTATTGACCATGGGCGCATTGTGGTTGAAGGTTCGCCTCGTGAGTTGATTGACCAGATGGGCGCTGATTCTATCCGAATTGTGGGACAAGGAGATAGCGACAAGTTCGTTGAGAAAGTTCGGGCTTTATCATTTGTCGAGACTGTGACGACTGGCGATGGGTTAATTCAGATTGGCGTCGATTCTGGTAACAGACGGCTTTCCAATGTGATATCTGCGGCGACCGGCAGCGGCTTTGTTGTCGAGGACATCTCAGTTGCTAAGCCCAGCCTAAGCGATGTGTTCCTCAAGTACACGGGCCGCCAGTTGCGGGATAAATAGCCGCAAACCGCCTATAGCGCCGAAGATAAGGGGGAATACGAAGTGAGTGCAGCTTTGACCCTTTGGAGCAAGCAAATGCAGAAACTGCGGGTGCACCCGGAAGAAGCTGTTGGAATGCTGATCCAGCCCATTCTGTGGGTCGTGCTGTTTGGTATTGGTATGAAAGGCCTGCTTGGACCGGCAATAACAGGCGGAGGCGATATCTATATAACGTTCATGGTGCCAGGAATTGTTGCCCTCACCGCTATGAGCGGAGCTATCGGCGGCGGCCTGGTGTGGTTGACCGAGCGGATCCAGGGCATTGTGAAGGAGTATCTTGCAGCGCCTATTCCTCGACTTAGTATACTGTTGGGTAATGCCCTGAGCATAGTAACCAAGACACTGTTTCAGGCGATAGTGATACTAGTGATTGGAGTGCTGATTGGCGCTCAAGGCAACCTCGATCCTTTGGGCTGGCTTGGTGGACTGGTGTTGGTCATGGCCTATGCGTTGGGCTTTGCTGGCATTGCGCTGGCATTTGCATCCAAGACGGACAACCCTGGTTCATATCACATGGTGATCTTTCTCCTAACCTTGCCGCTTCTATTCATAAGCAACGCACTCTATCCTCTAGAATCTATGCCAAAGTGGATGGAGATCTGTGCCCGCTTGAATCCGACCAGCTATGTAGTAGACGGCATGCGACAAACATTTTTCGACAGCAGCGTTACTCTGGCAGGTGCCGAGTTTCTGCCCTTATGGCTATGTTTTATTGTCGTTGTGGCTTTTGCGGCGTTCGGTATGTTATTGGCCTACGTTGCGTTCCAGAGAGCGATAAAGTAAAAGGGAAAAGGCCCTGGAAAACCTGGAAAAGGCCCGAGGGATGTTCTAGGAAACGGGAATAGGCTAAAACCTGCATCTAATCGATCGCTAATAACAACCGTGAATCTGCTATCGAAGGCTAATTCTTGATTCGGTTTTGCGTGAAGTCGGTGGGGACTATGTTTGGTCTTGCATAGCACAGTATATGGTCTATAATACACTCGCGTTAAGTACTATCTGATAGCGAGAGCGCGCATATGAGCGGAAAACAGGACCAGACCGATTCGGGCCACGACAAGGAAGTTACTACACTCGCCGGTGGCTGCTTCTGGTGTCTTGAGGCTATTTTGAATGAATTGAAAGGTGTAGAGCAGGTGGTGTCAGGCTACTCGGGCGGCACGGTGGTAAATCCATCTTATCATGCGGTATGTACAGGGCCAACGGGACACGCTGAGGTGGTACAAGTCACGTTTGTCCAGAATGTTCAATTAGGCACCGACCCGTTCTGTGTTCAGATATATCTCTGATCATGTAGGGAGATTAAAGGTCAGGCTAAAGGTTCTTTCTATTGTCCAGCTTGGCCTACCAAGAAAGCTAGAGACCGTAATCTTGACCGGGGAGTCCGTTACGGTCTTTTTTTTTCATGCCGACCCTATTTCCTCATACCCGCAACGAACTTCATCGAGATGGAATTGAGGCAGAAGCGAAGCCCGGTTGGTGAGGGGCCGTCATTAAATAGGTGTCCCAGATGTGCGCCGCACCTTTGGCACATTACTTCGGTCCTTATCATGCCAGCACTAGTATCTATCGCTGTCGTAATGTTTTGCTCTGAGAGTGGCGCCCAGAAGCTTGGCCAACCTGTTCCCGAATCGTACTTGGTCTCGGAGCTGAATAGGTGATTGCCGCAACACGCACATTGATATGTGCCTTTTCCCTTAAAGTTGTAGTAGTTGCCGGTAAAAGCTAGTTCAGTTCCTTTTTTTCGGGCAACCTCATATTGCTCTGGTGTAAGAAGCTGCCTCCACTCTGCATCGCTTTTTACTACCCTATCAGGCATATTTCCGCTTTAATCTGTCATAATAAATATGTGCAAGAGTCCGTTGTTTGGTGTCAGCAAATAAGGAAAAATAACTGCGATAGCTACTTGTGACTCTCATCGCAGATTATTCCCTACTTGAAGGTGTCTGTGAGTATTTCGGCCCTAGGTTGCCTGCTTAGACCGCGACTACTTCTTTGACCTCAGGCACTTCTGCCTTGATTATGCGCTCGATCCCGTTCCGCAAGGTCATCGTCGCCATGGGGCAACCGCCGCAGGCACCGGTTAGCCTCACTGAGACCACCCCGTCCTTCACCTCCACCAATTCCACATCGCCACCGTCGGCCTGCAGAGCGGGTCTCACCCGGTCAATCGCTGCTTCTATCTTTTCTCGCATTGCTACTGCTCCTCCTGTCTGGAGATATACCTCTCCGTATTTCAATATAACTATCTTAAGCCATGGGGTAACGCTTGTATGTAACCTTTGTCTCATTCCGGAGGTCGTTGGTTCGAATCCAACGCCCGCTACCAAGAAATCAAAGGGGAAGCATCTATGCTTCCCTTTTGCATTGTGGGGCATAAGCAGAATGCATACAGTTACCAGTGTATAATATGAATACAGCGAGTTGACAGGACCGGTTGTTAAGTGTATGATGCGTCACACTTACAGGTGGTATTAGTTAAGCTGATCTCGGTAGAAATTTACAGGGGCATTGACTCATTGGAGTCACGAGTGTTGAGTGAGTCAGCATGCCAAGATAAACTATAAAAATGTTCGGAGGGAAGGGTAAATGGTATCTACTCAAGTTTTGAAGGAATTTGGACTTTTTCAAGGGTTGGACGACAGCGAATTGACTAAGATAGCGGAGCTTTGTAATGAACGCACTCTGGATGAAGGTACGCTTTACTTCGATCAGGGTAAGGAAGCAAAGGAGATACATCTTTGCCGCAGTGGTAAGGTGGACATCGTAGTTAGGCTTCGGGAGCCCTGGGGCATTGAGGTCACAGTTCATAAGGCAAGTGGAGGAGAGGTCTTTGGCTGGTCTAGTCTGGTGGAGCCTTATATTTATACTGCCTCTGCCAAAATCGTAGAAAGAACCGAGGACATTTATATCAAAGCGTCGGATCTAAACAAACTCTTTGAGGAGAATACGCGAATCGGATATGTTTTCATGAGAAACTTAAGTGCTCTTATTAGCTCCAGGCTGACAGAGTACAGGCAGAAGCTAAGCGTGGAGATAGCCGCCACTATTAAGAAAGAATGGTAAACTGCTTCTTAGGAACGGCGCGGGATAGAGCAGTAGCGGCTCATCAAGCTCATAACCCGGATGCCGTTGGTTCGAATCAACATCTCGCCACCAGGGAGGTCAAGGGGTGGCCCTTAGCGATCGGTTCTTCTTGATTACTCGTGCTTGACTATATCAGTCACATCAAAGAACTTGTATGGATGATCTTTGTAAGAAGCATAACTCCTATCGGGCAACAACTCAAAATCAGTGTCAAAGTAAAGATTGAAA
>Ga0209979_1003235_pt1 | contig 14572 bp, 13 predicted proteins | sample AnhtaG_FD_183114 | JGI IMG/M metagenome (GOLD analysis project Ga0209979, IMG submission 183114) | Deep subsurface microbial communities from Anholt, Denmark to uncover new lineages of life (NeLLi) - Anholt_01485 metaG (SPAdes) (version 2) | ecosystem: Environmental > Aquatic > Marine > Oceanic...
ATTTTGTCCAAAGTTTCCTCAGGTATCCCGCCTCCGGTATCAGTAATTTCTATCTCCAGGAATTTCCCCTCCTCTCTGGTGCTGACCGTCAGTTTGCCTCCCTCAGGCATAGCTTGAACTGCATTCATGATTATATTCAGCAATACCAGTTGAATCTGGTCAGGGTCTACCTCAATTTCGTTTAAGTCAGTGTCCAGCCTTTTGGTTAGTTCAATGTTCTCCGGAATGGGTACCCGTGCCAGGGCATCATCAATCACCTGTTTTATCCGGGTGGATGAGACCGCTGGTTTACCAACGCGTGAAAATCCCAGCAGGTCGTTAATGATTTTATTGGAGGAATTTATTTCATCGTCGGCAATGTCAAGAAATTCCATAACCCGTGGCTCTTTCTGTGCCAACTCACTCTTCGCCACTTTCCCCTTTATGTAGTAAACCGCATTCTTAATCGCCCCCAGGGGGTTTCTGAGCTCGTGGCCCACTCCCCCCGCCAACTGCCCTATCGCCGCCAGCCTCTCGGAGCGAACTAGCTGTTCCTGCGCCTCCTTTAGCTCCTCATTGGCCGCTTTCAACTCTTCCTCATTAGCTTGAAGTTTTTCATTGGCTGTCTGGAATTCAGCTGCATAGCGGTGGACGTTATGGAGCGCCTGATTTAACCGGCTGGCGGCAAACCAGCTCAGGAAGGCAATCAAATAAAAGAACATTACGCGAATAAAGAGACCTCCATAAAGGAGAAGAAGCTCTCTGCTTGAACCTTCGACTATCTCTTGCCATACACCCTCAATTGCCTGTGGAAAAACACCGGCGCTCTCCAACCAAAATGCGACCAAGTATAGAATAGATACCAGGGTAGCAATAAAGAAGGCTGAATTTATACCGATTATCATACCAGTGGCAAGGATGGGAAAGGCATACATGATAGCCGTTGGCCCGGCGACACCCCCGAACGAATAAACAACAAGAGAACTAAACACGGTCAGGCCGATAATGAAAAAATAGCCAGCAAACTTAACCCTGCCAATTCTGCCCAGCCAGTAGGTCAACAGGCTGATAAGCATCACCGCTACCGCTGCCCAGATAATAGAGACAGCCGGATAAGTCGGCTCAAACAGCCAGATAACGATAGTTACAACCACGGCTACTGCCGCTGCGGCGATGATACCCAGGGAAAGAATCTTGATTGACTTTACTTTTCGGGCCAGTTCATCATCAGGCAAAACTAATGACTGTGCCATCTTTTTGGTTTTCCCATTACTCTTTTCCAACGTAATCCTCCTATTACACTGCCTCGAGTGGCAACTTTACTTTAAAGGTGGTCCCTTCCCCCACCTCGCTTTTTACCTCAATATGTCCCCCGTGCCGGTCAACAATCGACTTGCTTACCGCTAAACCCAAGCCAATGCCCTTGGCCCGGGTGGTAAACAGGGGTTCAAAGATTTTGTCCAAAGTTTCCTCAGGTATCCCGCCTCCGGTATCAGTAATTTCTACCTCCAGGAATTTCCCCTCCTCTCTGGTGCTGACCGTCAGCTTGCCTCCCTCAGGCATGGCTTGAACTGCATTCATGATTATATTCAGCAATACCTTTTGAATCTGGTCAGGGTCTACCTCAATTTCGTTCAAGTCAGTGTCCAGCCTTTTGGTCAGTTCAATGTTCTCCGGAATGGGTACCCGTGACAGGGCATCATCAATCACCTGTTTTATCCGGGTGGATGAGACCGCTGGTTTAACAACGCGTGAAAATCCCAGCAGGTCGTTAATGATTTTATTGGAGGAATTTATTTCATCGTCGGCAATGTCAAGAAATTCCGTAAGCCGTGGCTCTTTTTGTGCCAACTCACTCTTCGCCACTTTCCCTTTTATGTAATAAACTGCATTCTTGATCGCCCCCAGGGGGTTTCTGAGCTCGTGTCCCACCCCCCCCGCCAGCTGCCCTATCGCCGCCAGCCTTTCGGAGCGAATTAGCTGTTCCTGCGCTTCCTTTAGCTCCTCATTGGCCGCTCTCAGCTCTTCATTAGCGACATGCAATTCTTCTTCGGTTGCTTGAAGTTCCTCTTCCCACCGCTTGCGCTCGGCCGCTTCTCTGGCAGCTACTAAAGCATTTTCCACCTGTCGCGCAAAGAAAGTATAGATTCGCCGTTCCCTATTTTCTATCGGGTGAGCTTGTTCCATAAATAGGGCTCCAAGCTTACCATCACTACCAAAATCAAACTTAAACTGATTGGGTTTGTTTTGGCCGATTAGTTTTGATATATCTTTTTCGTTTCTGAACGCCAGTGAAGCTATCAGCCGTTGCGCCTTACCCTCCCCGGCAAGGAGTGCCAAACGACGCATCCCAAAGAGCCTAGCTGCTTTTTCAATGACCTCTTCGGCAAAACCCTCCTCCGACTCCGAAAATCGGAGTAAAGAGATTTCATAAAGGATTGACAGCTCTGCAACTGTTGAAACTGCCGAAGTTCTATTCATTATCTTACTGCCACCAATTCTTTATGCGCATTACTTGCTACTTAGCACAGCAAGTGCCAGTGTCTTGTTATGAAACATGGGAGCACCGACAAAACTCCCGATTTCCCCATGGGTTAAAGCCCCAAACACAGGGACTTCTCTTCCTATAGACTCCCAAATAATTTTTAATTCCTTTTTAAACTCCTTGCCCATGAGCAGAGACCGTGATATACAATCGAAGACGAGGGCAAACTGTGGTTCAGCATTCCTATCGATAATCATGCTAATCAAAGATTTGTCCGCCTCAATCTGGTCTTTAACACTGCCTTTCATTATGTTAGCCACCGAGTTTGCCGGGATCTCAGATACAAAGTTAACACTTTTATCATCATTTACCGATTTGGGATCCCGAATCAAATAATTCCCGGAGACATCCGGGATGCCCAAGGGGTATTGTTTTCCCAATTTAATAAAGTTGTCTACAGTGTCAGCGCCTAGGCGTTCCGAGTAGATATCAAAAGCAGGACAACCATCAATTTCATAGACTCTCTTTCCTTCTGACTTGGTAATAACCAAGAGAGCTTGTGTAGGCTTCCACCCATGCACTACACCCGCATTGATTGACATACCATCAAGAAGTGCCACTGCCAGAGCATCACTTTTCACGCCCACTTCAGTAAATTGATAAGTTTTCGATGATTTGAGGTTACCACCAGAGGACCCCCCTATGTATATAAAATCTGGTCCCATAACATTGTATAAGCCACGTATCACTTCAGTTTTATTTCCGGTAAATCCATCAGGAAGAACGATAACCAATCCCTTACTGATACCGCTGGCAAGCAGCTCTTCACCAGCGCGGTGTCCAGCACTATATGAATTCTCAGTAATTCCTTGCTGCAAAGAAGTCGCAACGCTAAGTTCAGCACCAGCAAGTGTACCCACGGCTACAGCTTGTTCAAGCATGTCTTCGGCAAAGATAATACCTCTTGCACAAAAGCCCACTATTTTTGAATTACCTACAGCCTCTTTAACTGTTTCCAGAACTACTTTGTGATCATAAAAGTCTGTAGTAAATACAAATGTCAAGGTGGGCTTGCCTGAAACCTTAACGGCCCCCTCAGCAGCCTTTCTGCCTGCTTCACGTGAATCATCAAGCTTATTGCAGGCAACTCCAAACTTCATCAACATTCTCCTTCCTTAGACCTCAGACACCTTTATCTCTAACCTTCTTATATATTTTAGCCTTGCTATCAAGGCACTCCAGTTTTTCACGCAGGTTACCTGTCGGCGTTTCCACCTCTCCCAGAATCAGGTAGCCGGGAATAGCCAGCGAATCATACAGCATACCCAGCACCCGCTCCTGAAGTTGCCGCTGGAAATATATCAAGACATTGCAGCAAAATATGCAGTCCAGATCCAGAAGAGACTGACGTAGCGTTGAGGTCAGGTCAAAACAGGAGAAATTGACCATCTGCCTGATATCATCCCTCACCTTATATTTCTCATTATGACGGTTAAAATAGCTTTCCAGGAGTTGGTGGGAGAGACCCTCTACATCCTCAAGGGAGTATATTCCTGCCTGCACTTCCTTCAAAGCCTGGCGACTAATATCAGTGGCGTAGATTGAGATATCAAAGTCCGACCGCTGACGTCCTAAAAATTCAGTGAGCAGGATGGCTATGGAGTATGGTTCTTCACCTCGGGCACAGGCAGTGCTCCAGAATCTCAGACTCTTCTTTCCTCGCTCTTTTTTGTATGACACCAGTTCGGGTAGCACCAGCCCGGCTATTTGTTGAAAAGTGTAGGGGCTTCGGAAGAAATCGCTGGCTTTAATAGTGAGATACTCAGCAAATTTCTGATACTCTTCGGGATTGGCATCCAGAAATCGCATGTAGTCTAGGTATGTTCCCACACCGGTAGCATGAAGCCTTCTCTCCAGGCGGCGTATCACCGTTCCACGCTTATAATCACGGAAATCATAACCCCCATCTCGATGTACCTTCTCCATGAGAATATCAAGAACTGCGGCTTCGTGCTCCGTGACTATACTCTCCATATCTTGCGCGATACCCCTATAGACTTATATGCCAATTGTATTATAAAAGCATAAGAAATGTCAAGTGGCACTTTTGGTGAATGGCTTGATACAGAGAAACTAAGCTCAGTTTGAGGAAAACTTCAGAAATGCCAGAAGGCACCAAATCAGCTATAATGAAAGCTCGTAAGAAAGGCCGTGGTTAGGACGATACCAATCAGTCTTTTAAATATTTTTGGACAGCTCGTTCCAGGAAGAAAACAGAAACATCATCACGCCGAAATCTTCTCTCGCCCCGAGGTCCAATGCGGTACGCCTTTATGATTCTACGATCACTCCACCGCCTCACGGTACCGGGGTGCACATTGAGAAGGCGGGCTACCTCGCCTGTGGTCAGCATATTTTTGACTTGTTCATAATGTGTCATCAGATTTTACCATCCCTCTCTGCAAACAGTCTCTGGTTCGGTATCACAATTGACCCAACGAGCAAATACTGCATCCAGTGGGGCGTCTCTCAGGATACTCGTCTTCACATCTTGGTATTGACCCTGATATTTAGGTACCTGCTCCCCCTCGTCATCGAAGACCATAACCATGTCATGTCTAAGCCTGATAATAGTTTTAATCATTTTATTCTCCTGTTCTTCATTGCCTTATTTCTCTCTTACCCGTCTCCGAATTATTACTGAGATTATGACTAGGGCTAGACTATAGAACAGCCACATAAAGGCCAGTTCAAATATGAATTCAGCAGCTAAACCCCATCTAACTATCACCCGACTTAACTCTATCGGTGCGTATATAGTTAGAAAGAAGATTAACAACACCAATAGACTTCTCATTGTATCTGCGCTTACTCCCTCTGCTCTCATCTTAAGCTACCCAAATTAATTACTCATAAAATCAGCATTTAAACTCTGTTAAAATCACGCGGGACTTGCCCATTGAGATTATTTACTGACCTCACCCCCTTTCCCTGCTCAGGGGATAGGTTATTAAACAATCCCCATACCGGGCTTTTATAAGCTACTCGGCTTTGTGCTATACTAGTTATGCTAATTCAGGGTCAATGTATCCTGGCAGCGGTTCCCAGCTTTAATTTGTGGAGGTGGAATGAGCAAGCTGATAGACAAGCTGAATCAAGCAGCAAAAGCAGTGCCCAAGCCTATGGGGTTTAGGACAGCACGACCAGCCTCAGCAGAGATGAAAATGCTGCTCATTGCCAGTCTGGCTCAGGCAACTGATGTTGAAAGGATGGCCGATTCTATTGCTGATGCCGATGCGGTGCTTATTATCAAAGTGAATTCAGGAGCTAAAACTCTCCAAAGAATGGCCGAATCCGTGCCTGATATTCCCTGGGGTTTATGGTTGGGAGATATCGGCAGGAAGGGAATAACACCGATGATAGAGGTTGGCTGCGATTTCGTGGTCTTCCCGGCTAGTACCGCACTAATTATACCGGAGGATGAAAAGTTAGGTAAGATTCTACAAGTAGAGGCATCGCTAAGTGAAGGTCTGCTAAGAGCAGTTAACGAATTACCGGTAGATGCGGTGCTTATTGCCAACGAACCGGCAGTGGAATCTCCACTTACCTGGCACCACCTTATGCTCTATCACCGCTTTGACGATTTGTTGACCAAACCCTTGTTGGTCTCCATACCATTAAATGTGACCGCCAACGAGCTTCAGCTTCTCTGGAAAACAGGCGTGGATGGCGTGGTAGTAGCGGTGGAAATCGGGCAGCCCGTGGAGAAATTAAAAGAGCTGTGCCAGACAATTAATAAATTAACCTTGCCCCCGCGCCAGCGGAAAAAAGTAGAGGCTTTGGTACCTCACGTTGGAGAAGAAACCGGCACGGTAACAGAACCCGAAGAAGAGGAAGAATAGTTTTATCGCTTAAGCGATTCTGACAGATTGATTATAATCAACGGCCAGATTGTGATAACTGCCATGATTTACCTTCGGTGGTAATCGACGGAGCCGCTATCATCTCCACCGTATGCATTTCTTGAATGGTGGATGCGCCGCAGACACCCATTGCCGTACGGACAGCCCCGACCAGATTCTGACTGCCATCAGTAACCGAAGTGGGACCGAAGAGGATTTGCTCTAGTGTGCCGGTAGTTCCAACCTCTATCCGGGTTCCCCTGGGCAGTGCCGGGTGGGGATGGGACATACCCCAGTGATAGCCCAACCCCGGTGCCTCTTTGGCCTGCGCCAAAATGGAGCCTAGCATCACGGCGTCAGCACCAGCCGCCAAGGCTTTACACAGGTCGCCACCCTTACGAAAACCACCGTCGGTAATTATCGGCACATACCGCCCCGTCTCGCGTAGATATTCGTCCCTGGCCGCAGCACAATCAATGGTCGCTGTTACCTGAGGGACACCAACACCAAGGACTTCCCTGGTAGTGCAAGCTGCACCCGGCCCGACACCAACCAGAACTCCGGAGATTCCTGCTCTCATCAGCTCTAAACAGGTACTATAGCTCACGCAGTTACCGACGATAATCGGCATGGGTATTGATTCCTTGAGTTCGGAGAAAATCAGTCCCCGATAGCTCTTGGAGATGTGCTGGGCAGTGGTTACCGTGGACTGCACGACCAGAATATCTGCCCCAGCTTCAGCAGTTATGGAAGTAAAACGCTTGGTACTGGCTGGTGTTACCGAAACAGCGCAAATAGCGCCTTGCTTTTTGATTGCCCGTATTCGTTCTCCAATAAGGTTCTCTTTAATCGGTTGGGAATAAATTTTTTGCAGCAAGGAGGTAACTTCGGCTTGAGGTGCCTGAGCAATTTCAGACAATGCCTCCGTGGGATTATCATACCGTGTTTGTAATCCCTCCAGGTGGAGAACAGCCAGTCCACCCATCTGGCTCATCAGGACAGCGAAGTTAACATCGGTCACCGCATCCATCGCGGCGGCAATAATGGGAATGGAAAAGACTAACTTGTCTATCTTAAAATCAATGTTCGTCTGGTCGGGATTAATCGTTATATCCCCAGGCACTATCGCCACTTCGTCAAAACCATAAGCCCGCCGCAACGGCTTGAATTGAGGATTAGTCATTTTATTCTCCGCCCCTTTGAATAAAGAATATAGCAAAAGCGTGGGGTGAAAGTCAAGAAATTTGGGATATTACCTTAAAGCTAGACAGGTGACGAAGCGTAGGTTATAATGATTAGGTTTAAGTCATAATAGTCTAAGAAAGCAGAGAGTCAATGCCAAATCTTTATGTTGTTGCTACTCCTATCGGTAACTTGGAAGATATTTCTTTGCGTGCTCTCCATATTCTGCGTGAAGTAAAGCTCATCGCCGCTGAAGATACCCGCAAAACAAAACGGCTGCTGACCACTTACGATATTAAAACGCCGATGACAAGCTATCATGAATATAATAAACAGACTAAACTTGACTATATTTTAGGCTGTCTGAAAGATGGGGATGTAGCTCTTGTCTCCGAGGCAGGAATGCCGGGAATGTCTGACCCCGGCTATGAACTAATTATTGCGGCTAATCAGCGAAGTATCCCGGTTGTTCCCATTCCTGGACCTTCGGCGGTTATCACGGCACTTGTTATCTCCGGACTGCCTACGGACCGGTTTCTCTACATCGGCTTTCTACCCCGTAAGGCTAATGCTCGACGACATCTTCTAGAATCCGTGGCTGACGAATATGGCACGCTGGTCGCCCTGGAATCGCCTCATCGGCTACTAGCAACACTGAATGACCTGCAGCTTATTCTTGGCGACAGGCAAATCGCCGTTTGTCGCGAGCTTACCAAGGTTCACGAAGAAGTTTTCCGGGGAACAATCAGTCAAGCCTTAAAGCACTTCACCAAGCCCAGGGGAGAGTTTACTCTGGTCATTGAAGGTAAGAGAGAGAAGCATGAGCCACAGTTGACCGAAGATATTGAGAAGCAGTTACACTATAGGTATCTGTCCGGGGCAACCGCTAAAGAGGCAATAGCTAAAGTAGCCGGAGAGACCGGTCTATCAAAGAAGGAACTGTATCGGGCCTGGCTAAAGCTGGATAAGGTCTGGGGCATAAAAAAGGATTCGTGTCAAAGTTTTGAGAGGAGTCAATAAATGCGTCGTGGGTGTATATCTTTAGGGGAAGTCAAATGTGACGAGTGTCACCGTGCGATACCCCATCCTGAGCGCTACTTAGCCATTGATGAAAAGGATGGTGTTGAGGACGAAGAGGGTGAGACAGCGCGTTATTGCGTCGAGTGTTGTCTGAAGAAGGGCTATGCTCACTACAAAATAGAGAAGGGCGAACAGGTGCTGACCTTCTTTCAGGAGTAAGTACCTGCTCTCGCAGTTGAGGATACTTTATGAGCGAAAGAATTTTTATTTGTGTTGCCTGGCCTTATGCTAATGGTTCGCTACACCTGGGACAGATTGCTGGAGCCTATTTGCCACCAGACATCTTTGCCCGCTACCACCGCATTAAAGGCAATGAAGTGTTAATGGTATCAGGTTCAGACCAGCATGGCACACCAATCACCATCAAGGCAGAGCAGGAGGGAAAGAAGCCGAGTGAAATCGCTGCCAGGTACCATCAAGAGTTCCTTGAATCATGGCAGAAGTTTGGCATTTCCTTTGACTTATTTACCACTACTGGTACGGCTAACCACGCCAAGGTAACCCAGGATATTTTCCTTACCCTACTGGATAGAGACTATCTTTATAAGGACACTGTATCCCAATCCTTTTGCCCCCAATGCCAGCGTTTTCTGGCTGACCGCTATATTGAGGGTACTTGCCCGTATTGTAATTCCCCTGGAGCTCGAGGCGACCAGTGTGAAGCCTGTGGCAAGCCTTTAAGTCCGGCCGAGCTAATTGACCCCCACTGCCGCATCTGCGGTACCACTCCCGTTTTCAAGGATACCGAGCATTTCTTTTTAAAACTCACTGCCTTTAACGACCGACTCCTAGCCTGGGTAAAACAGCAGACCCACTGGCGACCCAATGTCCTTAACTTCACCACGCGCTATCTGGAGGAAGGACTTAAAGATAGGGCGATAACTCGCGATATTGACTGGGGAGTAGCAGTGCCGGTTAATGGCTTTGAAGATAAACGCATCTATGTCTGGTTTGAAGCGGTCATCGGCTATCTCTCCGCCGCCAAAGAGTGGGCTGCATCCAGCGGCGATGGAGAGAAATGGCGCGCTTTCTGGCAAAACAATGAGGCAAAGAGCTATTATTTTATTGGCAAGGACAATATTCCCTTTCATACCCTCATTTGGCCCGCCATGCTGATAGGCTATGGCGACAACCTTAACCTTCCCTATGATGTCCCGGCCAACGAATTCCTGACTATTGAAGGCAGGAAGCTTTCCACCAGCCAAAACTGGGCCGTCTGGTTACTCGATTATCTCTCCCGCTATGACCCTGACCCGCTGCGCTATCTGCTTTCCATAAACATGCCCGAAACCGCCGATACCGATTTTTCCTGGCGTGAGTTTGTCCGCCGTAACAATGACGAGCTGGTAGCCACTTACGGAAATCTGGTTCATCGGGTGCTTACTTTTGTCTACCGCAACTTTGACGGCTGTGTACCAACGCCCGGGGAATTTGATAGTCAGGACCAGGCGATTACCAATGCGGCTAAGGACACCCTGGAGACAGTGGACAGGCTGCTTTATGGCTGCCACTTCCGGGAAGCGATAAGAGCCGCGATGACTTTAGCCCAAGAGACCAACCGCTACCTCGATGAAAAGTCGCCCTGGAAAGTAATTAAAGAAGACCGTCAGGATGCCGCCAAATCTCTGTATGCCGCTCTTGGTGTAATTTCCAACCTGAAAACAATATTGTATCCCTTCTTACCTTTTAGCTCTCAGAAGCTGCATGAGCTTCTTGGTTTTAAGGGTAGTATCGAAGATTACGGCTGGCAGCCACAATCACTACCACCAGGGCAGAAGTTACTTCCCCCACAGCCCCTGTTCTCCAAACTGGATGACAGCCTGGTGGAAGAAGAAACTAAAAAATTAGGACAAGTCCATAGCTAACCTAGAGGGGAAACGTTTGGAGCTTAGCAAGATTTATGAATCTATTCAGGAAGATTTGGCCAAGGTAAAGGACAGCCTCAGGTCAATCATCAAAGTTGATTTTCCCTGGCTATCTAAGCAGCTGGGCTATGTGGTTAGGGGTGGTGGCAAAGGAATTCGGCCAGCCCTTACTCTGCTGGCCGGTCAGTTTTATAACTACAACCTTAAATATCTCCTGCCGATGGCGGCCTCCGTTGAGCTTATGCATACGGCGACACTAGTCCATGATGATGCCATCGATAAGTCGGTAGTTCGCCGGGGTAGGCCCACGATTTACAAGATGTGGGGTGAGGAACCATCCGTGCTCCTGGGCGACTACTTGTTTGCCAAGGCAGGAGAATTTGTATCTGACACCCACAATCCACGGGTAATTAAGCTCTTTTCCCAAACCTTGGCCACTATTTCCAGCGGAGAGTTAAATCAATTCCTCGGCGCTTTCAAGGTAGAACAGACCCGGCAGCAATACTTCCAGAGGATTTCTAGCAAAACCGCCTCCCTATTTTGTCTGGCTACCGAGTCCGGAGCTATCTTGAGCGAGGCTCCGGAAGAGTCAGTTAAGGCACTATACGAGTATGGTTATAACCTTGGTATTGCCTTCCAAATTATTGATGACATCTTGGACTTCATTGGAACTGAGGAAGAACTGGGCAAGCCAGTAGGTTCAGATTTGTCCCAGGGTACCCTTACCCTGCCGGTGATGCTTCTCCTGGAACGCTATCCGGAGAACAATACAGTAAAGAGGCTGTTTGAGCACAAGGATAAAAAGAGCATGGAACAGACGATAGAACTGGTTCGTAATTCACCAGTCATTGAAGAATGCTATGCTTTGGCCTCAGAGTATCGCGCCAAGGCCTGTCATAGCCTTAGCTCACTGCCGGAAAATACCAGTCGTCAGGCTTTAATCGAATTAGCCGAGTACATCGTAGAGCGAAAAAATTAGTGTCTGGCAGTTATCTTTAATCCTCCACCCAAACGCTGCCGTCCTGATAGGTTTCTCTTTTCCGCGTCGGTAATTTCTGCTTAAACTGGTTAATAGCATACTGGCAGGCGGCAAACCCCTCCTCACGGTGAGCCGAAGCGATAGCGACCACCAGATTAATATCCCCGACTTTTAGTTTGCCTATCCGGTGGCATATAGCTACATTGTCAAGCGACCACTTTTGTTTAATTTCACCGGCTATCTCCCGCAACCTCTTCTCTGCCTTGCCCTCAACATCTTCATATTCCACGGAGAGAACCGGCTTACCGTGAGAGTAGTCACGAATCAATCCAATATAGGTAACCACACAACCACTACTCTCAGCTTTAACCTGGCTAACCACAAGCTCAGGGGAAATAGGCTTTTCTGTAACCTCAATCATGCTGACCCTTTTTCCGAATAGCAATAACTTTTCGTTGGCAGGAGATTTTAACTAAGTCTTCAGCCCGTTACTTTCGGATAAGCCGTCCCATTCTAATCGGAGGCAGCTGGTGTCTGCTTCGGGACAAGGCGGGGCACAACTGGAGCCTTTCGGGGCTTGGCTTCGGGTTTAGTTTCAGCTATGGGTTCTACCGGCACGGGCGTGGGGGTGGGCGTGGCTTTCTTGGTAGGCTTGCGAGTAGTTTCACTGAAAACTGCTTCCAGCGCTTCACCTTCCAGAGTCTCTTGGGCAATAAGCTTCTCAGCCAGAAGCACTAATTTTGACTTACTTTTAGCTAAAATCTGACCAGCAGTTTCGTGAGCTTGCTGAATAACCTTATTAACTTCTTCATCAATTGTATCTGCTATCTTATCACCGTAGTCCTTTTGCTCAGAGATCTCACGACCCAGGAAGACCATCTCTTGCCTGTCCCCAAAGGTTCGTGGTCCCAGTTTGTCACTCATCCCGAAGTCAGTTACCATTCTGCGGGCAAGCTCGGTGGCTCGTCTAATGTCATCATAAGCCCCTGTCGTCACTTCGTTAAAGATCAGTTTCTCCGCAGTATAACCGCCAAGGAAAGTAGCTAACATATCCTTAATTTGAGCACTCGTTGTGAGGTACCGGTCTTCGATGGGCAATTGACGGGTGTGACCTAAAGACATCCCACGCGCCACTATGGAGATTTTGTGTACCGGGTCAGCATTAGGCAGCATCTTGGCGACAAGCGCGTGCCCGGCTTCATGATAGGCGGTAATTTCCTTCTCCTTAGGGCTTATCTTGCGACTCTTCCTCTCCGGCCCGGCAATCACCCGGTCTACAGACTCATCAAACTCCTGCATACTGATTGCTCCCTTGTCCCGCCTGGCCGCCAGAATGGCTGCCTCGTTGACCAAGTTAGCCAGGTCAGCACCACTGAACCCGACCGTCCCCTTAGCCAGCACTTCCAAATCAACTGACTTATCCAGTGGCTTACCATTGGCATGGACTTTAAGAATGGCGAGTCGACCGACAATATCCGGTCGGTCCAGCATTACTCTCCGGTCAAAACGGCCGGGGCGAAGTAGAGCCGGGTCAAGGATGTCAGGTCGGTTAGTTGCCGCCAGAACAATCACGCTGGTACTGGTATCAAAACCGTCCATCTCCACCAGAATCTGATTCAGTGTTTGCTCCCGCTCATCATGACTGCCGCCTAGCCCAGCACCGCGGTGACGCCCTACGGCATCAATCTCGTCAATGAAGACAATGCAGGGGGCATTACGCTTTGCCTGGTCGAAGAGGTCACGCACCCTGGAGGCACCAACACCGACAAACATCTCAACAAATTCACTACCACTGATGGAAAAGAAAGGCACATCGGCTTCACCAGCTATCGCCCGAGCCATCAGCGTCTTGCCCGTGCCCGGTGGACCTATAAGCAATACACCCCTCGGAATACGTGCTCCCAGACTCTGGAACTTCTCCCGTGCCTTGAGAAAGTCCACTACTTCTCGCAAGTCTTGCTTGGCTTCCTCCACCCCAGCGACATCAGCAAAGGTTACTGTAGCTCGGTTAGCCGCAAATAGTCGGGCTCGGCTCCGACCAAAACTCATCGCCTGACTATTCGCCCCCCGTGCCTGGCGGAAGAGGAAGAACAACAAGCCACCAAAGAGCAAGAGAGGCAGGAAATTAAGCATCAGGCCTCCCCAGTTAATCCCCGATGACCCTTTTATGTTAACTACCACCCCTTGAAGGTCAAGGCCTTCAATCTCATAGATACTGGCGTTGCTTTCTTTAAAAGTTCTCAACTCGGTGTCATCAATCGTAGTGATGAGCAGCAAATCCTCTTCTACTTTAATCTCCGCTATCTCCTTATTTTGTGACATAGTTATCACTTCACTTAAGGGGACTTCCTCGGGTTTATTAGCCGAGGGCAGCAGATAAGAGAAAAGAGCCACCGCCGCCAGTAGAATGGCGATATAGATTAAACTGCTACGTTTCCAACTCGGTTTCACTTTTCACCTCAAACACTAACTACCATATTAGTTACATTAGTCCACTTACATTATACCAGAAGCAGCAATAAATTGGTATTGGTCTGCTCCTAGAGGCGATTATAGGTTGCTTGCAGAAGCTGGGCGTCTTGTTCCAGATTGGGGCTTTCACAAATCACCATACCTTTGACGTCATAATCTTTCAGGGCGTTGAGAAGTTCGGCATAGTGGAAGTCTGAAGCTTCCAAGTTCAGGTGATTTATTTCTCCCTTCTTGCCATAATTAACGCCGCTAACATGGATATGCATATTATCCAGGGCGGCGCTGCCTAATCGCTCTCTGATTTGGAGTAGAATAGAGGCAAACTCCGGGTAGGAATTGAATTTTCCCGTCCGGGCATGCCAGTGCGCAAAATCGATACAGGGACCTACTCCCTCAAGCTCAGCGCTAAGATTGAGTACCTCTTCTATGGTGCCGAACTGACTACCCTTACCGGTAACCTCCAGTCTCATACACACCCGGTTATTTTCCCGCTTCAGCTGGTTCAGCACCTCCTCCAGGTATTTCTTCACCGTATTGTAGGCTTTTTCCGATGGGTCGCCGAGATAAAAAGCGGGGTGAAAAACCACGCTTTCGGCACGACACAGCAAGGCAATACGGGCCGTCTGCA
>Ga0209979_1003237_pt1 | contig 14559 bp, 11 predicted proteins | sample AnhtaG_FD_183114 | JGI IMG/M metagenome (GOLD analysis project Ga0209979, IMG submission 183114) | Deep subsurface microbial communities from Anholt, Denmark to uncover new lineages of life (NeLLi) - Anholt_01485 metaG (SPAdes) (version 2) | ecosystem: Environmental > Aquatic > Marine > Oceanic...
AAATAGCTTTGCAATAGGGTAGGTCTTCACCATGCAAGGTTTGAGAGTATTTTGGGGAATAATGAAACGCTATGTGGGAAAAATTTTTAAAAAATCATGGTTTCACCGCCTAACTGCGAAAGTTGGGTTAGTGATTTACTCAAGTTTTTCAAAAGATCTTTTCGAGAATGCACAAACTCTTGTGAGCGAGTATGCAAATTCGCAATAATCTATTGCGAAGCTTGACGGTCTATTATAAAGAAAAAGGTATTTCCGAATGCGCTATATCGCAATGCAAGGTACCTGTCAATGACACTTAGTGATTTTTTCAACCGTTTGAAGGTTTCTTTCTAAGCTATCTTGGAAAAGTTTTTAGACAACGAAAGACACCGGAACGCCCGTATCTGCGATGTAAGCCGGACTATGCAAGCAATAATTTTCTAAAAACTTCATAACATTACCTTAAGCATCCTCCTCTAAGGTAATTGACCCGGTTATCAAAAAAACCGGCATTCTATCCAACAGCGACGTTGAATTAGACCACAGCATCTTCCGTGCTATGGAGCTTGCTCTGCCTAATACCCCAGCCTACCCCACGTGGCCTTCTGCAGCCTTTGCAGGTCATACAAGCCGTCCTCGGTCTGCGGTTCGTAGTCATTCCATCCTTCCAGCAATTCATAGAACAGATTACGCGTTGGAAACAGCTCGCGAGGCATGTTTACGGTCTCACGGCCCTTCCATTTCCAGTACTCTACGTGTCCGTCTGCCATCGACAGCGTCGTACCGTCACCATGGCGTATAGGCGGGGGACTGTGAAACTTCCACCTGGGATAAAGATAATAAACATAGAAATCACTGCTGGTCGGTGTCTGGCCCTGATCGATAAAGACCGCGCGATGGGCCGCACCGGGGCTTACGATATCCGTCAGTTTGGTCAGTTTCAGCACTGTACGTCCGACGCGTTTGCCGAGATCATGGAACTCCCGGCCCCCAGCATCCGGCACGTATGTCCCTTCCACGTTGACGCCGTTTGCGGCGACGACCGTGGCGTACGTGACTGCATGGCCGGGGCGGCCCCGGGGGCAGCGGTAGATGTCGATATCCTGAATGTAGGGCCACAGGGCGCCTTTGTCGGGGTTCTCAATCAGCTCAGACCGGCTCTCAGGAACGGAAAAGGCCCGGCCCACCCAGCCTCTCAGCAGGGGACGACTTCCCCGCGTACGGAAGGCGCTGCCCAGGACGATCTTGCTATCGTATTGGTCGGCATAGGCAATCCACGCTAAGGTGAGTTGCTTGAGATTGCTCAGACAGACCACACGGTAAGCTCGTTCTCTGGCGCTGCGCAGCACGGGTATGAGGATCGCCATCAAGAGCGCTATGACAGCGATAACCACCAAAAGCTCTATTAACGTAAAGCCTTTTCCTTTGCCCATGGCTGATTATTCTCCTTGTCATCCGTGCTATGGAGCTTCCTCGATCTAATAGCCCAGCCTGCCCCACGTCGCCCTTTGCAGCCTTTGCAGGTCATACAAGCCATCCTCGGTCTGCGGCTCGTAGCCCTTCCATCCCGGCACCGCCGGCCCAGCCAGCATTTCATAGAACAGATTTGGATACTCACGTAAAGGGAACAGTTTGCGAGGCATGTTTACTACGGTCTCCCGGCCCTTCCATTTCCAGTACTCGGCGTGTCCGTCCGCCATCGAGAGTGTCACACCATCGCGATGGTGTATTGGAGCGGGATTATTCTTCCACATAGGATAAAGATAATGAAGATAGAAATCACTGTCTGACTGGCCCGTATCGATGAAGACCGCACGCTGACCCGCACCGGGACTTACGATATCAGTGAGTTTGGTCAGTCGCAGTACTGTACTGCCTATGCGTTTGCCGATCACATAAAAATCCGAGCCCCTGCTAATCGGCCGGCCCCTGTGACCCGGCACATACGTTCCTTCCACGTTGTTGCGACCGTTTGCGGAGACGACTATGGTGTACGTGAGTGCATGGCCGGGGCGGCCCCGGGGGCAGCGGTAGATGTCGATATCCTCGATCCAGGGCCACAGGGCGCCTTTGTCATAGTGCTTTATCAACTCAGCACGGCTCTGGCTGTTACGAGGGATAAAGGCCGTGCCCACCCAGCCTTTCACCTTTAGACGTCCCCTCGTATGCGTGCCGAAGGCGCCGCCATCGACGATCTTGCTATCGTATTGGTCGGCATAGGCTACCCACGCTAAGGTGAGCTGCCTGAGATTGCTCAGACAGGCCGTACGGTGGGCTTGTTCTCTGGCGCTGCGCAGCACAGGAACGAGGATCGCCATCAAGAGCGCTATGACAGCAATCACCACCAAAAGCTCTATTAAGGTAAACGCGTTGTGTTTTCTCATTTTCCTCAGTAGTCTTTGAAGTTTCTCATCCATTTGGGCCAGTCTTCGGGCTGGACGCCGCCGGCTCTGGTCCAGGGGCCCGCCGTGCGGAACGATTGGCGCCACTTCAAGGTCCACAACTCCTTGAGTCCGACCTTTCTTGCCGACCAGTCCAGAAAAAGACAGTTTATGCCGCCATTGTGGCGGTCGATGCAGATAAAAATAGAAGGGTCACCGCGCGTAGACCCTTTCACGCCGTCAAACGCAGGAGGTGAATCGTCGCAACGGATAAGTCCACCGTGACGCCAGATGCAATCGAGATATAAGGGCACACTTGATGCAGGCCCGAAAGAAACGCTGGTCCAATCGACAAAAGTATCGTAAACGTTCGAGTAGAAGATGGTGTTGGCGCCGTAGCTGCCTACGATAGGCGGGCCGATGGTGCGGTTGAGAGTGTTGTCCTGGAACCAGGCAGAAAACTTGCTGCCGGGCTGCGTTCTACCGTCGGGACGAGGTGGCCCCGGTTTCGAGGCCATGGGGCACAGGAGCATGTCGTTGAAGTCGCCAATATAAGGGTGAGCGCGTGAACCAAAGTCAAACAAGCCCCAGAGAGGAAACGTCAGATCGTCCTGGTTCGAGAGCATGTTGTCATCGCCGGCGGCAAATGCGGCAAATGTCAATCCCCACTGCCTGAGATTAGCCTGACAGACAATCGCCCTGGCCTGCTTGCTTACCCTTTGTAGGGCGGGCAGAAGGACCCCTATCAACAGCGCAATAATGGCGATTACCACCAAAAGCTCGATGAGGGTGAAGGCTTTCTGTTTGCGCATTTTTCGAATATCTCTAATAGTCCTTGAACTTTCTCATCCACGGTGGCCAGTCTTCGGGTTGCACACCGCCAGCCCGGGTCCAGGGACCTGCCGTGTCGAATCCCGGACTCCATTTTAAGGTCCATAACTCTTTGAGCCCAATCTTTCTGACGGACCAATCCAGGAAAAGTCCGTTGACAAACCCGTTATGACGATTGATACAAAAGGGCCAATAACCCGTGTTTTTATCGCTGGACGGAGGCCGACCAAATACGCGGTCATCACGAGGTGTCGCTGACGGTTTGACGGAATCGAGAAGAACCGGGATACCGGCGCTGCCACTGATTGAAAAGAGATATGGATAATACGCACCGTGGAACGGAGACTTCTTGGGATAGTAAGGATCATCGGGAAACAACGCATGGTTCAGCCCGTAGCTGCAGCGAAACGGTGGAGAGAAGCTGATAATCTCCCAGGAGGTGAATGTCGTGCCGTAAAGTCCCTCTATACGATAGGTTTGTGAGCCGATAGAAACACTGCCCCCGAATGTTCCTGCTCCGCCCGCTCCGACGGCCATCGGACAGAGGGCGATGCCCTTAGTCTTGATCGGGTGAAATCCCTTGGGTTCGTCCGGATTGGCCACGCTGACGTATTGTCCGCTGAGAATCCACAATCTGCTGTTACTATCACCTGGGAAGCGGCCCTCGTTGTCCTCAGCATAGAGCGCCAGCGTTGATCCCCACTGCTTGAGGTTCGTCTGACAGACAACGGCCCTGGCCTGCTTTCTGACCCTTTGGAGCGCGGGCAGCAGAATCGCTATCAATAAGGCAATGATGGAAATAACCACCAGAAGCTCTATTAATGTGAACCCCGTTAGAAATCCCTTTCCCTGCCGATTGGGAATTCCTATTTCTAACGGGGTGAAGGCCCGGCATTGACGGATTGGTGGGAAGCGCCGAGCTATCGTGCCGGACCGGGTGGGCCTGCTTGGCCCCGCGGGAAGATGCGAACCGGCTATCGGTCTAATGGAGAACGTATTCCGTCCAGCGATTTCACCTGCCATAATATATCCCTTAAAACAGGTACTACCGCAAATCCCTGCAACAAGAATAATTGGTGGGGCAAGAGCCCCACCCTACGGTTGCAACAAGTTGTCAGGGCCAAGGCACTCTCATACGCATATCGGGCTTGCTGCTTACCTTAAGCCCCATCTCGTGATGTTTGTCTATCCCTGCCGCCAATCCCCCGGGTGCACGTCAAACGGCGTTGCCAAGCACGCGACCAACAATAATATATTACGACCGAGCTGGCGGCGTGTCAATAGAAAAAATTCTCAAACTCAGGGATTCTTTGCGGTTTTCCGGGCAAAATAATTTTTATTGTTATCAGCCAAAGAAAGCCGAAGATATAGTTAAGCAGACTGATTTAAGCTGTTGGGAAAACTGTCTTTTTCTATAGTGCATGATTACTGCGTCAAGTGACAATCCGGTCGCCGACTGCATCGCAATGGTTGTTGTTGTTTTGATGGCTATCGGTACGGTCTTTGTCTTCTCGGCCAGTGCCAACATCGGCCAAGAGTTTGACTTGCAGAGATTCTACGACTACCCTGGTCTTCGCCAACTGCTGTTTTTCCCTTTGGCGTGTTTGATTATGTTCACCGTATCTTCCTTTAATTATCGCAGACTCAGTCTTGCCGACGGCTGGTTTAAATCCCCGATCTGTTATTTTTTAGTTCTCAGCATTGTGCTGCTGGCACTTGTTTTATCTCAGCGATTTTATCCGTTTTTACCGCAATTAGTTCCCCAAGATAAACCAGCACTTCGCTGGTTAAATATCCCTATTGGATCCATAGCGATAAGTTTTCAGCCCTCCGAGCTGGCGAAATGGATGATTGTATTCTTCCTGGCTGCTATATGCGATAAGTTCGGTGATGAAATCAAATCATATTGGAAAAGGTTCATCCCCATTTGCCTGGTCGTCGGGGTGGTAGTTATACTTATCATCGTCGAAGATTTCGGGACGGCAGCGCTTATATCGCTCCTGGCCTTTCTGATGTTAATCATCGCCGGCGTAAGATTGCGGCACATCTTACCGCCGCTGGCGCTCGCTGCTATTGCCTTTTATATAGCGCTAAAACAATCTCCGGCCCGAATGCAGCGGATTATCGCCTTCCTGAACCCTGACAAATGGACCGATTCGATTAATTATCAGCCGCACCAGTCGCTGATTGCCCTTGGCTCCGGCGGATTGTGGGGAAAAGGATTAGGTAAGGGAATCAGTAAATACGGACACCTGCCGGAAGATACAACCGATTTTATTTTTGCAATTATCGGTGAAGAGCTGGGCTTCATCGGAAACGCAGCAGTCATTGGATTGTTTATCGTGTTTGTCTGGCTGGGGATTTTAGTGGTCGTGCGCTGCAAAGACCGCTTCGGCCAGCTTTTGGCCGGCGGGATTGTTCTGACAATCGCAATTCAGGCGGCACTTAATATCGGGGTGGTAACGGTTGTTCTGCCGACGAAAGGCCTGCCTTTGCCGTTTGTAAGTGCCGGCGGAACGAGTATGCTGCTCTCAGCCGCTGCGGTCGGCGTGCTGCTGAATATCGCTAAGCAATCCCCCCCAAAGCCAGACAAGTGAGGATACGGTGAATAGAATAAGTAAACTAAAGTGACTAAAGTGAGCTAAAGTGCCTAAAGTGAACTAAAGTTATAAAAAAAGAATGTCCAATATCGAATGACCAATAGCAAACTTCGAAATTTGAAATTCCCTGTTCGATATTCATTCTTTTTACTTTAGTCACTTTAGTCACTTTACACTTTAGGCACTTTTCTGATAACCAATTAACCGCTCGCCACGACATTTGCTCGTAGCTTTGATTGAGAGACCATTATGAAAAATTCCGACCCTCGGCACAGAAAACAGACAATCAAGTCGGAACGTCCCTGGGGTGATGTTTATATGGTGGTTCGCAACCAGCGCTGCTCGGTTGACCTGACCTTTGTTCGCCCAGGCGAGCGTGCCAGTTTGCATTCGCACCAAATCCGATACGAGCTTTTCCACTTTCTCGATGATGGCGCCCATCTGGAATTAGATGGTCAAATCCATCATCCCAATACCCACGATGAGTTCCTCATTCGTCCCGGCGTCAAGCACAGATTTTGGGCTGAGGATAAGCCCTTTCGCATGCTCGTGGTGTCCTTTGGCCAGTGGAAGGCTGAGGACCAGTACCGCTACGAGGATGACTACGGAAGACAAGGCGAAGAGTTGACCCTTTAACAGCTCCCGGTAGCAGGCCATCCCCAAGCTTCGCTTGAGGCTGCCACCCAATATCGTCATTACACTTAGTGCACCCGAAGCCCGCACATCCGGCAAGATAAATTATGCGAGTCGGTCCAGGACAACTTGGTCAGCTACATGCGTTGAGCTACGGCTTGTCATAGTACCGGATATAATAAATATATAACTCCACAATCACAGCTTATATGTAGTTCCGAGCCCAGGCCATGCGCAGCTAATCATTAAACCTATTTCCCTTAAGAGGCGCGCAGCTCGGATTTGTTAGGTCCATCTGCAGGTGAAACGAGCTCTAAGACATCTTCGTGAGGGCAAATGGTTACATAATGCGGCATAGATACCACTACTAAAAAATCATCATACTTTAAGACTGTGCCCTGGTTACATTTCTCCACAAAGCTGTAGTCGTCAAGAAAGTCATCCCTCAATTTCACGATGTCTCCCTTTTTGAATTTATGCCGGTTCATGAATTTGAACATCCTTCCTTTTTAAGGACATCAGCTTAGCAATAATAGCTATTCTGACACTTGTGAGTATGCAAACAGAATTTTTAAGAACAATCACAATCCAAATAAACTCAAACAAGGAATACAAAATATAATTTCGTTAATATTAAACGTCAGATCTGTCTATCTGCGTAACGTTTAGGAATATCTTGCAATTTCAATGACCGATACATCAAGCCTCATAAAAGTTCTTTACTCAGCAAAGATAACTTCAACCCTCTTTATATTTTGCAAAGCCTCACACACTTTTTTCGCCTGCTCTTTCAGTTTTTTTTTCTCTGGAAGCTTATCAATAGGATTTGTTATGACGAAAACCCTCAGATCCGGTCTTTTTTCGTCTTGAAGTAAATCAGAGACCACAGCACAGCGCCATGTATCCTCCTGAACTAGTTTATTAACATCTGCAACTATAAAAACATATTTCGTTACAGATTTAAGGATCTGCTGATTGACACCAATTTCTTCACAATGGCGTACAAATAGCTCTCCTTCGCCGTTAATTCCGGAGACACCTATGACGGCCGCTTCGCATTTAGCTCTGTCGAAAGCTTCTACTGCCTGGTTACCTATACAACCATGCAAACCTGCGTTGTATTCTCCGCCACATATGATAATTGAACCTACATCTACAATTCCTCTGAGTTGATCAATGATTCCGAAATTATTTGTAACAATGACGTGATATCGCCGTTTTTCCACTAGCCGTTTGATGGAAATCGCCACTGTTGAACCAGCCGAACACGCAAGCGTAGCAAGGTCGGCATTTTTATGAAGAACCTCAACAAACTCATTAGCTATATCGTATTTTAGTCCAGGGTATTTCTTAAGACTATTATGATAGTATGTCTCAGGCCTGAGAAGTATTCCATCAGGAACCAATGTTATATCAGTTGAAATTACTGCAACCTCATTTAAAAGGGACCTTGTAGTTTTCCGGTTAACCTGTAAATTCCTGTTGTTTAAATTCTTCTCGACTTCATTATATGTAAGTATAGTGTTTCCAGTAGACTCCTTGTGTTTATCATACAACATCTTTAAAACTTCGATCCGAAGTTCCCGAGACTTACTTTCTTTTGGTCGCCCTAATTTGGGAGAATCTTCTTTTCGTGCCATAGAACATTCCTTTCATTAAAGTTTTAATCATAAACATGATTCTGTCCGAACATAGCTGCTTCTTAAAAACCCTATTGCCCTTATTGCTTTAATCCAGTTCAATCAAAATGATATTTCTCAGATTATTAACCGTTGCAGCTCTTTAAGGGTATCATCACAATCGTCATACTCTTGTCTAAGGCGTTGAATTCTCTTTGCAGCTCGCCATATCATTTTTTGTTGTTTCTGAATTTCATCCTCGCATTCCGATTTCTCTTGTTTTAGGTTCCTCTTTACTCTGTTCCTTGCGATACTCATAAAATTTTCCTCCAGTAGTATTTTTTTGCTCAAAACGCTATGAAAGGATTTCATTTCCTTGTTACCAAAAGACCATAATAATTTTATTTACATTTTAATACCAACCTGGCTTGCGTCAAAGAGAAAAACTCGCAAAATCTGGGAAATATCACATTTTTTTTCTCAATAACTCACAATATCATCATTTATGGCCAAAATAGCCGTTATTCCAGAAATTAAAAGGTGTGTTTATTCCCTCTAATTTTGATTTACAAGTAATCTTTACTCTGAGGTGAAATAAATTCTAAGTTATAATGACCACTAAATTTAAAAGTGTGACCAACCCGAGACGGGTAAAATAGCTCTAAAAACATAGACTTTTTTTGGGCAGCAGATAAACATAGCCTAACATTTCTCCTACTGATGCAGGGAAAACTGTAATAATGGTGTATTTACAGAGCTTAACAAAATGGTGTTAAAATACTAGCAAACTAAGTCTGAAGGTTCCGGACTTTGGCGCATTCATATCATAAGGAACAATAACTCAGTAGGTAGAGCGTTTGGTTTGGGCTCATGATGACAAGGGTGCGCTTAGGATAATAAGGGGCTTTATGAGGCGACGGGGGAATAATTTTTTGACATTTCATTTGGCCGGTGGTATATTTCGAGCAGGTTTGTAATGCATACGCGTTTATATAGTTTCAGGCAGGGAGTAAAAAAATGAAAACGAGATTTTGGATTAATTTTGTTCTGGTAGTAATGGCAGTCTGTATCACCGGCTGCAAAAAGAAAACACCGACTCCAAAAGAACCGGAAGTTAAGGAGACAAGACTAATGAGTGCTCAGAAAGAATCTTTCGGCCAGATGCCCGATGGCAGGGGAGTTGACTTGTACACTTTGACTAATACCAACGGTCTTAGAGCCAGGATTACCAACTACGGTGCTATTTTGGTTTCGCTGGAGGTCCCGGACCGCGACGGTAACCTTGCTGATATTACGCTCGGTTACGACAATTTGGACGATTACGTTAAGCGGGGTGCTTTTTTCGGAGCGACGGTGGGGCGATACGCGAATCGTATCGGCGGCGCGAAATTTGTACTCGACGGCACCGAGTATAAGTTGGCCGCGAACAATGGGGAAAACCATCTGCACGGCGGTATCAAAGGATTTGATAAAGTGGTATGGAAGCTTGATGACCTAAAGGCCGAGAGCAATAAAGCAGTAGTGAAGATGAGCTATATCAGCGAGGACGGCGAAGAAGGATACCCCGGCAATATGGCGTGCACCGTTACTTATACCCTGACAGAAGATAATGAGCTGAAGATCAGCTATGAGGCCGAGACGGACAAAACCACCGTGGTTAATCTGACGAATCACAGCTATTTCAATCTTGCCGGCCAGGGCAACGGTGACATCCTCGGCCACGAGCTTACGCTCAATGCAGATAAGTACACGCCGGTTGACGAAGGTCTGATACCGACCGGCGAAATCAGAAGCGTTAAAGATTCACCGATGGATTTTACCCTGCCGATGTCCATTGGTTCGAGAATTGAGCAGGTCGGGAACGGCTACGACCACAATTACGTGCTCAACAGCGGTGGAGGCACACTCGCTTTGGCTGCAAGGGTTCATGAGCCAACCAGCGGGCGCGTAATGGAAATCTATACCACCGAACCCGGCGTTCAGCTCTATACCGGAAACTTCCTGGACGGTACCTTAACCGGCAAAGGCGGCAAGGTATATAAAAAGCACTACGCATTCTGCCTGGAAACGCAGCACTTCCCGGATTCACCAAATAAACCTGAATTCCCATCGGTTGTTCTGCTTCCGGGCCGGAAATACTCAACGGAAACCGTACATAAATTCTACACGAGATAAGTTCAAAGTGCCTAAAGTTTGAAGTGCCTAAAGTTAAAAAAGAATGAATAATGAATACCGAACAGGAAATTTCGAATTCCCACCGCAAGGTGCCCTGTTGTGAAGTTTGTTATTCTGCATTCGATATTATTTTTTCAAACTTTAGTCACTTTACACTTTAGCTCACTTTAGTCACTCTCGAAGGTCGGTTTCGTGAAGGCAGGAATTGCTTCGGCGTCTCAGGCCAGATAGACTTTATCGCCCGGTTTGATTTTGGGTATCTGGTTTAGCTTTGCTTTGATGTCATCTTTTTCCAGTGCGAAGCTGGGGGCGATTTCAAGGACGCAATCAATCGAGCCATCCGGTTTTTTGGGGATAATCAGGCCTGCTGATTCGAGCCAATCGGCAGCGCGGGCGACCATCATCTGCCTCGTGGTTTCAACACTGTCAACGCCGGTGGCATTTTTGGTCGGGGCGAATTCTTCATTTCGCAGCGTCTGCAAAATTATTGACTTCGAGGCCAACGGCAGAGCATCAAAAACAAAACTCTCCAGCTTTATGCTTCCAGGTTCATCAGATTCTACAGGCTTTCCCTGCTGGTCGATGTGCGGAATTTCTTTGACGGCTTTGTGGAGGGGCAAAGAAAAACCCTCGGTGTTTAGTCTTTCTACGAAGTCGCAGTTGATGATGTGGATAGCGATACTGCCGAGCTTAAAAGCTAAGGAGCCGTCCGGGTTTTGTCTCTCGGCCAGCTCGTCGGGCAAATCGCTGTATTCGACGACGGTTACTTTGCCGTCAACCAAACAGAAGTTGCCGACCTTTTCGTAGGGGTCGGTTTTAATAACAGTCCTTGAGGACATCTCGGCCTTATCGAGAGCGTGCAGACCGATAAAGAGCGGGTCGAAAATATTTATCAGAGGATTATCGACCTGGAAATAGCTCACAAATTCCACGCCGCGTCTTTTCATATCTTCGATGGCTCCGCTTCGGTAAAGTGCCTTAAGGCTTCCCCCGTGGCCGTCGGGTGAGCAGCTTATTCCGGCTTTGTCGGCCAGCAGTATCCTGCCGTCGGCACTGAAATTGGGCAATGTGCCTTGCTGAAATATGAAAACGTTTTTATCATCCAGGCCGTAATAGTCATTGGAGCGAAAAATCTTTATGGTCTCGGCGTGGTTCAAAGAGCTGGTCATAATATACCAGGGACAGATGGCCTGATATTTTTGCGAGGCTGCCGCGATAGACTCGGCGAAGATTTGAAACAGCGTTTTGTTTTTGACAGGGCTGATGGGGAAATTCCCCTTTGGTCCGTCGTATCCGAGCCGGGTTCCCTGACCACCTGCGACGACGAAGGCAGCGACCTTGCCCTGCCGTATCAGCTCTTTGCCCAATTCGACGGCTCCGGCATACTTGCGATGCTGCTGAGGGTCGGCTGGTTCATAGCTGTAGAACGAAGCAGGAACCAAATCGGCACTTATTACAGCAGAAACAGATTTCATGACGCAATTAGCCACCCAATAATCTATTTTCGCAAAGTCTAACTCCTGTATTTGCGCAAGCAGGTCCTGCCTTTGGGTTGTATTCAACTGGTCCCAAAATGCCAAAAGATGGCCTTGGTGGTGCTCTTTTAGCACTTTTTTTATGTCTTCGTAAGTTTTTTGAGTACTCATATCCACGATTCCAAGCCGAAAACAAGGATATTAAGCAAATTGCAAAAATTTTCAAGAAACTTGGGAAAATTCGCCGAAATTTATTTGACAGGAAAGCCACCCTGTGTTAATATAATAATTGAGACAGGTAGGTTTGTAAAGTGTTGTTATCATAATTTAAACCGTCATCATATTTTGGTCCAAATTTCATATCATAAAGCCCACCTGCCGGAAAAAGGCATTTTACGGTTTGGCTTATAACCTCGAATCGACAGCTATGCTAAAAGTAAGTAGAGTTGAGCGCACAAATCCTGTTGGCAAAACGTGGTTTTGCAAGGTTGGACTGACCGTTTTTAAGCGAAAAGATTAACTCGAGGAGATTCGCACAAAACAGTGTTTAGTGTCCGGTGTTTATGTGACAGTAAGCATTTATCTATCAAAATGTAAACCGAAGCGTGCTTGAAAACGGTCAAATTTGCGAATCTCAAAATAGAAAAGGAGAATAAAAATGAGGAAAAAGAAAGGTTTTACATTAGTTGAGCTGTTGGTCGTGATCGCGATCATAGCCCTGCTGATGGGCATTCTGATGCCCGCACTGGCCAAGGTAAGGCAGATTGCCTTTAGAATGGTCTGCGGGACGAACCTGTCCGGTATCGGCAAGGCAATGCTGATATATGCCGGCGATTACGATGATGAAATACCGAGGGCCGGTGGTAGAAACAGCTTGTGGAGCAACCGCATAGGAGGTAGCTTTATGGCTGATAACCGATTCGCTGCTTACGGCTTAAGCGCCGACGGCAGCGGCGGCACAGCCACCATTAGCTCCAGTTTCTATCTTCTGGTCAAGTATGCCGAGGTAACGCCTAAGTCCTTTGTCTGCAAGAGTGATTCCGGGACCAACGAATTTAAGCCCTCCGAAGATGGCGCAGGCCAGTATGAGCTTATTGACCTCTGGGACTTCGGCATCGAGCCAGTATCGCACTGCAGCTACTCCTACCATATGCCTTATGGCCTGTATGCTCTGACCACATCAAGCGAACCGGGTATGGCGATTGCGGCCGACCGGAACCCATGGATAGGCTCTCCCGCTGCAGAAGCTAAGGATATGGCCGGATTCAACCCCGACGGTGGTAGAGAATATGTCAATATTGGAAACGCCATTGCTCACCAGGAAGAAGGACAAAACGTATTGTTTATGGACAGCCACGTAGAATTCTCAAAACAATCATTCTGTGGCATCAATGATGATAACATCTACACCTTCTGGGGCGGCGGAGATATTCGAATAGGTAGCAGGCCTATGACCGGAAGTGAGCCACAGAATAGATTGGATTCACTGCTGGTACACGATGGCGAACCCGGCGGAGCCGCTCCCCCACCACCTCCAAAGGGCAGGACATGCTTCCTTGCTGATACACCCGTATGGGTAAATGGGGCACTCGTGCAAATCTCGAAAGTTACCGCAGGCCAGAAAGTCGGCTGTACTGTAACAGCGAGCTTGGAAAAAATCGAAGAGCACGAGGGAACCTTCGAATGCCGCGATATTACGCTCGAAAGCGGAAATCGCATCAGCGTCGTGGATGCACACTGCTTCATGCTTGATTCCGGACAATGGGTCGCTGCCCAGAATCTGAAAAGTGGCATGAACCTGAAATCGCTAAACGGCACAGTTACTATCAAGAGCGTTGTAACCAGGGCAATGCCCTTCGTCGGCAAGGTCTATAACCTGAAGGTCAACAGCTCAGACCAGTACATGGTAGGCAAAGATGGAGTAGTCGTGCGCGATTTCTAATACGGCGTCTCAACACGGCTGTTCATAGAACACCGTATTGGTTGATAGCCGGATAGCGTAAAGATTATTCTTGCTTCGGTTGTTTACAGGCGGCTTTATGCACAATCGCATAAGGCCGCTTTTTTATTGCTGTGCGCCCAACACAAAGAGCATGACAGCCGGTACGTAACTGTCCTAAAATATGTGGTTGAGCATTTTACCCATAGCTCATATGTCGTATAAAGCTGCTCGACGCCAAGGAGGAAAGTGCTCTCCTGCGGCGTGGAGAGCGTCTTGGCGGTGCCGCACGGTCCCCGCTTTCACCCGGATAAACTCCGGGCGAGGCATAATTCTGGCTCGGATTCTTTATAAATATGCCGTAAGCCCCAATGCGATAAATCCCAGCCGCGAAGCGGTTGTTTCTACCAACTTTCCTTTTGGGGTCTGAATTATAAATCGTTAATTTGAACAGACCAGTTTCTACCAGTAACCACCACGTACTTATCGTGTTACAGACCAGTAGTCAAATGACTACGACCTTCCAAATCTCAGAATGTCAGACAGTTATTGCCTGTACTCGGTTCTTGCAAAAGTCCCATACTGTCGCTATCATAATGCAAATGGCAGCAAAATCGCGCAAGGACAAGAACAAACAGGGTCCGGTATCGGTCAATAAAAAGGCTTACAGAAACTTCGAGCTCATCGAGAAGTTCGAGGCCGGCCTTGAACTGTTGGGCACCGAAGTTAAATCGCTGCGGGCCGGCGCCGCTGACCTGAACGGTTCCTACGCGAGGGTCGAAGACCAACAGTGCTGGCTCGTCGGGGCAACCATCGCCCCATACCAGCAGGCCGGAGCCTGGCAGCACGAGCCGACCAGAAAAAGAAAACTGTTGCTGCACAAGGCCGAAATCCACAAAATAAGAACGAAGCTCGAACAGCGCGGCT
>Ga0209979_1003238_pt1 | contig 14548 bp, 12 predicted proteins | sample AnhtaG_FD_183114 | JGI IMG/M metagenome (GOLD analysis project Ga0209979, IMG submission 183114) | Deep subsurface microbial communities from Anholt, Denmark to uncover new lineages of life (NeLLi) - Anholt_01485 metaG (SPAdes) (version 2) | ecosystem: Environmental > Aquatic > Marine > Oceanic...
TCTGAGGAGTGGCGCTTAATTTTTGCCTCACCAGCAGTAGATAAAAAAGGACCAAAAGAGGCCTATGAGAAAGTACAATCACAGCTACCAGAATTAAAGGAAGAATTAGAGCAGGATTACGAGTTGTTTCTACAGAACATATCTGTGGTCAGCCCAAACGATGATTTGGTCAAGCTTTTAAAGACAACAGTTAAGACAGGTCCGGGCGTATCCCATATCAGGTTTGCGCGGAACGTAATTGACAATGTGTTCATCGAAGATGCTTACATATACCGCGTTCTATAATCCACCGGACGAGCCTTCTCATAATCACCGCACCCAAGCCGACCAGCACATCCAATCTGATAGAATTCTATCTCTTTTAAAAGCTGCCAATCAAAATCAAATAGAGGAAACTATTGTTTTTAATCCAACTGCCGATAAGCTAATGGCGTTTTTTCGGCATTTATAGAATGAATTGAGATTTGGTGACTTTGTGAGTTTGCTGTTTTTTTTAATTGAAGTAGTTGTAATATCGCTTTCGGGCGTGATGGCGCCGGGGCCGGTAACGGCTGCGGCGATTGGGATGGGGACGCGTTCGCGGTACGCCGGTATGCTTATAGCCGTTGGGCACGGCGTTGTTGAATTTCCGCTGATGATTTTGATTGTGTTAGGTGCGGGCAGAATATTGAAACTGCCCACTGCACAAATTGTAATCGGTCTTGCCGGAGGAGCATTTCTGCTGATAATGGCAATACAAATGCTGAAAAGTTTGCGCTCGGCAGAAAAAGAACAAGCCCAAGCTACCAAAAGTTCACCGGTGCTGGCAGGGATAATACTGTCGGCAGGCAATCCTTATTTTCTGCTCTGGTGGGCGACCGTTGGATTAGCTCTTGCAACCACTGCTACCGGAATAGGGTTATGGGCCTTTGCGGTATTCGCAATCGTTCATTGGCTGTGCGACCTTGTCTGGCTCAGTGTGTTGTCGTGGGCGAGCTTCAAAGGTTCGGTATTACTTGGCCCGCGAGGAATGCGAATAGTGCTGATGATTTGCTCGGCGGCACTATTTGTCTTCGGCCTGTTCTTTGTTTATAATGCTGGAAGTACCTTGATTAGGTTGATACTGACAAAGAACTAATCGCTTTTATCAGAGGATGTAAAATGTTCAAAGGGAAATTACTCGTATTGTTACTGGTACTGTGCGTTGCGCTGCCTGGTTGTTCCGGAAGCGGCGCGTCAGAGCGGGTTGGGCAGTGGCGCGTCGAAGTTGGTCCACCAGGTAACGAGTTTTATGAAGCGCCTCAACCGAAGGCCGAAAAGGCGCCGCCCCCGTCTGAGGCCGTGCTGCGGTGGGCGAAGATCTTTGCACCTGACGCGAAGGTGACAAAGTGGGAGCTTAAGAGCGAGGGCTACCAAATTGATAGCGAAACGGGCGATGAAGAGTACAGGTTTTATGTGACGCCCAAAGGAGAGCTGCTGGGATTTGCGTATAAAAACGATGCTATTGGTGTGGAAGAACGGGCCGACGAACTGGCACTTCGGGGCACCAAGAGAAGTATTGCCGTCAGTGATGTGCCTAAGGCTGCGCTGGAGACCCTCGCCAGGGCCATGCCAAATGCTAAGCCGAGCAAGGCCTGGACAGCGGATACCATTGTGGGGCCGCGGTATGTGATTCTGATCGGTAAAATGGCCTTTTATGCCCGGCCGGATGGACGAATTCGTACAGGGGCCTTGGTCAGCAAAGGCGGGCTTAATGAGATCGACCCTGCCGACAGGCAAAAGGATAAAACGTCGGCCCGCGACCTGAAAAAATTCAGTGCCGAGTTAGAGGCACTGTTAGGCCGGTATCGGCAGCGCTTCAACTTCGAAAATCAGATAAAGAGACTTGGCAGGCGGCCCAAGAGCGCTGACGGCAGCTTTCGCTATGTGGTGATGGGGGACAGCCGTTCGCAGTGGGAGCTGTGGTCGAATATAGTGAAGCATATTGATGGTCTCGAGCCGAAGCCGGACTTCGTCATTAATACGGGTGACGTGGTGCCGAAGGGATATGCGAGGGAGTATTCTCAGTACTACATCCCGCCGCTGCTGAAGACGGACATCCCTTTCCTGGTCGCGATTGGCAATCACGATGATGGCTCTGACAGCATGGCTCGCGAGTACCGGTATCTGTTTGGGGCCAAGGCATTGAACTATTACTTTGACTACGGCAAGGCGCGGTACGTTTTTATCGATAACGTTACGGATGTGCAGCCTTATGAGCAAACGTTGAAGTGGCTCGACGAAACCTTAGCAGATACACCGAAAGGTTATCGCAAGTATGTGTCTGTGCACAAGCCGCCCTCGACGATTGAGAAATGGGCGTATCATGCGTGGGATGACTCTAACTCGCGGGCCTTTACAGACCTGATGACCAAACACGAGGTCGATGAGGTTTATCATGGGCACATTCACGCGTATTCGACGGCGCACTATAACGGGGTCGATTACACGCTCACTGGTGGGGGCGGTGCTGGGTTGCACAACCGCTACGGACCTCTTGGCAACGTTCACCACTACGTCATCTGCGACGTTATGGCCGATGGCACGGTTAAACAACAGGTTGTGCGGTTCTACAAAGCCGCAAAGATTTTGTTTAGGTGATTTTCACTATATTAATCGACATTGAGAATCTGTTTTAGGCTGTATTGAGCCAAAGCGTTTCGCTGGGATTGATTTATCTGCGTAAGGGTCTGCGGCTGGTCGGTTGTTGACTGTGCAAAGCCCGCCGCAGCTACGGCTTCAGCGATGTCCGACAACCTGATATTTGCCGGGTCTTTAACGGGCAGGAAACCCACCTCAGGCTCGGAAGTCTTGGCTATCAGCTTGCTGTTGACAAGATGACCGAGGATTTTCTCTCCGAACTCAGGGGGAATATCTAATTTGCTGCATATAACCTCCGGCGGGACCGGAGCTTGATTATTCATGAAAGCAGCGGCAATCTCTCTGAGGATGTTGATGGCGGTAAGGTCGTTGGCTATGAAATACTCCTCGGTCTTTTTGGCACCGGCAATCTCAGCGGCGTCAAGACTCTTGAGGTGCTGAGTGGTAAATGTTAACTGCAGGCCGAACAGCACTGTGAGCCAGGTAATATAAATCCAAAGCACCGTCATTGGAATCAGAGCCAATACGCCATAAACCGTGCTGTACAGCTTTAATTCCGTTATGCTGTATCCAAAGATAGTTTTGGCTGCTATCCAAACCAAGGCCGCTACCGCAGCACCCCAGATGGCGGCCTTTGCCTGAACCTTTGTATTCGGCAAAACAAAGTACAGAAAGAAAAACGCCACAATCGCGACAATATAAGAGACCACCGTCGGGGCAATGTAGGTCACAAGGGTTTTTTGTAACTGTGCCAAAGTAGCATATTGAGCGCTTGCGTACACGCCCAGGCCGAGCAGCAGCGGCCCAAGGGTCAGTATGGCCCAATAGTTGATTATTCGGTTCAGAAAATTCCTGCCCCTCGGAACGTGCCAGATATTGTTGAAGGTTCTTTCTATTGTTGACAGCAGAGCCAAGGCTGCCCAAATGACAATTACCACACTAAATATTGTGATGGAGCCTTTGTATACGCCGGTGAAGAATTTGTCGACTATATCATCGAGGTGCTCTGTAAGGGTTATAGTTTCCTGGGTGTCTTCGGTACTGGTGGCAGGGCTCTCGAAAGCTGATAAGTTAGCCTGGTTGTATATAAAATTTTTCAGCTTTTCTCCAATATCACTATAGGCGGGAAAGAGCTGGAATATCAGAAGCGTTACGATAGCCAACGGCACAATTCCGAAAACTGTGTGATACGACAGTGCAGCGGCCTGGCGACCTGCATTGTTTTTCCTCAGCAGTCTGATACAATGAGACCATAGCTTAATCTGAAAGACCGCAAATCGACCGGCTTTCCCAAGCTGTGTTGTAGGTGTGGATAAAAGCTCCTTGAGCGTTAACATCTCTATACCCTTTCAATTGCAGGTTATATCGGCCAATTCAGGTGAAACCTGTGGTAAAATGGTGAGCTAAATAAAGAATCTTTGCCGGCCAGCCAAGAGTGCCGGCAACAGAGCCGGTTGGTTTGCATTACTTACAAGACTTTTGCAAAACTTCAGTTACCTATTTAAATAACTCTTCCAGGCCTTTTCGCAACTGGTCTTCCAATTGCTGCCTTAACTGGCCCTCAAGGAATTTGCCTATATCAAGTTCGGGCTTGTCGATAGTGCCCTTGAGCGGCAGCGTGATCCTTTGGCCGCTGGTCTCTCCGCCGAGTCTTGCCGTTCTGCCCCGGGTAGTATAAGGCAAAGTTATCGTCATATCCAGACTCTTATCGAGGCCGATAACGCCTTTGAAATTGACGGGATTATCGCCGACATCCATTTGCATATCATCATATCTGAGAAATCCATCTCGTAAAACGAACTTTGTCGGACGGATAGTAATAACCGCACCTCTGGCGCTGGTGCCGGCCGCCGTAAGAATCTGCCCGAGCAAATCCGAGGCCTGTAAACGCACTTTGTCCATTGAAATCGTGCCGACAACTTCAGTTTGATTTTTGGCGGCGGCGCTGAATGGAATAATGAGTTGTTCGCAGCTAAAATTAGCAATACCACTAACATTGACGGCATCTGCGAAAATTGGATTGAGATACATCAAAAGTTTTTTGGTCGTCTGATCGTTGATCTTAATATTCTTCATTAGTTGCATCGGTTTGGCTATTTTGAATTGTGCAGGCTTTTGTCCGAAGTCCGCCTGGCCGGCAAAGTTGAATTGGCCTTCGTTGACAGTCGTCGCAAACGGTGCAATTTTCAGCAGGCCCTTCTGGATGTTAATATCCACGTCGGTCGGCCCGAAATTCAATCCCATATAACCAGCTTGTTCAAAGCCCAATTTGGCGTTGGCGGTAAGATTGGCTAAGAGTTTGTCCGTCTGTCCGCTCGGATATTCGCTGGTAAAATTGACAGCGTCTTTTCTTTTGCCCTGGAGTGTTAGACCTTCCGGTAAATACTGTGCCGCCACGGCGCTCACTGCCGACCAGTCATATTCACACTCCGCTTGCCCTTTTAATTTAGTCTTGTCGGCTTCGTTGAGTAGGTTAAATTCGCCTTTGTGAATCTTGATTTGCGGACTTTCCAACTGTAGTTCTTTGATATTAACAGTTTTTTGTTCGGGATTTATCTCGGCTTCAAAAGTCAGTGTAACTTCATTCGGCTCAAAGGGCTTTTTGCCGGGGGAAGTGAGCTTAAAAGCTCTAATTTTCGTCGAGTCGGTTGTGACTTTGTAGATGTTTTTATAAGAGCTTACAGAGATTTTTGACTCGGCGATACCGGCAAGCTGCGTTTCTTGCGGCAAAGAGGCAAACAGAACAGCAAATGGCTTGACTTTTCCAAGGTCAATGTTCTTAGCGGATATATTTAGGTGCATAGGTACTGTAGGTTTTGGGCCGATTGGATAAACGGCCTGCTCTATATTAACTTGGCCGAGACTTGACTTTGCTTCCAGAGAATCAAAGGTCAGGATTTTAGTTTGCCTGTCCATAGCAAAAGCAAAGTTAACCTCTGCCATTGGCTCTTGCGCTGTAACACCATCAGTCGAAGTTATGCTAAGATTTTTGACCTGAGAGGAACCAACACCGGTTATCTTGTCTTTAGTTACAGACAGTGTACCTTGTTCTGAAATCTCACCGGCTATTTTGTATGGACCCAAATCAACAAATTGGCCAAACTCTGATAGAATTTTTTCAAGGTCAACATAGCCATCATATTTGAGCTTTTCAAGTGGGCCGCTTGCATTGATTTTTGCAAATGCGGCTGAGACATCAAGCTCATCGAAACTTATTGTCTTATTGTCAGCCGAAATCTGAAATTTGGCAGTGACCGGTTCAGAAAGAGCGAGCTTTTTGTCCTCGACGATGCCGGCCAATTCAGTGAGATTTGCCTGGCCGGTAAGACTGCCGCGATGTGCCGTGATATTTCCGCTCAATTTACCGGAAGTTACCTTCGCTGACTCCTTAATAGCGAATGTATGCGGCATCTGCGATAAAATCGCGGCGGCATCAAGCTCGAAATCAGCGTCTAAACTGTAATCCGACTCGGAGGTTAAAAAGTCGGCCCACGATTTAAATGTGGTGGGAACCATTCCACGGGCTTTCGCAGAAAGCCAGTCGCTATCGAATTGAAATTTCTCAATGTTTATCAATTGCTGCCGGCTTTTAAGTTCTACAGCAACATCCAACAGACTTGTCTTCAACTGGTCGCCCTTTAGTTCGGGACCTGTTATATCCAGGTCCTTAGCTTTGATTGAGCCAATTAAATTTTCGAAGTTACCATCTTTAATCACGGCGTTTACATCAGCGGAAACCACACCTTTGGCTTGAAGTTCGATTTTAGCCAATTCCAAAATCGGTCCTAAAGATTCGAGGTCCAGGTCATTGACCTCGATGGTCAAATCACCCGTGGTACCTTTCAGTGTCCAGCCATTTTTCGCAGTTCCCGGTTTAATTTGGCCCGCTGCGTGAATCGGTGACGGCTCGGCTTTTTGGCCCACAACAGCCAGATTGATATCGAAATCTGTTTGCCGTCCCGGCGGTCTTAAGTTTAGCCTTGAGTTTATCTGAGAAAGCTCAACAGTTCTGTCTTTCGAATCTGTTACCTTAAAATTGCCGTCGTTAATGGCAATGTCCATAACAAGAGCAACATAGCCGGCTTTGACGGGAACCGGCTCGGGTCTGCCAACAGGCTCTTGCTCAGCATCAGGTTGACCTTTGAGATTTACGCTTACCTTAGGCTGGTCAATTGTCGTTTCGCCGAAGGATAGACTTCCTGTCAAAATGGAGCCGTAGTGGGGTTTCGTGGCGATTTGCTTTACCTGGACGGAAATTTGGCCGAGGCTATCATTGAAGCTGAAATCCGCAATGCGGACACCTTTGAACCAGCCCATAGACAGGTCGGCGAAATCTGTTTGGCCGGCGATTGAATCGTTGATTTTAGCCAATATCAACCGGCGGCCTTTCTCGGATGATATGAATGCTGGTACAAGTAAGAAAACCAGCACAGTCAGAACGACTATCAGCAGCAATACCAGCTTGAGTATTCTTGTGGAGGTTTTTTTCCGCGACCCAGACTTTGATTTCTTTTCAGTCTTCACCATTTTGACCCCCAAAAATAAAGTTGGTGCATAACGACACAATGCGCCTCACTTATGCCTTGTGCACTTTTTAGCACAATCAGTCAAGCGTTATCTCGTCCGATTTGCTTTTGATAAGCTCGTCAACCTTGTCGGAGTATTGCCTGGTAATATCATCGACTTGCTTCTTGCCTTTTTCGAGGTCATCTTCGGTGATGAGTTTGTCTTTCTGCTGTTTTTCGAGCTGCTTGTTGGCCTCTCTTCGAATGTTGCGAATACCAACCTTTGTCTGCTCGCCGGTTTGTTTGGCCTGCTGGACAAGCTGTTTTCTTCGTTCCCCACTAAGTGAGGGGACATTGAGTCTGATTATTTTGCCGTCCACAATGGGTGCTATGCTCAGGTCGCTGGCTTTGATTGCCTTTTCGATATCTTTAACCGAAGCAGGGTCGAACGGCTTAATTACAATCATATCCACCTGCGGCGCTGCCAGCGTTGCCATCTGTTTCAATGGTGTAGGCGTTCCATAGAAATCGGCCTTGATATTTTCGACCAGGCCGGTAGAAGCCCTGCCGCTGCGAACGGCCTTTAATTCATCTTGGAGGACTTCGACAGTCTTTTTCATTCTGGATTCGCTATCAGAAAGTATTTCCTTCATGGGCATTTCCAACCTCACCTCATCACTATTTTGGTGCCAACTTGCTGACCACAAACGGCCTTCGTTATGTTGCCTTTCTCGAAAATATTCAGAACAATAATCGGGATAATATTATCCCGGCAGAGAGTTATTGCCGGATGATCCATTATTCTAAGGTTCTTCGCCAACACCTGGTCGTAAGATAATTTTTCAAAAAGCTGAGCATCCGGATTCTTCTCAGGATCATCGCTGTAAACACCTTCAACCTTTGTTGCTTTTATGAGCAGGTCCGCATCGAGCTCCGAAGCCCGTAAAGCCGCACAGGTGTCGGTAGTAAAAAAAGGATTTCCAGTTCCGCCGGCCAATATCACAACCCTTCCTCGCTCAAGGTGACGAAGAGCCCTTCTGCGAATGAAACGCTCACACATCGCGGGGACCTCTATTGCACTAAGAACCCTTGTTGGCTGACCAAGCTTCTCAAGTGTCTCCTGCAGCGCACAGGCATTTATAATAGTGGCTAACATCCCCATATAATCGGCTGTGTTTCGGGGTATGTGGCTGACCTGTGAGAAACTTTCACCACGCAGAAAATTACCTGCACCAACCACGACAGCGACCTGCGGGCCGAGTTTGCATATTTCTGCTATTCTTTTGGCAATCGACCCAAGTGCAGAGCCGTCGATCCCGAATTCGCCGGGCTTGCAAAAACTTTGACCCGAAAGTTTCAGCAACACACGATTATATTCGCTCTCTGCCATCTTTTTCTTTCGAAAGTCTTAAACAACCAATTAGTTCCTGTTGCGGAAACAGTACGCCTATTAGAAGTCCGTCGATGCGGCGCCGGATGACGCACGTATGTATCCATATTTGTCATTCCCGAGGAAGCGGGAATCCAGCTTATTCGCTCTGGACCCCTGCTTTGGGTTCCCGCAAGGCGGGGTCCCTCGCAGGGGTGACATCGTCGGTTTTTGTTTTCTGCAACAGATACTAATTTAGTTCTAAGTTTTGGATTCTAAATTGTGAGTTAACTCAAAACTCAACGCTAAAAACTTAAAACTATAATTGCTACCCGACCTCAAATCGGACAAATCTTTTAATTTTTGCCTCGCCGCCGGCCTGTTTGGCGGCATCGGCGAGAATCTGGGCGACAGACTTGCTGTCGTCTTTGACGAAGGGCTGGTCGAGAAGACAATTCTCAGCATAGAATTTCCTCAATTTGCCTTCGACGATTTTATCTATGATGTTGGCCGGTTTGTTTTTGACCTGCTCTGCGAAAATGGCTTTCTCCCTTTCAATCGTTTCGGGAGCGATCTCGTCTTTATCCAACGCTAAGGGCTTGGTGGCAGTGATGTGCATCGCTATATCGGAGGCTGTCTGCTTTAGCACATCTGCGGCTGCCGTGGTTTCATCGCTGGTCTCAATCTGAACCATTGTGCCAACTTTTTCATTGAAGTGAATGTACGTGCTAATAAGTCCCGGTCCATCGAGCTTGTATTTTGCGTAATCTCCCACCTGTGTTTTTTCGCTGGTCTTACTGACCGTCTCGGTCAGAATGTCACTGAATTTTCTGCCGTCAACAGTGGTCTCAAGGATACTCTCTGCGCCCTGGTCGGCTGGGCAAGCCAGGGCGTAGTCAGCCAGAGTTTGTGCCGTGGCGACAAAATCATCGCTTTTGGCTACAAAATCGGTCTCGCAGCAAAGCGTTGCGATAGCAGCCGTTTTGCCATCTTCGCTGCCTTTGCACACGACCAGACCTTCGGAAGTTTCGCGCTCAGCGCGTTTGGCTAAAGTCGCAAGTCCTTTTTTTCTGAGTATGTCCGTAGCTTGTTCGATATTGCCATTGGCTTCCTGAAGCGCTCTTTTGCAATCCATCATCCCCTGTCCGGTCATTTTTCTCAGTTTCATCACCATTGCTGCTGAAATATCCGCCATATTTTAGACTCCTATTCTTATAATGTGTATATTGTGTAAATAAGAAATACGAAGCACGAAATGATAACTCGCTACCTGGTGAGTAGTGAGTGGTGAGTAGTGAATGTCCTAACTGACCAATTAACCAATTAACTACTCACCAATTAACCATTCGAGTTTCGAATTTATCTTCTCAGGACTGATTCGAGTCCTGCTGTTCGGTTTGGCTTTGTTGTAAGGCCGCGTCTGCGTTCTGTGTTGGTTTTTGCTCAACAATGGGCAAAGTCTGTGGTTCGGCTTTGTTGGCGCGGGCCAGAACCAGCCTTTTTGAGCGGGTGCGCCTGGGCCGTTGAACCGGTTCCTGACGAGCAGCGACCATAGTTTTTCCAATCGCCACGGCATCGGCCAGCTCGTTAAGAATCAATTCAACCGCTCTGATGGAATCATCATTAGCCGGGATGGCCACATCGACCGTGTCGGGGTCCGAATCCGTATCGAGAAGTCCGATGGTTACGATACCCAGCTTTCTTGCCTCCCGCAGAGCAAGATATTCCTTTTTAGCATCGACCACAACGACGGCACCGGGCAAACGAGACATATTCCGAACGCCCTGGAGATTAGCTTTTATCTTTCGCATCTCTCGTTTGAGCCTCGAGGCCTGCTTTTTGCTTTCACTGTCAAGCGTTCCATCCTCCGCCATGGCTTCCAACTGCTCCAGTCTCTGCAGGCGGGAGCGTATCGTTCTGAAGTTTGTAAGCATTCCGCCAAGCCATCGCTGTGAAATATAGTGCATTCCGCACTTCTCGGCGACAGCCTCAACCGCTTTTTGGGCCTGTCGCTTTGTGCCTACAAAAACAGCGTCCTTGCCGGTAGAGACAACCTCAGCAAGAAGTTTTTTGGCAATCAGCAACCCCTTTAAGGTTTTTTTGATATCAATAATATGAATATTGCCGCGCTTTGCAAAAATAAATGGGGCCATTTTCGGATTCCATCGGCTCACGCCGTGCCCGAAATGCACCCCTGCGTTAATCAGTTTCCGGGTCAGCTCTTTAGCCACAAAAAACCTCCAAACAATTTACAAAACCAAGGCTCATTTGCTACACAAAAACGGTTAAACCAAGGAAAGTAATGTAAATCGTACAGTATGTCAAGAATTTATGCTAAGAAATTTTGGCTGGGGTGTGACTAATTTTTCTGGCAGTGCATACCAGTATTTTGGAGAAAAACTTACCTGCCGTTGTCAAAGACCTCGCAATGGGCCAGGGCCGAATCGCAGCCGATGCAATTAACCAATACCTGGCAGAAAAGCCAAAAAAACACTGATTAAATAAAACCAACAACCGAGTAGTTCCTTTTTTGCACACAGCGAAAAAAGGCTGCGAAAGGTAGAAAACTCCGCAGCCTTTTCTGTGCATTTGGCTTGGTTCTGTACGAATTCGCAGGAACCTGTCAGAGTATCAGCTAAGGCTAAAATTTATGAACTAAACGAAAACCAATAGCTTGTGCATCGTTGGTAAATTGATATTCCAGACCCAAATTGGTATTTTCATCAATTTCTTTAGATAGACCTATGTAACCGCCAAATACTGATTCTTGTTCGACATCTAATGAGCCAGTAACACCAAGCACACTCACATCAAGGTCTCCATCTATGAAGTGTAGGAAAGGCCCGCCATAGATAGATGTGGTATCATTTAGTTCATAGGTTGGTCCTACAGCAATCTGAATTTCGTAAAAATCAATCTCAATGTCTGCGGTAACAATTCCATATCCTGGCACATATCCAGTAAGACTATCGTCAGATTTTGCCCAAGTCATCTGAAAGAGCCCGCCCCAGGTTACGGCATCTTTTTGTTCAAAAGTTACTTTTGTTCCGAAACCATAAGCAAACTCACTACTACCATCAAACTCCTCGGATTCAACGTCAGTAAGTCCTAAACGTATGAACGCTTCCCAATCATCAGTAATGCCGTAGCTAAGATTGGCCAAATAGGCAAACGACTCAACATCATCGAGAGTTTCGCTGATACCCAGACCGCTTACTTCGACATCCATCTCACTGTAGGAAAAATCGAAGCCTACACTGGACTGACCTTGTTTCAGACCCGCCATTGGGGGGCCCATCGGGGTCAAAGCCAGAGCAGACGAACCGCACAAGCCAACTACCACAAGCACAACACCTAACATTAACATTCTATTTTTCATATTAGGCTCCTTTTCAAAAAAATGTACAGTTTATATGCCATACTACACACTAATTGCACTTTCCAACCACGTTACTTTAGTGGATAGCAATTCTATCGCCTATTATTGGATAACTACAACGAAAATACAAAGAAATACTAAGAATTATTAGTAATTATTATGTTGGAATAGTTGTAATTGTTTGCGCTAAATAGAGTTATGGCGTACAAGAAAGACGAAAAAACTTTGGCAGCGGATGTAAAAATCTCTTTGCTCGATGCTTTTGGGAAGCAATGGAAAGGTCGTGGGCAAATACAAAAACGCGCGGTAGCAGCCGCACTGCGCTTGTGGATATCCTTGCCTGAGGATTTGCAGGCCAAGTTGATTAGCCAGGAATTAGGTAAAAACGATTTCTTGAGTCTTGTTAGACAGATAGTCGATGAGCGTATTCACCTTAGCCGGCGGCCGGTATCCAAAAATAATCGGAAAAAACCTGCCAAAAAAGCCAGGCGAAAGGGCTAAATACCACCAAGCTACCAAGAAACTCGTATTTTAGGTTACCTTAGAGAACAACTGTCGGGGTATTAGATAGGATTCTTTCACCTGTGTTCTCATCATCAATCTCTTTTTTCATTTTAGAATAGTTTTATCCGGAATATTCCCATCTTTGAAGTGCTTATCCAGCCAGCCGCACCTGACATCGTCCCTGCTGTCGAAATATTTCACATAGGGTTTTATGTCAAGAACGGGCGTCCCATCCAGCATATCCACCTGGCTAAAATACATCTTATTTGCCTCTATTCTTTTGATTTTTACGATGGAAAGCCCTATATGATTTGGTCGGTGTGGACTTCTTATCGCGAATATCCCGTGCTTGTTTTGCTCTAAGAAGGGCCTGCCCCGGATTTGCTCTCTCTGCGATTTGTGGAAATAGTACAGGATTATCGCATGGCTGAAGTCATCCAGGTCTTTCAGTCCACCGGCATATTTATCTTTTAATTCAACGCACGCCTCCATCGCACTATTAAAAATCCCCTGGATGGGCATATCCGTACCATCTGTATATGGTGAATGAATTATTCCTATGGGATGCATTGTTATTTGCTGCATACTTTCACCTCTCTAAAATATCCTGCTAATATTTGACAATTTACCTTTTCTTTAGTATTATTCCCGCTTTCGCAATTTTTGGCAATCTTTATAAGCCAATTGAAGTCAAAATCGAGTATGAGAGACGAATATGCAAATTAAACCGTTCAAGGCATTCAGGTTTTACAGTTCAGTAGTCGGCGATGTGGGCAATTGTGTTGCTCCTCCTTATGACGTTATCAGCCCCGACCAGCAGGAACAGCTCTATAAAAAGAGCAAACATAATATCGTGCGCATAATCAAAGGAAAGACAACTGCTTCTGACAACGGCGATAATAATCAATACACAAGGGCCGCCGACTATCTCAACAAATGGATAGAGCAAGGCGCATTAAAGCGGGACACCGCTGAGACTATCTATGCTTATGTCCAGGACTTTGAGCTGGCCGGCACACAATTTCAGCGTTCCAGCTTCATCGCTTTGGCCAAGCTCGAAGAATTCGGAAAAATAGTCAGACCTCACGAACAGATCTTTGACAAGCCAATGCTCGACAGGCTCAATCTCAAAAGAGCAACCATAGCCAAGTTTGGCTTAGCCCTTATGCTCTACGAAGATGAGCAAAAAGTCGCAGACAAAATCATAAACCAGGCCGTTTCTACCGAATCACTTATCGACTTTATAGATGAACAGAATGCACGGCACCGTCTCTTTACGATAACCGCCAAAGAAGATATTGAGCAAATAGTGAAAATGATGAGCAACAAAAGCTGCATCATAGCTGACGGCCATCACCGCTACACAACGGCTTTGACTTACTCTAAGGAAAGCGGCAACACGACGGCTAAGTATCAAATGCTCGCCTTTGCCAACACATTTCAGAAAGGCCTCGTAGTTTTAGCTACCCACCGACTTGTAGGCAACCTCGAGAACTTCTGTTATGAAAAACTAATTGCCGAGCTCAAAAAAAACTTCGAGCTTACCGAGTTACAGTTTAATTCACCTCAGACCAAATTGGATGCAAGGCAAAAGATGCTTGCGCAAATGAATACCGAGCACGATAATGATAAAAACGCATTTGGAATCTACGGCTCAAACAACGCCTTTTACGTTGCCGTCTTGAGGGACAAACAGGCGATGGATCCGGTCATGCCTGATATGAGCTCGGCCTGGAAGGCGCTCGACGTTTCTGTTCTGCATAAACTTATCCTGGAAAAACTATTAGACATTGACGAAGAGAGATTGGTCAAAGGCGAAAACCTTCAATACGTAAAAGATACCCCCAATGCAATTGACCAGTCAATCTCTCAGGTTGACGCAGGGCACAAACAGGCAGCCTTTTTTATGAACCCGGTAAAGATGCAGCAGCTAACAATGGTTACGGACGCAGGCGAAAGAATGCCGCAAAAATCAACTTACTTTTATCCGAAAATATATACAGGCTTGATGATTCAAAAATTGTAACTTTTACTTTGCACCATTATCGGTGGCCATGCCTGGTTAGTAAAAACGATGACGGTCCCTATTTGCATATCTACAACAAAGGTAAAGCTTCCCCCTCTTTTATGAAATCTACAACTAATGAAGAGGATTCTTGCCACTGTTTTAAA
>Ga0209979_1003239_pt1 | contig 14546 bp, 9 predicted proteins | sample AnhtaG_FD_183114 | JGI IMG/M metagenome (GOLD analysis project Ga0209979, IMG submission 183114) | Deep subsurface microbial communities from Anholt, Denmark to uncover new lineages of life (NeLLi) - Anholt_01485 metaG (SPAdes) (version 2) | ecosystem: Environmental > Aquatic > Marine > Oceanic >...
ATACCATCCGTCTTTATAAACCGGCAGACTATTTAGGTCTTCCGCGAGGATCTTGACCCTTCCTACCAAATAAGCCCTATCAGCTTTTTCATCTTCTGCTGCCAAGGTCAATCTTTCTCCACTTTCTATGTCATAAAGCCCAACCTTAACCTCAAGCTCTCCCACTACTGGAGAGAGGGGAATGAAAAGGGTTCGCTGATATTCTACTCGCCCGCCAGGTTCCCATTGGCTGGTGGGAAGGTGTGGAGTATGGTCATCGGTGAAGATGAGCTTTCCTTCTTGGTCCAGGAAGTGCACAAACACGGTGTAATCTTTTAGAAGAGAAGTCATCTGGGGACCAATCATCCATTGATAACTCATTTCCAAAGGGTATCCCAGGTGGAGCTCGGTGTCACTGAGCTTAATCTGGGGGGTAATGAGAGTTTGGACATCCACTTTCTCCCTTTTGGAACATCCAGTCGTGAGAAAAAAGAGGACAAAAAGAACAAAAAAAACCCATTCTAAATATTTGGCTCTTAGCATACACATCCTCCCCTAATACATACTACAAACCTCCCCTTCTTAGAGGGCGGTTGTCCGATTGATAGCTGATGAACAGGGGTAATCCCCCTGAACTCTCTCACTTAACTAACCTTCCTGTAGCGTCCAGATAGACGATAAATCTCCCCCTCCACAATTGCTGAATGAACAGGGCAAGCCGCTGATAGACAGGCTCTACCGAATCCCCGAATTGCCCTTTGAGGCTTTCTGCAATCTCCCCCACCGTGGCCCGCCCATCACATCTCTTCCACACCCAGCTCCCATAGGTATCCAATCTGATCCTGTAATGGGGGTTTTCCATACGGGACAATAGCCATCTACCCAGCCAATGCTTTTCAAATTTCGGTCTGAGGATGACAACCCTATCCCCATCGCCCACTTCCCATTGACGGTTTCTTTTAGGAATCAGGTTAAGAAGATTTTTCGGTGGCACCTTTTAAGCTCCGCAGTGGTATGCCTATCAGAATAGCTGCTAGCAGGGCAAATACCACCAGTCCCCCCAGGGGATTTTCCCCTATGGCTGGCAGGTGGACATCCGCCACTACCAGAGCTGCTATCAATACCCCGGTTAACGCCTCCCCGGCAATGAGCCCCGAGGCTAGGAGAATTCCCACATTCTCCCCCCTATCAGCCAGCTCCTTGGCAACCTTTCGGCGCTGGTATATTCTGGTCACGATATACTTGATCACCCCACCAATAAAAATAGCGGCTGTGGTCTGCAAGGGAAGGTACATCCCCACCGCAATCAGCATCGGGGAGGGAGATTTTATAAGAATCAACCCAATACAGAAGATCATCCCCACCAGCACCAGAGCCCACGCCATAGTCCCCCCAACAATCCCCTGGGACAACATCGCCATCAGACCTGCCTGAGGCGCGGGGAGACCAGGTCCCCCTATGCCCCCAGGAGTGCCTCGATGGAGGATAGAAAGGGGGACCACCATCACCAAGCTGGCAGCTATAACCCCTATAATACAGGCTATTTCCATCTTCCAGGGAGTTCCCCCTAAAATATGCCCCACCTTGAGGTCTTGCATTATATCCCCGGCCACCCCTGAGGAACAACAGACCACCGCAGCCACACCCAGCACAGCGGCAACCCCCAGAGGACCCTTCAGCCCTATAAGAACCATCAGCAGGGCAGCTATTATCAGGGTGGTAAGGGTCAAACCGGAGATAGGGTTATTAGAACTCCCTATTAAGCCTACCAGATAGCCAGCAACCGCAGCAAAAAGGAAACCCGCCACCGTCATTACCACCGTTGAAAGAAGGGCACCGCCTATACTCTGGGAGAAATAATAGTAGATGAAAAAGATCGGTATCATCATGAGAGCGATTGCGATGACCACCGACTTGTAGGAGAGGTCCTTTTCCAGCCGGTTTGGGGTGATCTCGCCCATCTTCACTCTCTTTATATCCCGGAAGGCGCGGGAAATCCCCTGAGTGAGGGACTTCCTCATACTGAACAGGGTATAGAGGGCTCCTACCAGCATGGCTCCCACAGCTAACCTCCTCACCATGGTGAACCATACCGCTTCGCTCAGGGTGAGCCAGCTAATGGGTTCCCCATCGGGGAGATATTGACCAACCAGGTCGGCAAAGCCAGGGTTGATAAACAGCAGTAAGGGGACCAGCAATATCCAACCAAACACCCCTCCGGAAAAGACCACCGCCGCCAGCCTCGGACCAATAATGTAGCCCACCCCTATCATAGCTGGCGAGGCGGCAGGCGAGCGGTAAAAAACGCCTCCCGTGTAAGCCTCCGCCCTCCCTACTGGCTCCAGCTCACCAGTAAATAGCTGAAGGATAGACCTCCCAAACCTGATAAATCCCGAAGCCGATTCACTGAACAGTTGAACCCCCCGGCTGTTCTTGAACAGCTCGATCAGGGCGGCTACCCCCATGGCGCCAAAGACATACTTCGCTCCGGTCTGCCCCTTCTGCCCCGCTTTCACTATCTCCGCGCAGGCAACGCTCTCGGGAAAAGGTAATTCGGTATCCTCAATGAGTATCCGCCGGAGAAAGATAACAAACAGAACCCCCAGCACTCCCCCGATAAGCATAAGGAAGGTGCTCTCCCAGTATCTCAGCTTCTCCCACACCCCCGTCATTATGAAAGCGGGGATGGTGAAAATAGCCCCCGCCACCAAGGCTTCGCCCACCGCTCCGGTAGTTCGGGTGATGTTTTCCTCAAGGATGCTTCCTTTAAAGATCCTGAGCACCGCCATAGCAATGACCGCTGCAGGGAAGGTGGCAGCTACCGTCATACCAGCCTTCAAGCCTATATAGGCATTGGCTGCCCCCAATACTATCGATAAGACAATTCCCAGCAGGATAGCCTTAAGGGTGAACTCCCGAAGAGTGGTCTCTGCGGGAACATAAGGTCGGAATTCCTTACCAGCCATCGCCTCCCTCCTCTTCTTATATTAATGCCCACATTAAATAAAGCAAACATAAACACTGCATAGTCTTATTAAATAAAAGCCCCCCCCTAATTCTGGTTATTTGAAGAACTAGTTTTATCTGAAAGCTTAAATAATTTATACCAGCTTCAGGAAAAAATCAAGACAAATTTAACCCTTCTTTATGCTACACTCACCACCCATAGCAAAAAGGGGGAAGAATAAGAATACCCACTACGCTCTTTCAATTTTTCTAAAAAGGGACATTTAAGGGAACCTTTCTGTTTCCCTGAGCGTCTAAATAAATAGAAGGGCAAAAACTTGTAAAGAGGAAATTCCTTAACTTCAGAGCTTTAACTGAATGAAGATATGCTTAATCAACTTTTGGAAGGATAATGTCTTGATTTTACCAGCCCCATACCCCTGACTACCCTAACATCACCTCCCTATCATTGGGCTGGCTAAGAGGGTTGGCTTAGCCAGCCTTCTTATTTCTGCCCACCCTCTTGAGCCCACTTAACTCGGAAAAATGGGCTAAAAAAGATCAGCCAATCGGGGGGGGAAACCCCTGACCCGATTGGCCGATCAGGAGGCGAGACGAGATGTTTTAGATGCCAATCTTTTAACATTGTAGTTCACAATTTTCTGTAATCTATCTTACACCATATTAAGGGAACTCTCCTACTTATACTGAGCTAACGAAACTAATCTCTCTGGGGCAGAAGCCCGAAGCTTTCCCTAAGTGGAATTTTGAGCTGTTAAGAAACAGAAGCGAAAAACCCCTAAAGGAGTAAATAGCGGTTAGGCAATGCCTGCTTTCAGTATATCGTGGAGATGGATGGTCCCATAGGGGCGATTTTCCTCGTCGATGACAATAAGAGAAGTAATAGAATAATACTCCATAACCCTGAGAGCTTCGGCAGCCAGCACACCCTCTCTGATCACCTTAGGATTGCGGGTCATCAACTTGCCCACCGGAATATTGAGGGGGTCCCCCTCCTTTTCCATAATGCGGCGCAAATCACCATCAGTTACTATCCCCACCAGGCGATTCTCATCATCGGCCACCGAAGTCATCCCCAGCCCCTTGGAGGTCATCTCGTAGATAGCCTCTTTCAGAGAGACTTTACAATTGACAATGGGGTTCTCCGGTCCACGATGCATCAGGTCGCCCACCTGCAGAAGCAGCCTCTTACCCAGGCTCCCTGCTGGGTGGAAGAGGGCAAAGTCCTCTTTTTTGAACTTCCTCTTCTTCAGCAATACCATAGCCAGGGCATCCCCCATAACCAGTGTCGCTGTGGTGCTCGCGGTGGGAGTTATTCCCAAAGGACAGGCCTCTTTTTCCACCCCCACATCAAGGCATAAATCACTGTTTTTAGCCAGAATGGAGTTGGGATCTCCAGTAATGGAGATGACCTTAATTCCGAACCTCTTAAAAAAAGGCAAGAGGGAGGCTACCTCTTCAGTATTTCCGCTGTAAGATATAGCAATCACCACATCGTCGGCAGTAACAACTCCTATATCGCCGTGACCTCCCTCAGCCGGGTGGAGGAAGAAGGTAGGGGTGCCGGTGCTGGAGAAAGTGGAGGAAATCTTCTTACCTATAAGTCCCGATTTGCCCATCCCAGTGACGATAATCCTCCCCTTGCAATGGTAAAGGATATCTATCGCCTGGATAAAGCTCTCGTCTATTTTTCCCATCAGGGAGCGAATCGCCTGGTATTCAATCTTGAGAACCTTCTTCGCCTCTTCTATTATCCGGCTGTTCTTCTCATCCTTGTTGACCATAAAGGCTACACCCCTCTTTTAAAACATAACTTTACCACTCCCTTGATAAAATTACAATATCTTTTTAATGGTTAATCTTCTCTCTTTTGGTATAATAAAAAAACAGCCTTGATTGCTTTGGGGTTTTAAATATAGGGAGGTCCAGCAGAATGACTTCTCCGATTATCTTAGGAGGGGGTTTAGCGGGGCTTAGTGTCGCCTATCATCTCGGAGGGGGATACACCATTTATGAAAAGGAGGACCGCCCCGGTGGTCTATGCAGAAGCGACCAGCTCGAGGGCTTCCTTTTCGACCGCAGCGGGCATCTGCTCCATTTCAGAAACGACTATACCCGAAAGCTGGTGGAGAAGCTCCTTAAAGGGAACCTAATTTCCCATAGCCGAAGAGCCTGGGTTTATTCCAAAGGGGTATATACCCGCTACCCCTTCCAGGCTAACACTTACGGCTTGCCCGCCGAGGTAGTAGCCGATTGCCTTATCGGCTTCATTGAAGCGCAAAGGAGAGATCGGATAACCCCCAACACCAGGTTTAAAAACTTCGAAGATTGGATTCTGCGAAATTTCGGGCGGGGTATTGCCACCCACTTCATGCTCCCCTACAATGAGAAAATGTGGACCCTCCCCCCACGGGAGCTCACCACTGAATGGCTGGACCCCTATGTCCCTCGCCCATCTTTGAAAGAGGTTGTGCTGGGGGCTTTGACCGAGCAGGAGAAGCCCTTCGGTTACAACGCCGAGTTCTCCTACCCTCGCCGTGGAGGGATTGAGGCTCTGGTCAGAGCTCTGGCTAAAGATGTTAAACCAATTTTCACCGGCTATCGAGCTGAGCGCATCGACTGGAAGCGACAGCTTATCAGATTTGCCAACGGTGCGGAAGCCCCTTACAGCTATCTCGTCTCCACTATTTCCCTTCCCGAACTTATGAGGATGCTCACCCCAGCGCCTCCTAACCTGCTACAGGCAGCAGCGGAGCTGAGGTTCTGCTCTGTATATAACATAAACTTCGGCATCAGCCGAAAAAATATCAGTAATAAGCACTGGGTTTACTTTCCCGAAAAAGAGTTCTCCTTCTACCGGGTGGGCTTCCCGGCAAACTTCTCCCCCCAGGTAGCTCCACTACAAGCAAGCTCCGTTTACACCGAGGTCTCTTACTCCTCCTCCCGCCCTCTGGATAAGCTGACCATCATCAATAGGGTAAAAGAAGACCTTCAACGGGCAGGTATCATCAAAAGCCCCAAAGAGGTCATTGCCGAAAAGGTCTTTGACATAAAATATGCCTATGTGATCTACGATCATTCTTACCGAAAAAATGTCAGAGTACTCCATCAGTTCTTACAAAGGAACCGCATCTTTTCCATCGGGAGATTTGGGGGATGGAAATACTCCTCAATGGAAGACGCTATCTTGGATGGGAGAGCAACTGCGGAAAGAATTGCCAAATCACTTTAATCGTAATACTAATTTTAGCAATAGACCTCGACGCTGGTGGCTGAGGTGATAGAAACCAGAGAAGATTGGCAGGAAGCATCTCCCAGCCTTTATGCGGGTATCTTCTTGCTCTCCTCTGCCAGCCTCCTTTTTGAGATATCCCTGACCAGGATATTTTCGGTTTCCCTGTGGTATCATTTCGCCTTTATGGTGGTAAGCATTGCCCTGCTGGGAATTGGGGCAAGCGGCACCTTCCTGATGCTCTTCCCGCGCATCTTGAGAGGAGAACCCCGCAGACGGCTATCCATTATCTCCCTCCTCTTCTCCCTGGCATGCCTCGGCTCCTATCTCATCGCCAATAGGGTCCCCTTCGACCCGGTAAAGATCGCTTGGGATTACCGCCAGCTTCTCCGTATACTTCTCTATTACGGTCTGTTCTCCCTACCCTTTTTTTGCTCCGGGATGACCATCGTTATAGCCTTCAGCCGCTTTACTCACCGGGTCGGCTCTATATACTTTGCCGATCTGGCGGGGGGTGGTAGCGGATGCCTGCTCTCTCTGGTCATATTCTATATCGCCAAGAATGGACAGGTGGTCACCGCTTCTGCCCTTCTCGCCATCCTGGCAGCCTTCTTCTTTCTCCCCCCTTCTAAGAAGAGGATAGGACTTATCCCCCTGATGGTAATGCTTGGGTTCCTGATATGGCTCAATCCAGAGGGGATGAGGATCAAAATCTCTCCCTACAAAGGGCTACCCACCGCCCTCAGATACCCTGGCTCGCGGCTGATAAGGACCGAATGGAACTCCTTTTCCAGAGTTGACCTAATTGAGAGTCCTATGGTGCGCTTCGCCCCGGGTCTATCCTTGAGCTACCAGGAACCCCTTCCCCGCCAGGTGGGTATCTGTGTTGATGGGGACAATCTGTCCGCCATCACCCGCTTTGACGGCAACTTAGAAGGGCTAAAGTTTACCTCCTTTTTGCCCTCTTCCCTTCCCTTCTACCTCGGGTCCCAAGAGGAGGTGTTCATATTTGAGCCGGGGGGTGGTTTAGACATCCTCACCGCCCTTTACCACGGGGCGAAAAGAATAAGAATAGCGGAGATGAACCCTCTGGTGGTGGGAATGGTTGACAAATATTACAGAGAGTTCTCGGGCAACATCTACCACAAAGAGGGAATAGAGGTGACCATAGCCGAGCCGAGGAGCTACCTGCGGGGCACTGAGGACAAATTTGACCTCATTCTTCATACTACCCCAAATCTGCTGGGGGCTGCTTCTACTGGCATCTACGGGTTGATAGAAGACTATCGGCTCACCAAAGAGGGAATGGTCGACTTCTACCGACACCTGAAACCCGAGGGGGTCCTGTGCTTCACCCTCTACCTCCTTCCCCCTCCAAGGATAGAGCTGAGGCTGGTCTCCCTGTTTCTGACGGCTCTGAAAGAGGTTGAAGTAGCCCACCCCCAGAACCACATCGCCATCCTGCGGAGCTGGGGGACTATCACCCTCCTGTTGAAGCACAACCCTTTGGACGATGAAGAAATATTCAGACTGAAGGAGTTTGCCCGGGAGCGGAGGTTTGACCTGGTCTATTATCCAGGCATCGAACGGGAAGAGGCTAATATCTATAATCGATTCCCGCAACCCATCTACTATAACCTGGTAACTCAGATAATGGAGCCCCGAGCAAGGGAGGAATTCTTTAAAAACTACCCCTTCAATGTTGCCCCGGTGAGCGACGAGCGACCCTTCTTCTACCACTTCTTCCGGTTAAGCAAGCTCCCTCAGCTTTACCGAATTATGGGGGAGAAATGGCAACCCTTCCTTCAGGGTGATTATCTGGTGCCCATCATCTTCCTTCAGGCTCTGGTAGCCAGCATCATTTTCATTGCTCTGCCGACCCTCTTGGTGGCTAAGGGGGAAAAGAAAAACAGAAAGAAGACCTCCCGCTCACCAGTTCTTCTCTCTCTGTCTTATTTCTTCTTCATTGGGGTAGGATTTATGTTTGTTGAGATCTCCATTATCCAAAAGTTTATCCTCTTCCTGGGACACCCGGTCTATGCCATTGCCACCGTGCTGTTAGCCATCCTTGTATCCTCCGGTATAGGGGCTTTTCTGTCGGACAGATTGCTCCCATCTCTAAAGAGAGTCATAGCCGTCCTGGCAGGCTTGATATTTCTCTATATGGTGGGGCTACCGTGGCTTCAAAGGGCTCTGCTGGGGTGGAGAATGCCCCTTCGCCAGGTGGCAACAGTGGTCTTACTGTTCCCTCTGGGTATATTGATGGGGATGTGTTTTCCAGGGGGCATCAGGTTCTTAAAAGAGATAGCCCGGAGCTATATCCCCTGGGCTTGGTGTGTAAATGGCTGTGCTTCGGTACTGAGCTCTGTGGGGGCGATAATGTTAGCTTCAGTGGTGGGGTTTAGCTGGGTGATTGGGATGGGGGGCGTGGTTTATATGGTGGGGTGGGGATGCTTCCTTGCGGCCGAGAAGAAGATTTCAAGAAATAGAGAACTTCCGCTCTCAAAATGATGACTTTACGGTGCCTTACTGCAGGTGCCCCATTTCATTCCGTTCCATACTCTTTCGTGCAAGTAATAGAGGACTATCTTTAAAACTACTTCTAAAAAGCCAACTTCAACTGATATGACCCAATTACGGGTGAAGGTAAATACCAATATAATAGTAGCTAAGGAGGTAAGAACTCTCCAGCTTATGCTTTTCATAATGCTTCGGAGCAGGGGGCAACAAATCGGTTGAACATTGGAAATGTATCTATTATAATTTGGGAGGGTTTTGTAAACTTTTTTAACAATATTGAATATCGGTTAATTGAGCCAAGAGATGAAAGGAGTAAAAATGCGAGACCTCATAGGGTTCAGTCTGGCTCTTTTGTTGGCATTTATGATAGCTAACCCTCTGGTAGCCCAGGAGGAAATTGATAAGAAGCTCTGGCAGAAAGCTATGAAGATCCACCAAAAAGCGATAGTGATCGACACCCATGTCGACACCCCATCGAAGATGCTCCGAGGGAACTTCAACATTGGCATCCGCTCGGATGAGGGTCATATAGACCTCATTCGGATGAAAGAGGGTGGGCTGGATGCCCAATTTATGGCAGTATTTGTCTCCCAGAGCATGGAGGGAAAAGGGGCGGCTCACTACGCCCTGGAGATGATTGATGTCATCCTTCAGCAAGTGGAGGCAAATTCCGATAAGGCTGTTATGGCTTACTCCCCGGCGGACATCCGGCGGATTCATAAGCAGGGGAAGATAGCCATCCTGATGGGGAATGAGAACGGAATTCCCGTTGAAAACAGCCTCCGGTTGCTGCGGGACTTCTACCGCCTGGGCATCCGCTATATAACCCTCTGCCACATGGGAAGTAACTTCATCTGCGACTCTTCAACTGACGAGCCCAAATGGAACGGTCTGAGCGACTTTGGAAAGGAAGTAGTGCGGGAGATGAACCGCCTGGGGATAATGGTTGATGTCTCCCACATATCGGACCAGGCTTTCTGGGATGTGCTGAAGACCTCCCAGGCACCAGTAATTGCCTCCCACTCCTGTGCCCGGGCGTTGTGCGATGCAGCGCGGAATCTATCGGACGATATGATAAAGGCACTGGCGGAGAAGGGAGGGGTGGTGCAACTGGCTTATGTCTCCGATTTCGTAAGCCAGGACTACAAGGACAAAACTGAGGAGCGCCTAAAAAAGCTGGCGCCTATAATTACAGAATTAAGAGAGAAATATAAAGATGACCGCGAGGGGCTCTATCAAGAACTAAGAACTCTATATGAAAAGTACCCTGGTCCTCCACCGCAAATCACTTCTCTAATCGACCAAATAGACTATATTGTGAAATTGGTAGGGGTAGACTATGTAGGGCTCGGTTCCGACTTCGACGGCACCAACTCGGTCCCCGAGGGGCTGGAAGATGTCAGCAAGCTCCCCATTATTACCTATCATCTGCTGAAGCGAGGATATAAGGAGGAGGAGATCATAAAAATACTGGGAGGGAACCTGCTCCGGTTTTTTGAAAAGGTAGAAGAGGTAGCCCGCCAGTCCTCTTAAATGTCTCTGCGCCCTCCGTTAATAGAAGGTGTAGGGGTTTAACACACTGTCTCTATTATGACTTGCTAAGAAAAGGAACCTCCTCTCAAAAGGGGTTTGGTTATTTCTTCTCAGCTTCCCCAACCATGGGGACGAAACGCACCCCAGTGATGTGCTCTACCTTAAGCTCGTCGTTGTGTTTGGTTATCAGGGTGAGGGTCTGATAGAAGGTGGTGCTTCCCAGAGGTAGAATCAACCTCCCCCCATCCTTCAGTTGAGCAATCAGGGGCGGGGGGATGTGGTTCGCTGCTGCCGTGACAATAATAGCATCGAAGGGGGCATATTCCTCCCAGCCAAAATAGCCATCCCCCTGTTTAGCCCTTATCTGAGAGTAGCCCAGCTCCTTCAGCCTCTGGCGGGCTTTCTCTGCCAGCTTTGGCCTTATCTCTATAGTGTAAACCTGGTCGGTCATAGCAGCCAACACCGCTGCCTGATAGCCCGAACCGGTCCCTATCTCCAATACCCTTTCACCCGGCTTTATCTTCAACTCTTGGGTCATCAAGGCTACTATGTAAGGCTGAGAAATGGTTTGCCCCTCATCTATGGGGAGGGGATGGTCGGCATAGGCGTAATTCAGATACTTGGGGCCCACAAAGAAGTGCCTCTTGACTGTCGCCATTACCTCGAGAACCTTCGGGTTGGTGATGTCTCTTCCTTTTAAGTCGTGCTCCACCATGAACTTGCGGGCCCGCTCATACTTATCGACCTGGGGCAAAGAGAGAAAGCTCCCCCCTGTCAGAATAACCAGTGCCACCAAGAGATACCATAACCTCATCCTTCTCAGCCCTCCTCAGACCTATTTCTTTAAGAATAGCACAAATAGAACCTCAAGCCAACTCCCAAAAGCCCCTGTGGCGAGCAAAAGGGAAAAACCACTTGACAGAGGGATTTTTCCCCTCTTATACTTGCCTTGCATATAGCAGATGGATTACCAATAAATGGTTTAAGAGCTTTCATCAAAGAAGACCAAAAGAGGTGAACTATGGCTTATAAAAATATCCTATTTGAGGTCAAGGACCGGATAGCTTATGTAACCATCAACCGACCCCAGGTGCTCAATGCCCTCAACATAGAGACAGTGGGGGAGCTGGGCGAGGTCTTTACCGAGATAGAAAAGGACGAAAAAGTTGCCGCAGTAATTCTAACAGGGGCTGGGGAGAAGGCTTTTGTAGCCGGAGCAGATATAAAGGAGCTGGTCAAGCTTGATGCCCTTGGGGGAATGGAGTTCTCTCTCAACGGGCATCGGGTATTCAACCAGATTGAGAACCTCGGCAAACCGGTCATCGCTGCAGTCAACGGCTTTGCCCTGGGCGGGGGATGTGAGTTAGCCCTCGCCTGCACCCTACGGGTAGCCGCCGAGACAGCCAAATTCGGTCAGCCGGAGATTAACCTGGGAATCATTCCCGGCTACGGCGGCACCCAGCGGTTAGCCCGCCTGATAGGAAAGGGGAGAGCCATGGAGATGGTTCTCACCGGGAATATGATAAGCGGCGAAGAGGCTTATCGGATAGGTCTGGTCAACAGGGTCGCCCCTCTCAGCGAGCTAATGGATGAAGCAAAGAAGCTGGCAGAGACCATCATATCCAAGGGACCCATTGCGGTTAAGCTCGCCATGGTGGCTATAAACCAAGGGCTGGAGATGAGCCTGCAGCAAGGTCTCCAGCTGGAAGCCAGCCTCTTCGGTCTGACCTGTGCCACCGAGGATATGAAGGAGGGAACCTCAGCCTTCCTGGAAAAGAGGAAGCCCACCTTTAAAGGGAAATAGAAGACCCCAACAAAACGGTGCTCAATTTATAGTTGATATAGCTCCCCAGCACCCTGATCGCCCTATCTGCCGAACGAAAGGTGGGTATCCCCTCTTCCTCCATCATCTTCACCAAAGGGTCGTAGAGGCTACCGGCATCCACCGATACCACAAAAGGCTTCTCACAGCTCTTGCTCAGCTTAATAAGCCTCTGACCAATACTCTCAACCGAGTGGATATCCTCATTGGGGGAGAGACCCTTCTCAAGGGTTTGAAGGAAAGGAGACTGAGGAACCAGAGAGATAAGGGCACAATCTATCCCCTCGTCCTCCAGAATGGCTTTAGCACATTGATAGAAGCTCTGGTCGTCAGCCATAGGGGTAAGATCGAGGGGGTTGTGGATATTGGCTATCTCCAATATTTTTAATGGGTTAAGAGATTGTCGCAAGCGCCGCTCGGTCTTGGAAGAGAAAGGGGGTAAAACCAGAGAGTAACGGGGTTCTCCTATATTATCTGCCATGCCAACGGTCTCGAACCCGGCATTGCTCAGACACCCCACCCGTCGTCCCCCTATTCTCTTTCCAGCAAAAAGGCTACCCAGCCTTATGTAGTCCCTGAAATCTTCAAAACTCTCCGCCATCAGAGCGCCAGCTTGGGAAAGGATGGAGGAAGCCACCCGGTAGTCCCCGGCAAGAGAGGCGGTATGCCCGCTGGTGGCATTCATACCCTCCTTAGTCCTTCCCGCCTTATAGACAATGACATCCTTCCCTCGTCTGACCAACTCCCTCACCCCCAGGGCAAACTCCAGCCCATCTACCTCCCTGAAGCCCTCTACATAGACAGCCAACACCGAGAGGCCATCGTCCCTCTCTTTGAAAAATCGAAGATAATCCCCCAGGGTGAGGTCAATCTGGTTTCCAGTGGAAATGGCATAAAGCGGGTTAATGGTAGTTAGCTGGCTGAGGAGAGTAACAATAATAGCCCCGCTCTGACCCAGATAGACAACATTATTCCTTATCTCTGGATTGGGTGGCAATTTGGTATGGGGGACGAAAAAGGTGTCCATTTTTCCCGGTTGAGAGCGAATCCCCATGGAATTGCCCCCATTGAAAACCGGTATATCTCTGCCAGCATGGCGGGAAGATTGAATAATCCCTTTTATCCTCTGCTCTAAGTGCTGAGTACCCTTTTTTTCTCCCAGACCGCTGGAGATAAGTATTACCGACTCCGCCTTGTTCGATGAAATAAGCTCTCCAACAATAGGAGGGGTCTGCTCCGCTTTGAGGGCGATTATGAATAAGTCCACCTTCTCGGGAAGGTCGGCAATAGCGGGGAAGCATCGGCAACCCTCCAGTGTCTCAACCCCTTGCTTAACAATATAAATACGCTCCTTATCATAACCTGCCCGGAGGAGGTTGCTCAGGATTATATGCCCCAAGTTCTGGCGGCGGGAGACTCCAATTATCCCTATCGACCTGGGAGAGAGGAGGTGCTCAATCTTTTGGGCGGGTCGCTCAGGCACCTTGGGTGAGGCTTTTTTGAACTTCAACAGCCCATCCAGGGCTATCAACTTTCCTTGAAGTATAACAAAGGGGTTAACTTCAGCCTCGGTGATGACGAAGGAGCCTTCTCCATCCAGGGAGGAGAAATGGTTAGCCAGGCTCTGGAAGGTTTCCATAAGGAGAAGGAGTTTCTCTTTTTCAACGAGTTCTGGCTGACCTCGGGTTTTCCCCGAGAGCTTCTCGTAAACAGCAGGGAGGGTCACTACCTCCTCCAGCTCTTGCGACCCGGCTAATACAGCAGAGGTTATAGCTACCCCTCGACCGGGCAGTAGCCTCTCGGCAAAAAACTCGGTATCAATCCCGCCGACACCAAAGACAAGCACAGGACCGAACTCCCGACTCCAGCGGAGACCGGCCAACAGTTCGCTGCCAAAAAAACCTTTGAGGTAGCCTATATACTCACATATCATTACCCCTCGGAGTTCCCTTTCAATCTGTTGCCGTAAATCCTCCCCCTTCAAACCTTGATAAACTGAAGGAGTAAGCTCGGGCTTTCTCTCCAGCCACTGCTGGTATCTCCTGGGAACCGAACTCACCATCTCTTGGAAGGCTTGGGAGACCACCGGGTGATTCCTCGCAACCACCCTCACCCCGCCGACCTCGGTCTTGTGGGAGATGGTGTCAGAGACTATCTTGAGAACCACACGATTGCCAGTGTATTGCTTCAAGAGGTGGGGGTCGATATCCTCCCTTTTGGGAACAAAGTCTGCCTTGGGGGTGCGGAGTCCTGATAACTGTAATATTTTATAAACCTCCCATTCGTAGAGGAAGTCCCTCCCCTCTACTGCAGCTTGCTCTAACAGCTCTTCAATGCTACTAAAATCTATCTCTATCATAGGAAACCCTCAAAAAGCCCTTGATCTCAGCGGTGTTCCTTTATCAGCCGCTGGAAAAGCTCCATGCTGAGCTCTCCCTCTTCCAGAGAGAGAAGTGATAAAGGAAACCCCGGATCCCTGGGGATAACACTCCG
>Ga0209979_1003240_pt1 | contig 14542 bp, 9 predicted proteins | sample AnhtaG_FD_183114 | JGI IMG/M metagenome (GOLD analysis project Ga0209979, IMG submission 183114) | Deep subsurface microbial communities from Anholt, Denmark to uncover new lineages of life (NeLLi) - Anholt_01485 metaG (SPAdes) (version 2) | ecosystem: Environmental > Aquatic > Marine > Oceanic >...
TGCGCACCCTTGGCCGCACCGGCCTGAAGCTCACCGTCGTAGGCTATGGCTCGGAGTTCATCGCCGACCCGGGGCTGGTGAAGCACATCATCGGCCAGGGCGTCAAGTTCATCGACACGGCGCCGCTGTACCAGAAGGGCAACGCCGAGCGGAAGCTGGGGCCGATCCTCAAGGAGTACGGCAAGGACGTCATCGTGGCCACCAAGTGCCACACCATCAAAGACGGCAGCGCGCCGAAAGAGAAGTTCATCACCTCCTTCAACGCAAGCTGCGAGCGCCTGCAGGTGGACGGCGTGGATCTGTTCCTGGTGCACGATTGCCGCTCGGCGCAGGCGGTCAACAGCCCGGGCGCTCGGGATGCCTTCGAGGAGCTGCGCGGCGCCGGCCGCGTGAAGTTCCTCGGGATGTCCACCCACTCCAGACAAGCGGAGTGCTTGCAGGCGGCGGAGCTGGGGTGGTACGACTTCGTGTACGTGGCGTGGAACTTCATGTCGCCGCAGAGGTACACGGACGCCATGAAAGCCGCCGCCGACAAGGGGCTTGGCATAGTGACCATGAAGACGTGCAAGTCGCTCACCGGCGGCCGCGACTTCTGGCCGCGGGCCCGCCCCGAGCACCTGCAGCGCCTCGGCGAGGGGAATGCCTTCCAGGCCTCCATCCGGTGGACCCTGGGGCACGACTTCGTCACCTCGACGCTCATCAGCATGCAAAACTACGACGAGGCGGATACGGACCTGGCGGCGGCACGGCTAGAGCTGGGATAGGGCAGCGCGGGGCTTGCAGCAGACTCCAATCACACCGGAGGTACAGCGCATGGAGTACCAAATACGCGGCACGACGATGCAGACGGTGGATATCCAGTTGCAACCGGGCGAGACGATGTACACGGAGTCCGGCGGCATGGCCTGGATGTCGGACAACATCAACATGGCGACCGGCATGAAGGGCGGGCTGATGAAGGCCCTCGGCCGGAGCCTCGCTGGCGAGTCCATGTTCCTGGTGGACTACACCTGCGAGTCCGGCCAGGGGCTGGTCACCTTTGCCTCGGAGTTCCCGGGCAAGATCATCCCCCTATCTCTGGAGGCGGGCGAGAGCATGATCTGCCAGAAAGACGGCTTCATGTGCGCCGAGAAGTCGGTCACGCTCGAGATGCACTTCCGCAAGCGGCTCGGGAGCGGCCTGTTCGGCGGCGAGGGGTTCATTCTGCAGAAACTCACCGGCCCGGGCACAGCCTTCGTGGAGATCGCCGGCGAGGTGACGGAGTACGACCTCGAGCCGAACCAAGCTCTGCGAGTGGACACCGGCCACCTGGCCATGTATCAGCCCACCGTTGACTTCGACATCATCACGGTCAAGGGCGTCAAGAACATCCTGTTTGGCGGCGAAGGGCTGTTCCTGGCGCACGTGAAAGGACCGGGCAAGGTGTGGCTGCAGAGCATGCCCATCGTGAACCTCGCCGGCAAGCTCCGCCAGTACTTGCCGAGCAAGTAGTACTACAACCGCACCTGTCATTCTGAGGAGCGGAGCGACGAAGAATCTCTCTCCTTGGCGCCACTCTCGTGCCGAAATCGAGATTCTTCGCTTCGTTCCACTCCGCTCAGAATGACATCGGTGCCCACGTGCGGTTGCAGTAGTAGGGCGCGGCTTCTTTCCCATAATGCGGTGTGGACGATGGATTGGCGGCACGTGCTGCTGGCTTTTGTCGTCGTCGCGCTGGTCCTGGGCCTCGGAGCGCTGGTGATCGCCAAGTCCTTGGGACTGGTGCTATTCGGCGCGGCGGCCGGGACTCTGTTCCTGGCCGCCGTCGTGGCAGCGGCGGTACTCGCCTGGCCCGTGGCGCATCTCGTCATCGTCGTAGTCTATTGGGCGCGACCCGACCAGCGTGCGCCGAGCGCCGATTATTCCATCAGTCAGGGCCGCGAGGCCGGCCGGCAGCCGGATCGCGACGAGTAGGCCGGGTCGAAGTGTGGATGCCCACATCGCCGACGGCAAGGTCTACATGAGCGGCTACCCCTCGTCGCCCGTCTTCGTGTACGACCCAACGAGGCCGTGGACGGTGGGCTACGGCATGCCGGGGAATCCGGCGCCACACGAGACCGATCCGGCGAGCAATCCGCGGCTGCTGGTGCGCCTCAACCAGTTCACCCGAACGCACAAGATGTACGGCGCCGCCGTCGGGGCCGATGGAAAGGTCTATTTCGGCGGCGCCTGCATGCGCAACGCAAACGGCGGCGGCATCGGCTGGTGGGATCCGGCGACCGAGCAGGCCGGGGGCATCTGGGAGCCCTTCACCGCCTACGAGATCCACTGGCTCATCGCCGCCGACGGCGGCAAGCGCCTGCTGGCCTCGACCCGCGCGGTCCGCAACGATATCCGCGACAACTGGATTCCGGAGCAGGCGAAGCTCTTCGTCTTCGACGTGGCCGAGGGCAGGATAGTCAGCGATATTGAGCCGGTGAGGAGGGCCATGAGGACCGGGGGCATCGTCGAGGCGATGCCGGGCAAAATCCTGGGCGCGACGGCGGATCCGGAGACGCAGGGCGGTGGCTTGCTCTACGGCGTTGACCTGGCCAGCGGCGCGGTGGAGTTTGTGAAGAGGGTGCCCTACGACTTCGGGTTCGACACCGGTCGAAACACCTACGGCACCAACGAGTATCGCAAGGGCCCGGACGGCTGGATCTGGACATACATCGGCAAGACGCTCGTCCGCATCCATCCGGCGACCGTGCGCATCGAGGTCCTCGGCGTCGTAGACCAGCCCGGCCGCATCGCCTTCGCCGGCGACGACATCTACCTGGCCAGCACCGAGCACCTGCGGCGGATCGCGGAGATTGTGCCGCGACAATGATGGGGGCGAGAGCACGGGGTCCGGCTCGGAAAGCAGACGGGGCAGAAGGTCGCTTGCGACCGTGGGATCCTGATAGCCGCACTTCAGTACGTGGTCGAGTTTGGCCGTTGCCTGCGCTGCCCGGTACGCGTCCGGCTCGATGCCGTAGGTCGTCTCGTTCGCTCCATCTGCAAGCCCCTTCAGCGCGAGGCCCTCCCCGCCGCAAGCGTCGAGAAGATTGACGTTGTCCTTCGCGTAGCTCAGAAATGAGCTTACACTGCCGACTACCTCTGGTGGGGTCGGGTAGTATCTCGTCTTCACTGGAGCTTCCAGTCTCGTAGCATCACCTCGCCCTGTTGGGTCTAAGTGAAGTGCTTCCAGTTGTGAATATCGCGCCCACCGTGCCGAACGTGCCGATGAGCTCCTGTCAGACAGCTTCCCCCGAGTCCTCCCCCGAATCGCTGGGGCGCATGGTGCCGGTTGCTCAGGCACGCACCTTCCCGGCTTACTCAACATGGACACCCGCACCGATGTAAAGTACAATCAGTTCACGGGCCTGCACTCTCGACGACATCGCGAATGCGCCCTCACAGTGGGGCTGGCGGCCTCCGCTTTCTGGACTCCGCCCGCATGCGCGCGGACGAGCTATCAAGGGGGGCCACGATGGGCTCAATCAACAAGAAGCAGCTATTCCAGCAGACCGAACAGGTCCTCCAACTAATCAAGAAGGGCTGGCCCGAGCCACACGGGGGCCGCAAGCAGAAGGTTTTCCTAGGCCAGGACGCACGTGTGACTCTCATTCAGGATGGAGCGAGACTGGACTTGGAGCCCGAGCGCCGTCTGGATTCCGTCTATCTCGAGGACAAAGCAGTCGACCTATTCAACCAAGCGGTCGCCAACATCTACGGGGACGATCCGATACGGTCTTTGAGCGCCGTTGGCGCCGTGGAGAACAGATATCAGACCCTCCTTCACAGCTTGTTCTTCAGCCCGCCTGACGAGAGAAACATCCGGGTCGCCCTGCAGCAGATGGTTGACGAACTTCGCGCAACCGGTCGCCACTGGCACGTCCTGGTCCCGCTCGTCAATCTTCACATAAAGGGCCTGGACAAGTTGCGGATAGGGGGCCTCACCCTTCGGCCCACAGGCCCCTGGCTCGGAGAGTACTACTCCGATCTACTTGAGATCATCTCGAAGAGCAGAGCAACGAAGAGCCAGATAGGCATCCAACAGGTGCAGGTCGGGTCACAAGTCGCCGCTCTTCTTCGTGAATGCCCTGCCATAGCACTCGTCGAGGTCGAATGCGATGCTTCCCTTATCACCAATGCGGCGTCAACCCGGGTGGACGCCGTGCTTGACCTGCTGAGGTGCTACGGGGCTGCTATCCTGGCCCCCAAGTGCCGGTCGCTCATAGGGCGTATTGGCGAGTCGTTCCAAGGGACGGAGGGTGTCCTCGCTTTCGACCAGGCTCGAAAAGCGTTCAATCTATGTTTCCGGGCAGTTGGTTACTTGATGCCCTATGAGGTAACGCCGCAGTTCCTGGACTATGCGAAGCGCGAGCTCGCCCTAAACGAGCTATCGCAGATACTCGCCAAGCACCCAAGCCAGCGGACAGAGCTCGAAGAGCAACTCGCACTCGGCATCAGTCTGCGAGGCGACGCAGCAATGGCACGTACGCCCGAGCAGCAAGTCGTGCATTTCTGCGCCGCATTGGAGGCATTCGTCATGTCGAGAACCGAATACGGCGACAAGAAGGTGCCATTCTCCGAGCGCCTTGCTTGGCTCCTCGGTTCCGATTACCGCTCACGCGAGGAGATCCAAGCACGCGCCCTTGACGTGTACAAGGAGCGCAACGATGTTGTCCATAAGGGTAAGATCGGCGTCTCAGGCGAGCTTGTGGCCGACGCCGCACGTCTGCTCACCAGAGCACTCGCAAAGCTGGCGGCGAGCCGGGCCCAGTGGCCCACCCGAGACGACTTCGTGGCGTGGGTGGAGCAGAAGAAACTCGGACGCGATAATGCCGCCTAGTGGCCGGCGCCCTCGCATCCGTGCTTCCCGAGAAGCGCGCAACGCACCCATCCCCCAACGGTCAAGAGACAGCCTGCCCTGCCACACGTAGAGCCCCCAGCTCCTATCGGGGCCTCTTTCCGGCCGCGACGGTCTCTGAGGCTACATATGCAAGAAACGGAGCCTGCCCGCCTCCCGCATTTACCTCACCAGCCTGAACGTACTACGCTGTTTCTCAGGTAAAGTATGCCGCGTCGCAGATCTCCGAACGAGGAAGTCTATCCAACGTATGAGCCCTACCCGGTTAGTCGAAGGGCCACGGAGAAGTCCTACGCGCCAGACCACGCAGATCACGCCGAAGGGCCTTGACGCTGACCCGACGATGTGGATGGTCCTCATGGGTTCCTTGAGCTCGCTGGCGAACGCACACCAGGTGACTGGTACCCTCCGGAATCGACACCCTCTAACGACGACGACACCTTTCGGCCACTCCGTCTCCTGCACTCGTTGTTTGCGGACCGGCTCGATCTCTTGAGGGCAGCCCTACGGGAGCTGCGAGACGGCAAGCGCCAGAGGGAACGTCTGGCCGCCGGGGCATTGGAGGATATCGATTCGCACATCGCCCAGTGTGACCGCGAACTCTCACTTCTCAAGGGCGCCCTGAATGACTTCGAGCGGCGCGAACATCTCCGCGGCAGCTGCTCGAACTGAAGAGACAGCGCCGACAGGAGGCCGTTCTGACCTGGCGCGATCTGGTCGCCGCGAACACGGAAACGGGCGCTGTTAGACGGCACACCCACTGTCTGGAGCGTAGCCGGAGTGACCCAGAACTGGCCGCACGGACTCCGGCCCCATCCACCCAATGATTCCCGAGACGTGCCCTGCGGTCGCCCCTACTCTGCCCTCAGCACCAGCGCGTAATCCTGCCGGAACTCGGGCAGCGCAATGCGCGTCTTCTCGCCACTCGCTCCTATCGTGCCGCCATCTGACCACTCCACCGTGACTGGGTTCAGAATTCGCAGCCGGTACCTGCCCTTCTCCAGCCTCAAGGTCACGTCCCCCCGCAGTGGCTCCCCAAACCCGGCATCGTACCCGCGCGTGTCGGCGACGTAGACGACCTGCAGCTTACCGTCGGCGCGGCTCGAGGCGAAGCCGCGACAATGCTCCGGGACTGAAACGATCAGATCGTCGTTCGGCGCCATCTCCGCCGGCCCGCACTCGCGCCACAGGTCCGCCAGCGCCCCGAGCTGCGTCCGGAGGTCCCGCCCGTCCAGGTGCCGCCCGTCGCCGATGGGCGCCTTGCCCGAGCCCGTCTCATCCTGCGGCGTGAAGGACCAGTCCAGGTGGTCGAAGCCGGCGCCGCCCGCGAGGATCGTCTCCCACGCCTCCATACGATTACGATCCCAGTTCGTCGGATTGCCTCGCACCACGCCGGCCCAGTTCTCGTCGAACACGATGGGCTTGCGCACGTGCCGCCGGGCCTTCATGAAGGCCCAGATGTTCCCGACGTGCCCCTCCTTCGGCATCCCCGGGTAATAGACCGCGGTACCCTTCCCCGGCTCCCGCCGGCTCATGTAGTGATAGTTGATGATGTCAACCCGCGGATCGTCGAAGTACGCCGCATCGCCCGTCTCGATGTATTGCTTCCCGCCCTCCGTATAGACCGCGAGCTGATCGTGGGCGTTGACGGCGATGAGGTGCTTCCTTGGCAGGGCCTCTTCGGTCTCGCGGATGACGCTGCACAACGTCAGATGCCACTCCACGATCCGCGCCGACGACTCCTTGCCGCGGCCGCGCGACGACGTCTCGTTGCAAATCTCGAAGTAGATGTTATCGAACTCGTTCAGCTCCTGCACCATTCTTCGCGTGAACGCCTTCTGGAACTCGAGCACCGTCGGGTCCAGTCCCTCGAGGAACTGCCACTGGTCCGTGATGCCGCCGCCGACGCCGTTGACGTTGTTGTCCTTGTGGCACGGGAACCAGGCCCACTGCCCCTTCGTGTTGTACGGGTTGCAGAACAGCACGACCTCCACGATGACATCGCGGCGTGCAGCCTCAGTGAGAAAGTCCCTGAACCTGGCGAAGTACTCCGGATTCCACTGCCTCAGGTCGAACTTCAGCCCGCCGTCGTTGGCCTCTCCCGGCCCCGGGCGCTTCCACGGCAGCACCTCGCGGCCCGGGCGCGGCGCCAGTGTGTTCGCGTATCCCAGCGGGGGAATGGACCCCTCCAGCTCCCGGTAGAAGGTGAACGTGCGCGAGAGATTGAGACCATTCCGCGCCAGCTCGTCCAGGTAGGTGACGTAGTCGAAGTCGCCATTGAGCACCGCGCCATAGTGCTCAGTGGCCGTGATGAGCCCGATCGGCTTCCCGCGATAGACGAAACAGCGCGGATTGTCCGGGTGGCGGGCGAAGGTATCTGACATCGCACTCCCCTTTCCAGTCTCAGTTAAGGCGGCCGCCAAGGTTGAGAGGAGAAGAATCCGAGCGAAGTTTCCTGCGGACATGTTGGTCCTCCTTGGCTCCGCCTGCCTCCGTGGGCTCAGCGACGGCGGTGGAGCTGAGCGATCGCACGTGCGCACTGGCGAGAATCCAGTTGGCAGGCAACGAGGGTCGCGCGCGATTTCGCGGAACTGTGGCCGCGAACCTGTCCATGTGAGAGGAGACCGCGTGAAACCGGGCGGGAGCGGGCACAATTGGCGGCCGGCAGCCGCGATGTGGGCGTCGGTCATGCTGCATCTCGCTGTCACGGCGCCCGCCGTGCCTGCGCAGAGCCCATGGGTGACCGCGCCGGGGGTGTCGAAGCCGGTGATCGGGGCTCTCGATCCGGCGGAGCGGGCCGCATTGGTGTTCATTGGCCCTGGCGAGGCGGTATTCGGGGTGCGGATCGTGACGCTGTATGAGGGCGCCCGGCTCGCGGGGCGCGATGTCGAGGACGCGCTCATCGCACTGCGGCCGCGTGCTCCTGATGGGTCATACGGCGAGCTGAGTTGGCGTCTCCCCAGGGCAATCCCGGTCGCGGCACTCGGCGCCTCGGCCCCCCTCCCGACATCGCCACCGCCGGACGTGCTGTTTCGCTGGGGCAAACAGGGCGACGCAAGTGCGATCGCCACCATTGAAGTCTCAGCCCCATGCGAGATCGTCGTCGAGCCGTACTTCCCCTACGGCATCACGGCAAACTACGATGTCAGCTCCACTCTCAGGGGCATTATGGCGTGGAGCGGCACCGCCGCGGATGATGTCCCGGCGGGCCATTTCCGCCTGGAGGCCGACCGGCGCTCGCGCACCCCGAGCGTCGAAGAAGTTGCGGCTGGCAGCGGCCTGAACTTGCGCTTTCCCCTCGCTGGGGGAGACAGACTGGCCCTGAGGGGCACGGTGAGCGCCAAGGCCATCGCGGCGTTTGAGGTATCTGCAGACTCCACCGAGGCGGCGCTAGACGGAGCGCTCGCCAAGTACCAGGAGCGCCGCTTGCGTGGCGAGGGCGCCATTGCCGGGGCGGCAGACGCCGTCGCCAGCACTTTGTTCCACCTGGTCGCGTATTGTCCGGGCGGCGGAAGCACCTATCTGGCATCGCGAGCGCCTTCCAACACCGCGGAGGCCAATGTCTCCGGTCCGGATGCCTTCCTCAGCGCGCTGGCGGCGTCGATGCAGGGCAAGTCGCTTGCCTACGACATTGTCTACACGCTGTGCGAGACGCAGCTCGTGAACGGGTGCGTTCCCGGGTTCGTCGGCGACGACGGTGTCGCTTCCAACGGGTCGCAGCCTCCGTTGGGCTCGTACTGTGCCCTGAAGCTGCACGAGCGCTTCGGGGATCGGGCGCTCCTCGAGTACGCTTATCCCCGCCTCCTGCGCTGGTATCAGTGGTGGACCGGCGGTGTGGGAACGGGCACGCCGCGGCGCGATGGCAACGCCGACGGGCTGCTCGAGTGGGGCGGGAACACCATGGCGGAGGCGAAGCTCGAGTCGGGCATGGCTGGCAGCCCCATGTGGGACGGTGCAGGCTTCAACGAGACGACCCGTACGATGGCCCTGAACGCCATCGACCTGAACAGCTTCCGCGCTCTGGACGCCTGGTGCCTGTCGAGGATGGCGGAGGTATTGGAGCGTCCCATGGAGGCCGCCGTGCTGGCAGGGGAATACGAGGCGATCAAGGAACGGATCAACGTCTCTCTCTGGGACGATGCCGAGGGGCTGTACCTCAGCCGCCACTGGGACGACCGGTTCGACCGATGCAAAACGCCGGCCTCCTTCTATCCCCTGCTGGCGGGCATCCCCACCAGGGCACGTGCGGACAGGATGGTTCGGCGGCTGCTGGATGAGTCCGAGTTCTGGGGCAGGTGGATGATCCCGACGATCTCGCGCGCCGACCCGACCTACGATCCCGCTGCGCGCTGGCGGGGCGCCGTGTCGCCGGTGGCGAACTACATCCTGTACGAGGGGCTGAAGCGCTGCGGCTACGACGACGCGGCGGCAGAGCTCGCACAGCGCTCCGCGCAGTTGTTCGAGAGAGCGTCAGGACCGGACGAGGGCTGGCGCGCCTGGTACGACGCCTCCACCGGCGAGGGCATCGGCAAGCCATTCCAGCGCCACGGCGCGCTGCTGCCGCTGATGGCGCTGCAGGAGATGATAGACGTCGGGCCGTGGGATGGCCTGCGGTTCGGGTCGCTCGCGCCGGTGGGGGAGGGCTCCCTTCGGAACGTCACCATCCGAGGGCATCGATACGACGTACGCACTCGCGCGAGCCGGACGGCGCTTACTCGTGATGACCGCCTGCTGTTCGCAGCCGATGCGCCCGTTGTCGTCCGCGAATTCGGCTGGGGGCAGGACAAAGCCCACGCGCGCGTGAGGTCATCGACCGGCTGTCGCGTGCGCGTGGCCGTTCCGCCGGGGAGGCGGGCCGTGGCGCGCATCGACGGCCGCTCATCACGCGGAGCAGCGGCTCGCGGCCGCCTCGCTATCCCGATCCCCGCGGGCGAACACGTATTGGACGTCGAGTTCGAGCGGGATTGAGCCGCGCGCTTGCGCCCGCAATCCAGCTCACCAACGGGCTTACAGCGTCACCGGCGCGCCTCGGGCGTCGCTGTCGATGATGGCCCGGCAAATCCGCAGGCCCTCGTGAGCGTCTACGAGGCTGGCGCGCGGCTGCTCGTTCTTCAGGATCGAATCGGCGAAGTGCGTTAGCTCCTCGATGTATCCATGCCGGGCGTGGCCGAGGTAGTACGAGCCGGCGTCCCATTCGTGTGTGGGATAGTCCCGGTAACCGCCCTGCCCGACCCAGGCCGGGCTCCGCACGCAGCGCACGTGGATCATGTTGGTGACTTCGACGGCCATCCCCTTGTCGCCCGCCACCAGCGTCTGCATGTCGATGGCCGCCGCGCCGGAGGTGACGCACAGCGTTCCGACCGCGCCGCTGGTGAACTGGAAGTGCGGCGCGTAAGAGAGCACCCCGTCCGACCGCTCGTGGATCTTGGCGTACACTTCCGTCACGTCGCCCATGAGGAAGCGCATGCAGTCCACCGGGTGAACCGTCTGGCCGAGCAGGTGCGACCACGCGAGTGAGTCCTGGTCCCAGAGCGGCTGCCGCGGCCCCGGCGTGAGGTAGTACCCCTCGAACAGAATCGGGTGCCCGAAATCGTCGTCCCCCATGAGGTCCTTGGCTATCGTATACGCCTTCGCGTGCCGCCACATGGTGGCCACCATGCCGAACTTGCCGTTGCGCTCCGCGGCCTGACACACCCGCGCGCTCTCCTGCACGCTCACGGCGTGTGGCTTCTCCAGGAACACGTGCAGTCCGGCATCCAGACACGCGATACCGACCTCGGTGTGCATCTGGGCCGGCCCACAGATGCCGACCGCGTCCAGGTTCTCTTTCGCGAGCATCTCCCGGTAATCGGCATACGCCGCCAGAGCGCCGAATCGCCGGGCGCACGAGCGCGCTTTCTCCTCGTCCAGATCGCAGGTGGCGACGAATTCGATCTGCGGGATGTGCGCGATGTTGGGCTGAAGGCAGGCTGAGGAGTGGGAGCCGCAGCCGATGAAGGCGAGCTTGATCTGGTCCATGGTTCACTGGGTCTCCTTACTGGGCAGCCGCGATGGTAACGATGCGGCCCGGCGCTGCGACAGGCAGACGCCTCTGCTGCCGCTTTCGTGTCGGCGGGTGGATCCTCCTCTAATGAATACGGCGCCCCCGCATACGCCGCGTAGACATCGGCAAGGGGAGGGCGCAGTGCGGCGCGAAGCATGCCGGGCGTGCCGCCGGGGCGTTCCGCGGACCGGCTCGGAGTAGCGGAACCGCGCGCACATGCGAGTACCTTCGGAAAGAGGAGCTGCGGATATTGCCCGATCCGGTCAGAGAATTCTGGGCGCACTTCAGGCCCGACCGGCTCGACCGCGCCGTGACCGGGCTCGGCCGGAAGCCCGCCCTGGTACGCGCGGCAGCGTTGGCGGCACCCTTGCTGGCACGCGACACGGCCACGGCGGCTGATTTCGGCTGCGGCACGGGGCAACTGTCTCTGCATGCCGGGACGCGGCGCATTCTGGGGGTGGAGCGAGCGCCAGTGCTCGCGGTCCGGGCGGCAACGCGCATGGACCATGTCGCTATGGCTGAGCTGTGCGAGCTGCCGCTCGCTGCGGACACCTTCGATGTTGGCTTCTTGCTCTTCGTGCTGGACGACTACGGCGACAAGCGGCCGATCTTGGCGGAGGTGCTGCGAACGCTGAAGCCGGGGGGCACACTGGTGCTTGCGGCGTACTCTCCCAGGGACCAGCACATGGGCTATCTCGGGACCAACGCTCCAGTCCGCCCGCAACCGGGCACTTTGCGCGTCTGGCTTGAGGACATTCCGGGGTTACGCCGTCTGCTGCGCCAGCACGACTGTCAAGTGACACACGGCGAGCGCATCAGCTCAGGCTACCGCGTGAACGCGAACGAGTTCGCCGAGCGAGTCGCCCGTCGGCAGGGCGTGTGCCTCGGCGTGGCACGAGATTTGGTGCGGGATGCCGGGATCACCGACCGGGTGCGGCGCGAATTCCTGGTGCTAAGCGGCGTCAAGCGATAGGGTGCCGGAGGTGGCGAGGCCCAGGTACGCACGATTGAGTGCCAGAGCACCGCAACGCTGGGTAGGGAAGGATTTCCTGAAGCGGCGTGCAATACAGACTCATGGGGGAGGGAGGTGTCGAGAGATGACGTGCGAGAAGTGCGGTGCGGAGATCCCAGAAGGCCAGACGCTATGCGCCAACTGCCGAGCAGCGACCCAGCCACAGCCGCAGGCAGCAGCGCCGCCCGCCACGCCGGAAACGCCACCGGGCCCGGGTGTGCCACAGCCGCCAACTCAGCAACCCGCCTATCCGGAGCCCCAGCAGCCTGGGCAGCCACCCGTGTATCCGCCTTATCCATATCCGCCAACCCAATACGGCTGGCCGTATCCGCCGCCGAGGCGCGCCGGCAAGCCGGTTCTTCTTATCATTATCATCGTACTCACGTTCGTTGGCGCCGCCTCTGCGCTGATGCAGGCGGCAGTCGGGCAGCCCGGATTCGTTTTCGGCATCATGCTCACCGGCCCGGCGGGCAGGCTCTTTTACCTGATATACGGCCTCGTGACCGCTGCCATCGCCGTCGGGCTCATATTCATGTCCCGTTGGGGCTGGTGGGCGGCCATCGTGGAGTGCCTGTTCTCGGCGCTCAACTCGCTTCTGACGATCCCCCGCATGGACGTGATGCTGGACCAGGCACTGCAGCAGCATCCGTTCCCCCCTCCGCCCGAAATGATGCCCGTAATGCAGGGCGCCATAGCCGTCGGCATGATCTTCGGCGCCTTGCTTCAGGTCGCGATCATTGCCTACCTCGTGTGGAAGCGCGACCTCTTTGGTATCGACGTGCAGCCGCCATCGGCGACCCCTTGACGCATGCTCCACCTCCGCCGGCCGACGGTAAGGCCCCATCTGCCGCGCCGGACTGCTTTGTGCTATAATCGCGGCACGTGGGGGGAAGGCGCCGCCCTTCGGCACCAGAAGCTACAGGAGTCCGATAGTGTCCGTTCTGGACGATCTCAACCCCGAACAACGCCGGGCTGCCGAGCATCTGGAGGGCCCGTTGCTCATCTTCGCCGGCGCCGGCAGCGGCAAGACGCGCGTGCTCACGTACCGCATCGCGCACCTCGTGCACGAGCGTGGCGTGGCGCCGGACGCCATTCTGGCGGTGACGTTCACCAACAAGGCCGCCAATGAGATGAAGGAGCGCATCCAAACGCTCATCGGGCAGAATGCCAGGGATGTGTGGGCCGGCACATTTCATTCGATGGCCGCCCGGATGCTGCGCCAGTTTGGCAGCCACATCGGCATTCAGCCCAACTTCAGCATCTTCGACACCGCCGATCAACGGGCGCTCATCAAAGAGTGTCTCTCTGTGCTCGACGTCGGGGAGGGCTGGCAGCCCATCACCGTCCACGACACGATCAGTAACGCGAAGAACGAGCTGATCACCCCAGACGCCTTCAGACGCCACGCCAAGACGCCCTTCGATAGGGTCATTGCGCGCGCCTACGCGCTGTACGAGGAGCGCCTGGCGGCCAACAACGCACTGGACTTCGACGATCTCATCATGCGGGCCGTGGAACTGCTGGAGACCGGGGACGAGGCCCGGGAGCACTATCAGCAGCGGTTCCAGTATGTGCTGGTGGATGAGTACCAGGACATCAACCACGCCCAGTATCGGCTGGTGAGCACCATCGCGGCGGCTCACGGCAACATCTGCGTCGTCGGTGACGACGATCAGAGCATCTACGGCTGGCGCGGCGCCAATGTGCAAATCATCCTCGACTTCGAGAAGGACTACCCCGACGCGGCAGTGGTGAAGCTCGAGCAGAACTATCGCTCAACGCAGAAGATTCTGGACTGCGCCTATACGGTGGTGGAGAACAACCAGGGCCGGGCCGCCAAGAAGCTGTGGACGGATAATCCGCCGGGCGAGAACGTCATCTGCTACCAGGCCGTCGATGAGCAAGAGGAGGCCAGCTTCATCGCCAATACCGTCCGGCAGCTTGCCACCGAGCGGCGGCGCCCGTGGTCCGACTTCGCCGTGCTGTACCGCACCAACGCCCAATCTCGCGTCATCGAGGAGGCCTTCCTCACCCTCAGCATCCCCTACCGCATCGTCGGCGGGCTCCGCTTCTACGATCGCCGCGAGATCAAGGACGCCATAGCGTACCTGAAGGTCATCCTGAATCCGCATGACGGTCTGAGTCTGCGGCGCATTATCAACACGCCGCCGCGGGGCATCGGGGCCAGGACGCTCACGGCGCTCGATCAGTTCGCCGCGGAGCATAGCATCAGCCTCTTCGAGGCGGTCTGCCGGGCGTCCGAGATCGAGGTTCTGGCGCGCCCCGAATCGGTGACCATGTTGGCGAACACGATGCTGAGCCTGATAGAGCGCGCCCAGAGGCTCGACGTGACCCAGTTGACGAAAGCCATGCTCGACGAGTCCGGGTATCTCCTGACGCTCGCCGAGGCGGGCACGGCCGATGCGGCGACGCGGCGGGAGAACCTCCAGGAGCTCATCTCGGTGACCCAGAAGTTCCGCCAGCAGCGCGGCGGGGCGGATCTGACCAGCTTTCTGGAGCACGTGTCTCTGCTGTCAGACATCGACGCCCTCGAAGACGACGCCAAGGCCGTCGCGCTGATGACGCTGCACTCTGCGAAGGGGCTCGAGTTCCC
>Ga0209979_1003241_pt1 | contig 14538 bp, 12 predicted proteins | sample AnhtaG_FD_183114 | JGI IMG/M metagenome (GOLD analysis project Ga0209979, IMG submission 183114) | Deep subsurface microbial communities from Anholt, Denmark to uncover new lineages of life (NeLLi) - Anholt_01485 metaG (SPAdes) (version 2) | ecosystem: Environmental > Aquatic > Marine > Oceanic...
TGATGCGAATGATGTGCTTGGGGATCTCATCCTAGCCGACCGGGCCGTAGCAGGCCGAGTGCACCCGGCCGGGAATTGTGGGTACGACCACGGTCCAGATGTCGGTGGACGTGATTCTCATCGCTTTCTCCCTACGCGCGCTCGGTGCGCATAGTCCTGAAGACCGTCGCCGTGATAATCATGTTGATGATACCCAGCAGCAGAGACATCGTTGCGGCATATCCCATGCGCATGTCGCCATGGATGAACGCAGTCCGGTATAGATACACTCCCGCCGTCAGGGCCGATTCCCCCGGGCCACCGCTTGTGCCCCCGAACAAGGCCATGGATTCCACAGTCGCGCTGACCACCCCCGAGCCCAGCACTAATACCAGTGTGAAGACTGGCTTGAGCAGAGGGACGGTGATGTGCAGGAGCTGCTGCCATCCATTGGCTCCATCTACCACAGCCGCCTCATAGATCTCGCGGTTGATGTTGTAGATGCCAATAAGAAAGAGCAAGGTCCACTCGCCGAACCTGAACCAGATGGTGGGAATAACCATGGCATAGAGGGCCATCTTGGGTGACCCCAACCAGTTGGGCGGGTTCTGCATCCCCAGCTTCTTGAGGATCACGTTCAGGTATCCAAACTGCACGTGGAAGAGCTTACCCCATACGAGCATGGCCACCGATACTGGCAGAACGACGGGCATGTAGGCGATCACGCGATATACGCCCGCCGCTACGCCGTTCTTGACCTTGGATATCATCACGGCCGTAAAGAGGGCCAGAGCCAGGGCGATCGGCGTAAACATGAGACTAAACTTGAATGCAATCCCCAGGCTGCGCCAAAACGTCTTGTCCGTGAGCATTTCAGCCCAGTTGGCCAGACCGTTGAAGCCTGCGAGCCCATGGGTCTCTCGGACGAGCCAACGATAGTCGGAAAAGGCCATGAACAGGCCTCGGACGATCGGCCAGGCCTGAAAGACCAGATACATGATGACCGCGGGCGCTATGAAGAAATAGCCCCACAGGTTGCCCCATCTCTGCTCACGAACACGGATGAGCTCGCGCAAGAACTCGGCGAAGACGGCTCGGGTGCCCCCGGCGCGTACTTCGTCTACCCTCTCGACCCTCGCCTCGGCCATCTTTTCTCCTCGTAACATGCCCTCTGCTTGCCACTACATCTTGAGGATGCCTTCGGTGAGGCCCCGGACGAACCATTTCTGCATCAGAATAAAGATCAGAATGACGGGAATCATGGCCGTAACGTAGGCGGCGCACTCTGCGCCATAGCCTGCGAGAATACTCGAGGTGAAGTGTGCGCTCCAGCCCCTGAGCTTTGTCACCGCGAGGGACACGGTCTCCAATTCGGGGAAGTCAATCATGGTCAACGTGATGAGGTACTCCCCCCAGACGTAGATGAACTCCCAGATGGCCACAACGGCGATCCCTCCCTTGACGAAGGGAAGGTCCACGTCCAGGAAAACGCGCCAGGTCCCCGCACCATCAATGATGGCTGCCTCCTCCAATTCGCGCGGGATTCCGAGAAAGTTCTGTCGCATGACGAACAGAGCGACGCTTATCGCGCTGGGAAACAGGAGCATGAGCCCCAGATGCGAGTTGCGCAGATGCAGGAATTCCATCAGCTCGTAGAGAGCCATCAGTCCGCCAGCCCGTGGGACAAACATCAGCACGATCAGGAGGTAAAACAGCAGGTCTCGACCCCGGAAATCGAGCCGGCCAAAGGCAAAGCCAGCCATAGTCGCCGTGATACACTGGATGACCACAGCGCCCAGGGCCACTTTGAGGCTATTCCACATATTCAGGGGCAGCCGGCTCATGTCTGCCCGGGTGAACAGCCACTGGTAATTGGCCAGGGTAGGATGCCTCGGGATGAGGGAGGGCGTAGCCATGTAGAGCTCATCTCTGCCCTTGAGCGACGAGGAGATGGTCCAAACCACGGGCAGCAAGCAAACTGCGCAGATGACAATGAGAGAGATACTGACAAGCATGGACCGGGGCCGCAGATTCCGCACGATCGCTCGAGAGAGAGAAGCCATCATCATCACTCCTTCGATGCCTCGATCAAGCCTTGCACACAGCCAGTGATTGGGAAGAGGAAGAGAGCGGACGCTCTCCTCCTCTTCTGTTGGCCAGGCCCCAACGGTTACGCCTTCTGCTTCGCGATCTCTTCCTCGACGTCCTTCAGGATGAGTTGCGCGCACTCGTCAGCGGTCATAGTCGAGCCCGGATCTGTGAAGGGGATGATGTGCTTGTTGTACGCCGTGTACTGGATATCAATCCAGGTGGTCTGAGGGAGCGGAATGGCCCTCTCCACGTCCTCGCGCATCGCGATCATCCACTTGTAGATCCCGAACTTGGGATCACCCTCGATGATCTTCTCGTAGGCTGAGTTGTAGACAGGCGTCTTGCCGGTCTTGATGACCGTCTCCTGGAAGCCGATATTCTGAGGGCCCATGGTGTAGATGTAGTAATCGACCACCTCCTGGGGGTAGGGAGCCTTGCTGAGCACTGACATATCGTTGCCCCAGTAGGGCGCGCCCGAGCCGCCCCCCTTCACCTTGGGTATGATGGGCGAGGTGGTACACTTGTCCGTGCCAAAAGCGTTCTGCCCCCACACACCGCGCGAGCTTTGCGCGTGTACGGAAGCCACCTTGCCAGCGTAGAAGGAGTCCAGCCAGCCATCGTGCCCGTGAGGTGGCGTCACCTCCAACTCGACGATCATCTTCTTGAAGAACTTTAGCACCTCGATACTGTCTGGCCCTGTCCAGTCTACCAGACCTTCAGCGGTGTAGGGCTTGGTCGATGCCGCGCAAAGCAGACCTTGCATGGTGGTAATCATGTCGCTGACAAAGGAGGTGGGGTAGATCTGCTCATCTGCCCCCCACTTCTTGAGCTCCAGGGCGACCTCCATCCACTCATCCCACGACTCTGGCGCCTCCGTCACGCCTATGGCATTGAAGTAGTCGGTGCGCCAGTTGAACGTGCAGTTCTCGAAGCTATAGGGGATGCCGTAGAGCTTGCCCTCGACCATCCCAGCCTGCCTGATGGTCGGGATCATATCGCTGAGAAGCTCGCTGGCACCCGGCTCCTGTGAGGCCGCCACAAAGTCATCCATAGGCTGCACCAGCCCCATTCTCACCCAAAGCATCGGATGGTAGTCGGTGCTCATGATGCCACAGCCGCTCCACTCCAGGGTGCCATCGCTGATCTGGGCCATCACCTTGGTGGTCCAGCCCTCGAAGGTGCTCTGAACTACCACCTTGATGCCCGGGTGCGAGTCGCTGAACTCGCGCGCGGTACGGTCGAAGGGTATCTCGCCTAGAGCCCAGGAGGCCAGCAAGACGCGGACCAGTTTCTCCTCAGGGGCGGCTGGCTTGACCTCCTTTTCCACGATGACCGTCTCTTTGACGATCTTTTCGACGATCTTGACCTCTCCCTCGACGATCACGGTCTCCTTGACGACTTTCTCGACGACCTTTGTCACCTCCACTACCTTGGGCTGGCAGGCGGCCAGCAGCGCCCCCGCGGCCCCCGCTGCAGCCACACGGAGAAACGCACGACGCGAATACAACTTAGCCATGTCAGTCACCTCCTGGGATAGAGAGAAGCGATTGGTTTTGCCAATCCATACGAGGTTCCCTACGAACGAATCGTTTCGATAAGCACCTCCTTATGCATAGGGGCGGCCCCGGCCAAGACCGGCTCGCACGCACCCCCACTGAGACCGCAGAGTACCCGGCCCCAGGGAGGGTCGCGCGACAGTGGCTCTGTGCCGCCCTGGCCTTCGCCTCACGCCCACTCGATCAGTCCCTGCCCTTGAAGGAACCGGAAGTAGGCCACGAGGTCGATCTCCGTCGGCCCCAGTTCCAACTCTACCAGGCGCCGGATCTCTGCCAGACTGCGACGTCCATCTGCCCAGTAAAGAGCGAAGGTGAGTGTCGGCGACCACATGGGGCTTTCTCCGCGAGTGACGCGGTCGTACTCCGAGCGCTCTTCTGGGCCGATGGCACATAGTGTCACGGGCCCGGGAACCAGGCGTCGAGGCACAAGGTGAGCGCCATCTCGGCGTTGGAGGGGACCCTCTGGAGCACTCAGTACCCAGTCCTGCGTCCGCGTCCTCCGTCTTGTCTCTCGCTCTAGCTCCTCAAGGATGTGGTCCTTCTGTCTCCTCAGTCGTTCGACCTCTTCCTTCAGGACTGCCCGACTCTCCTCCTCGCCGCACAATCGCTCGATGGAGAGAATGGCATCGCGGCCTCTCTCTGCCAGGTATTCTATCCGCTCCTTGCCCCTCTGGCAAGCGATGCCAAGCTCCTCTAGGCTGCTGCTCGGGACGAGAGCCTCGACAAGCTCCGTTTTCGCCCCGGCGATTCTGTCCTCCCACAGAGTTCGTGTTCCCCTGGCCAGCCAGGCAATCTCCTCCTCCCCGGCGTTGGCCAGGAAGTACAGATAGGTAGCCGCAAAGACCCCTTCCTTCCGAAGACTCTCTACGTCTATCTTGTCCATCTCATCAAGGGAGGTGTGGTGGAAGCGCGCGGGGTGCTCGGTGAGCCAGGGCATGGGAACGCCGAACATCGGATCCTGGAAGATAGTATGGTCAGTCCCTCCGCTCCAAGGGCTGATCTCGCAGGGGAAACCCTCCTCCTCGCGAAAGCAAGATCTGGCTATCGCCGACGCCGCAAAGTCGGCAAAGGAGGCCTGGCAGTCGGAATCCAAGATCAGTCTCACTCGCCCGCCAGTTAGCTCCTTTTTTCCTCCCACGTCATCGAGACACAGCCCGGCCACAACGTTCTTATCATGGTGGATGCGTTGGACGCCCCATGCCATCGAGCCGTAGCATTCCCAGGACATCATGAACCGAATGCTGCGCCGGGGGCTGGGCAATCTCCCATCCCGTATGAGTCTGTTGAGGGTTCGCGCTGCTTCTAGCGCGACGGCGCAACCCGCAGCATTGTCCTCGGCCCCGTATTCGTAGGAGTGGGCATAAACCAGCACTTCGCTCTCTCCCTCTCCAGGGATGACGCCGGTTGCCAACGGAAAGGAGCCCTGATAGAGCCAGCTCCGGACCAGGGCGCGCACCCTTACCCGCCTCCCCGCAGCCAACAGGCGGCGCAGGTATTCGCCCTTCTCTCGGGTAAGAGAGAACCCAAAGGCCCGAGTATCCCCCTTGAGGAACCCCCAGCCGTGGTAGTCAACCCAAGCATTGACCCAGCACACACTCTCAGCCAGTTCATCCTGTTCACGGCCTGGATAATCGCTGATAACACCCACTGCCCCGTGCCGAACGGCCGGGCCTCGCACCTTGTTAGCATGCAGAGAGGTGAAAACCAACTTGCCTTTCACATCCACGCCCCCGTAGTCGCCCTCCTCGCTTCCACCTTCTACGAGGACCACCTCCGCCTCAAGCCCCTCCGGCGGGGTGGGCGCGCTCCACATGGCCAAGCTCGCCGGCTCCTCTCGATAGCTGGCCAGAAGGCGGGCCGCCGCCCGAGGCTCAAGGAGCTCCAAGTGTGCCTCCTCAACGTCCCAGGCCAAGGGCATGGTCCAGTCGCCGAACTTGGTTTCGCCGTCGGCGGGTATCTCCATCAGCTCTACAGCGTCCAGCCCGTACTCCCGCATACAGGTGGCGCAGTAGTTCCCGCACAGGCGGTATTGCGAAAAGGTGGACCATCTGTCAGAGCTGTGGATAGCCGCGGTGAGCGTTTTCGCCCTCTCCCCAGAAAACGCTCCCTCGACCTGGCGCTGGATGTAGGTGAACATGGATTCTCCTCATTGCGAAACGCCCCGGTTTGCCCGCACCCAGTGAGGCCGGCGCCCGGCAGGGTTGGCGAGAGGTCGGCACGTCGGTAGCTGTCGTCTTGGCGCTCGCGGTGCATGCACCCCTGGGTGCCGGCCTCTTGACCTAGCGTAGCACACTGAGGTTTCCCTCCGCCCGTGGCACAGCGTTCACCTCTTCCATTCCCGGACCCGTATACTGAAGGATGTAGAGCCCACTGACGCTATCAACCACATAGATCAGGCCTCCGCGTAGGATTGGGTAGCTGAACATCTGTATAGGGTAGTCTCCCAGGAGGCTACTCGGTGTGTCTCCCTCCGCCAGGGGCAGGAACTGGCCGACGCGGCGGGGCGCGAGAGGATCGCTCCAATCAATAGCTTGGACCCCTGCAGAGTACCAACTTGCGAATACCAGGTTGCCGACGACGGTAGGATTATGCGGCGAAAACACGGGGCCTCCCGGAGGCAGGTCGGTGCAGCGATTCTCCGGCAGTTTGAACTCGGAGACGATCCGCGGCTGGGCCGCGTCGGAGATGTCCGCCAAGGCCAAGCCATTGAAAGGACATGGGAAGACTTCTGACGCTAGTAGTATGTAGCGAGGATCGTCCATAGGGACGGCAGAGTGAGTTTTGGCGAAACTGGCCGCGGAGAACTGGCCCTGTCGATCGCGTGTCAGCCGAATCTGCGGAAGGTCGACCTCGGCCACCAGCAGGCCTCCGTCCCAGAGGGCCAAGTAGGCTTTTCTGCCGTCTAGCGAGACGCTGAGCGAGTGCAGGATGCCGCGAGCCCCTTCTTCCGCAGCAGACCAACGGGCCACCTCCTGCGGGCGGATCGGGTCGGTTAGATCAACCACCACCAGTGCTGGCGGCGCGTCATCAAAGAGTGCAGCATATGCCAGCACCGTGGACCCATCATGCCACAGAAAGAACTCGTGCGGTGAACCCGGCAACTGGATGGACCCACGGAGCTTGGGATGCATGCAGTCACTGATGTCGAAGGTAAAGAGCTTGTGCTGTCGCAGATCGGCCACTACGAGGAGATCGAGCTCTGGCACGGCGCGCACCTCCACCGGCTGTGCAGCCTCCTCCAACGCGGCAGACCCTACGAACCGAGGATTCTCGGGATCCGAGACATCCACGATCGCCACCGCCGACTGGGCGTAGCTGCCGATGTAGGCACAGGTGTCGTGGAGCCCCATGCTAGCCCACCAGCCCCTGGACTCCAGAGGATCGTGGCCCACTAGCTCCATGTTCCACGCGTGCCCTGGCAACGTCACCAAGTCGGGAGTACTCGTTGGCATGGCGGTAGCTGTGGGCGAGCTGGTGTGCCGAGGCGTGGGGCTGAACCAGGGAGTAGAAGTGGCTGATGCCCGAGAGGTAGCCGGCAGAGGAGGGATTCCGGTGGCGGTCGCTGGGATGCGAGTAGGCGTCGCGGCGGTGGGCGTGGCGGGTTCCCGGGTCAGCGCGCTGGCCGCGTCGGCGACTTTCTCGCCGGGCCGCTCGACTGTCCGAGAGACTGGGGGCAGCGGCACTGTCCCCTCGATGGAAGGCACAACGGTCGTGCCCATCGCCGGGGCACAGGCCGACACCAGGATTACGTAGACCAGCGCCAGCCAATGACCAGCCCTCATGACACTCTCCCTTACCCTCCGTTTTGCCCGGGACATGGCTCGGGGCGACATCTCGATTCCGGATTAGTATACCATAGCGAAATGCGAGCACGAAACGGATTGCTTGGAGGAAGTGGGTCTGGTCTGAGGGAGGAATCGCCGTCGCGAAGCCGTGAGTGCGAGGGACACCCCGTCGCTAGGCCGAGCGAAAGCGCTTCATGCACGAGTTTGGTGATGGCGCTGGCCAGGCGCCAGGCTCCCCCCAGATCTTCTTCGGCCAGGAAACCTGCCAGAACAGGAATGAACGCGGTCGCCAAAGCACCGCCGGCCACCACGGTGAACAGCAGCTCGGGCAGTTTGAAGGCAGCATAGTAGGCGTCGAGGTTGGCGCCAATGCCGAACTGGCGGGCAATGACCAAGTTGCGCACGAGTCCGGCCGCGGCAGCCAGACCGAAAGAAGCCCCCACCAGCAAGGTATTTCGTGCCAGGTGGCGTCGACGAGCCAGCATCTGAGTCACTTCTCCAACTGTGCTAGAGCAGCGACCGCCTCGGGATAGTCTGGTCGTTGACTGAGGGCACGTCGCAGTGCCTTTCGCGCACCAGCGGCGTCGCCTACTGCCAGCAACCCAAGACCCCGCCAATAGTGCAGCTCCTCCACATCCTTTGTCACTTTGAGGGTTGCATCAGCCAAGGCGATCAGCTCGTTGTAGCGCCCCGTCTGATAATAGGCCTGAAGAGGTCCAAACTGATACCAAAGGATGCGGAAGGGCAGCCCCATGATCCTAGCCTTGTCGTATGCGGATGCGGCCTGTTCCGGTTCGCCGTTGGCCAACAGATTCGTGCCCAAGGTAAACCAGGCAAAGGCGTCGTCAGGGCGCTGCTCAACTTGCTGTCGTGCGCGAATCAGTGCCCGCTGCCACATGACCTTATCGTCGGCTTCATCCCCCAAGATGCTCAATACGGCTGGCGCCAGAGAGTCGTCGTATACGATAATGTGTGTCCCGTTGAACACATACCACCACCCGGCCAGCTGGTCGTATGACAAGCGGATGCCAGGGTAGGGCTTGTCGGCACTGATGCCCCTGCTTTCGACAGAGTCGTACAGGATCCATTCGTGCTTGGCGTCGTCGTAGCCCGTCACCAGACGGTAGTGACCCATTTCCTCCCCCTTCTCGTCCACGTGCCAGGTAGCAATCATGACTGGCACCCCGTTGCTCAGCAGCAGACGGAGACGCTCGGCGGTACCGTTGACGCCCACGATGGCTTGAAAGCCTTGCGAGCGGGCAAACGCGGCCAGCTCGTCCGGTCCCACATGCTTGTCCTCCTTGTTGGGTCGAATGACGGAGCCGATGTCGGCCTGGTCCAGAGAGCTTCCAAAGTAGCTCAGGTTCATGGCCAGAGTGGCAGGGCCGCAGTTGTTCCAGGTCTGCCACTCGTGGATAAAGCCAGCTAGCTCGACCGCCAGAGCGGCGGGTCGATAGGCCGGCCTGGACGTCGCGGTCGGTGAGGCAGTGGGTTTTGCGGTAGCCGTCTTGCTCGCTGTGGGGGTAGTGCTGGGTTGCTCTACGGCGGCTTCAGCGCTTGCTGCTGGGGGGCTGCTAGGTTCTGTCGGAAACAGCGTGGCCGAGGGGACCTGCGCAACTGTCGGCGACGGGGTGTTGGTGGTCGTTGCTGCGGCGTGCACCGATTCGCCCTTGACGTCTCCGCTGAGAGTGCGGACTGGCGTGGGGCCTAAAGCCTCTTGATCCGTGTGTACAGCGATCTCGGTGCGAACCCGTAGACCGAGCCCTTCTATTCCGCCGTGGCGCACGGTAGCTAGGAGCAACATCAACCCAAAGCCTGCTACAAGACTAAGAGTGACCGACGGAAGCGACTTTCTCACAGGACTGGCGATCTCCTTATCATCAGTACACTGGGGCGACAAGGGCGGTGCGCCGGGTTAGCTGGTTGTGATCTCTACCTCCACGCTCATCCCCCAGCGCAGGTTCAACGGTTGTTCATCCAGTTCGATGACGACTTCGTACACCACGTCCCCGCCGACCGTCGTAGCCTGGGAGGCGATGCGCACCACCCGCCCCTCGATGTCCAGGCCCAGCGCCTCCACATAGACGGTGGCCCTCTGTCCTGCCGCCACCCTGTCCACATCTCGCTCGCTCAAATCCGTGGTCTCCACCCGCAGACGGTGCAGGTTGGCCAATGCCAGCACCACCTGGCCTGGCAACACCGTCTCGCCGGGGCTGACCTCCAGCGCGGTAACCGTGCCGGCGAAGGGGGAGACTAACTGAGCCTTGGCCAGGGCGGATTCAGTGGCTTCCAGGGCTGCCTCCGCCTCCGCCACCCTCGCCTGGGTCAGAGCCACGTCTTCGAGCCTGGGCCCCGCCTCCAGCAGTTCCAACTGAGCCTGTGCCTGAGCCACTCGCGCCTGCGCCGCCGCCACCTGCGCCTTGGCTGCGTCCACTTGCGCCTCGGCCAGGGCGACCTCTGCTTTGGCCCCATCAAGTTGAGCCTGAGCCGCCTCCACCTGCGCCTTCGCCCTGCTCAGCGCGGCCCGGGCGCCATTGACTTGAACCTGCAGCGGAGCAATCTCCTCCGGGCGGGGTCTCGCCTCTGTCTCCTCGTAAGCCAGCTCGGCGATGCTCAGTGCCACGTGCGCGTTTCCCACCGCCGCCTCAGCGGCATCCAGGTCGGCGTCCTTCATATGCCCCCGCTCCACCGCGCCGCCGATGGCATCCCGCTGGGCCTGCGCCGCCCAGAGGCTGTTGCGGGCCTGGTCTATCTGCAGCTTTGCAATGCCCCGCTGCTGTGAGCTGGCCCCTGCCTTCAGCAGTGTCAGTTCCGCCTCGGCCGCGTCTATCGCGGCCTGGGCCGCAGCCACCTCTGCCTTGGCGGCCTCCAACCCCGCCTGGGCGGCCTGTGCACTGGCCTTGGCTCCCTCCAACATGGCCTGAGCCTGATCCCCAGCGGCCTGAGCAGCGGTCAGGTTGGCTGCCGCTGCTGAGACCTCCTGCTGGGCGGCGGCGATCTCGTGAGGACGAGGGCCGGCCTTCACCTGGGCCAGAGCTGTCTGAGCCGTGGACAGGGCCGCCTCTGCCTGAGCTACCGCCTGTTCCAGCTCTGTGGCCTCCAACCGGGCCAGCACCATCCCGGCCTGCACCTCGTCGCCCACTTCCACCGCCACCGTCTGCACCCGCCCGGCCAGCGTGAAACTCAGTTGCGCCTTTTGCACCGGTGCGACCTCCCCCGACGCGACTACCGTATCGCCCCTGGAACGTGGGCCAGCCGCTGAGGGCGACGCTATGGCGATTGGTGTGAGCGTTGGTGCAGGCGCGCGCTTGCAACCTACTAGCACTGTCACCAACAGTAAGATCATTACCCACCATCGCTTGACCATCGTTTCGCACCTCCCTTCGATTTCCTATTTGCGCTAGTGGCTGGCACAGCCTGTCTAGGTGTGCAGGCTATCGCTCGAGATCCGTCCGTCGCGCAATTCGACCATACGCCGGGCGAAGGCGACTACGCGCGGATCGTGGGTGGCAAAGATAAAGGTCGTGCCTGTCTCCTCGTTCAGCCGCACCATGATCTCCATGATCTGGCGACCGTTCTCGGTGTCCAGGTTGGCGGTCGGCTCGTCGGCCAGCACCAGGACGGGGCGGGTGGCCAGGGCGCGGGCGACGGCGACGCGTTGCTGCTCGCCGCCGCTCATCTGGTCGGGACGGTGACGGGCGCGGTCAGAGATTCCCACCGCCTCCAACAACTCGTTTACCCGTTCTCGCCGCTCTGCCTTCTTTGCCCCAGCCAGCAGCAAGGGAAGTTCGACGTTCTCGTAGGCCGTGAGCCCGGGGATGAGGGCAAAGAACTGGAAGACAAAGCCGATGGTACCCTTGCGCAGGTCGGCGCGCTTGTTGGGATTGAGCCGCGTCACGTCCTGCCCGTTGATGTGCACGCGCCCGCCGGACGGCCGGTCCAGGCAGCCCATCAACTGCAACATCGTCGTCTTGCCCGATCCCGACGGCCCGACGATGGCCGTGAATTCGCCCTCCTTGATGGTCAGGCTGACGCCGCGCAGTGCGTGTGTCTCAACCTCACCGATCTTGTAGACTCGGGTTACGTCCTGTAATTCAATGACACTCATCTCATACCTCCAAAGTCCGTATTATGTGTTGCGTATTGCGTATCCATTTACAGAGCTCGCAGCGCATCAATTGGCTCCCTCCGGGTCGCAAACCAGGCCGGGTAGAGCGAGGCCAGCAGCATGATGATCCAGCAAACGACGGATATAATGGCCGTATCCGCCCACTGGAAGGCCGCATAGACTGTTTCGCCGAAGGCCATTTCGGTTGAAGCCACACTGGCTGATATATCGCCATAGTGAACGCCCTCGGTGGCCAAATAGTACACCCCCAGCGATCCCAGCAGTACGCCCAGGATGACGCCTATCGCTCCCAGCGTGGCAGACTCCATCAAGAACATCGTCATGATCTGCCGTCCTTTCATCCCCAGCGAAGCCAGGATACCCATCTCCCGCGTGCGCTCAAATACGGACATCAACATCGTGTTGGCGACGACGACGGCGACGATCGCCAGCACTATCAGGTATATCAAGTACAAGAATCCCATCGCCGATTCCATGGCTTGCATCATCAGCTGGTTAAGATCACGCCAGGTCAGCAGGTCCAACCCCGGCGCGCGCAGCGCTGAAGCAACCACGTCGGCATCTTCCTGATCGTGCAGCAGAACCACGACCGCGCTGGCTCGCTTCCCCGCTCGCGTGAACGCCTGCGCCTTTGCCAGCGGCAGAAAGATCGTCGCCTGGTCAAAGGCGGGAAGGCCAGTGTCGTACAAGCCACGGATCGTAAATGTCGCCTCGTCAGGCTGCTCGCCTGACGTGTTGATCAGCAGGCTGACGTCATCGCCTGCGGCCAACCCCAGGTTGCTGGCCAACCTCTGGCTGATGAGGACGCCGCCCCGGTCGTCGGGGGCCAGGAACTCGCCGGCAACCAAACCCTCCCGAAAGGGCGCCGCCATCTCGGAGGGCGGGTCTATGCCAAACACCCGCACGCCGACCGACTCTTCGACCGTGCCCAGGATGCCGCTGGCCCACAGCACCGGCGCTGCTGCTCGCACCTCCGCCAGCATCTGCGCCTGCGCGGCCAATCCCAGCGGATCCTCCAACAGATCCTCCCACTTGAGGCTGACTTTGTCCGCGTCGTAGGATTCCCCGCGCACCTGCACGTGACTGGTCTGCACGCGAATGTTGTCCTCGATAGAACCCTGTATCGCGCCCATCTCATAGCCATGAAGCGCGATGACCAGCGCCAATCCCATCGCCACCGCTATCATGGTCAACGCCGATCGCCTCTTGTTACGTCCCAGGTCACGAATTGCAATCCTCCACAGTTTGAACATAGCATCCTACCTCCTCACGTTTCACGAATCGCGCATCTTGTCTTCCGCATCAGACATCGTGCAGGCCTACACATAGTGTAGGGCCTCGGCCGGCTCCCGTTTGGAAGCTTGCCACGCCGGGTAGAGCGAGGCCAGCGCCGCGATGACGCCGACGGTCAGCGCCCGTTCCGCCAGCACACCTATCCCAATTCGGAGGTAGAGCCGATCGCCCATCAGCCCGATTAGGTCGCCGAACTCGCCTATGTCTATTCCTCCATAAAGGGCCATCCAATCGATGCCGACTCGTCCAAAGTGGACGCCTATCACCCCACCCAGCACGCTGCCAGCGAGCGCTCCCAGCATCCCGATCAGCACCCCCTCCAGCAGGAACAGCACCATGGTCTCCTGCCGCTTCAACCCCATCGCCGCCAGCAGGCCGATCTCGCGCGTGCGCTCGAACACCGCCATCAACATCAGGTTGAGGATGCCAACGCCGGCGATCAACAGTATGATCAGCCCAAAGATGTCCATGATTTGAGCCTCTAGCTCCATCATCTCCCTTGTCGTGGGATCCAGTGTGTCCCAGGCATCCACCTCGTAGCCGGGCAAGGCAGCCTGCAGCGTCTCGACCACCGCCGGCTCCTGCCCCACCTGTTCGAGGTGAACGGAAACCTCGGTAGCCTGATCGCGCAAGTCAAAGAGCGTCTGCGCTTCGAGCAGCGAGACGTAGACCATGCTCTTTTCGAACTCTCGAAGCCCCAGGTCATAGATGCCGACGATCGTCATCGTGCGGCGGCGCATCTGCTGGTGGGTGGCGCGTCCTACCAGCGTGACGCGGTCGCCCACGGTCACCTCAAGCCGCTCGGCCAACGCCGCGCCGATGAGGAGGACGTCTTCGTCGTTAGCTTCCAGCCAGCGGCCCTGGACAACGTTCTCCGCCACCAGGCTCACTGGCGCTTCCTGTTCCGGTTCGATGCCGGTGATGGCGACCGACATGGTCCCCTCGCGGCTGCTGACCATGCCGCCGGTCTCGATGCGCTGCGATACAGCGACCACCTCCGGCTGGGCCAACGCTGCCTCCACCGCCGCGCCCGGGTCGATCAGAGGCAACAGCGGCAGCCTGTTCGCCTTTTCCCGAAAGCCTGGCGCGTGTACCTGCACGTGGCCGCCCTGCAGCTTTACCGTGTTACCGTAAAGGGCCTCGTTCATCCCGCCCAGGAAGCCGTCAAAAACGAGTATGAGAGTCATCCCCAGCGCGATAGCGGTCCCAGCGATCACCGTCCGCCTCCAATTGCGCCACACGTTACGCCACGCCATTATCAAGAATTTTCCCATCATTCACCTCCTTGATGCAGATATCAGCTGTGTTTCTCCCACTCGATTTGGTCAACAGAAATCACCGTCAGGGCAAGTCCCAGATCTTGGACAGGATGCCACGGTTTCTGGCCTGATCGGCAACTGCGCCGCTCAGCGTGGTGATACCGCTCTCAAGCGTGATCGTCATGCCGTTGAACCAGTCTGACCACTTCTCGTCGAGAACCCCTTTCACCTTGATTTGACAGATTTCTCGTCCATCGGTCATCGTGTGTGTCTCCTTGTCGAAGCCCTGATAGTCTGGTGCTGTTCTAGGTGAGCGCCACAGCTTTCAACTACGCATATCCCACATTTTGCAGATAGGCCCCAAAATGCGAGCCCTCTGTGTTTCAGCGACAGTATGCCCAGCAACGGAGGCACCGTCAATCCAGACAACACCACGTGAGCCCCCT
>Ga0209979_1003242_pt1 | contig 14532 bp, 11 predicted proteins | sample AnhtaG_FD_183114 | JGI IMG/M metagenome (GOLD analysis project Ga0209979, IMG submission 183114) | Deep subsurface microbial communities from Anholt, Denmark to uncover new lineages of life (NeLLi) - Anholt_01485 metaG (SPAdes) (version 2) | ecosystem: Environmental > Aquatic > Marine > Oceanic...
CGGGAAACATCTTGCCCATCCAAGAGCTTCCCATCGATGGTACACCTAACATTCTCGTTGTGATAGAGCTTATTGTACCCCCTTCGCTCATTATATGGGTCCTCTCGCCTTTTCCCGCTTTATTATGTTTCTATATTGTAGAATCTTTTTCTATTAATATCTTTATTTATATTATATAAGAAATTATAAATTTGTCAACCTACACGAATTGCACAAAATTGGTTTAAGGAAAAAATTCTAAAGTTCAATACGTTTTTTTACCTTTAGTAGTAGTCCTACCTTTGTACTCTGCCCGAGGCTGCTCCTCCAGTTAAGCTTTTTACCTCTTCAACTGAAAGCAAAGGTAGATCACCAGGAATAGAATGTATAAGACAAGATGCTGCTGCTGCAAATTCAAGGGACTCTTTATCACTATGCAAGTTATTAAAACCATAGATTAAACCTGCCGCAAAAGTATCTCCTCCTCCTACCCTATCGACAATATTATTAATTTCATACTTCTTTGAGATAATAAATTCTTCGCGATTATTAAGCACTGCTGACCATCCGTTGTTGTTTGCAGAATGGCTCTCCCTTAAGGTTATAGCAATTTTTTTGATATTGGGATATAAATTAAGAACTTTATCAGTCAATTCTCTATACTTTTCTGTTTGAAGTCTTCCTGACTCTACATCCACATCCACTTTAACACCAAGAGACTTTTGGCAGTCTTCTTCATTTCCTATAGCAATATCAATATATTTAACCAATTCACCCATTACTTGGGGGGCAGACTTCCCATATTTCCATAACTTTTTCCTAAAGTTAAGATCACAGGAAATAGTAATGCCTTTTTCTCTCGCTTTTTTCACTGCTTCCAAGGAAAGCTCTGAGGATGAAATAGAAATAGCTGGAGTAATTCCACTAATATGAACCCAACTCACTCTATCAAATACTTTATCCCAGTTAATATCACCAGGTTTTGCCTCAGCTATAGCTGAATGAGAACGATCGTAAATAACCTTGGAGGGTCTTTGATTAGCCCCAGCCTCCAAAAAGTAGATACCCAATCTGTTTCCTTTTCTCACGATAAGCGAAGTATCTACGCCCTGTCTTCTTAATTCTCCGATACACGCATCACCAATTGGGTTATTAGGAATTACAGAAACATAGGCAACGTTTAAACCAAATCGGGCTAAACCCACCGCTACATTTGCCTCTCCTCCTCCAAAAGTAGCTTCCAAAAGAGGGCTCTGAAAAAATCTTTCCCAATTTGGTGGTTTAAGCCGTAACATTATTTCCCCAAAAGTAATATACTTTTTCATTGTTTCCTCCTTTTCAACAATTATTTTTGCAAAAGATGAATAGCAAATCCTGACATTTCTTGATCTAAATAGATTGCTTTAAGTTTGCCATCCTTTTCTTTAGCAGTCTCGGGAAGAACGGAAACACCCTTCATTTTTAAGTAGTTTATTGCCCGGTGAATATTGTTAGTAGCTATGGCAATATGACCGTGCTTTCCCAAATATTGGCTCTTCATAATTTCAAACCCTGGACCAGTAAAAATAGAACTCGTTCCCTCTTTTATAGGAAAATAAAAAAGATGTGAAAGTAAGTTTGCAGAATTAAGGGCTTTATCTTGGGTTCCCTCATTTATTCCCAGATGGGTAAACTCAAAACCAAGCATGGTAGAAACAGCTTCTTTGGCAAGTCTGGTAATCTCATCAAAGTTACCTGAAGAGATGAGTTCAAGCTTTACCATCCAACTACCACCACAAGCAAGGACCTTGTTGTTTGATAGGTAAGAACACAGATTATACTGGTTAATTCCTCCTGTGGGAATAAACTTTATCCCGGTATAAGGTGCTGACATAGATTTAAGAAGTGGTAATCCTCCTGATGCTTCAGCAGGAAAATATTTTACTACTTTAATTCCTCTCTCCAGAGCCATCTCAATCTGGGTTGGGTTATTTATACCCGGAGTTATCGGAATGCTGTTTTCTATACAATAATCTACTACTCTTGGATTAAAACCTGGTGAAACAATAAATTTAGCACCTGCAGAAACTGCTTTTTTTATCTGTTCGATTGTTAATATGGTTCCTGCTCCAACTAAAAGGTTAGGGAGTTCTCTGGTTAGGGTTTTAATTGACTCTTCTGCAGCAGAAGTTCTGAAGGTAATCTCAGCAATAGGAAGATCACCATCAATAAGTGCTCTCCCAAGAGGAAGAGCGTACTCAGCTTTTTCGATTTTAACTACAGGGACAATTCCCAGCTCACCGATTTTCTCAAGAATTTTATTCACTTGAATAATCTCCTTTTTAAAAATATACTATACACTGCTATGATCTTGATTATTAAGATTGGGTATATAAATTTATGCTTTATATCGGTCAGATATTACTTTTTCTTTTATTTATAACTAAAATCCTTTTCTTGATTTTCGGTTATTTCTTTCTACAATTTACCATTATATCCCAATCTTTTAGATATCTTTTTACTTGTCTCGATAAGAGCTTCTTTTAGATTATTTTGTGCATTTTCATCTATCCTGAAAGAAGGACTTGAAATACTAAGGGCAGCTATTACTTCCCCTTGATAATTCCTAATAGGGGCAGCTATACAACAAACATCCTTTTCGTTTTCTTCTCTATCTAAAGCAAAACCCTGCTCTTTTACTTTACCAAGTTCTTTTTCTAATTCCCTTTTATCAGTGATGGTATTCTCTGTAAGCTGAGGAAGTACTTTTTTACTTAACATTTTCTTTCTTTCTCCTTCTGGAAGATGGGCTAACAGCACCTTCCCTAAAGCAGTACAGTGAAGAGGGGCTCTTTTACCCACGTAAGAGATCATCCTTATAGTTTGAGAAGACTCCTCTTTTGCTAAGTAAAGAACTTCTCCTTCTTCCAAAACTCCTAAATGAACAGTTTCATTACACTGATTTACTAATTCTTTTAAATAAGGAGTAGCCTCTCTTACCAGGTCCATTTGGTGAAGTTTAGCCATACCCAATTCTAATGCCTTCAGACCTAATTGGTATTTCTGGGTATGGGGATCTTGTTCTACATAACCCCAGTGTTTTAAGGTATCTAATATACGGTGAATAGTACTGGGGTAGAGTTCTAATTTTTCACTGAGCTCAGTCATATTCATAGCAGAACCTTTTTGAAGTAAAATTTCAAGAATAGAGAGGGATTTATTTAAAACTTTTATGGGGTACTTAGGGGATTTTTTCATCTTGTTTTCCTCTTTTCTTTCTACATTATAGAATATGATTCTATTTTTATGTTTTTTATATTATACAATATGAATTTTAATTTTGTCAACTGTTTATTAGATTGTAATAAAATGGGTGTTCCTATTTATTCAACCATTCAATCATTAAAACGGAATTTTAATTGAGGATTCTCTTTTTGAACTAATTTCAGCACTATTTTTACAAAATTTTCTGCAGTCATTAAAGCATTCTTTGCTTCGATTTTCGAAACAGGAATAAAAGGGTCATGTATCTTTATAGTCCATTTTCATCCCCTATTAAAAATATTTTCTTCTCCTTTAAAATATCTAAAATAAAAGAATTGCCTTCTTTTTCCTTCTTCTTAAAATCTTCTTTTCCATAAATAGCATAGTTTATTTCTCTTTGTAATTTTCTCTCTACATTGCTTATCACTTCAATCAATTTATCCTCATTAACCTCTCCTATAATTAATAAATCTATATCACTACCCTCTCTTTCTTCTCCTTTAGCGAAAGAACCATAAATAAAAGCCGGTCTATACCATCAAACTTTTTTAATATATTCTGAAGCATTTTGGGGGCACCGGAAGTTTTAAAGATAATACTTTTTAGTTCTTTAAAAAGAGGATAAGATTTATTTAAATAATAATAAACGAGGTTTCCTTTATTTTCACTAAGAAAAAGTCCTGTGCTTTCGAGTTTAATCAATTCACGGCGAATATTTCCTACTGAAAAGTTAAGTATTCTCTCTAACTCTCTTAAATAGTATTTTTTATTTGGATTAGTAAAATATAGAGTTAAGAGTTCTTCTCTTAATTTAGATTTGGTAATACGAAACATATCCATAACTGTAGTCCTTTCTGAATACAATTGTAGTATTTATTGACTACAATGTCAAACTGTATTATGGGTTTACCGAGGTCAAATCGAGATTAAAATAAGGACACATTAAGAACCCCTCAGAGCCTATAGGTGTCGCGGTAGGACAGCCAGTTACCCGACTGCCCCCGCACAGATCCCAGCGTGCGGAACTACCGCACTGGGCTCTTCAGAGATACTCGCTTCCGTAAAAGACAAATTAGTATTGCCTTCTTTGCTATTCCCTGCAGGGAGGTTTGCATCTGTTATCCAGTCCAACAGTCTGGCAAATGTTATCCTTTGCAGGCTACGTATTCTGTCAGCCCCTTCCTCTATTTGATAGAGTACTATGAGCTAATCCGACTCCCTATATGCCATCAGTCATCCTCTCTTTTCATCGGGTAGACTTACCTTATAGTAAGGAGCTTATAGGGTCTCCCAAGTTCTTTGTATCTCTCTACAGACATGCCATGTGCCAAGACCCCGACAGACCCTCTTTAGAATCTCGCCATATGCGATTCTTTTGTATAGGCTTCCGTTGCGAAAACGACGTCGCCATCTGCATTAATCTTTATTTACGAGGCTGTATAGTTCACTTCAGGAAGTACGGTCTTCCCTATGGCCTATCTGTTTCCCTGTGTACGCTTCATCTAATGGTTACCCATTTTGATGCAACACTCAGTATGGGTGGTTGGCTAGACCTTACCCAACAAGGACTTTCACCCTGTAAGAAATATAGAGCTTCTTGGCGCTCTTCCGCTAAAAGTTACAGAATTATTGACCTGGTACACCTTCCATATTTATCTAATTTAAAATATTAATTGTCTAAGAAAATGGGATAGCCCTATTTATTCTATTTTTCATACATTTGTTTTACTCAGTTCCAATTTTTCAGCAAGTACTTTTTGGTTAATTGGTTCACTATAGTGCCAATATAACAACAATACTCCATTTGATTTACATTTTTTCATTTTTCGTCTATCAAGTTTTTTTATCTTTTTAAATGATTCTTCGCCACCAAAAAAGTCAACCGGTTCAAAGTGCTGTCTACCTTGATACTCGAAAGCAAGCTTTTTCGATAGTACAAAAACATCAAGATGTTGTGGCTTAAGCCAATTAGGAATTACATGGTGCTGAGCTTCAGGGAAAATGGTTTTAACTAAATTGTAGAGTTGCATTTCAGAAATCCAACCCTCACCTATTCTCGGAAGACCCTGATTTTCGCGGAGAAGGTTTTCTGCTTTTCTAAGTATTTCTTCAACAAGTTTTATAAAGGAGTTTCCAAGTTCTTCGGCTAAATCAAGGTTTCTTCTTATCAAGTCTATCTCATAGAATTCTTTTTCGTTTATTTTGTGGCTACAACCCGTATATCGTATGCCATTAGTTCCATAATTAGATTTTTCAATTTCACTTAGAGATATTACGGTTGTAAAGTCCGGCTCTTTTTTTACCCTTTTCCATAATATATGTCGATATGCTTCTATTCCACTGAGGTGAAAACCTTTGTCTAAAATCTGTTTTTGATAATATGAAGGAGAATACGTTGTCCAAAGTCCGGCATATTCCGGGTCTTTAGGAGCTTCGATACCTCTAAGATGCTGAAAATGCTGAATCTGATCTGGGTACCTATCGAAGAGTCTACCCTCTGGACATTCACCAGCAGAAAATGAATCAATGGTTACCGGAGTGTTATCTCTTTTAAAATTTCCATTCCACAGATAGACACCAAAATGCCAATCTTGCTTTCTTTGTTCGACTAATTCCTCCATAGTAGGAGCATTCTCAATGATAATATCAAGCGGCGACTTAAGTCCTGTTTTTTTATATTGTTCAACTACCGCATCTATACAAGAGCAATATTCCGAAAGATTAGAATTAATAAATTCGTTCCTTGATGATTCGCTTCTAAAGTATAAAAGATCTCTTCCTGTTAAAGGAATATTCGCAAGACGCTTGAGATAGATTAGCTCACTATGAAACTCATCATAAAATCTATCTCCTAGAGTATCATAGTATTTTTGCACTGCCTCTTCATATTTGCCTTTGGAAATGAGCCCTCGAATTTCCTGATATTGGATAATGTACTCTTTAGGTTTTTTCTTAGCCCGTATAAAATTCCCAGTAACAGGATCGATGTAATCAAAGTAGCCTTCCTTTTTAAGTTTTCTATCCACTTTCTCCATGTCTCCCTTGCAAAGGTTCCAATAGTTATCTTCGAGAAATTTAACCAACTCTTGGAAAGTCTTCCCCGTTTCAGTTTTGAGTCTTTCTGCGGCAGAGCGAACCCGATCTTTATGTGCTTTGGAATCATACACGTAGTCATAATGTCCATTGCTTCGACAATATACAACAAGAGAAAGAATGTCAGCCCCGTAAATCTTTGGTCGTGGTATATTGAAGTAGGGTAAACTAAAGGCTGATGTTCCGACAATGAGTTTGTAAAAAGCGGCCATTAAATCGATTTGAGAATCCGTAAAAGTAACAATATGCCATACATCTTCTCCTTTACCTCGAATTTCATACTGGTGAGCAAGCTTGGAAAGTTCAACAGCCTGAGGATAACGCTTACTTTTCGAAAAGCCAAAGTGAATTCTATATAATTCAGTAATTTTTATTTACTCCTTATTAGAAATTTAATTCAAATAGACACATTCTATTTTTTCTATGGTTTAATTTTCCCTTTTACGAGGTCTTCTTTTAGGACGTTTATCTATAATAATACCTAAAGCCTCAACCATCCAGTTAATAAACTCCTCAGACCATATAGGTTTTCGGCTAAAAGTTACCGTATTATTTACTTGGCACACCTTGCCTATTTATCTAATTTGAAAGTAGAAATATTAATTGTCTAAGAAATGGGAATGTGTCTATATTTATTATTATATTTATATGATAGATATTCATTGTTCTTAAAATACTAAAGTTATTTTAAGTTAGAAATATATTTTCCTAAAGAATCTATTGTAACAAATTTTATATTGGTAGTATAAGGAGGATTTATTGCCCACCAATATAAATTTTTTGATACAAATAGAGAAATAATTTCTGGTAAATTATTATCAATTGGCCAATTCATTATTTCCATAATTTTTTTCGATTCATTTTTTAAGTAATTCTCTCTTTTTATAATTTTCTCAATATAACCTCTGTCTTCTCCTTTTCCAAATATATCTTCTCTTAAACTCTTAGCATCTTTTAAACAAAAAACCTGATTTAAATGTTTACATTCAATATTCAAAATTAAGTTTTTTTGTTTTAAAAATGCTAATACATCATAATCGCCTAATTCTTCCGGGTGTTTGCCTTTTTTGTCTCGTTTATGCAATTTTACTTCTTTATCAATAAATGGAGTAAATCTACTTATAATCTCATAAGTTTTTGCGACTAAACCATCTTCTATCGTTTTTTTTCCGAAATTAATTGCTTTCTTTATCTCTTTTTTATCGATTAAAAAAGGTAATCTTCCATTTGTAATAGATCCCCACCAAATAATTAAACACCTATGTATAGACCAAGGACCCCAGTAATATTGATCGTCTATAAATATTATTGGTTTCACGTTACATCTATTTGGTCTTTTTTTTATTTCCCAAACTGGTAAATCATCACAAGGTATCGGATCATCTTCTACCAATAAAATATTGGATTGTTCTAGAGTCAAAAAATTGAGTATTCGCTTTAATTCTTCTTTTTCAATAATAGAACTCATATTTTTATTACAGACTTTAAATATCTTATCAAAATTACTATCATAATAAGTATTTGTCTTTGCTTTGGTGCAACTAGCCCATCTTGATAATATTCTACATATAGTTAGCATATTAATTATAGAAAATCCTAATTCTTCTAAGAAAGCAGAATCAAGTTTATCTATAAAATGATTTGTATCTTTTGTATCAAGCAATGTAATAGTATTTTTATCTGATAAACTCGTTTTATGTTCATAAAATCTCTCACTGTAATTTTTGTATTTTTTATCAATTTCTGGTTCATATTCAATTTCAAATAAATAATCATGCGAAACATTAAGGAAAACATTAAATATTTCATAATGTAACGCATCACTTGCGCTATATAATATAGTTATTTCGTTTACCAAAGCTAATATATATTTCAGGTTTTCTAGAGAAATTATTTCTCCTATTTGTTGAGGATTTATTTGGATAAATTTTTCAATTAAATAATTATAATTTTTAAGATAATTAATATATTTATCATGAATTTTTATATACCTTTCACGAGGATCATAATCAATTTTAAGCTCTGATGATTTTTCAATCCCTCTTTTGTCTTGTTCATATAAATTAATTATGCTTTCTGCTTTTTCTATTAAGAAAGGAATCGATGGCTTAAAATCATATTTTATTACCTCCGAATTAATATGTTGAACCATTTTTTTTCTTATTTCATTGATAATTCTTTTGGCCTCACTACTTTTATATTTTTTTGGTCTTATATTTAATTCTTTTGCATTTAATGCTACTAATTTACGAGCCAATTTATACTCTTTGATATCTGGATACACCGCACTACTATATTTTGGAAAATCTGCTTCAGGTGATATCAATGACATCATAAAACGAGGTTTTTGATTTTGAAGTTTCTTAATAATAGATTCTTTTGCATCATTGTAATTTTTATCCGGACAAATAATATTAATATTAGATAAAAAATCAAACAATAAATCAATTTCTGCAGAATTATCATTGCTTTCAAACTTCTTTTGCAATAAATTTTCATTAAAAACTATCCTTATGCCAGGAATATTTTTTTCTGGTGCGCCAATATCACTACACCAAATGCTTTTATCGCATATTAAATGCTTTAAATGTTTAAATTTATTATTTTCTTTTATCAATGAATTTGGTAATATAAATATTACACATTTTTTATATTTATTAAAAAATGACAGACTACAAATCAATTTGCGTACTTGAGATATAGTATCTTCCAAACATTCCATTAAGAAATTAGATAACTCTATTTGGTCAAAATCCATTTCCAAAAATGGTGTTGTAAAAAATAAATTAGTTTCTCCAACTTTTGTAGATATAGCAAAATTAGATTTATTCCTAGCAACCAATCTTATTCTACTTGAAGTCTCTTTTAATAATTGCCAGCTCCTTGGTGAACCATAAAGGTTTACCGATGGATAAAGTGCCCAAAAATCTCGAAGATTTCTGTATCTAAGATTAGATCCCCAATGAGGATCTAATGATATTTGAGTATACTCTGAAGCACCTTCTACCAATACTCCATGACTATCTTTGTAAGACGCAAAAACATCTAGTAAACTAAAGAAAGGCGCTATATTCTTTTCTTTATTTAAATAATCAAAAAAATCTAATAACTGCTCACTGTTATCTAATTCATCTATAATACCTAAAAATTCATCAAGTTTAAATAAATCTCCTGGCATATCTTTCGGTATTTCCAAAACACCTATAACACTTATAAAGATCGATGGATAAATTATAATTGGAAATATATCCAATTTATCGCCAATGTTAACGGGATTAATTTGCATACTTTTTCTTTTTTGATGTAAAGCAAGAGTAGTAGGTACATTCTCTAGTAATTTTATTGCTTCTTTTATTTTAGGAGTCAATTTTTTTATTTCTTTAGAAGTCTTACTAATATCATGAAATGGTTCTAAAAAATGAATTAAAAATAATGTATCTTTTATTACAAAAGACGTACTAAAAATAAGTTCATGTGGTTTTCCTCCCGGATATATTGCACTTACTACTGGATTAATTAAAGAATCTTTTAATCTCTCCTCTATATATTTATGTAATTTTAGTGAACATGGAAAAGAATAAGATATTTTTTCATTTATTTTATTGGATTTGAACAAAATTCCCCAATTATATAATAGAACTCCAGAATATCTTCTTGGTAATATTGGATAATGTTTATCACAGTATTTTATAAAATAAACAGGCAGCAAAAGACCAGTAAACAATTCATTTTTAAAAGATTGTTCATCGATATCACAACTTATATTTTCCCCCTGTTCAATCGAGTAGATATTAATTATTTCTTTTTCTTCTACTATTTTTTCTATTTTAAAATCATTAATAAACAATTTTACATTATTCCAAAAAGATTCTTCGGGAATTTCAATATTTCCAAGTGATAACTGATTTACTTTTTTTTCATCAACTTTTTGTTGAATGGATGAAATAAAAGAATCTTGTAATTTCAAACAAAATAAGAGCTCATTTGATGGATCTCTTCCAGTTTTATCAAAATATTTTTTGCTCCAGGGTAAAAACATTATTTTGAATTGTTCTAGGCGTTCATAAACATTTTCTAGTTCATTACCATAAAATATTTTAAATTGTTGATTATCATATGGAAACCTTATCTCGCCCCAATCCGCTTCAGCAATGTAATCTTCGAACATAGGAAATTTTGGAAGAAAAGAATATATCAATGAAATATATCTCTTAAAATCATTGTAATTAATAATTTTATTTTCTTTTGTAAATTCGTGAGGATTTAACGATGACAATATATTATACAAAAATATATGTTTGGCTGGGCTTGCAATATTATAAATATACAAATCGGAACATAAAAGAGCAGTATAATTATCTTCAATACTATAAGAACTAAAAATTTCTTTTATTTTTTCTATTCTTTCTTCCCAAATTAAATTCATATTTTTCAACTTAAAAATCCTTATATATCATTTCTTATAAATAAAACTAATTAAAATAAAAGAACATCCTATTTTTTCTATGTTTTAGCTTTTAATTTTACGAGGTCTTTCTTTAGGACGTCTATCTATAGTAATACCTAAGGCCTCAACCATCCGGCTAATAAATTCCTTAGATCCTACAGATTTTCCGCTAAAAATTACCGAATTATTGAGCCGGCACACCTTCCTTATTTCTCTAATGTAAAAATAAAATATTAATTGTCTAAGAAAATGGGATGTGTTGTCCCTATTTTCTATTTGTGTAATGTGTCAAAGGACAGACCCTGTCACGCAATATCGTTATGGTCTACAACCTATTCAGTTTTCCTATATTTTTTTCCAGTCCATGTTGTCTCAGTAGTCGTCTTGTGAGTGGTATGCGAAGACCCTCCTTCGCTCTCAGTATATTTTTTCCCGAGAAAAGATGTTTTCTCTTCCGATTGAGACTTTACTGAACCATCTGTGCGTGTGGTTTCCCGATAAGGAGTACCAAAGATGGTCTTCTTCTCCTGGGTAATGCCAACGGTCTTTCCTGTCTGGCTTGTATGGCGCCGTTGTTCATTGCCAAAAAACGTTTTTTCATCACGGGATTCTGAGATCAGTTGGCCGTGGCTATTGTATGTACGATAGATAGTATTACCAAAAATAGTCTTTTCTTGTACTGTATTGAATGGCTTGTGCCTAAATAACTCGCGGCAGTCAGGACACTTTCTTGGCAACTCCCAACCACTCTGTTTGCATTTAATTTGCGTGCCAACTGGAATAATGAAGCCCTTTCCGCAACGGTCGCAGGTGGCATCCTTTGGAGCATTTGAACTCTTACAGTTTTTACAGAACTTGGGAGGTGAGTCCCAATCCCGATTAGCCCATATTGATCCGCCGCAACCTTTGCACGTTGTTTCATACCATTTAGACGCACGCTTTTCTTTACAGGATTTGCATATTTTAGGTGGGTTATCCCAGTCACGATGTATCCGCATGGTTGTACCGCAATCAGCACAAGTACGATCATACCATTGATTAGCTCGCTTTTCCTTGCAGGGCTTACAGATACTTGGTGGGTTATCCCAGTCACGATGTATCCGCATGGTTGTACCGCAATCAGCACAAGTACGATCATACCATTGATTAGCTCGCTTTTCCTTGCAGGGCTTACAGATACTTGGTGGATTATCCCAGTCTTCGTGTATATAGATCTCACATCCACAGTCTTCACACGATATAGTACTCCACTTTGACATCGTATTACCTACTTTATATATAAAGATTTAATTAACTATCGGGCATGAACAAGCGTCTCCTGTATCCATTTTTAAAATTTTGTCAGATATTGAAACTGATATTTTTTTCAATATGCCAAATATTTATTGTGAAAATCATCATAATATCTAACTAAATCTTTATTATTACCTATGCTATTATATACCCATTTAAACATATCATGCCAATCAATATCCAAAAAGTGATTGGTAAGTGGCCCTAATATTATTTCATTTTTTACTTCTTCACATTTCATTCTAAGTTTTTCATTTTCCTTTAAATAAATTACAACAACATACGAATTCACATCAATGTTTAGTATATTTCGCATTATTTGATAATTCTTAAAAAATAGATTCATAGAATGATATTTTTTATTAATACGAGGAACTGAACTTAATTTAGGCAAATAGTCAGCATTAAACTTTCTTGTATGTGCTATATCATTTTTTGCACTACCGAACGATCTTTCTGTGTACTTAATTTCAAAATAAATATTTGTATTATTTTTTGTTTTTATATAAAAATCAAAATTTGTTTTTCTGCCTGTATTTTCAATATTAGAATCTTTTTCGAATTTAACTTCGGAATAATCCATAGGCTCATTAATCTTTATTCTAGATAAAACGTGATTTAACAGATTGTTTTTTGTTAATGGATAGAAAAAGTTTATACACATTGCCTGAGACGAATTTAAATGATTAAAGTATACATGGGGCTTAATGTTTTTGTAATTTGAATTTAAAAAATCGGTTCTAATACCAGAAAGAATATTTTTTGTGTTTTTGAAATGGTTATCTATTTTTGGTAAAATGTATGGTAATTTTCTAATAGTTCCATCTCTAGGATATTTATATAGACCATCTTGATATTCTTTAATAACATCAGTTTTATATCTTGATAAATTATTCAGAATGTTAGGCAGGAGTACTTTTTCAAACATATGACACCCCCAATATTTCGCTATCAAGAAGATCATCTTCTAGCGTTAAGTTTTTATTGTTAACAAATAATTTATTTGACTACTTGATTTTTTTATAGATTATTCTGTAGTTATAAAATACTTTTTTTAATTATAGACCCCATTCCCCTCTTTATTTAATTGATTGAAAATCCAAAAATACTTATTTAAAAATCCATTTCGTTACTTTTTCAATATATATTCCTTTTTTATAAAACGCTCCCGATTCTTTCTCGTGAAATTCATAACTCCATTTTGATACAAGAAAATCACCTTCAGCAATTTTTTTTACATGATTCTTAAATATCTTGATATCTAATCTACTTTCAATTATTAAAGAGGGATTAAAAGATTCTGATATAAGTATATCTGTAGAATCGTGGACAATAAAATTTCTTGATTTTTTGGCATTCTGTAATATTTGAAGGTCACTTTTTTTAATTTTCAATAGATAATTTTTTTTAAGTAAGTTTATACTTTTTCCAAGAAATAAATTTAATAATTTATCAACATTATCTTTATATTTATTATCTAGAAAATCGTATTTCTTTTCTTTCAAAGATTTCATAGTTTCAAACCACATTATAATTTCTTTGCAAGTAGATTCGAATTTTTGACAAAGGCATAAAGTTTTTCCTATCTGTAATAAAAAAAACTCATCATTTAATTTTTCATTAATTAGTAGCCACATATAATAAATTTCCTAACAATTTACTTGTAATTATTTCATCGCAATTCTTACAAACAAGATCTTTTATTCATTTAATTCACTATGGTGTCTAATGGGATCTTGCAATATCACTTTTCCTCTGCCCCCTTAATATTTTTAATTAAAATGGAACAACACATCCTATTTTTCCTATGGTTTAGTTTTCCATTTTACGAAGTCTTCCTTTAGAAGGTCTATCTATAGCAATATCTAAAGCCTCAGCCATCTGGTTAAGAAACTCCTCAGATACTTTAGGTTGTCACGGTAGGACAGCCAGTTACCCGACTGCCCCCGCACAGATCCCAGCGTGCGGAACTACCGCACTGGGCTCTTCAGAGATACTCGCTTCCGTAAAAGACAAATTAGTATTGCCTTCTTTGCTATTCCCTGCAGGGAGGTTTGCATCTGTTATCCAGTCCAACAGTCTGGCAAATGTTATCCTTTGCAGGCTACGTATTCTGTCAGCCCCTTCCTCTATTTGATAGAGTACTATGAGCTAATCCGACTCCCTATATGCCATCAGTCATCCTCTCTTTTCATCGGGTAGACTTACCTTATAGTAAGGAGCTTATAGGGTCTCCCAAGTTCTTTGTATCTCTCTACAGACATGCCATGTGCCAAGACCCCGACAGACCCTCTTTAGAATCTCGCCATATGCGATTCTTTTGTATAGGCTTCCGTTGCGAAAACGACGTCGCCATCTGCATTAATCTTTATTTACGAGGCTGTATAGTTCACTTCAGGAAGTACGGTCTTCCCTATGGCCTATCTGTTTCCCTGTGTACGCTTCATCTAATGGTTACCCATTTTGATGCAACACTC
>Ga0209979_1003245_pt1 | contig 14524 bp, 16 predicted proteins | sample AnhtaG_FD_183114 | JGI IMG/M metagenome (GOLD analysis project Ga0209979, IMG submission 183114) | Deep subsurface microbial communities from Anholt, Denmark to uncover new lineages of life (NeLLi) - Anholt_01485 metaG (SPAdes) (version 2) | ecosystem: Environmental > Aquatic > Marine > Oceanic...
GTCCGCGTGGTTCTGCCACCGGTAGGCAATGAGTTCATTGCTCTGCTCAAGGATTCTTGCCTAGTGAGTGTGGTGGCGGTAGCCGATTTGACCCGCCGGGGGCGTGAATTTATGGCTGTGCACTTTAACCCTATCGAAGTGTGGACACTGGTCGCCTTACTATATTTGGTGATGACTCTGTTTGCAGCTCGCGGAGTAGCCTGGATTGAGAAAAAGTCTCGCTTTGAACGGTAGGTAAAATGGAACCTATTATCCATATAGAAAATATTCATAAACATTTCGGCAAGATTCATGCCCTACGAGGAGTAGGCTTGGATGTGCATAAGGGTGAAGTAGTTGTGATTATCGGTCCCTCCGGGTCTGGTAAGTCTACCTTACTACGTTGCATCAATCGTCTTGAGGAATATGAGGCGGGCAGAATTGTGGTGGATGGAATTCCTTTAGACAGCGCCCAAAATATCAATGCCGTTCGCCAGGAAGTCGGCATAGTATTCCAGTCGTTTAATTTGTTTGCTCATCTTACGGTAATGGACAATCTAACACTGGCACAACGCGTAGTGCGTAAGCGTTCCAAAGATGAATCAGAAAAAATTGCCCTTGAACTTTTAGCCAAAGTGGGAATTCCAGATAAAGCTCGGGCTTACCCTATCCAACTTTCTGGAGGGCAGCAACAACGAGTGGCTATTGCACGGGCTTTGGCGATGAATCCCAAAATCATGCTATTCGATGAACCAACGAGTGCCCTCGACCCTGAGATGATCAAAGAAGTGTTGGATGTGATGCTAGCCCTAGCCAAGGAGGGAATGACCATGGTTGTGGTTTCACACGAGATGGGATTTGCCCGTGCAGCTGCCAATCGTATGATTCTCCTGGATGAAGGACTGATTATCGAAGAAGCCACACCGGATAAATTTCTTACCTCCAGTAACGAGCGTACCAGGCTATTCCTTAGCAAGGTGCTACACATGTAAATAGTCACCGCAGATAATTCTTAGTAGTCAAGCAAAAAGACTTGGGTACTGGCTGGTAAGTTTGACTTGGTGCAGGACAGCTTGGGTTGGGAATTGACCTCCTTTACCCCTATCTCCTTGAGGAACCTTTCTACTGGCTCTAGCTCCCGGTTTAGTGCTGGGGTTTTATAGTGCATAGGCACTATGGCTTTAGGCTCAAGCTGCCGAACCACTTCGGCTGCCATAGGAGCATTAATAGTGGACACGCCTCCTACCGGGAGGAGTAGTATATCCACATTGCCTATCTCTTCTACCTGCTGGGTGGTAAGCACATGCCCCAGGTCACCAAGGTGGCATACCGATACCTCATCTAGCTCTATAAGATAAACAGTGTTTCTACCCCTCTTCCTTCCCTCCTCCTCATCATGGAAGGCGGCTATCCCTATAATCAGGACATCACTGATTTCATACTCACCCGGTCTGGTAACCAGCTTTGGTTCACCACTAATGCCCTGAGTATAGGAATGACCCGGGTGCTGATGACTTACAGTTACAATGTGAGCAGTAGGCTTGCCTAATGAATAGCCCAAGTCTGGTGAATAAGGGTCAGTGATAACTGTGGCATGACTACCTTTAATCCTGAAGCAAGAATGACCCAACCAGTTAATATCCATAGTTCTAAATATAGCATGGGTCAGCTTACTGGTCAATTGAGGTTCTAGGGAATGAGGGTGATAAAATCTCCAATTCCTCTTGACAAAAAGCGGTCAGAGATGGTAAGTTTAAATTAATGATTAGCAGTCTCAGGCTGAGACTGCTAATTGGAGGCAAAGGAATGTTATTTCCCAGAACCGAGACAATACTCAAGTCTATAGTAGGTGAATATATTGCTAAGGCAATACCGGTGCCGTCGGAGACTATTGCCCGTGAGTGTGAGTTGGGGATAAGTTCGGCTACTATCCGCAATGAGATGGCACACCTTGAGCAGGAAGGCTATATTATCCGCCCTCATCCTTCAGCCGGAAGTATACCCTCAGATAAAGGCTACCGTTTCTATGTGGAGACTCTGAAAGGTATTGAGCTTCCCTTAGCCGAGCAGCGTCTGATAAGCCATCTCTTCCACCAGGTGGAGAGAGAGCTAGAGGAGTGGCTAAGTCTAGCGACAACACTGATAGCTCGATTGGTTCAAAATGTAGCTGTAGTTACTCTGCCTAAGCCAGTAGATTGTCAATTCAAGTATCTGGAGTTGGTTGCTCTACAAGATTTACTGGCACTGGTTGTCCTTGTCCTTCGTGGAGCCAGAGTAAGGCAACAGCTAATAACCTTTGACCAGGTCATGTCTCAACCGGGGCTAACGGCTATTGCTAACAAACTAAATGCTGTGTATTCTGGTTTGACTAGCTCACAGATTCTAGCTAAAGCCACAGAGCTTTCCTCCAGCGAAAGGCAAGTAACTGATTGCTTGATAAAGATAATGCAGGCTGAAGATGAGCAGGAATATGAAAAGCCTTACCTTGATGGGTTGCACTTTATGCTCAACCAGCCAGAATTTGCTCATAGCCAACGGATGCTAGCCTTAGTGGAATTGGTTGAGCACAGAAACCTGCTTAAGACTATCGTCCCTCAGCGGTTAGCCAGCTATGGGGTGCAGGTAATTATAGGTAAGGAAAATAAGGAAGAGGTTATCCATGACTACAGTGTCGTCATCTGCCGATATGGTCTCCCTAAAGAAGCCGTTGGCACTATAGGTGTGTTCGGTCCTACTCGAATGCCCTATGCCCGTACTATCTCCACTGTGGACTATCTATCCTCAGTGCTGGATCGACTGGTGGCGGAGCTGTATGGACGGGATACACCCACTGAGATAAATCGGCGTAACGCTAATTGATAAGGAGTAAATAATAAAGGAGGGTTTAGGAGAGGCGGATTACATAGTGGTGAGGTAGGATAATAATGATACCAAGAGAGCCAGAAGAAGGTCAAACCAATGAAGTAAAGCAAGAGGTCACTGAGGTTGAGGATATGGAGACATTGAAGAAAATCTTTGCTGAGGAAAAGGAAAAGGCAGAAGGCTATTTGGCTAACTGGCAGAGAGCCCAGGCAGACTTCATTAACTACAAGCGGCGCAGTGAGCAGGAAAAAGAGGAGATTAGTAAATTTGCCAACGCTCTACTCATGCTTAATCTGCTGCCAGTCCTGGATGATCTGGAACGAGCCCTTGCTTCTATCCCACCTAAACTAGTCGGGTTTACCTGGGTAGAGGGCATCAGCCTCATTGAGCGAAAGCTTCGGACAAGTCTGGAGGCACAAGGACTCTCCCAGATTAAGGCACTGGGTGAACCATTTGACCCTGAGCTCCATGAAGCGGCGATGCACGGTAAGGGTAAAGAGGGAATGGTTGTTGAGGAGCTACAAAAGGGCTATAAACTGCATGATAGGGTTATTCGCCCGACTATGGTAGTAGTGGGCAATGGCGAAGAGGAGGAGAACAAGGAGGAATAAACTATGGGAAAGGTTATAGGTATTGACTTAGGCACAACCTTTTCTGCTGTAGCAGTGATGGAAGCCGGGGAGCCAGTGATTATCCCTAATGCTGAGGGTGGACGCATTACCCCCTCAATAGTAGCGGTAAACAAGAGTGGTGAGCGTCTGGTTGGAACTGTTGCCAAGCGCCAGGCTATCACCAACTCCGAGAATACCATCTTTAGCATCAAGCGCCTAATGGGGCGTAAGTTTGATGAGCCTACAGTAGAATACGACCGGAAGCTCTTGCCCTTCAAGATAACCAAGGCAGCCAATGGTGATGCCAAGGTGGTGATGGGCAATAAGGAGTATAGTCCACCAGAAATCTCGGCTATGATTCTACAAAAACTTAAGACAGATGCCGAGGCTTACCTTGGCGAGAAGGTTATTGAAGTTGTAATCACTGTGCCTGCCTATTTCAATGATAGTCAGCGGCAGGCAACGAAGGATGCTGGCAAGATAGCCGGGTTAGAGGTACTGCGAATAGTCAATGAGCCAACCGCTGCCTCTTTAGCCTATGGGCTGGATAAGAAAAAGGACGAGACTATTGCCGTCTACGACCTCGGTGGTGGCACCTTTGATATTTCCATCTTGGAGCTGGGTGAAGGCACCTTCCAGGTCAAATCAACTAATGGTGACACCCATCTCGGTGGTGATGACTTTGACCAGAGAATTATGGACTGGCTTTGCGATGAGTTCAAGCGAGACCAGGGGATAGACCTGCGGCAGGATAGAATGGCACTACAGCGTCTCAAGGAAGCTGCTGAAAAGGCTAAGTGTGAGTTGTCCACCGTCCAGCAGACCGAGGTAAACCTTCCTTTTATCACCGCTGATGCCAGTGGTCCCAAGCATCTTAGTATTACTCTCACCCGGGCTAAGCTTGAACAACTGGTAATGGACCTGGTGGAGAAAAGTCTGGGTCCTTGCCGTCAGGCACTGTCCGATGCCGAAAAAACCGCAGCCCAGGTTGATGAGGTGGTTCTGGTTGGTGGGCAGACCAGAATGCCACTGGTTCAGGAGAAGGTTAAGCAACTTTTCGCTAGGGAACCTCATAAAGGGGTCAACCCTGATGAGGTGGTAGCCATAGGTGCCGCTATTCAGGCAGGAGTGCTCAAGGGAGAGGTCAAGGATGTTCTTCTGCTTGATGTTACCCCTCTCACCCTGGGCATTGAGACCCTTGGCGCTGTGGCTACTCATCTCATCCCTCGTAATACTACCATCCCCACCGCGAAAAGCCAGATTTTTAGCACTGCGGCTGATAATCAACCCAGTGTGGAGATTCATGTGCTTCAGGGGGAACGACCCATGGCTAGTGATAACCGAACCCTGGGGCGGTTTATGCTTGACGGCATCCTGCCGGCGCCACGGGGAATACCACAGATTGAGGTCAGCTTTGATATTGATGCCAATGGTATCCTCAGTGTTAAGGCTCACGATAAGGGCACTGGCAAGGAGCAAAAAATAACTATCACTGCTTCCAGCGGACTGACTAAGGAAGAGGTGGAGCGGATGCAGCGGGAAGCAGAAGCCCATTCTGCTGAGGATGCTAAGCGCCGTGAAGAGATAGAAACACGTAATGCTGCTGATACCCTGGCTTATACTGCTGAAAAGACCTTGCGAGAGCAGAAGGAGAAGATACCTTCAGACTTGAACCAGGAGGTAGAAGGCAAGATTCAAGCGGTGCGCTCGGCACTACAGGGAACCGATATTAATGCCGTCCGCCAAGCAACGCAGGAATTAAACGAAGCGATGCAGAAAATAGGTGCTGCCATTTACAAGGAGCAACCACCCCCATCTGGTGAGGAGACACCACCGGGCAAAGAGGATGAAGGCACTGTGGAGGGTGAGTTCCGCGAGGTTTAGTGTGAGTTAAATAGGGGCGAAGCCCCTCTTAAATAGCCCATTCCCCTCTTAGAGCATAGAAGTCATTGCGAGGAGCGGAGCGACGAAGCAAACTAAAAGATAAAGATAAGATTGCTTCGCCTTCGGCTCGCAATGACATATTAGACAGAAGAAGAGGGGGAGACAGGGGGTGAGGTAGATAATATTATGCCAGCTAAGCGTGATTATTACGAAGTCCTCGGCATAGGTAGAAATGCTACTAATGACGAAATAAAGAAGGCTTTTCGTAAACTAGCCTTTAAGCATCACCCTGACCACAACCATGAGGATGGGGCTGCGGAAAGGTTTAAGGAGGTAAACGAAGCTTACGAGGTGCTCTCAGACCCAGATAAGCGTGCTGCCTATGACCACTATGGGTACGGCGGTGCCGAGGGATTCTTTGGGCGAGGCTTTGAGGGTTTTGACTTCGGCGGCTTTGGTGATATTTTTGATGCCTTTTTCGGCGGGACGGCTACCGCCACTCGTCAAGCGCCCCAGCGTGGTGCTGACCTGCACTGCAGTATTACTATTACCTTTGAAGAGGCAGCTTTTGGGTGCGAAAAGGAGGTAAACATATTACGCACTGAGAATTGCTCCCTGTGCCAGGGTATTGGCTGCAAGCCAGGTAGTCAACCTAGCCGATGTCCCAACTGTAATGGCACTGGACAGGTACGCCAAGTTCGGCAAACCATCTTTGGTCGCTTTACTAATATTACTGCCTGTCCTCAGTGCCATGGCGAGGGCAGGATTATTACTGAACCCTGCCCTCAGTGCCGGGGCACCGGCAGGGAGAAGCGTCAACGTAGTATTCTAGTCAGAATTCCAGCCGGGGTTGATGATGGCTCTCAAATACGCCTCATTGGTGAGGGTGAGTCTGGGCTAAGAGGTGGCTCCCCTGGTAATCTCTATATTAGCCTGTCGGTGCTACCTCATGAGTTTTTCGTCCGAGATGATGATAATATTCTCTATGAGCTACCAATCAACTTTGCCCAAGCTGCCCTTGGTGCTGAGGTAGAGGTGCCTACTCTGGATAGTAAAACTAAGCTCAAGATTCCAGCAGGTAGCCAAACGGGGAAAGTCTTTCGGCTGAAAGCTCAGGGCATTCCGCATCTTCATGGAAACGGACGTGGCGACCAGCTGGTTACGCTATTTATAGTTACCCCTGAGTCGCTAACTAAGGAACAACGCCGGCTATTTCAAGAGCTAGCTGATAGCTTGGGACCCGTTAAAAGGCGTCCTGGAAAACCTTGATTTCTCTAGCCATTGCACTAGCCGCACAAGGGCAAGGCTATTAAACATTGTTACTAATGCCCTTTGTTCTTGAGGAAGGAAAATAGCTTCCACTTTCGCCCGGTCAACTCGTTCTTAGTTTCAGCCGCCATCAGCTCAATCGCTGCCTGGCGAGGGTTAACACCGTTATATAATACCTGATAAATTTTTTCGGTAATGGGCATCTCTAGTCCCATCTGCTGGGCTAGATTCCAGGTAGCGATGGTGGTGCTCACCCCCTCGGCTACACCGCTTATTGAGGCTGTTATCTCCTTTAGCGAGCGTCCCTTGGTTAACTCCACCCCCACATAGTGGTTACGGCTCAATGGGCTGGCACAGGTAGCTATTAAATCACCCAAGCCGGCTAACCCGGAAAAGGTAAGGGGATTTGCCCCGAGGGCAACTCCAAGAGCCGTCATTTCGGTTAGACCTCGGGTCATAAACGCTGCCTTGGCATTGTCACCATAGCCTAGCCCGTCAGCTATGCCAGCACCCAGAGCAATGATATTCTTTAAGGCACCCCCTAGCTCTACACCGATGATATCGGTATTGGTGTATACACAAAGGTTGGGGGTAGTTAACAGCCTTTGGGCTTTTCTGGCTATAGCTTCATCCCAGGCAGCTACCACTGTAGCCGCTGGTAAGTTGTGGAGAATCTCCCGCGACAGATTAGGTCCGGAAAGCGCACAAATATTAGACCGAAAACTAGGTTCTATCTCCTCAGCAATTACATGTGACATACGCTTGTTGCTACCAATCTCCAGACCCTTAGCCGCACTAATCACCAGCATCGACTCATTTAGGTGCTCACTAACCAATTTTATGTTGTGCCGCATAGTCTGTGATGGCACAGCCAGGATAACCGCTTCTACATCAGCTAGCGCTTCACTCAGAGAGCTGGTAATAGATAACTGAGGAGGAAAGGCAATACTGGATAGCGAGGTTGGATTACGTCCAGCCTTTCTCAGTTCAGCGGCTTCTGGTTCTGTCCGAGTCCACAGCCTGACCTGTATTCCTTTATGGGCTAGCACCATTCCTAAGGTCATCCCCCAGGTAGTGGTGCCAATGATGGCAATTTTGGGCATCTCTTACCCCATGTTTCCCGTTTGGGGTTCTTGAGAATCTTGATTTTGGGAATAATTAGACGGAGGCAAATCCTCTTTCTCAGCCTTATCGCCTAGCTTGCGCTCCTTGCCTGATATTAACCTGGCAATATTATCTCGGTGCATAAAAATAATTAATATTGTGCCTATCAAGGCATAGACTAGGTATTCAATAGGGAACCCGTTCATGATAGTGAGCGGCACTAATATGGTATAGGTACCGACTGCCCCAGCGATAGAGCCCACCGAGGCAAACTTGGTTAAGCCAGTGCCAATAATGAAAATCTCACCGCCAAATAGTGCTGCCGGTGGGCATAAGGCTATTAGCCCGCCGAAGAAGGTGGCAACACCCCGCCCCCCTCGAAATTTGAGGAATACTGACCAATTATGCCCAACTATTGCCGCTAGAGCCGCTAGACACTGGGCAACCAGTACCCCTAAGCCAAAGTCACCTACCACCAGATAGCTTCTACTAACTATTAACCCGGCAAATACTACCGCTAACGCTCCCTTCAGCACATCTAGGGTGACTACTGCCATCGCTGCTTTCTTGCCAGCCGTTCTGAGCACATTAGTCGCCCCTATCTTGCCACTACCATATTGAGTGACATCCACCCTGGCACTTCGCTTGCTTATCAATACACCAAAGGGAATAGAACCCAAAAGGTAACCAAGAACGACCACACCAACAAACTTAGCAATTATCATGACTCACCCCTCGTTTTAAAGACTAAGCGAAGTGGAGTGCCAGCGAAGCCAAATGACTTGCGCAGCTTGTTTTCCAAGTAGCGTTGATAGGAAAAATGTAATAGGTTGGCATCATTGACAAAGAAAACAAAGGTCGGTGGATTCACCTCGGCCTGAGTAGCATATAGAATCTTTAGCTGCTTACTACCGATTCGGGGCAAGGTGTGAGCGGCTACTGCCTGCTGAACCACACTATTAACCGTAGTAGTAGATAATCGCTTAAGCCTCTCCTGATATACCTGACACACCTGAGGCATAATCTTGCTTACCCCCTGCCCTAATTTAGCTGAAATATACAGCACCGGTGCATAGGGCATAAACTTGAGTTGGCTCCTGATGTATCTATTATATTCAGTAGTGTTCTTATTTACAACTAGGTCCCACTTATTTACTACCAATACAATACCCTTTGCCGCTTGCTGAATATAACCAGCAATGTGCATATCCTGAGCTGTAATTAGCTCAGTGGCATCAAGAATAAGTAAGACTATATCAGCTCGCTCAATAGCTCGCAAGGCACGAATTACACTATACCGCTCTACTCCTACTCCCAATCGTCCCCGGCGCCTGATACCAGCAGTATCAATAAGTAACACACTTTGCCCATCAAAGTCAAATATGGTATCTATGGCATCACGGGTAGTTCCCGGAATATCATCAACAATAGCCCGTTCCTCTCCCAAAAGAGCATTTAACAGCGTTGATTTGCCTACATTCTGCCTACCGACAATAGCTACCTTCATAGTCTCCGGCTCCGCTTCAACCAGTGTTGGAGTCGGTAACAAAGAGACAATTCTATCCAGTAGCTCGGTAGTGCCCCGACCATGATAAGCACTAATTGCTAGTGGCTCTCCCAGTCCTAGCTCGTAGAATTCTACCGCCTCGGTCTCAAACTTGGCATTATCTGCCTTATTAGCCACCAATATCAGGGGTTTACTCACTTGGCGAAGCATGTCAGCTATTTCTAGGTCGGAGGGCACTACCCCATCCCTTATGTCAACCAAGAAAATAATAATATCTGCCTCGGTGATAGCCGTTTCTACCTGCTCTTTGACCCCTTGAGCAATAGTGGACTGGGGCTTTAGCTCCAGACCGCCGGTATCAACTACAGCAAATTCAGTTCCTTGCCACGAAACATTTGCCAATATACGGTCGCGAGTTGTCCCCGGCAAGTCTTCTACAATTGCCAGCCGCTTACCTGCCATCCGATTGAGCAGAGTAGACTTGCCTACATTCTGTCTGCCGATAATAGCCACAATAGGCTTGGTCATACCTATCTCCAGAAGCCTCCTACAAAATATATCCTTTCTTTTGGGTAGTGTCGGAAGGCTTCTCCTCACCTTCCTGGGTAGCTTTAAGAGACTTCGCCACCATCAACTCTTTAGCAAACTTCACGCTGGGGGGCTCAATCTCAGTCCTGGCTATCTTCTTCAGTTCACTAATACTATCCCTGAAGTCCTGGACAAAGGCGTTATATTCCATTACAAACTTGTTATACTGAGCTACCGTCTCTTGTGGAATCTCAACTTTCTCCGCTATCTCGTAAAACTGGTCAACAAAGTCGTAATAATGGTTGTTCGCTTGCCACAGCTCATTCAAATAGGTGCGCAGGTAAACATCATATCTTCTGGTTCTAATGTCGCTTTCCACCCTTTCCATAAAGCTATCACACCAAGTGTTGAAAATCCGCCGCGACATATCACACGCCCGTGCCCAATCCCATAATTTAGGGTTATCAATATTGAATAGACTATCTATGATAGTAAAGATAGACAGAGACGAATTGCCGGCAAATCGGCGATTAAAATATCCAGCCAACTGCCTGAGCTGCAATGATACACGCTCTAGTTCCTTCTCTCTGGCTCCAGTTACCGCCACCACAAAGCCGATGACCAGGATAATAATTAGAACCGGGGCTACGGCTCCAATTGGCCATTCATATATGCAACCAATTACAGCCAGTACCGTTATCAGGATAGGACACCAACCCCAGTTTACTATGGTCTTTAATATATGCATTATTCCCTAGTGATAACCAGCCAGCGGTATCTCCAGACCTCCCAGAATTTCCGCTAGCAGTGCTTTCTGTAAGTGCATCCTGTTCTCAGCCTGGTCAAAGACCACTGACTTAGGCCTATCCAAAATATCCTCAGCCACCTCCTCACCACGGTGGGCTGGCAAGGGGTGCATCAATATGGCATCTTCTTTGGCTAAAGACAAGAGTTCACTATTTACTTGGTAGCTGGCAAATATCTGGCGTCGCTCTTGAGCTTCAGCCTCCTGTCCCATACTCGTCCATACATCAGTATAAACTACATCAGCCCCACTAGCTGCCAAGCGCGGTTCCTCAGTACAGAGTATTTCAGCACCACTATCTGTAGCATAGCCTTTAGCCATGTGCAATATTCTATTCTGAACAGTGTAGCCGGCCGGGGAAGCAATCCTGAAATTTATCCCGATAAGCGAAGCAGCTAGCAGAAGACTGTGAGCCACATTGTTACCATCGCCAACAAAGGCTAGGGTCAACCCGTTTAGCTCCCCCTTCTTCTCATAGATGGTGAGCAGGTCAGCCAGCGCCTGGCATGGGTGTTCCAAATCAGACAGGGCGTTTATCACCGGCACACTGGAGTAGCTAGCCAGAGTCTCTAAAGTTTGGTGGGAAAAGGTACGGGCAGCAATAGCATCTACATAGCGACTAAGCACCCTGGCGACATCTGAAACTGACTCTCGCTTACCCAGTCCAACTTCCGCCGGTGACAGATAAATGGTTTGCCCGCCTAACTGCCGCATGGCTACCTCAAAGCTAACCCGGGTTCGCAGTGACGGCTTCTCAAACATAATGGCTAGCGTCTTGCCACTAAGCAGTGAAAGCCAGCCCTTGGCTTTCATATCTACAGCATCGGATATGAGCCAGCGAATATCCTCACCGCTGAAGTCAGATATAGAAAGCAAGTCCTTCCCCTTCATGCCCTACAGTATATCACGAAAAACAAACTATTCAATAGAGGCTGGACAAAAGACGATAGCTTTACTTTTAGACAGAAAGTCGCTTTAATAGGCGTACTGAGGAGAAAGGGAGGACCAATAATGTTTGATAAATGTCCGGGAGCAGCTAATATGCGAACGCCTACACTCACCATAAAGAAGTGCCATGAATGCGGTGCCGAAGTTGAGATTTTCTCCACAGATATGAAGGTGGAGTGTAGCAATTGCGGATTTACTATATACGCTGATTTGCAGTCATGTATCCAATGGTGTAAATATGCTGAAGAGTGCCTTGGAAAGGAGCTTTACCAAAAGTTGAAAAGGGAAAAAGGCGATTTAAAAAACGAACTTTTGAATTAATCATAGAGGTGAAATGGGGAGCGAATTGTTTGCAAATTAAGAAAAGGAGGCTAGAAATGGATTATAGACCAGATCATTGGGAAACCCTATACCAAGAGGCTTGCCAGAGGGAACACCTAGAAGATGTTTCGCTAACTAGAACTACTTTTGAGGCTGGTGCTGATGCTATGCTGGCAGCACTGAAGCCTCTGCTAGTGACCATCTATGCGCAACTCTCGGGTACAAGAGTGAGAATGGGAGTTCCCCTGGACAGTGAGACCGTGTTAGACCATAGTATCAATAGCATTAGGAAGATTCTTGGATTATAACTCTTAGATATACAGATGAGGAGGTTTAAAATGAGCACTAACGAAAAGTTCACCGTATCGGGAGGCCAGTTGGTTGAGAAAATCAAGCAACTCATACATGAAGGTAACATTAGAAGGGTGCGGGTGCTCCACGAAGGGCGACCGGTATTAGAGATTCCATTATCAATAGGTGCGCCAGCGGCGGCAATAGGGATTCTGATAGCTCCGGTTCTGGCTGCCTTAGGTGCTTTTGCTGCTCTGGTGACGGAATGTACCATTGAGGTTGAGAAGATAGAAAAATAGTTGGGTATTTCTACCTAAGTTCTCTAGAAATAGAGAGTAGACCAAATGACACAGATTATATTGGCAAGACATGGGGAAACCGAATGGAATGTGGCAGAGGTATTTAGAGGAAGAATTGATATTGAGCTGAATGAAACCGGAATCAAACAGGCAGAATTACTGGCTGAATATCTAAGTCATATGAAAATAGATGCTGTTTACTCATCTCCGTTAAAGCGAGCCTTAAAGACAGCGGAGATAATTGCAAGTTATCATAAAACTGGTGTAGAAGTTGCTCTCGGTCTTATAGATTTTAATTATGGAGAATGGCAAGGCTTAGCCCATCAGGAGGTAAGAAATAAGTATAAAGAGCTTTATGCGGAGTGGATTAATAGTCCCGACCAGGTAAAGATACCAACTGGAGAAAGCCTAAGTGATGTCAGGGGAAGAGCTATGGGTGTGGTGAGTAATGTAATAGCCAAGTATGAGGGTATCGTAGTCTTAGTATCTCACCGGGTGGTGAATAAGGTCTTGATATGTGCTTTGTTAGGGCTTGATAATTCTCACTTCTGGAACATAAAGCAGGATACATGTGGAATTACAACCTTTATTTATGAAGACAGACGATTCATCCTCACCGAGCATAATAATATATCCTATTTGAAACCTATCCGCAAAGCCCCGCTAAGTGATTTCTAGTGGCTGCAATTGAATTTCCTATTTAAAGAGGCTTCTCTCAATGTCCTTCAGTCTGTCTATTCCCTTTATCTCGTGGGGGAAAAGGGGCAACTCAATCATTTCTATTCCCTGATACCTATTGTGGAGAAGGTCGATATATCCTCTTTGCTGCTCAGCCTTAGTCTGAAGAAAAGTTGAGCCGGCTATTTCTTTAATTACATTATTTATCACTAACTGCTCAGCCTTAAGCCCATACTTATCAAATTCATCAAAGATGCTGTCAAGCTGGTCAATAGCCAGTGCCTCAGGTATGATAACAATGACAAATTTTACTCCATACCTAAGAAAGTCCATAGCTACACCAGATAGGCTTTCCCACCCCTTTATAATATCCAGCACCGGTCTTTTCGTTTCCTTACCAAGCTTCAGCTTAGAATAAATGCGAGGGGCCGGTTTTAGATGCTCTCTGAGCATGGCTGGGGTTTTCAGCAAGTGAAGCGTTTGCCCTAGAGGAGCGGTATCCCAGACTATACGCTTATACTTCCTTTCCAGGCTCAGCTCTCTTATGTAATCGACCATGAATTCGTCTCTTATGCCTGGTAATATGGAAGCGACAAAATCAGCAAATTCCTCATAGTTAATTGATACAAGCGAAGAGAAGACCTCATAAACTTCCTTACCGAATTTCCTATCCCACATCTCTTTTACCTCTTCAATACCGAGCTCAGCCAAATACAGTCCCTCCAGAACTTTTGTCGGCTTTTGCTTGTCTTTCACATTAAAAATATGTGATAGGGATGGGGTTGGATCCGTTGATATGACTAATGTTGCCTCGCCAAGGGAGGCATAGTGGAGAGCGGTAGCCCCGGCGCAGGTTGTCTTGCCCACCCCGCCCTTACCGGCAAACATAATAACGTAATCCTTATTTGTGCTGTAGTTGGCGTGAAGTATCTGCTTCTCCTTGCCTAAGCGGTAGCCAGATATATTATAGTATAAATCGATAGATGATACCACTGCCGTAGTCATCTATTTTCCCCCACCAACGAAATGAAATCAGAAGTTATGGCAACCCCGAACTCGCTAGGGATACAGCTATGGTTTAATAGCTTACCGTCAGCCTGGCGTAAGATTGCACAGTTGGACTTCGTCTAACACAGGCTTTACTCACTCCACTAACCCGAATGTTCCCCACTCTGCTATAATACACTTATGAAAAAGCCGCTTTTGGTGCTGTTTGATGGTAATGCCCTTGTCCATCGCGCCTTCCACGCTTTGCCACCACTAACGGTGAGTAAAACTGGCGAGATGGTAAGCGCCGTTTATGGCTTTGCTCTCATGCTGCTGAAGGCAATTAATGAGCTAAAGCCCACCCACTATGCCGTTGCCTTTGATAAGGCAGCCCCTACCTTCAGGCATCAAATGTTTGACCAGTATAAGGCACAGCGACCCCCAACTCCTG
>Ga0209979_1003246_pt1 | contig 14523 bp, 15 predicted proteins | sample AnhtaG_FD_183114 | JGI IMG/M metagenome (GOLD analysis project Ga0209979, IMG submission 183114) | Deep subsurface microbial communities from Anholt, Denmark to uncover new lineages of life (NeLLi) - Anholt_01485 metaG (SPAdes) (version 2) | ecosystem: Environmental > Aquatic > Marine > Oceanic...
GGTGAACTTATGACTAACCAGGCGGTGATCATTAAAGAGATGATGGATAAGTATTTCCCTGAAGCATACAGAGTGAACCGAATCAGAAAGATATGGCTATTCCAGAAATATAAAAGGAGGTTGAAGATAAATGTTTAAGGTAGCTTCTATTCAGTATGGCTTTTTTAATCAGTTGTCTAGAGAAGAAAGAATGAAGAAAGCAGAACAACTTATTGATAAGGTAGCAGATGCAGATTTGATTCTCTTGCCGGAGTTATGGAATTTTGGCTGGCATAGCATGTTTGATAAGGATATTACTATTGATGAAGTTCGTGAGTGTAGTGAGACGATAGAAGGAGAAACAATTTCTCGGATAGCTCAAAAGGCGAGAGAGGTTAATTCTTACATTGTTTCTGGTAGTATCTTAGAAAGAAAAGGAGAAGATTTCTACAATACGCTTGCTCTTTTAGACCCTCAAGGGAAAATTGTTACTACTTATAGTAAGATACATTTGGTAAATTATTTGGAATATCAGGAGGCGAAGTTCTGCAAACCTGGTAAGCTAACTACTGTAAAAACTAAGTTAGGTGTTTTGGGTTTTGGTATTTGCTATGATTTGCGGTTTCCTGAACTCTTTCGCAAAATGGCTGTTAAGAGTGGTGTGGAAATTTTCATATTTATTTCAGCCTTTGCGATGACTAGATTGGAAAACTGGTTACATTTATGTCATGCTCGGGCTATTGATAATCAATGTTATTTTGTTTCTTGTGACGCGGTGGGCCAAGACCGCGGTCACAATTATCTTGGGTATAGTGCTATTATTAATCCCCGAGGTCATACTATTGCCAGTTCTGGTACCACAGAGTGTATTGTCAGGGGTGAAATAGATTTAGAAGAAATGTATGAGTTTAGAAAAATTATGCCTAATCTTAAGAATATTGTTTTATCAGTATAGGAATAGAGTAAGGAAAGGAGTTATGTTTTAAAATGTTAGAATTAATATTTGAAAGTAAAGAAGGAGAAAAAGGATTAGAATTCGAAGTGCGTAAGCTAGTAAACGCTGGTCGCTCTGGTCGGGATGCAGAAGCAGTGAAAAGGCATATGGAAGAATTACGTAAAAGTGGTATTAATGTAGGACATGAATTTCCTATTTTTTGGCCCAAAACCCCCGATCGGGTGACTACGAGCAGCAACTTCGAAGTCTTACCTCAGAGCAAGAGTTCCGGAGAGGTGGAATTTGCTCTTTTAGTTGACAAAGATACCATCTATGTAGGAGTGGGAAGTGACCATACTGACCGAGGGATTCAGAAAACTGACTTAGTAGCGGCGAAAGAAATCTATTATAATGCATTAGCCCCCAAAATGTGGCTTTATGAAGAAGTAAAAGAATATTGGGATGAACTTATTATGCGTTCCTGGGTAAGGGAAGAAGGAAAGCGCCAGTTATATCAAGAAGGTAAATTAGTTGAAATTCTTGAGCCAGAAAAGATATTAGAAGAAGTAAAACTTCGGGTAGGTAATGACTTGAATGGATTATTAGTATTTTCGGGAACTTTTCCTACTTTGAGCGGAAAATTATCATACAGCTCCTATTTTGAAGTGGAACTAAGAGATGATAGAGCAGGTCGAGCTATCCACCATATTTATCATGCTAAGCCCATTACGTGGTTTGGAAAAAAGAATTAGCAATAGGAGCTTAAAATGCGTTTAAATAATAAGTTGCAAAGAATATTAGATGGTGAAGGAGGTGTAATTAAACAAGAAGCATTAAAAAGTCTAATAAAATATGGCGATGCTATGGGGGCAGAAGAATCCAATGTCGGGTTTGGAAGCAAAATTTAGTACCTACCATTGCGTAGCTGTTGCATTAATTGATGGTTTAGCAGGACAGTCTCAATTTACGAATAATAGACTTTTGGATAAAGAAGTTAAGTCTCTACGAGAAAAAGTTAATTTGATTGAAAGATCGGGGATACGAAGGGATGAAGCTATTATTGAAGTAAAGTTAGCAAATGGAAAGGCTATTAAGGAACATGTAAAGCATGTAATTGGTAGCCCTAGTAACCCGTTAAGTGATGGTGATCTGAAAGATAAATTTCAAAAAACAGCAGGATCATCTTTGCCAAATGATAAAATAAATAGATTAACTGATCTAATTTGGAATTTAGAGAAACATTCAGACTTAAGAGAAATAATTTATAATATTATTCCCTAAAAGGCTAAATTAATCTTAGGTGGACTGCAATATATACTCTGTTACAATGATTAATAAATCAAATTTATTAGGATTCCCTGTTTTTGTTTTAATCAATAAAGGGGGAATTTTTATTCCTTATTTTAATTACACTAGGGGCTCAAAGAACCGCAAAGTTTAAGTTATTTTAACAGGGCTTTTAAAAAGTCCATCTTTTTCAATCCATGGACAAATTACAAACGCTCATTATGGTGAACTTATGACTAACCAGGCGGTGATCATTAAAGAGATGATGGATAAGTATTTCCCTGAAGCATACAGAGTGAACCGAATCAGAAAGATATGGCTATTCCAGAGATTTAATTTTAAAAGGAAGATTTATCGTGTCTTTAAAAATTACGGATAAATTAGCAGAGTTCATTAGTAATACTGAATACTCTCAACTTCCCGAGGATATAATTGATAGAGCAAAGGAATCTTTTTTAGATTTTTTAGCAGTATCAATAGCTGGGTATCGGAAAGGTCCCTTAAGTAAAATAATGATTCCCTATCTTTTACAAATAGGAGGTAAAGAAGAAAGTACAATTTTGGGTGTTAATAAAAAGGTCCCTTCGGTTAACGCTGCTTTAGCTAATGGAATTAATGCACATAGTATGGATCTTGATGATGGTCATCGTAAAGCTTTAGGACATCCAGGAGTTTCTGTAATTCCGGCAGCTCTAGCAGTTGGGGAGTCAATAGGCTGTAATGGGAAAGTTTTACTTACAGCAATTGTAGTAGGATACGAGATTTTTATAAGAATAGGAAAAGCTGTTAATCCCTATCTTTTTTCTCGCGGTTTTCATACAACAGGTGTATGCGGAACTTTAGCTGCTGCTTCAGCAACAGCTAAAGTGCTTTCATTAAATAAAGAGAAAGTAGTGAGTGCTCTAGGGATTGCAGGAACTCAATGTGCTGGTTTATTGGCAGTTACTCATAGTGGACAAATGATGAAACCTTTAAATGCTGGTAAAGCAGCTCAAAATGGAGTATTGTCGGCTTTAATTTCTAAAGAAGGAGCTATTGGTTCTTTAAAAATACTTGAAGGGAAAGATGGTTTTGTGCAGGCTTTTTCTGGTAATTGCGATTATGCCTTGATATTAGATGATCTGGATAAAAGTTTTAAACTAAAAGGATGTTATAAGAAATTTTATCCCTCATGTAGGCATACTCATGCTGCTATTGACGCTGCTTTATACTTAAAGAAGAAAGAAAATATTATTCCTGAAAATATTAAAGAGATCAAAGTAACTACTTATCCTGCTGCTTTAAAGCTTACCCAAAAAGAAAAAATGCCTGAGGATGAAGCAGGTACCCGTTTTAATATTGCTTTTGCTGTTTCATTAGCTCTAGTTAAATGTAATGCCGGAATAAATGAATTTTCTGCGGAAAATGTAAAGAACCAGCAGATAAGTGATTTATTTAATAAAGTAAAGTTAATCAGTGACTCTTCTTTTGAATCTAAAGAAAATAATATTCGAGGGGCAGAGGTAGAGATTATTTTGAAAGACGATACTCGTTTTAAAAAAAGAGTTCTATTACCCAAAGGTGAACCAGAAAATCCAGCTACAAAACAAGAATTGTATGATAAATATTATAGTTGCATAGGTAACTTTTGGACTATTGACAAGAAAGAAGAAGTTTTGCAGTATATACAAGATTTAGAGAATATTGATAATATTAAAATGATTATGGATTTGATTAAAGTTTAATAATCTCAAGTAGTGTTTACAATCTAGCTATATATAAGAAGGTGATTAATTATTTCTTTTTTAGGATTATCTAATAGAGTAAAAAATGTCAAACCTTCTCCAACTTTATCCTTACGAAAAATAGTATTGGACATGAAGAGGAAGGGGATAGAAGTAATTGATTTTGGATCTGGAGATCCAAGCTTTTTTACTCCTAAACATATTATTGATTCTGCAACACAAGCCATGAAAAATGGGTTTACTCATTATACTTCTGCTTTAGGTATTGACAAATTAAGGGAAGCAGTACAGGAAAAACTAAAGATAGACAACTATCTTTCTTATGAAAAAGATCAAATTGTAATCACTCATGGAGCTAAGGGAGCAATATATAATATTCTGCAAGTAATTTGTGAAGAAGGAGATGAAGTTGTTATTATAGCTCCTTATTATTTAAGTTATCCTGAAATGGTAAAACTCGCTGGGGCAAAGCCTGTTATCATATCAGCTTTAGAAAAAGACAAATTTAGGCTTTCCCCTTATTTATTAGAAGAGGCCATTACCGATAAAACTAAGGCGATTATTTTTAATAATCCTTGTAACCCTACCGGAGTGGTATATCGACAGAAGGAAATAGAGGAGATAGCAAATATTATTGTAAAAAGAGGGATTTACGTAGTTTCAGATGAGATTTATGAAAAGATAATTTACGATGGAAGAAAACATATTTCTTTTGCCTCCTTAAGTGAGGAAGTAAATAAACTTACCTTTACAGTTAATGGATTTGCTAAATCTTATGCGATGACTGGATGGAGAATGGGCTATGCTGCTGGTCCAAAAGAGGTAATATTTATAATGGGAAGGTTGCAAAGTCAGAGTATTAGCTGTCTTAGTCCTTTTTTGCAAAAGGCATGTATAGTAGCTTTACAAGGTTCACAAGATGTTGTTACGAAAATGCTTGAAGAATATACTCAAAGAAGAAATTATATAGTCGAGAGATTACAAAGAATAGGCCTTTTTTGTTCTAAACCTGAAGGAGCTTTCTATGTTTTTCCCAATGTTTCTAAATATTTTGGAAGAAAATTTGGTGATAAAGTTATTAGAGACTCTCGAGATTTTTCCCAGATTTTACTAGAAGAAACAATGGTTGCAATTGTCTTTGGTGATGCTTATGGGGCAAATGATTACGTTAGATTAACTTATGCCCCATCTTCGATAGAAGAGATTAAGAAGGGAATGGATAGAATAGAGGAATTCTTATTTAAGTTACAAAAATAAAAATAACAACAAAGGAATATATATTTTAAATAAAAAAGGCAAGTTGATTTCCTCGATTTACGATGTTCTTGAATTTTGGGGAGGTATTTGAAGAAACGATAGAAAACGCTAAAAGGGTCTTTAAGACTATAGGAGATATTTTGATATTTTCTTTTATGGCAGAGAGGTAGAGGCAAGGAAGAAGTTGGGGAAAGATTAATTATCATTAATAGGTTAACAGAAAAATATCTATAATTATTCCTATTACGAGAGGTAAAATAGGATGGGGATTTATCAGGAACCTAGATTTATTATCGCCGGAGATTCTTGTGTGTTTATGGAAATTGGTGACGAAATTTCTATAAAGATACATAAAAAAGTAAAAGGAATATTTAATTATTTAAGAGAGAAAAAAATTACTGGCGTAAAGGAAATTACCCCTGCATATAGGTCAATTAATGTTTATTATGATCCTTTAAAAATAGCTACAAAAGAAGTCATTTCGCAATTAAAAAAAGCAGAAAAAGTTGCTAAAGAAGCTCCAACTATAACATCTAGAAGAATATTTATTCCTACAGTTTTTGGTGCAGAATACGGTCCTGATTTAGAAGAAGTAGCTCAACAGCACAACTTAAAACCCTCAGAAGTAGTTGATATTTTTACCCAGTATGATTACTTAAATTATTTTAATGGATTTATGCCAGGAAAACCTTATTTAGGAGGATTACCTAAAATATTAGAAACTCCACGTAAAAAAGTTCCGAGGTTTAATGTTAAAGGTGGTGCAGTAGTAATTTATGGTAGACAAGTGGCTTTATTTGGTTTGCCAGAACCTACTGGAACTAATTGGATTGGTTGTTCTCCTATAAAAATATATGATCCTAGAAAAAAAGAACCAGTATTTTTAAAAATGGGTGATTACCTTAGGTTTATTCCAATTTCAGAAGATGAATTTCTGCGAATTGAAAAAAAAGTTGAAGAACAGACTTATAAAATTAAGACTGAAATATTTAGGGAAAAGTAAATGGGTGGGTTATTATTTAAAGATGGTGGATATTTTACAACTATTCAAGATTTAGGTCGTTGGGGTAGTCAGTCGCAGGGTTTTTGTATTAGTGGAGCAATGGATCATTTCGCTTTAAAGGTAGCAAACTTATTGGTAGGAAATAGTCTCGGAGAGGCCTGTCTTGAAATGACCTTTAAAGGAGCTGAAATTCAATTTACAGGGGATACTTTAATTGCTTTGACGGGAGCTGATATGTTACCAGAAATAAACCATAAACCAATAAATCAGTGGAAAACAATTAGTATAAATTCTGGAGATCTTTTAACTCTTAAAAGTGCAAAAAGTGGTCTTAGGACCTATTTAAGTGTTAAAGGTGGTTTTGATGTTCCTATTATTTTAAGAAGTAAATCAACTACACCGAGAGAGAAAATAGGAGGTTTTAAGGAAAGAACAATTAAAAAAGGAGATATTATTAAAACTAATAATAATTTCAATAACCAGAAGAAATTAAAATATTTTCAATTAAAAGATCAATATATTCCAAAATATGATAGCAAAATAAAGAAGATTAGAGTTATAGATGGGCCATACAGTGAAAATTTTACTGAAAAGGGAATTAAAGCTTTTTATGATTCTTTATTTTTAGTTTCTACTGATATTGATCGTACGGGATATAGGCTTGAGGGACCTCTTATAGAACATAAGATAGACGCAGGTAGATTAATTTCAGGGGCTATGGTTACTGGTGCTATCCAAGTACCTGGCAGTGGAAAGCCTATAATATTAACTGCTGAACGGAGGACACATGGTGGATATCCTGCGATTGCCACTATTGCAACAGTAGATTTACCTATTATTGCTCAGAGCAAACCTGGAGATAGATTTAAGTTCGAATTAATCGATTTGACCAAGGCACAAGATTTATTAAAACAAGAAAATAACTTTTTCAAAAGCTTTTATGCTTATGTGGAGATCTTAATATGAGGTTATTTAATTTACTAAATTATTATAAAAATGTCTTATTCAAAGAAATGGAGGTTTAGTTAATGATAAAAGTAGATTTAGTTTCCGATATTGGCGAAGGTTTTGGTAGATATAAACTATGTAATGAAGAAGTTATCATACCTTTACTTACTTCAGTAAATATTGCTTGTGGTTTCCATGCAGGGGATCCCAATGTGATGAGAAATACTGTGAGAATTTGTAAAGAAAATAATATAGGTATTGGAGCTCACCCTGGATTCCCGGATTTGATGGGTTTTGGCAGAAGGTTTATGAAGATTAAAGATGAAGAATTAGAAAATTATTTATATTATCAGATTGGAGCTTTAGAAGCTTTTGCTAAATTATATGGGGAAAAAATACAACATTGTATTGCTCATGGTGCCTGGGGAAATTGGCTAGAGCTAGACATAGAGAATGCAAGAAAGTTTGTAAAAGCTGTTGCTAATTATAGTAAGGATATTATTGTTTTGGCAATTTCAGGTGGATATAGGATACAAACTGCTAAAGAGTTAAAACTTAGGGTGGCTAACGAATTCTTTGCAGATAGAGAAGTTCAGAATAACGGTCGACTTGTTCCTCGAAGTATTAGTGGTTCAGTTCTCCATGATAAAAACAAAATAGTAAAGAGAGTTTTAAAAGCAGTTCTTGAAAATAAACTAATTTCCTTTGAAGGTAAAGAACTTAATGTAAAAGTAGATACTATATGTGTACATAGTGATACATCAGGATCTTTGGAAATTATTAAAGCTATAAGAACTACCTTACTTAAGGAGAATGTTGTAATAACGAAATTAAGTGATTTTATATAAAGTGTTGAATTATGCAAAAATAATTTTAGATAAATTATAGTATTACATTAAAGAGAATAATAAAAGAAAACCGCGAAAAATGTTGGTAAAGCATGATTTATTTTTTAAAAATTTTAAAGAGGACAAAATATTTAAAGGTTAGGAGGTTAATAATAATGATAGGATGGAGAGGAAGAATTGGTTTGATAATTCCTTCAACAAATACAACTATAGAATATGAATACCCAAAAATAGCTCCAGACTGTATTTCGATACATGTCTCCAGGGTATATTATCCCGAAACTACAGATCCAAAAGAGAAAGAAGAAAATCTTTTAAAGATGGGAGATGATGCAATTAAAGCCGCTAAAGAAGTAGCTAGTGTTAAGCCGGCAGTTATAGCTTTTTGCTGTACTTCTGGTAGTTTTATTAAAGGAGAAGGGCATGATAAGGAGATAATTAATAATATTGAAAGAGAAACGGGGATTCCTGCAGTAACTACTAGTACAGCTGTTTTAGAAGCTTTTAAACAATTTGATCTAAGGAAGATAGCTATGGCTACTCCATATAATGAAGAAATTGCTGAAAAGGAAGTACAATACTTTGAAAAAAGTATACAAAATTTTAAAATTGTAGCAACGAAAAATTTAGGTATAGTAGCAGCTATACCTAAAGGAGATTTATATCCTTCATCTGCTTATATTTCTGCTAAAGAAGTAGATGTACCGGAGGCTGAAGCTATTTTTATTAGCTGTACTGCTTGGAGGACCATAGAGATAATCGATATATTAGAAAAGGACCTTAGGAAACCCGTAATTACTTCTAATCAAGCTACTATGTGGGCTATTCTTAAAAAGATGGGTGTCCGCGGAGTTGAAGGTTACGGTAAATTATTGAGAGAGTTATAAATGTGAATATATCAAAAATTTAAAGATGAAACATATAGAAAATTAAGATAGAATAAAAGATATTAAGAAGGGTAAAAAGATGAATACTTTGGAAGAAATTAAACTTCAAGCTGAAGAAATCGATCGTTTAATGACTACAAATATTACTTCAAAATTTCAATTTAATGAAAAATATCCCATAATACAACTAATGTATAATGCTGCCAGAAAGAAGGCGGGTGGAGACCCACTTACTTATCTAGTAGCTAAGAATTTAGTAGATACCGTTGAACCAGGAGATGTAGTATTCTTGACTTCAGGTTTTATTTTTTATAAATGGAGATTGGCAGAAACTGACGGACCTCCAGGTGTAGCTGCTTTAGCCAGGGCAATAGATTTGGGGCTTGATGCCAGGAGTGTAGTTATTACCGATCCTGGACTTGAAGAGATGCATATTAAGACAGTAGGAGCTACTGGATTACACTACTTATCTGATATTGATAAAGCAATGAAACAAAATAGGCAATTTACAGTTTTAACTTATCCCATTAATAGAGATGAAGCAAAAAAATTAGCTACTAAACTATTGGATGAGTTTAAGCCTAAGGCGATAATTTCAGTTGAGAAACCTGGAGAAAATATAAAAGGAATTATACATAGTAGAGTAGGTGTGGATATTAGTTTTTTACATGGAAAATTAGATTATTTAATGAAGGAAGCAAGAGCTAGGGGAATCTTAACTGTTGGAATGGGAGACGGGGGAAATGAGTTAGGAATGGGAGGGGTCAGAGACATTGTTGAAAAATATACTTCTACTGGGGCAAAATGCCAGTGTCCTTGTAATGCTGGCGTTGCGGCCGCTACAGAATTAGATTATGCTGTTCCCTGTTCTATATCAAATTGGGGAGCATATGGTATAGAAGCCTGTTTAGCACTTTTATTGGATAATGAAGATGTAATGCATGATGGTGATCTAGAAGATCGTATTTTAGATATAAACGCTAACTTTGGAGGAATGGCTGGACCAGCTTTTTTTTGTTTGCCTATGGTAGATTCACTCCCAGGTAAATATAACAGAATGTTTGTAGATTTTCTTAAATATATTGTAGATAGCAGGATTCACGTAACAAAGCAGTTTAGAGATTACCATGAAGGTAAACATGCGAGATAATATTATTAATTTCTAAAAGTTTTAAGGATAAAGGCAATTTTAAACAATCTTAAACGAGAATTCCTGTGAGTGCTATTGCTATGAATATTTCAGATTTATTAATAATAAAAATATAAAAATAAATTTATGGAGAAAAAACAAAAAGTGAAGGAAATTAAAGCTGGTGATATTATTAGAACTATAGCTCAACTTTTTGAGGAAGCTTGTTATTATCTTCCTAAAGATGTGTATGTTGCAATTAAGAAAGCAAAAGCAAGAGAAGAATCATCTGTTGCGCGCAATGTATTAGATAAAATTTTACAAAATGCTGAAATTGCTGCTAATGGAGAAATACCTTTATGTCAGGATACAGGAGTTGCAGTAGTTTTTCTAGAATTGGGGCAAGAAGTACATATAACGGGCGGTGGTCTTTATGCAGCAATTAATGAAGGAGTTCGCTTGGGTTATGATAAAGGTTATTTAAATAATTTAATAGTATGTAGGCCTACTTCTGATAGAATAAAGGCTAAATATAATACCCCTGCAATGATTCATACTGAGATAGTTCCTGGTGATAAACTAAAAATTATTGCCTTACCTAAGGGTGGAGGTAGTGAGAATATGAGTCGTCTTACTGTGTTATCTCCGGCACAAGGTCGTCAGGGGATTATAGATTATGTAGTAAATCTTGTTAATGATTCTGGAGCTAATCTTTGTCCTCCAATAATTGTTGGTGTAGGTATAGGGGGGACGACTGAGGTAGCAATGATGATAGCGAAAAAAGCATTATTACGCAAAGTAGGGGAACCCAGTCCAAATACTGAAGTTGCTGAAGAAGTTAGTGAATTAGAGAAAGAGATTTTAGAGAGGATTAATAATTTAGGTATAGGGGCTATGGGATATGGTGGTAAGATTACTGCTTTAGCAGTTCATGTTGAGACTTATCCTTGTGAAGCTGGTAGTTTACCAGTAGCAGTTAATTTTCAGTGTCATAGTGCTCGTCGTAAAGAAGCAATTCTTTAAAAAAGGGAACAAATAAATTGAGAAGTAATTGGGAATATTAATGATGCAAAGAAAAGTTATACTCCCATTAACTGATGAGATTGTTAAAAATTTTAAAACTGGTGACAGTCTTTTAATTACTGGTGCTATTTATGCTGCGAAGGATACTGCTCATAAGAGGATGGTTGAAGCCTTGAAGCGAGGAGAAATATTGCCAGTGAACCTTAAAGGGCAAATAATATATTACGTTGGTCCTTCTCCAGCAAGACCAGGGAGGCCAATAGGTTCTGCTAGTCCTACTACTAGTGGTCGGATGGATAGTTATACACCTTATTTGTTAGCTAAAGGACTAAAAGGGATGATAGGTAAAGGGCCAAGATCGAAAGAAGTGAAGGATGCCATAAGAAAATATAAAGCAGTCTATTTTGGGGCTATAGGTGGTGCTGGTGCTCTTCTTTCTAAGTGTGTTATAAATGCAGAAATAATTACTTATAAGGATCTTGGTTCTAATGCCCTTCAAGCCTTGGAAGTAAAGGAGTTTCCGGTTATAGTAATAAATGATATTTATGGCAATGACCTTTACGAAGAGGGAAAAGCTAAGTATCAGGTTAAGTTATAGTCTTATTTCTTCTAAGAACTAAGAGAATCTAATTCAATCACTAATAGAATACGGAATCAATCATATAAATGTTAAGAAAGTTAGACTATCAGACTTTGGTAGCCAAACTATTTTTATATTATCAATGAGTTTCTGTAACGGTAATAGAGGGAGGTAACTAATATTCATAAGAAGAACATAAGGGAAAAATTAGCAAACGTTGTATGTTTATTTGTATTTTTTGTTCTATTCTCTTAAAATGAGAGTTAGGAGATGTTTTTACAAGTTTAGTCTAAAGAATTAGCAGAAATCTTGTTGGTAATCAAGTAATATTTATTAAACCCGAAGGGCAGAATACCACGGGCTTGCCCGTGGATGAATGAATAGGCGGCGATATGTTACAATGTACTTATGGAAATAAGACTATCAGGACATAGTGCATATCGCACCGAATATCACATAGTATAGGTATGCAAATATCGCCGCCGTATCCTAAATCCTGGTCTACGGGGGTACTTAAGAAAACTTTTTCCCAAAATTATAAGAAGTCTAGCTGGCTGTGAGATCATCGAATATAATATCCAGATAGTTCATATCCATATGGTGATGATAATACCACCCAAATATAAAGTGTCCGAAGTAATAAGTAGAATAAAAGCTCAAACTGCAAGTAGACTAAGGAAAAAGTTTTCCTGGCTATCCAAGGTATATTGGAAAGAAAACATCGTCTGGTCACCAGGTTACTTTGTCTCTACTATAGGCCTGGATGAAAAGAGTATATTAAAATACGTGAGATGGCAAAAAACTCAGGATTTAGGTCAAGCGAAGCTTGAATTGTTTTAAAGTGCCACGGGCTTGCCCGTGGGTATCTAGTGCGCCTGGCATGAATAATAGCTTGGCAGTGAAAGTCTGCTGTGGGGTTGGCAGTAGCAACCATTAGCTGAACAGCAAGGGTGTCTATCGCGAGGTGGAATCTGAAGGAAGCTGTAGGCAAAACCCTGGCCTGAGGAACACGAATTACATATAAGGCCATACAATCTGGATGAGTTTGCTTGTCAAAACAAAATCCAATACTGCCAAAAGATTGTGTGGTAGATGTAGCAGGTAGATGGGGTGAAGGCTATTATTCTTACCCAGGGAGGTCTGACATATTGATATGTCAGAAGTCAGCAGAAGCCATATTAGGATGGCACTCAGTAATATTGAGTGCCATCTGAAGGGCTGAACATGAAGTGAGGGATTAACATGGTAAGTTCGAGAAACATATTAGGAAGGCAGAAAACTCTAAGAAGAGCCTACCCTGAAAAGAAAGCGGTGCAGCTGCCGACTACTCAGGGAGAGCCGAGTATGTATCCGGCACAAACCAAAGGTAAATCCCGCGGAAAACAGAATAGCGATTTAATGGAGAAGGTACTATCTAGACAAAATATGCTAAAGGCATTAAGGAGGGTAGAAAAGAACAAAGGAGCTCCAGGTATAGATAACCTAACAGTAGAAAATCTCAAACCTTATCTTTGTCAAAATTGGTTATCCATCCGTGAACAACTACTAAAAGGAGAATATAAACCTAAACCTGTGTTGCGGGTAGAGGTTGACAAAGCCAACGGAGGGAAGAGGTTATTGGGGATACCTACAGTCATCGACCGAGTCATCCAACAGGCTCTCTTGCAAATACTGACAGGTATCTTTGACCCAGACTTTTCTCCTTTTAGTTTCGGCTTTCGCCCAAATCGAAAGGCACATGATGCCATAAGAAAAGCAAAACAATATATTGAAGAGGGTTACCAGTGGGTAGTGGATTTAGACATCGAAAAATTCTTTGATCATATAAACCACGATATGCTGATGGCCAGAGTTGCTCGCAAGGTGAAAGATAAAAGAATACTAAAACTAATCCGTCTTTACCTTCAATCAGGAGTTATGGTAAACGGAGTTAAAGTACAAACCAGAGAAGGGACACCCCAAGGGGGACCTTTGAGCCCTTTACTTGCCAATATACTCCTTGATGACTTAGATAAGGAACTAGAGAGAAGAGGCCATAAATTCGTAAGGTATGCGGATGATAGTAATATCTACCTTAAAAGTAAAAGAGCAGACCAAAGGGTAATGGAAAGTATAACTGCTTTCTTAAAAGCAAAACTAAGACTAAAAGTTAACTTACAAAAGAGTGCAGTAGATATATCTGATAAGAGGAAATTTTTAGGCTTTAATCTCTACCATTACCACGAACGTATCCGTATTCGCATAGCCCCTCAAGCCATTAAAAGATTTAAGATTAAAATTCGCGAAATAACCTCAAGGAGTAATGGACAAAACATCATAAAACGAATCTTAAGACTAAATCTCTATTTAAGAGGTTGGATACAATACTTCTCTTTATCTGATACCCCCTATATCCTACAAAGATTAGAGGGATGGATTAGAAGAAGATTGCGGATGTGTCTATGGAAACAGTGGAAGAAGATATGTACTAAATATCGTAACCTAATCAAATTAGGGCTTCCAGATTGGGCAGCTCTTAGTTTAGCCAATACCCGCAAAGCTTACTGGCATATTGCAGGTGACTCCTTAAATAGCGCTCTACCAAATGCCTATTGGGCTAACCTTGGGCTTATGAGCCTGACTAATCGTTATTGTGAAATTCGTAGTGCTTTGTGAACCGCCGTATACCGAACGGTACGTACGGTGGTGTGAGGGGACGGTAGATAAATTAATTATCTACCTCCTACTCGATCATAATTATAATCAATCTTATTTCTAACGCGATACGCGATACACAATACGCAATACAAGATATAACCTGCTAAAAATATTCTTGAGCTTTTTAGGTTATTATAATCATATTAAAATATAGGGAGGAAGGTATGCGGATAAAAGAGCATCCTATTTTAGAATTCAATCAAAAGGAAATGATAAAATTCACCTTA
>Ga0209979_1003248_pt1 | contig 14516 bp, 12 predicted proteins | sample AnhtaG_FD_183114 | JGI IMG/M metagenome (GOLD analysis project Ga0209979, IMG submission 183114) | Deep subsurface microbial communities from Anholt, Denmark to uncover new lineages of life (NeLLi) - Anholt_01485 metaG (SPAdes) (version 2) | ecosystem: Environmental > Aquatic > Marine > Oceanic...
TTGATGCACCCTTCCTGCGAGTTATCAAGGTATCACTCTCACAAATAGGACTGCTCCTCGTCCTTATCAACTGCTGTGGCTATGTTAGGACTCTGCTCGCCGGCTGTCAAGGCATCTAACAAGCCTAAAACCCGATCCTGCAGCCAGCACTATTTTGGAGAGGGGGCAATATTAACATGAGCCTGCCGCTTGATATGAGTGCTTTACAGAAAGATTTGGTTATGCCGTTAGGAGATAACAATCCGTCATAAAGTTCAATATTTGCCTTAACAACAGTCTAGCAGGATATGATAGATAGCAATAGAGCGGCCTACGCTAATTCGGTCATGCTCACTGACCCATTCCGAAGGGAAATCATCTATAACTGCTGCATCATTTTCAGGGGATTTTAAACACAATTGTTTCGCATTCTCGTAAATAGCTTTCTTCACTTGATCTTTCCAGTGAACTAATGAGTCACTCTGGATGTAGCCGAGCATAGCTGCTTCGTTGTATCTTAAAGCATATAGGCCACTTATGAAGCGCCCCATACCATCTGCATCAATGTATTTATCTGCACCATGCCCGCTTTTTCGTAGTCGTTTGGCTTCAAACATATACTCAGGACGGCCCCAGAAGTTTGCCTCGATGATAATATCAGGCCTAGGTCTAGACCTACCTGCACGGCCGCCTGCCTCTATCGGCCTATCGTCACTAACAGAGTAGTGTACACACCATGGTGGGCTATTAGTAATAAGACGAGCTTTAATGGCTTCAGCAATGTAACCGGTAATATTCGGTTCCTCTTCATTAGTTGACTGTATCTTGTGACGAGCAGTATAGTGTCCCCAAGCAATTAATTGATGTACTTGAAATCTAAACAGATTGCCATACACTCCGAAATATGTTTCGCTAGGTATGGTTGTCATTGAGTAATTGGTGTTCATGTGCTTGTTATTACCTGTCCGATGATGTCTGCAGCATCGTCCATTGCTTGGGTTCGTGTCCAATCAACTAAACGCGGTGCCTTGTAAATATATACTTGAGGACCATCATAAAGACGCAGTCCACGCTGTACGTAAACCCATTGGCTAACTCGCTCTCGTAAGCTTTGACTGAGTTTTTCTAAAAGTTTGGCAGTACTTAAATCCCTCGTTTTAATACTATTCTCATTAACCTCGATAGGAGCATTTTCTTTGGTGATTTCAACTATACATTGAATCAAACCTTTAGAATGAGTGATATGAACTCGATGATAAGCTTTACCCATGCTGAAACTATCAAGCTCTATTTGGATTTGTCGAGCGTAAGCTAATAATTCTTCTTCAGTCGGCCTTCTGGTAACTTCCCCTCTTATTGATGGTTTATCTAAAGGTAAACGAGTCTTCATGAACTCACTCGCTAAAAGCCTGATGTCTTCAGGGATCTCAAGAAGGTCATGCACTTTATTATCTATATCCCTCTGTAACTCCTCATCCTTTTCCCGACCTAAACGATTGATTTCCTGTTTTTCCTTACTTGAAAAAGTATTGACGGTCTTTAATAAGGAAGAGTTGTCTCTAATAATGTCAAATTGACTAAAAGGTTTTCGTCTCTGTACCAAGCCAGAGACAAGGCGAGTTTTATCACGTTTTTCTCTCTTAACTAGCTCTCTATGAAAATCTGCGAGTTCTTTAGCTTGCTTCGTGGTAAAATGCGGCGTAGGTATTTTTCGAACCTCTCTTGTTATCACGCTTCCCCGTTGGCTGAAAATACCCCATTGGGGAACTTGGAAAAATAGATAATATGCGACCAGAGTAGAGCTGAGATAAATCGTCAGTGCTCGCAGGTAGTCTTCATTCTCTTGAGGTACTCTTGGGGCTGCAATGGCCATTTGTCGTGGAGGGATAATGAAATCTTCATCACTATATATGGCGAAATTCTGCCAACTGGAAGACAATATGACATGAGGAGCAGGCGTAGTAAGATACAGTGTATCTTTGCCTGTTCGTACGTAGCGGTCTTCTGTTATCTCCTGAAGAGTACTAGCCTCTGGAATGGAGAATCGGTAACGAGGTTTTATTGGGTTAAACCTGTTGGTATCAAATTCCTTCTGTCCCTTTACACTGGCTTTGGACCATCGCAGGTTTTCACGCTCGGGGCGAAGCTGCGCTCCCTCTCTTGGTAATCTTTCACCCCATCCTTTCTGTTCACAGAAATCCTTGAGTGTGGTTGGGAAAAGGTGCCTTATTCGCTCTATAGATCGTTTGTCACGATGGGTTCCCCACAAAGCTAGTTTCCAGGTTAACATTTCTCCTCGTTCGGCTTCATTAGGAGATATTGCCTTAATTTCGCTTTCGTTGATTGTAATAACCCACGGTTTATCTCTTGTCGTAGAAATCTGGTTAACAGAAAATGGTCCGTAATGTATAATATGTGGTTTGTAGTGCGTATCTGCAAATGAACGGTATACAACGGTCATAGCGGGTAACACGCCACTTTTCTCTCGCCCGAAGAGAATGTCCCTTAAGTTTGCGAAATTTGTAATTCGTAGAATCTCGTGCTTCGTGAAGAAAGATTGTCTAAATCTTATGGATTCTCGATTGAAAAGACTTGTAGCCGGTAGTACGAGTCCGACAAGTCCCTCCTCGTTTATTAAGTCAGTTACAAGCCAGCTAAATGCCTCAGCCACTCGGTTACCACCAACTGGACGCTCCCGCTTATTAGTAGGATTTTCAATCCAAGCCCTAATGCATTCCGCTCCCTCTGTATCTGGCTTCAGTTCAATCCAAGGAGGATTACCCGTAATCCAATCAAATTTCAGTCCCCTTTGCCAGAATTTAGCTTTATCCTTTTCACCATCTATGTCGAAGAAATCACATTCAAAGATTTGTGTATTGTATAGCGCAGGAAACTTGAACTTGAGATTCTCCAGATCGTGTGGCTCCGTATAGTGTAGCAAAGTCAGAATCAAGCTGAATTCGGCTACATAACAAGCATCGCGTTCTCGCTCTATACCATAAATACTTTCAAGTAGAATGTCGCGCAGCATTTCAGGTTTGAGCTTATCACTTGAGCCTAACCGGCGCATCTCTTTTTCAATAAGACGTCGATAAGCTAGCACTAGAAACACACCTGAGCCACACGCAGGATCGAGCACTTGCATACCTCGTTCGAGAGGCTTGGCCCACTCCATTTCGGAAAGTACGTAGTCAGCTAAGACTTCTGGTGTATAAATTGCTCCCTTCTCTTTCCTATCACGGATGAACTGCTCATAGATAGCCGAAAGGGTCTCAACAGGAATGTAACTGAAATCATAGGCTCGGAATGGAAAACATAACTGATAAACTGATTCTGGAGCATCTTCTATGACTTCAGATCCACTAAATACCGAAGCAACCCAAGAAACATGTTTATCCTCAAGTGCCTTTTCCTTTTCAAAATCTATAGGAAAGATTTTGCCATTGAACCGATCTTCTAAAGCTTCTACTAGCTTTCGTAAACTGGTCACATTTGCATGAAGCGAAAACACGCTTTGGGGCATTATTTGCTGCTGTCTAATCCATTCGTCTGTTAAGATCCCCCGGCTTTTTAGGTAGTGCAAGTAAACGTACTTACCGATTAAGGCATGAGCTACTTCGCCAGAAAGACCATTGCTTTCCAAAGCTTCGCCCAATTGTTCAAGATTCTTAAGAAGACGCCTATCTACTCGCTGATCTTGATCTATTTCTCTATAATACCTGGATTCCCAGATAAGCCCGGTATCAATCGAGTAAGCCTTAAAGTCAGAAAGCAAATCAACTAGTTGCTCTAGATCATTGGCTTTCTCCAGTAAACCCTGTTCTTCCGATTCTTCTGAATAATTAAAGCCCGTATAGATCTTCACTTGGTTCGGTAACAAAATGACTAGGAATGGGGCATATCCAAGATTCCATAGGCTACGGTGAATTTGCCTTGCCTCCTCGTCAGTGTTAGCTTGAGCCACATAAACTACAGGCCTCGGACTTAGCAACTTATGCTTGGTGCTTGGGCTTGCTTCGAACACGTAGATGCCACTAACCCCTGCATCACGAGCGGCACGGAATAGATGTGCTGTTTCAAGGTCAACCGGGCCATCCGTTTGCCGGTAATGTAAGGAGATATCATAGCCTAGTCTATTCAGAAGATCACTTAGTTCTATCATGGTCATCTATCTCTCTGGGGTCTACGCCAAGGGCCTTAGCCAATTTGTGGATTGTCAGAGGTTGTGGCGCATGTTGATTGTTCTCAATCGCCACTATCGTTGTTCTACTAACACCCGATAGCTTTGCTAGCTTGGCTTGACTCCATAATTTGTTTAGCCGTAATTCTCTAAGTGTTACCATCTTGTCCATAATGTACCATATACTACCAAATCATGCAATATTAGATGATTTACTACTCATATGGACAAATATGGTCTAAGGACCTAGTGCATAAGGGTAACAATCAGCCAAAAGGTTCAATGCCTGGCTGCCACTCTAACCTGCTGCATGAAGCCTCTGGTTTCATGGGTTCTGGCCTCAGCAGCATCAGCTTTATCTTCGATTTTCTGGGACACAACTCGCTCCTTTCTATATTGAGGTTAGTCTACTACCTCTCAGGAGCTCGTGCCACCCTTCTAAAGTGTACGGTTATAGTGGCCCCTTTCGTGTCCCATTATCGCTGACGGTCTACATTCCATATTGATATGTCTTAAAAGGCAAGATTTCCGATATTACAGATATTTTAACGACAAACTGTTTGGTATCCAAGAATTATAGTAGGCACCATATAATCCTTCATGAGTCTTTCCTAATCATTCTTCAATTACTGCTACTGCGTCATCAAATCTTCTCATTCCCCTTATGTATTGATGCTGAGAATTAAACAACTGCCATCCTATCAGATCTGGTATGTCTATACTAGGTATTGCTGCTGCCATGGCTTTACTTTGCTTAAACCTTATGAACAGAATGTTCAGCTCTTGCTGAACGTGGCTATTAAGATTAACCCCGGATGCAGTGAGTTTTTCTTCAATAACTTTTACCCTCTCGCCTAACAACGGCTCCTTTAAGTATAACCTCAGTTCGCCATTCTTTAGCTGTAATTCTGTTCCAATAAAACTAGCTAAATGATCCAGATAGTCACTCTTGGTTGCACTCACCAATTTGAAACCAGGGATTAACTTCTGATCAATGGATTGCTGAACTTTGGGGAACTCTAGATAGAATTTCTTGGAATAGGTAGACATGATCCGAGTATCTGGATGCTTGCTGTAATAGGCCTTTACCCTCACGCGGTAAATCGTTCCAGGTTGTGAGGTACAACGCAGTATGAAATCGTCAATATCGTTTCTGGGCAATTTGAACTTGTCATCTGTTATCGTATACTCGCCTTGGTCACCAAGTGACAGCTCAACATCGTATCTATAAGGTTGGATCGCTGCCTCTAGTCGAAGACCTACATCGTGCTTTTTTGCCTCGAGAATTTCCAAGCAAATCTTCTCTACAACTATGATGTTGGAGGTGGTATTGCCTACTCTGAATCGAATTAACCTGACGTATTCACCAGTATCGAAATTAATTGACCGCAGCCCCGCCTCTAAGACTGATAAATCTAAAGAGCCTTCCTCTCGCATTTTCTGTTTGTGTGGTGTCTCTTCATATGGCTTTTGCTTGACTACCTCCTCTTGTGGCGTTTGTTGCTTGGTTTTGAGGCTCTCCGCAAGATGTTCAATAGCTTCATAATCATTCCTCAAGTGCCATGTATGCCTAGGCAGCTTGGCCATAACCGCTTCACGTGTTAGACGCTGAATATCTAGTTCGATAATATCACGGACTTTCCGCTCCTCAGGTACATTTTCTAAGAGTTCACCTTTATTCTGAAGCTCCTCTAACGTGTGGTTAACCTCTCTGTAGAGAGCGGACCAGTTATCCGTCCCAATGGTTCCCGCCATGTCCCAGATGATTTGTTTTAATTTGAAAGAAGGCTCAGGTTTCCTTGGCATATTCTATGTATATCCTTTACGTAGCTTTTACGTATATGAATGAGTTTAGCCTAAGTATAAACTGGAATTAAATGAATATCAACGAACTCTTAAGAAGGTTACGATGGCGACAATAGAAACGCGGAAGTTACTAAAGGTTGGACACAGTATTGTCGTTTGCCTACCACCTGGATGGTTATTGTGGAAAGGATTAAAGCAGGGGGACAAAGTACGGATTCGAACAAATCGTAAATTGACGATAGAAGCTGAACCAACGTCGCAGGGGACTAATGAAGAAGGGGATACCAAGAATAAAGCCAGTTAGCCAGCCTATAATTGCCGTCTGCATAGTACCGGGCAAGGCTAGTGAGTACCAGAAAAAGCTTTTCGGAGCCTTCTTTACACGTCTAATCGCCACTGTCCAGAATGAGTTGAAGACTGAAAATGAGGCAAAGGGTGAGCACTAGAATCCGAACTTTTTAAGGACCTGAAGGAGGGAAGGATGGAAGGAATGTTGAAAGCTAATAGCCTGAAGGTTGAGAACAAGACCCTAGTGTGTGTTGATTGTGGCGCACCTTTCGTATTTTCCGTTGGCGAGCAGCGCTACTTTCTTAGTAAGGGGTTATCAATTCCAAAGCGTTGCCCGAACTGCCGGCATAAGCGAAGGCAAACCTTGGTGCCGGAGGTGAGCCATGACCGGCAGTAGGCCACGTAACTTTGAAGACATTCTCTCTAAGCTTACTGGTGCCCGTCAAAGCGGGGATAGCTGGATTGCACCTTGTCCGGCACCGGGCCACAAGACGCCGGCGGGACACCTCACCTTAAAGGATGCCGGAGATAAAGCGCTGGTAACCTGTCACCCCGGCCCGCATACCTATCAAGACATATGCCGCGCATTAGACTTTGATTCTCTTACGTACTCACGCAACGGCAACTGGGCAGAAACTAAGAAACAAAAGACCTTGGTTGCTACATTCAGTTATGAGCACGAAAAGGCAAAAGAGGCCTACCAGATAAGGCGTTTCTCCTTAGACAACGGGAGAAAGACTTTTGAGGCGTGGCATAAGAAGGGCGATGAGTATGTTTCAGGGATGGGCGAGTACAAAGACAGGCCTATCATGTATCACTTACCCGAAATACCCGAATGGATAGCGATAGGCAAAACTATTTACCTGCCTGAAGGTGAGTTGAAGGCTGACCTTATAATCTCGAATGGCGGCGCGGCCACTACTTCACCGTTTGGAGCTGGCCGGAACAAGTGGCGTCCGCCGTTTAGTGAAACGCTACGCGGCGCTCACGCGGTAATACTTCCCGATAATGATAAGCCAGGGTGTGACTTTGCACAAGAGAAGGCCGCTAGTCTCTACGGTAAGGCGGCCAGCCTAAAGGTGTTAGAACTGCCAGGGCTACCAGAAAAAGGCGATATTGTTGACTGGTTTAAGGCGGGTAACACGTTTGAACAGCTTGAGCAGTTGGCAAGACAATGCCCGGACTATGAGCCGCCGTCTGACACCACCTTGCCGATAATCGCGGTAGGTAACCGCCAACTTAGAGACATTACGGCGGATGGATTAAAGGCGCTGGAAGCGGCGAATAAGCCGAAGCCGAGCATATTCCGTCTTGGGTCAGGACTAGCGCGGATTGGGCATGATGACCGTCATCGGCCTTTTACCGAGCAGGCAAGCGAGACAATAATTCGGTATCACCTGAGTAAGGCGGCTACCTTCACACGGTACGATGCAGAAGGTAATCCGCATGACTGCCTTCCACCGTTGGATTTATCCCGGAATATCCTGGTTGCGGGCGCGGATTGGCATTTCCCTTCACTACTTGGCATTGTGGAAGCGCCTACCCTTCGACCGGACTTTACCATAGTCAGCGTACCAGGATATGACGCGCAGACTGGCCTATACCTTGAACCTTCAAGCGGGCTAGCAATACCACCAATACCGGATCGGCCTACAGACACCGAGCTACAGGACGCCGTTGACCTGGTACTCGAACCATTTTTAAACTTTCCGTTTGTTGACCAAGCCAGCCGCGCAAATATGACGGCAGCCATACTTTTATCTTGTATCCGTGACGCTATCACCGGGCCCGTACCGCTTACACTCGTAACCAAGCCGCAGCCAGGATGCGGCGGCAGCCTATCTATTGATTCAGTCGCTATCATAGCGACCGGGCGGCCAGCGCACATGATACCGGCGACCAAAGACCCGGAGGAGTGGCGCAAGCTCTTGACCACCCTATTATTGAGCGGCGACCGCTACGTAATATTCGACAACGTTGACCACACGCTCGAATCGGAATATCTGGCAGCCTTTTTAACCGCGCTAGTCTGGAAAGACCGTATATTAGGGCAATCGCAGCCTATACAGCTACCCAACCGGACGGTGTGCTTTGCCAATGGGAACAATGCCCGCGTAGGCGGCAACCTTGCCCGTCGTATAGTACCAGTTCTTTTATATTCACCGGAAGCGCGTCCCTGGTTGCGTGACACTGGCGAATTTAAGCACCCGAAACTGCGGGAATGGCTTGCAGAGAATCGAGGGCGGATAATCGCGGCAATCTTGACCATAGTGCGTGGGTGGGGAGTGGCCGGTAGGCCAAAGGCAGCCGACAAGGTAGTGCTTGGTAGCTTTGAAATCTACGCCGAACTAGTAGGCAACTTGCTTTCCTTTATGGGCGTCAAGGGCTTCCTAAGCAATCTCGAAGAGCTTTATAGCAAGATTGATATAGATACACCCGTATGGGCTAACTTCTTCGAAGTATGGCTGAAAGAGTTAGGGCCGGAGCCTATCACAGTTGCGGACTTGGTAAGTCAAATAAAGGATAACACGGCCTTAAAGGCAGCTCTACCGGACTTCGTGGTTGATATGGAAGGCAAAGGCTACACGCGGCGGCTAGGCAACCAGTTAGCGAAGCGTGAAGGCCAGAAGTTTGACAACGGCTTGACTCTGGCACGCGGCGGCGAATTTCGCAAAGCCGTCATGTGGAAGGTTGAGTGTTTTGAGAGTTCCAAAAAGCAAACACACACTAATTTAGCTTCAAATGTGTGTTTTGAGAGTTTGAACGCCTCTCTTCGCGGATGTGAATTAGAACAAGTAAAAAATAAAGAGTGTAAAGGGCCGGAAGTAAACTCTCAAAACTCTCAAATGAGCGTGAAAAGTGAGAGTTTAGTCCCGGATGCTCTCGGTATGACCGTTGACCAGGCACTTGAACTATGGCGGCGACACGGCGCACCGACAATTCACCTAAGCCAGGGTGTCGATTGCCGTGACTTGGGGAAGTTACTATCCCATTCCGATGTTCTGGAGAGCCACCTTAGGGCGGTCAAGATATGGTTAGATAAGCAAAATCCTGGGGGTAATGGACAATGATAGTCCAGTGTCCTCATTGCGGGGAAACGGTAACGGTGAATGGTTTAGGACGCAAACCGCTAAACATATCACTCAAAAACGTTTGTGATACCTTGCAGGCACACAACAGTGTAGTATCCGCAGCCAGGAAGCTCGGTTGCAGTCCGGGATACATTTTCAATGTCTTAAAAGCCAATGGGCTAAAGCTAAGAGACGTCTTTGCTGAGAGGACGAAGCACGATTCAGCAAAGGAGGAGAGCATTCAATGAGGATCTGCATCTACTGTCGAGTATCAACCGGTGACCAGGAGTTAGACCAACAGGTTACAGCCTGCCAGAGGTTCTGTGATTATAGGGGCTTCGATGTAGTAGCCATCTACTCCGAGAAGGTAAGTGGTGCCAACGGAAAGCGGCCGCAATACCTTCAGATGGTTAAGGAGCTGAGAAACTACGAGTATGACGGCGTGGTAGTCTTCCGGTTAGACCGACTTGGCAGAAACGCCAGGGAGCTTGCCCTGTTGGTGGATGAGTTGGAGGGCAGAGGTATCAAAGTCTTCTCGGTCAATGAGAGCTTTGATACCTCTACGGCGCTAGGTCGGGCAATGCGGGAATTAATTTATATCTTTGCCCAACTAGAGCGTGAACAGATTGGAGAGGCGACCCGGCAAAGGCTCGCCGCTGTCAAGGCGCAAGGCAAAAAGCTGGGCCGTAAGCCAGCTTCAGCCTACCAGATTAGCCGGGTTAGGGAGCTCCGTACTCAGGGGCTGAGTCTGAGGCAGATTGCCAGAAATAGCTCGTTGAGCTACGGCACAGTCCATAACATTGTTAATCAAAAGGGGTGCTATGCCGACCCACAGTAAAATAGCCAAGAATACAGGTGTTAAACCTTTGGGATTTAATTAACAGAATGAAATCCAAGTCCAAGGAGGGCCGACTATGAGATCATTAAAGAAAGTTATTGAAGATTCAGCAAACACTGAAAAAGGAGAAGACATGGCAGGTAGTAGAGATTATCGCAGAGCACTGTTAGCGAATATTTCGGAGTTTCTGGATGAGCTCGAGGGGGTCAATGGAGATTGTAGAATCCAGACAGGGAGTCTTACTATGGCCGTGTTTTATGATCCGCATTTCGTTGAATACCAACGAATAAGGGAACTGCTGGATATGATTTTGGAACTCACGCCAGGATTAGTGGGGATACGGAGACCGGATATGGCCGAATTAGAAAATATTACGGTTAACTTTCAAAAGGGCATTATACATGCGAAGATTGAGCTCGGTTAACGCCACAGTTAAGTTACCCGACAGGAGTAACATTTCGGCACTAAAAACAGTGTGGGATGCGAAGGATAAAATGGGTCCGTTGTTCCTTATCTAGCACAAGTCGCGATAGCCTAGTTAAATTATGGAACGAATGTTTAGGCAGCGAAAGGTATTGACAATTATATGATTATAATCATATAATAAGGGCATGAACAATAACTTAGAGATACCAACACTAAAATGCTTGCGCTGCGGACATACTTGGATACCGCGACAACCGAAAAAGCCTAAGTTTTGTCCTAAGTGCCGGTCTCCCTACTGGAATAAGCCAAAGTGGAAGGGGGTCAAGAAATGAAGAAGGCGTTCACGATAATAAGGGTCAGCGGAAGAGACCAGCTAAAGGGGAACGGGCCAGATGCACAATGGGAAGACGATGTTCTGCCTAATGCGTCAGTGCTGGAGCTAGAAGTAAATGAAAGGTGCAGGCGGGTGATACAGGAGTCAGCATCGGGTTGGAATCGGCCTAAGTTTGAGGCGGCGGTGAATGAAGCAATAGAATTGCACAAGAGGGGAGAAATTCAGGTGGTGCTGTTCCCCCGTGTCGACCGTGAGACGCGCTTCCTTTTTAGCTCTGTACCTCTTCTTAACAAAATCATGGGAGCGGGACTGGAGGTCTATTTTGCAGAGGAGCAATTGTTCCTTGACTCCAATGACCCCGACGCTGTCCAACGCTATACAGACAAGGTGAAGGCAGCACAAGACTATATCGCCACGTTGAGAAGGAACACGATGAAAGGGCGAAGGAAGAGGGTGAAAAAGGGCAAAATACCCACTGGCCGTCGGATGTTTGGCTTCACCTATATAAAGGGCAAAGAGGAAGGGGAAGGTATACGGATTATCAACGAGGATGAGGCGGTCTGGATTCGGCGCTGGCGGGATTGGGTTCTTGAGGACGGACTAACCGTTAACAGAATATCACTCAGGATGAGGCCTCTGAAAAGGCCTAAGGCCCCTACCACCATCAGGGACATCTTGGCCAACCCTGCAATTATGGGCAAGACTTACGCATATACTTGTTCGTATGAGTACTACATTGCTCCTGATGGCACACATAAGAAAAGGCTGGTGAAGAAACCCAGAGAGGAATGGGTCGAGATACCGGACGCAACGCCAGCCATCATATCGGAGGAGGACTTCCTGGCGATTCAGGCCAAGCTGGCGCAGAACAAACAACTGGGCGGCTGTAAGAACGCCAAAACGAAGTATCTATGGGCTGGTCACCTCTTCTGCTACTTTGACAAGAGGCGATACAGGGGCAAGCGAACTACCGTGTATAACAAGGGAATTCCAGTCGTCTATGAATACTACGAGTGTCCGTTTAAGAATAAAATATTGTCAGCCGAAAAGTGCCCCAACCGCACATGGAAGCGTGAGGAGCTAGACCGATTGCTCTGGGATAAAATTGAGACTCTGCTGGCTCAACCTGAGGTGGTGCTGGTTGGCCTCAAAGCTGTGGAGTCAGACTCGGCGCAAGTAGACCATTTCGAGCAGGAATTGGCCGATGTTGAGGCCAAGCTAAAGGAACTGGACGAACAGCAAAAGAAGTTATTAATACAATCGTTAATGGGATTCCCGGAAGAGCTTGTCATTAAGGAAAACCAGAAGTTCAACGGCGACCGTGCCGTGCTCCTAGAACGCAAGGCCGAACTGGAAGCCAAAATAGAGCAGACACAACAGGCCACGGTGGATCTGGACAATATCAAGCTGGCCTGTGAGATGGTTAGTCAGAACCTTGGTACTCTGACATATGAGGACAAACGGCTCGCAATAGAGGCACTTGACATCAAGGTCTGGATGAAGCATGATGAGCTAATAATGGAGGGCTCAATTCCAATGTCTGACGACTTGTCGAATCTAACCGTAACATCAAGATGTTCAGGATAGGAAAGAGTTAACGCTGATATTGTGAATATTGGGATTTGCGGAAAGGCTGGCTATCCGTGAGTAGATGCCAGCCTTTTTGTTTTTACACATTTTGGACTCTTGTTCAAACTATACGGCGCAGGCGAGCACTGCGCCTTTAGGCTAGTTCAAAGCAGTTACGAGTCCCTGTTTGGCCGTGTCAGTCTCTTTCAAGGTTATGCGGAGCCTTTGATCGGGGTTGATTCCTAACTTCGGCAGAAGCCCAAACTTCTTGGTGAAGCTGGGAAAGGCACCTCTTGTCAGTGGCTCCTCCTCTACTTTTTCTACTTCAGCCATATTAGCTAGCGCAATTACGAGACTGGAGTGTGTGGTGGAGGATGGCCGGATGGTGATGACAGTGCCGCGGTTCCAGGAGCCAACCGTGCAGATGATACTAGCGAAGCCATCATGAAGTATCTCTGCCAGTTGGTACATAAATCTCAATAGGTGGGCAGCATTGGCCGACGGAGGTATGACCAGCTCAACTGCGTTTTCAACAAGGCCATCACACTCCTTTGATGAGTGCCTATCCCGATAAACCTGCCTGATGGCCTGGGCAAGTTCTGTATGTGTTGTATCTTTGAGGAGGTAGCTGGCTGCTCCGGCCTCCATGGCCTCGGCCCGGTAATGCCCCGACTCGGCTAAGATGATGACGTCAACGCCAAAATATAGGCTGTTTCTTTTCAAACTGCGGGTAGCCTCAAGCCAGTTCATTCCTGGCATCCACGTGCCCATAATAATGATTTCACTGTGGAGTCTTATCATTTCGAAGAGGGCTTCCTCAGCACTAGCGTAGTCACCCGCGACCTTCATGTCCGCCTCCGATTCCAGCATGTGCCGTAACCCGTAGCGAACAAGTTCACGGCCATCAACTAAGACGATTCTGATAACTTTATTCATTGTATTCCTCCCTACTAAAGAATCTGAGAGTGTCCGTAGCTCTTAGGTTCTCCTACTACCTCTTCCATTATTCGTCTCCTTTCTGTGATTGTGAGCAAGGGTTCCTAGTTTGGCGAAAATTTGCGTGGTGTTACTTGGTACGTGGGAAAGATAGCTGGCCAGTTTATCCTGCCGCTGATATTTCTTGCCCCTTTTCTTTCGGTCATGACGTGAGCAATATCGCGGAGAGGTGTTTTCTGGATGGCAGCCCTCATCTCTACGTCGCTGGCATGAGACCTGCGGAACCCTCTCATGCGTTCGTTGTGTTCCTGAAAAGACTCCCTGCCATTCCCACCGTTGGGGTCAAACCGGTTATCTCTGTTATTCCATACCATTGTTATTTTTCTATATCTCCTATTGATGAATAATTCTTTTTGCTAATAGCTGCTCAAAATGCTTCTGGCTATCCTTTTCTAATCCACGGTCAGGTAAAACTGGGGAGAAAGGCTGTCTCTACCACCATTGGTGTTAGTGCAGTAAAAACTGCCACTATCAAGGGTGATTTTGTATTTTGCATACCCCGGTAGGGTGAAGCTCACCCTGGCATCGCACAGCGTAATGAAGGTATCGGGCATCGGTTCGCTGTCACCCATAGATGCCTTCTCCCACTGACCAGCATTGCTCTCGGTATAGACCCCCACCTTGAGGATTAGGTAGCGATAGCAGTGGGAAAGCTCTTGCGTGTTGGTGAGATACAAGGTGACCTTGATGTCAACAGTGTTACTGGTAGCGTCAATGTAGAAGAGGTCACCGGGGGTGGTGAAGCCGCCGAGTGCTCTTCGGAATGCGGTCCAAGTTGGCGCTGCTGAAGCTTCAGCGACCTCTATCCGGGCTGTCTCCTGTCCAATCACGCCATCGCTTACATCATGGGCGAAGGCTACTGGCCAAGGGGCGAGCAATAATACGGCTAAAAGGGGAAATATCTTCTTAATGAAGTGCATTGTCGACCCCCTTTGTTCTACCTTCAAGTCTAGGGAGGCCGACTCACAACCACATCACAAGGCGCGTTTGAACCCTTACAGAGAAATCACAAATAGGGATTAGTTTCTG